>ORJL011702085.1_pt1 | contig 15223 bp, 17 predicted proteins | sample 1779941 | NCBI WGS metagenome assembly ORJL01 (sample SAMEA104232317, study PRJEB22302) | groundwater metagenome | biome: forest; feature: aquifer; material: groundwater | place: USA | collected 2011-08-07 | depth 5.8 m | reverse complement strand
CGGCGGGGTGATTACTCCGAACTGCGGTAACGCAACATGTGAAGCGGCCTGCAACGAGAACTGCTTCACCTGTCCGGGCGATTGCCCGACGCCTTCGTGTAACACCTGTATAGGCGGCGTTATTACTCCGGATTGCGGCAACGGGACGTGCCAGGCGGCGTGTGGTGAGGATTGCTTCACCTGTCCGGGTGATTGCCCGACGCCGGCGTGTAACACTTGCATCGGCGGCGTGATCACTCCGAATTGCGGGAACGGGATCTGCCAATCCGGTGCGCCTTGCTTCGAGACTTGCTCCACATGTCCGAGCGACTGTCCCACGCCCGCGTGTAACACTTGCATCGGCGGCGTTGTCACTCCGAACTGCGGAAACGGGACGTGCGAGGCGGCGTGCGGCGAAAATTGCAGCACCTGTCCGGGCGATTGCCCGTTCACCGCTTGCACGCAAATCTGCGTAGGTGGTGTCATCACGCCGGCCTGCGGTGACGGAACTTGTAACCCGACGTGCGAGAACTGTAGCAACTGCCCGTCGGATTGCGGCTGCGGATCGTGCAACTCGTGCGTCGGAGGAAGCTGTACGCCCGATTGCGGCAATGGCACATGCAACCCAGCCTGCGAGAACTGCAACAGTTGCCCGTCCGACTGTCCGACGCCGGCCTGTAACACCTGCATCGGTGGCGTCATCACGCCGGACTGCGGAAATGGGGTCTGCCAGGCGGCTTGCGGGGAGACCTGCAGTTCCTGTCCGGGTGATTGCCCGACGCCTTCGTGCAACACCTGTATCGGCGGCGTGGTGACTCCGAACTGCGGCAACGGGACATGCGAAGCGGCCTGCGGCGAGAACTGCAGCACGTGCCCGAGCGATTGCCCGACGCCTTCGTGTAACACGTGTATCGGTGGCGTGGTGACTCCGAACTGCGGCAACCTGACGTGCGAAGCGGCCTGCGGCGAGAACTGCGTCACCTGTCCGGGTGATTGCCCGACGCCGGCGTGCAACACCTGCATCGGCGGCGTTGTGACCCCGAACTGCGGGAATTCCACGTGCGAAGCGGTCTGCGGCGAGAACTGCTTCACGTGTCCGGGCGATTGTCCGACCCCGGCGTGTAACACCTGCATCGGCGGCGTTGTTACTCCGAACTGCGGCAACCTGACGTGCGAAGCGGCGTGTGGTGAGAACTGCTTCACCTGCCCGGGCGATTGCCCGACGCCGGCGTGTAACACCTGCATCGGCGGCGTGATCACTCCGAACTGCGGAAACCTGACGTGCGAAGCGGCTTGCGGCGAGAACTGTTTCACTTGTCCGGGCGATTGCCCGACTCCGGCGTGTAACACTTGTATCGGCGGCGTGGTCACTCCGAACTGCGGCAACCTGACATGCGAAGCGGCCTGCGGTGAGAACTGCCTCACCTGCCCGGATGATTGCCCGACTCCGGCGTGTTACACGTGCATCAGCGGCGTGATCACGTCCAACTGCGGCAACGGGACGTGCGAAGCCGCCTGCGGTGAGAATTGCAGCTCTTGTCCGGACGATTGCCCGACGCCGGCGTGTTACACCTGTCTTGCGGGCGTGATCACGTCGAACTGCGGCAACGGGTCCTGCGAACCGGCCTGCGGCGAGAATTGCCATACGTGCGCGGACTGCGCCTGCGACCCGTGCATCGAAACCTGTGACGCCGGGGGTTTGTGTCAGTCGACCTGCGGCGACAATTTCTGCGATCCGACCTGCGAAAACTGCGATACTTGTCAGGCGGATTGCGGATGCACTCCGTGTACGGAAACATGCAACCTCGGGGTGTGCGAGCCGAACTGCGGCGATCTCTTCTGCGATCCCAACTGCGAGGATTGCTTCACTTGTCCGGGCGATTGCCCGACTCCGGCGTGTAACATGTGCATCGGCGGCGTGATCACGCCGAACTGCGGCAACTTGACGTGCGAAGCCGCCTGCGGCGAGAACTGCTTCACGTGTCCGGGTGATTGCCCGACGCCGGCGTGTTACACCTGCATCGGCGGCGTAGTCACCTCGAACTGCGGCAATCTGCTGTGCGAAGCGGCCTGCGGCGAGGATTGCAGCACCTGCCCGGGCGATTGCCCGATCGCGGTTTGCACGGAGATCTGCGTGGGCGGCGTACCCACGCCGGCCTGCGGCGACGGCACTTGTAACCCGGCCTGTGAGAACTGTAGCAACTGCCCGTCGGATTGCGGGTGCGGTTCCTGCAACTCGTGCGTCGGTGGAAGCTGCACGCCGGATTGCGGCAACGGGTTGTGCGACCCGCTCTGCGAGAACTGCAACAGCTGCCCGGCGGATTGCGGTTGCTTGGCATGTACGACGTGCGTGAATGGCGCGTGTACGCCGGATTGCGGGAACGGAGTCTGCCAGGCGGCCTGCGGCGAGAACTGCGACACTTGCACGTTCGATTGTGCTTGTCCGTTTGCGACGACCTGCTTCGGCGGGGTCTGCGAGCCGGATTGCGGTAACTCCGTCTGTGAGCCGACCTCGGACGAGGACTGCAGTACTTGCCCGCTGGATTGCGGCTGCATCGCCTGCACGGAGAACTGCGTGCAGGGTGCGTGCGTTCCGGCGTGCGGAGACGGCATCTGCGATTCGAACTGTGAGGATTGCAACAGTTGCGAGGCGGACTGTGGGTGTCTCGCTTGCTCGGAGACTTGCGAACTCGGCCTATGCGAGCCGACGTGCGGCGACGGTATCTGCGACCCGCTCTGCGAGAACTGTTCCAATTGCGTGGCGGACTGTGCGTGCGACATCTGCACGGAAGTTTGCACCTTGGGCGTTTGCCTCGGAACCTGCGGCGATGGCAATTGCGATCCAGGCTGCGAGGACTGCACCCCCTCTAGTTGCCCCAAGGACTGCGGGTGTGAGGAGTGCTCGGAGACTTGCCAGAATCGTGCTTGTGCCACGACCTGCGGGGACGGCATCTGTGATGTGGCCTGCGAGCATTGCGGGAACTGCTCGGCGGACTGCGGGTGTGACGACCTCGTGGCCTGCACCGATGATAGCTGCAGCGTGGATCATTGCGTGTACACGCCGAACGACGCTCGTTGCCCGAACGATGGGGACCGATGCACGGACGCAGTCTGCAGCGCCTCGTTAGGCTGTACGTACCCCGAGAACGGGTTGTGCGGTGCGTGTTGCGATGGCAACACGGGCGGCTGTGTCGACGACGCCTTCGAAATCGAATGCGTCGGAGATCAGGCCGTTTGGTTCCATAACCGCGCGTGTCAGGATCTCGTCGCCACCGGCGAATGTCAGCGTCATCGCGGCGCGTGCTGCAGGACGTTTGCGGAGGAAAGCGTCTGCACGAACAACGTCCTGCCGGAGGACTGCGTCGGCGCGAATGCCACATGGGCGAAGGGCGAGACCTGTTTCCAGATTGGATGCGACATTCCGCCGATCCCGACGGTCTCGGCCTGGGGACTGGCGATCATGGGGCTTGTGTTCCTGGTCGGTGCCAAACTCTACTTCGGTCGGCGCCCCGAATTCTCTCGGGTGTAGGGGACGCCGGTGTCGGTAAGCTGGGACGATAGGCTGCGGCCCAGCCAGCTTGCCGACGACGAATAAACGCTAGGGGGTCCGTTATCCGGACCCCCTTTTTATGCGCTGCCCGGAAAGGGTGCGGACGTGAGGGTGGCCGTTTTCGGGCGCGCGACGCGGCTGTTCGGACGGGCGAACGTTCTCGGTCGCGAGGGATTTCTCTGAGAATTTCTGGTGTTATGTCGCTTGAAGTGAAGGTGGGAGTCACCTATACTGGCACAGGTACGGATACGGGGAAACGGCCAGCGCCGTGACCGGTCTTGGACTGGTGGGGGTTGCTTTCGGGGCACTACTGAGATAGTATTCCCGTTTTCGTGCGACCGTGGAGGACGGAAGGATGAAGAGCACGCGTTTATTTACGTTGGGAACCGCTGTCGCGCTTGGGGTCGCGTCATCGGCGTTCGCGGGCGGAAATTTCAGTTTCACCGCGCCTGGGGGGTTGATCAACGATAATGACATCACGATCTTCCCGCTGTCGGTGTCCGGTGACATGGGCATGCAGCAGATCTTGTCGCTGGATGTGACCATCTCCGGTTTGAACCACTCGCACCCGGACGATCTCGGCTTTTACCTCGCCGCGCCGAATCTGAGCACCATCAAGCTGCTTCAGAATCAGGGCGACGGGTTCGACCTCAGCAATGCGACGATCACGTTCAGCGACGGCGGTGCTTCGCCCGCGCCTGATGAAGCGCAGATTGTGTCGGGCGCGACGTATCTCCCGCGCGGTCTGTCCGAGGGCACGGATCAAGGTTTCGCGTCGTTCATCGGAAAGAGCGGGACGGGCCAGTGGCTCCTTCTCGCGGTGGATGACTCAGCCGGTGACACCGGCAGTTTCGGGGAGTTGAAGTTGCAAGGGACGTTCGTCCCGGAACCGGCGACAATTTCGCTCTTGGTTCTCGGGGCCGCCGCGGCCCTTCGCCGCCGCCGGGCGGTTGCCTAGTCGTCGGCTCGTAACGAATTCGTTTTCCTTACCACGGTTCGCCCGCGGATCGCATCCCACGATCCGCGGGCGTTTTTGTTTTCCGACTTCGACGAATGCACCCGCCAGTGATTTCGGGACCATACCTGGCACGACGTTGTGCTCCACAGCCAGCCATCGCATTTCCCTAGCAGGGGTTATCGCGCGTCAGAATTGGCGTACGATGCGCCGACCAATCTGATCACGCGCTGGACCCGCTCCGCCTCCGCTCCGATGTGTACAGGGGCCTCTTCCCGCATGGACCTTCGGAGCCGCACCATGAGCGAATTGCGCAGCGAAGCCGCGATCAACTTCTCGGACGCGAACGATCACGACGGCGGTCATCTCGCGGAGGCCCGCCGCCGCCTCGACGCCTTCCAAGACATGAAAGCGGCGCTGCCCGCCGTCCGCGACGAGCACGCTCGACGATCATTCGAGCTGAATCAGATCGAGGCCCGCATGGTCGAAACGGAGCAGCGGCTGCAATCGCTGCAGTCGTTCTCTCTGACCAGCGTCCTCGAATCCATCGGCGGGCAGAGGCAACGGAAGATCGACGAGGGGCGCGACTTGCTTGCGAAATTGGACGAAGCGTTCCAGGCCGCGCAACAGGCCGCCGACGAGATCGCCGAGCAGATCGCGGAGATGGAACGAGACCTTGTGGAGTCCGATAGCGTTCAGGAGGCGTTTCGCGCCGCTTGCGATGCGAAGGTCGAGAGCATCGTCGCCGCCGGCGGTCCGGACGCGGAACGACTGAGTGGGATCGCCGGGCAGATCGACGCGCTTCGCGCGAGCCTGCGTGTCGCGCAGAAGGCTCAGGAGACGGGTCGACAGCTTCTGCGCCATCTGGAGAGTCTGGATCGCGCCGTGCGCCACGCGCGCGGCAATCGACGCATGTCGACGGCGCTGGGCGGGCCGGTGGGGGGCATCATCAAGAACGCGGTTGCGTCGATGGCGCCGCACTCGGCCACACGCTACGTCGCCGACGGTCTCAAGCGATTCTGCGCCGAACTGGGGGAACTGCCGCTCGGCGATCATCCGGATGACGCGGACCTCATCCGCGTCCGGGCCGAATTGGACGTTTTCCGCGAGCGACTCACGACGGACCACTCCGGCATCATGGGTTGGGATCAGATCGCCACGCTTTCACCCGAAACGGACGTGCAGACCGCGGCGAGTTGCCTCAAGACGTTCATCACAGACGTTGAGCGGGAGATCGCGGAGTTGGAATCGGAGCGACTCGCCATCCTGCTTCCGTCGACGGAAGATCCGACCTCGTAGGGTACGCTGTGCGGACCTTTCTTTTCGCCCGGCGGCATCCATGCCTCACGCGGCGGGATCCAACTCGGCTAAGTTGTTTCACAGTCTGTGACCGCGGGAGCGAAGAAAGGTCCGCACAGCGGACCCTACGGTGCGTGGTCGATCGATCGCGCTCCTCAGCGCACCACGGCGCCGCACTCGGGTGCGCCGGGGATTCGTAGTTCGTTCCAACGCGCTTCGATGCGGGCGATGTCGCCGCGCCACACAACCGAGTGCCACGTTGTGACTCTTTCGACGAGGTTCTGGAGCAGAGTGGCCGTGTCCAGGTGTGCGAAGGCATCGACGGGCATGTGTTCCTGGAGCGAGGTGGGCGAAGCGCCGTCGGCGATTTCGCGCGGGGCGAGATGGGTGTTGATGCCGATGCCGGTGAGAAGGGCGGTCAGTGCATCGCCCTGCACGATCGCTTCGGTGAGGATGCCGCCGAGCTTGGCGTTATCCAGGAAGAGATCGTTGATCGGTTTGAGGCGGATGTCGAGGCCGGTCGCCTCGCGCAGGACTTCCGCACAGGCGACGCCCGTCGCCAACGTGAACACCGTCGTGTTCCGCGCCGACGCGGCGGTGGGCTGGTCGACGATGGTGAGATAAATCCCCGCGTCCTTCGGCGAGACCCACCCCCGCCCCCGACTCCCCCGCCCGGCCGTCTGCTCCCGTGCGAGAAGGTAACACGCCCCCCGAACCCGCCCCTCGCGGATCATCCGCTTGGCGAGCTCGTTGGTGGAGTCGACGGTGTCGAAATAGAAGACGTTCACGGAGTTTTGACAAACGGCCTGGGTCAGCCCGATGGGGACCGCTATCGGGAAGGTCGTGGCGTCGGCTGCCGCCTTCGCTACTTCGTAGGAGCCTCCGGATAATACTCAATGGACTTGCTAATCACGTCAACCATCGCGCGGAGATGCGCTGTCGACATCTGCAATCGGCAAGCCTCCACTACGGCCTCGCCACCGACCACGGAATAGAATCGCAGCGTCGCAACTGGAACATCACCTCGAATCGCAACTTCCATCTTGTCGACCCAGATAAGAGGAAGCGCAACGCTCTGCAGTTTGGGAAGCTTTGACAAATCGATGGAGGTCGCGCTGGGCTTCGCGTCAGCGGACGGAGACGTTTTCGGTCTTGAACGTTTTGACATCAACCATCTCTCCGAAATCAACGGATTCCTCAATTCGCAGCGTCCCTGTGATGACGCTCTCTGTGATCCTGTGGGGGAACTGATCGATTCTCGCCGGGAATCGGCGGATCTGTGGCCGAACGTCCGTTTCAACACGGCCCTCGACGTCCCACTTGGCACGAACCCCCAACGCATGGAGGATCTTGCCTGCTGTCTCGAACGTGCAGTTCTGATCGCTGTGCAAGACTCGGCTCAAGAAGGATTCCTTGAGTCCCGTCGACTCCGCAAGCTGTTTTTGTGTCCAGCCCTTCTGCCACAACCGACGCAAGATGATCTGCGCGAAGCTCAGACGCAGTTCCATTCCGACCGCGTCGGCGGTCGCGTCGTATTCCGCCAACAGAGTTTGCAGTTGATCGATCGTCGTGGTCATGCCTTTACCCGCTTCCGCCAATCTCGGTTTCGCTTCACGACTCCGACGGCGTTGATCCTCTCCCTTTCCGATGAGGAAAGTTCCTGTCCCCGCTTCTTGAAGCTATCAAGGACGACGAACAAGCTCTTGTCTTGCCCTTCATAAAAGCCCACGAGGCGAAACAAGCTGTTGTGGAGGGCAACCCGATAGATACCGTCCCATTCGTGACGGATCGGCGCTCCTCTGTCTCCTTCGAAGCTTCCAAACCCTGTGCGAGCGTAGTATTCGAGCTTTTTCAAGAACCGTCCGGCCGTGGTCCGATCCTTCTTCGACAGCTCCGCGAATCCGTTCTTGACCGACGGCGAGATCCAGACGGTCGTCCGGAAATCACCACCGGCGAAGAGGGGCTCGACTACGACCATCTTAACCTATAAGTTAATCGGTTTCAAGCGAAACCGACTTTGCCAATGTACCTTGCGATTGTTGTCAGAACGAACCCATTTTCACGGACCTCATTCATCAAACGCGCGTCGCGAAAGCCGACTGTGCAGGTTGCGTCCGAGCATCGTGGCGATGCCCGTTGTCGCGTCAAGAACCCCCTGAACCCGTACCCCCGTCGCAATCCCCATCCGGTCCAGCATGTATACCAGGTCTTCCGTCGCCAGGTTTCCGGCGGCGCCGGGGGCGAAGGGGCAGCCGCCGAGGCCTCCGGCGCTGGAGTCGAAGGTGGTGATGCCGAGTTGCAAGCCGGCGAAAACGTTGGCGAGGGCGGTGCCGTAGGTGTCGTGGAAGTGCAGGGCGATCCTCTCTCGCGGGACGCGATCGAGCACGAAGCCGACGGTTTCGAGAACGTCCTTGGGACTGGCCGCGCCGAGGGTGTCGCTGATCGCCACTTCGTCGACGCCCATCGCCAGCAGCCGCTCGGTCACTTCGCGCACGCGGTCCTTGGGCACATCGCCCTCGAATGGACAGACGAAGCAGGTCGACACGTATCCGCGCACGCTCACGCCGCGGTCGAGCGCCGTCCGCACGATCGGCTCGAAGGTGTTGAGCGACTGCTCGATGGACATGCGGATGTTCTTCTGCACGAACGATTCCGAAGCGGCCGTGAAAACGGCGATGCGGCGAATGCCGGCTTCGAGGGCGCGATGCAACCCCGTTTCGTTGGGCACGAGGGCCGAGAAGGTCACTCCGGGCGCGGCGGGCAGCGCTTTGGCCACCTCCATCGCGTCGGCGAGTTGGGGGACGAATTTGGGATGGACGAAGGAGGTGGCCTCGATCTGCGTGAGTCCGGCGTCGACCAGTTTGGCGATGAAGGCGAGCTTGGTGGTCGTGGGGATCGGCGTCGGCTCGTTCTGCAAGCCGTCGCGCGGTCCGACTTCGACGATCTGAACGCGGTTAGGAAGGTTCATGGTTCTCGGCGAACTCCAACTTCGCCAGCACCGCCCCGAGATTCACGAGTTCGCCGACGCGGCAGCGGATTTCCTTCACCCGGCCCGCCGCGGGCGACGAGAGCGACATTTCCATCTTCATCGATTCCATCACCAGAATCGATTCATTGGCGGCGAACGACGATCCTGCATTCACGCTAATCTTGAGAATGGTCCCCGGCATCGGCGCCACGATCTCATCCTTAGCGATCGCGGCCGCGGCGACGGCTGTTCTCCGCGTTCGGCGATCGACTTTCTGCAGCGCGTGCGTCCGTCCCGCCGCCCAGACGTGGACCGTTTCTCCGTCGACGCTGGCGGCGAAGGGAACGACCCGCCCGTGCAATCGCAGGCAGCCTCTCGTTGGCGAGTGCCATTCCACGGTCACTTCATGCGCCGCGTCGGCGATGTGAACTTCATACACCTCTTGGGCGCCTGCATCGACGCGGTCCAGCGATACGGCGACCGGTTCTGAATTCGGCGTCGGTCGTAGCGTGACGGTGAGCATCTACGCAACCCTCCACGCATGGGCGAGCGACCAGGGTCCGAGGCGGTCCGTGTCCGACGGCGCTGCGCCGCTTGCTGTCATCGCACCAGCGGGGTTCGATGCGGCGAGCGCCGCGGCGATGAGAACCTCATCGGGCACCGCCTGGCGGCTCTCGGCGGCGATTGTGTGTTCCGACAGAAACCCCGTGTGAATGCGCCCCGCGCGAAACTCCGCGTGTTGCAGCAGATTGCGAAGGAACTCGATGTTGGTGGTCACGCCGAGCACGACGTAACGGTCGAGCGCCCAGATCATCCGGCGAATGGACTCCTCGCGCGATCGACCCCACACGATGAGCTTCGCCAGCATCGGATCATAGTACACGCTGACCTCGGACCCTTCGCGCACGCCGTCGTCCACGCGGATGTTTGGACCACGCGGCCGGGCGTACGCGGCGATCTTCCCGATCGACGGCAGGAATCCGCGCGAGGCGTCCTCGGCGTAGATGCGAACCTCGAGCGCGTGGCCGTCCTGTCGAAGTTCGGTCTGCGTGAACGGCAAACGCTCGCCCGCGGCGATGCGTATTTGTAGCTCCACTAGGTCCAGCCGCGTCACCATTTCCGTGACCGGATGCTCGACCTGCAACCGCGTGTTCACTTCCAAGAAGTAGAACGCGCCGCGCGGATCGACCATAAACTCGACCGTGCCTGCGTTGGTGTATCCCGCCGCCTTGGCGGCCGTCACCGCGGCGGATCCCATCCGTTCGCGCAGCTCGGGCGTGAGCGCAGGCGACGGCGATTCCTCGACGATTTTCTGATGTCGTCGCTGGATCGAGCATTCCCGCTCGAACAGATGAACAACGTTTCCGTGGTGATCGCCGAGAATCTGAATCTCCACGTGTCGCGGTCGCTCGATCAGCTTCTCCATGAAAACGCGACCGTCGCCGAACGCGGCCGCCGCTTCGCGCTGGGCGGACTCGATCGCCGACGAAAGCTCGACTGGCGAGGCGACCGCGCGCATTCCCTTTCCGCCGCCGCCGGCTGCGGCCTTGATGAGCACGGGATATCCGATCCGATCCGCCTCCCGCGCGATCGACGACGGCGCTTCGTCCATCGACCCCGACCAACCAGGAACCACGGGCACGCCCGCAGCCGCGAACGCTTTCTTGGCGCTGATCTTGTCGCCCATCGCCCGAATCACTTCGGGCTTGGGACCGATAAACGTGAGACCCGCGCCGGCAACTGCCTTCGCAAACGCCGCGTTCTCGGAGAGGAACCCGAACCCCGGATGAATGGCGTCGACGCCGTGCGATTTGGCGATCTCGATGATCCTCGCGCCTTGGAGATACGTCTCGCCGGAGGTCTTGCCCTCGAGCGGATAGGCCTCGTCGCACGCCGAAACGTGCGGCGACCCGCGATCCGGCTCGGAATACACCGCCACAGCGGCAATGCCCATCTGTTGCAGCGTCCGCGCGATGCGAACGGCTATTTCTCCGCGATTGGCTATGAGAACTTTGCGAAACATCTCTTCCCGTTCGGTTCGATGCACTTCCCGTCCGGTCCACTTCCCGTTGGGTCCGCTCTGCGGACCTTTCTTTCTTGTCTTCTTCGTGCTGATTCTCGCGTCGTTCGCTACGGAACCTTCTTCTGGGCGCCATCGCTCACCCACTCCGGTCCGTTTGCGTGATTCAAGAGGAGCCGGTAGTTCTCGTTTTTGTCGCGATACTTGAGGGTCATTCCGGGGAGACCCTCCTTCACTCCGAGGCCTAGGAATCCGCTCTTCTGTGAACTGTCCATGGTTATCGCCGGGTCGCCGTTCGGCAGCGTATTCAGGACCATCCGAGGCTCTCCTTTGGCATCTGCAAGCGATGCGACTGCGGGACCTTCTGGTAACACCGACAAGAGCACTTGTCCGATTCCCCGGGCGTTTCCGAGGACGAGTACGGTTCCCGCCACGGTGTGCGTCGTCAGACTGACGGTGGCCTTTCCGTTCGTGCCCAAGAAGAAAAGTCCAGGAGAATCGTCGTCCGAGTAGGAGCCGAGGCGAACGCGAGGTTTCAGGTCGGCGTCCTGAAAAGAAAGAGCAGGCTTTCCGCTTTTCAACACACCCAGGAAAGCCCTCGACGTTCCGGTGTCGTCGTAGACTTGCAGTCCAACCTGACCGTTCTGATCCTGGGACAGCACAACGCGTTGGCGCCCCTGCGTGTCGACGAGTTCAAGACGCTGGCAGCGCATCACGTCATGGTTCGCTACGGAAGGCGGCTCCGCGCCGTTGGGCGCTGCATGGACAGTGCATCGATCACGTTGCCCGAGAGCGATGATGCCGACCAGGACGCCCACGGTGAGCATGAGGTTCCTGCATCGACGTTCGACGCGATCCAGGCGTATCTGTAGACGATCTTCAAGCTCGGAACTTCGCACCATCTGGAATCTCCCACGCAATGCGTCTTGCCATGCCGTTGGGGTCCGCGATATGGACCGTTCAGGCCGACCATCTGATGCCGAACCGCGCGCCAGTTCGGTTCGGTTACGATAGCTGCTTCCGCTCGCGAATGGAACGAGACCGCGAAGGGAAAGGATGGTGACACTTGGCACCGAACCGACCACGCGCTTGCGCTTGTGGCTCGTAGGGAGCCAGCGTACCCCACCAGACGGGTCGCGGACGCGATTCTGCTCACGCTTCCCGGTTTCGTTGACATGATACCCGCGAAAACGGTATAACTGAACCGGATGGTCGACGGAGGGAAAGGTCCGCAGAGCGGACCCTACGGGAAGAGCATGTAGAGCATCCCGGCGGCGAACGTGGGGTCGTCGGGCTGAATTCGCCGCCGAGTAATCCGTCGACCCGCCAACAGGGGATAGACGCGGATGACTACGCCGATCCGAAAGCGGTCTCTATTGGTTCGTGCCATCGTTCTGACATTCGTCTTCGCGGCGATGCTGATTGCGACGCCTGCATTCGCACGACCCGTTCCCGTGGGCACCAACTCGATCAGCGTGAGTTACACGACCGATGCGGGTTTGCAGACCTTCTCGGGTTCGCGCAATTACCTCGGCGTCGGTCCGGTCAGCGCCACGAACCTCGGCGCCGCTCCGAATCTCACGGCGTTCAACTCCGCCAACGAGTTCGGCCGGCGCACTGCGATTGCGAACAATCCGCAATTTGCGAACGTGTTTCACGCCGACGAGACCATCATCACCAACGCGTTCTTCAAGAAGCTCGGTCAGGAGGGGCAGGACTTCTTCCCGGGTATCACGGAGGACAGCAACATCACGGTGAACGTCACCGGTGAGCAGTTCGATCGCCCGGTGAACATCGATACGAACACGCTCTTGCTGCACGTGCTCTGGAACGATCAGGCCGATCAACTGGATCCGCCGTATCACCACTTGCACAACGTACACACATACTCCGCGAACTTCCGCGAGATGGAAGAGTTCCATCACGCCGGTGAATTCGCCGAGCACCCCACTCCCAACTTCGCGCTCGCCGACGACCACATCAGTTGGAACATCAGCGGCGAGGGAACGGACACGCTCTCCGTCTCAGCCACGTTCCCGTATCACCTGCTCAAGAGCTTGGAAGAGAGCGAGCACGGAACGCACTCGGTTCCCGAGGGTCTGCCCGCGCCGCACGGATTCCTCGAACCGTTCCACTTCCACATCGAATACGCCGTCACTCCCGAACCGAGCGTGCTCGTCCTGCTTGGCTTGGGCGCATGGGCGATCTATCGAAAGCGTTCGTAGATTTCCCTTGGAGACTTCCGTTATGGATCTTGCGTGACCTGCTACGAATTCGCCGAGCGAACCAGCTCCACCGACTCCGCGGGGAGTGATCCGTCGTCCGTCGGGAGTCCAGCGCGGTCTGGGCGGTATTCAGGGACGATCCGTCGCAGTTCTTCGGCGAGCGCCGCGTCTGAGGCGGTGTCGGCCAACCGGAACAGGCGCTCGACCGCCTGGCGGATCGCTTGCACGTCCGCCGGTTTGTGTCGCCAGATGCGAACCTTGCGATGACCGGTGTCGGCCACGTCTTCGCTCTGGTGATAGAGTTCTTCGTGCAGCTTCTCTCCCGGTCGCTTTCCACTGAAGACGATCTCGATGTCGATCCCCGGTCGCAGGCCGCTCAGCGTGATCATGTCCCGCGCAAGTTCCGCGATACGAACCGGTTCGCCCATCTGCAGGATGTAGATCTCGCCGCCGCGCCCCATCGCTCCCGCCTGCAACACGAGCTGCGCGGCCTCCGTGATGGTCATGAAATATCGGGTCATCTCCGGATGCGTGACCGTGATGGGACCGCCCTCGGCGATCTGCTGCTTGAAGATCGGGACCACGCTTCCGCTGCTTCCCAGAACATTCCCAAAGCGGACGGTGACAAACTGTGTCACTCCGCTGCCGGACATGCTCTGCACGCAGAGCTCCGCGATCCGCTTGGTGCAGCCCATCACGCTGGTCGGGTTGATCGCCTTGTCCGTGGAGATCAGGACCATTTTCTTGGCGCCGACGGCCACACTCGCCTCGGCCACGGATTTCGTGCCGACGACGTTGTTCTTCACCGCTTCGCCGGGATTGATCTCCATCATAGGAACGTGTTTGTGAGCGGCGGCGTGGAACACGATGGCGGGGCGCTCGCGCTGGAAAATGCCCTGCAATCGCGGTTCGTCCACGATGTCGGCGACGTACGGAGTCACATCGAGCATCGGAAAGGATCGGCGAAGCTCGCGGTCGATCTCGAACAGGTTGTTTTCTCCGCGTTCGACGAGGATCAGCCGCTTGGGTTCGTACGAGGCGATCTGGCGGCACATTTCCGAACCGATGCTTCCGCCCGCGCCGGTCACCAGCACGCACTGTCCGCGCAGCTCCGACGCGATGCGATCGCTGTCGAGTTCGACGGCCTCTCGACCGAGGAGGTCCGCGATGTCCACGTCGCGCATCCGACTGACCTGCACGCGTCCCTCGATGACGTCCGTGACCGCGGGAATCGTGCGGAAGCGAACGCCCATCCCCTCGCATGATTCGACGATGGTGCGGATCGCCTTTGGCGTTGCCCGCGGGAGCGCGATGAACACTTCCTCAACGTTGTGTTCCTCGCAGACCCGGCGGATCTCGCTCGTGCGGGCGAGGATCTCCACGTCGTGGATGCGGCCGTGTCGCTGTGCGTCGTCGTCATCCAGGAAGCCGACGATCTGATACCGTTCCTCTCGAAGGCGGAGAATCTCCCGCAACACGGTCTCGCCCGCGTCGCCTGCTCCACAAATCAACGCGCGGACCTGTTCGCCGGCGGCGACTGGATGGACGTCTTCGTAGTAGAATCGCACGAGCACGCGAGCCGCGGAGACGAAGACGATCGTCGCCGCCCAGTCCAGCGCGAAGACCGACGATTGCCGCAGCTTGTTCAGACGATCGATGAGTGGATGTTGGAACAGCTGCAGCCAGGCGTTCTCCAGGAGGAAATACACGATCAGGAACGCGAACGTGCTCACCAGGGACGTGCTGGTCACGGCGAACAAGTCGCGCAAGCCCACGTAGCGCCAGGACATTCGATACTGCCGCGCTCCCCAGAATACGAGGAGTTTGATCGGCAGCGCTAGCGCCAAGAGGGGAAGATAGAACTCCGTGATGCAAGAGAGCGGTTCGCCGTCCGGGGTCAGCTTCACGAACAGGCGAAAGTTGTACGCCAGCAGGAACGCGGCGAGGAGCGCGAGCGCGAACAACACCGCGTGCGCGCCGACGATCCACGGAACGCGAAGGCGCGAGCCGAACGGCGAGTTACCCTCGGTCGTGCTTCGTAGGGAATGAGTGACCGAGTTCATCCGCGAGTTCGCCTGACGGTACCGCTGTTCCCGTGCCGCACGGTGGTTGCGTAGCGACGCTTGGAGCCGATGCGAATGGGCCGTGTGGCACGGGTTTTCAACCCGTGGTCGCACCGGTTGAAAACCGGTGCCACACCCAATTCGGGTGGGTTCTCATCCACGCG
>ORJL011454851.1_pt1 | contig 15228 bp, 18 predicted proteins | sample 1779941 | NCBI WGS metagenome assembly ORJL01 (sample SAMEA104232317, study PRJEB22302) | groundwater metagenome | biome: forest; feature: aquifer; material: groundwater | place: USA | collected 2011-08-07 | depth 5.8 m | reverse complement strand
GGCTGCTGCGGCAGCCTGGAGCCGCGGGCGCACTATTCACGAACGCGCCGCTGCGCGTTCGTGAATAGTGCGGGCTAGAGTCCGAGCAGGTGGCGCGCCTGATTCCACTTCGTTGCGAACATCAGCCCGGCGGCTGCGAAGTCCGCATCGAGGTCTGGGTGGAGGACACCTCGCTCGCAGAAATCGTCCGTGTTTGACGTCAGAAAGACCCGAGGCTGTCGATGTCCACGGCTTGCAAGGACGCGGGAAAGCTCGAGGTACTCCTCGACGATGACAGCGTCCTTGACCTTGCCATGTCGCGCAGGCCGGCGCAGTGCGACCGCCCGGCGCAGGCCCAGCGTGTTGAAGCGATCCTCTGAGTCGATGCTCGCGGCCATACCGAGCAAGGCGTCAAGACGACCCGCCAATTCGCCTGGAAGTGTTGTCGACAACGTGAGGGAGTCGGTCGTTCCGTGGCCGAGCAGACCTGCTAGCTCAAGCAACGCGTTGCACCTGCGCTGCGTATCCTCAATCAGGTTGCGCAACTGGGTTTGGGCGCCAGCCGAATTGTCGGCGATCTCCTTGGAGATCAACGATGCGATGACGAGCGCGCATCGTGGCGAAGAGGCGGTGATGGACGACCATGTCGCCAGGGCGTCGGGGATTGCGACGACGGTTGTGTTCGAGGGACCGCGGACGATGTCGAGCAGCGCGCAGGTGTCGGGCAGCAGGACCGGGAGCCCGGTCCCCGCCAGGGACATCGCCAGTGCGGCCACGCTAGGCATGGAGCAGGCGCGATAGATCGTAGTTGCGAAGCAGGTCTACGCCACGTTCGAACTCCGCGGTCAACTCATGCGCCATTTGCTCCGACCAGCCGTCCCCCATGAGGAACTCGGCCAGAAGCGACACGTCGAGCTTGTCGCGCTTGCGATGGTACAGGAAGAGGAACTTGTTCCACCTTTCGAGGTCGCAGGGATGCGACGCCCCGGTGGATTTGTTGGCGCAACCCGAGAATCGTCGGAGCGCTTCAGCGGTCTCGGGGTCGATCAAGTCCTCGAGTGACGGATCGCGCTTGCTGCGATGGACGGCGAGCTTCAAGTTCGTAGCGATCGGCCTGACCAGGTCTTCAAGGAGCCGATCGAGAAGGTCGTTGTATTCGTCCTCCGTCAGCCTGCTTCGAGGGCTTGGGACGATGTTCGTGACCCAGGCGACGTCCTCCTCCCTCTTGTAGCTGATCCAGACCAGAGCTGCAGGAAGCGCGCACTCGGCCTGCTCGGGCTCGAACTGGAAGCAGACGAACTCCCCGCCCAGACCAGCGGCGACCGCCCGCTCGAGGTGTTCAGCCCTCTTCCAACCCGCCGCAGCGACGCCCTCGAGGGAGTGCACGAATTCCGGGAATGGGGTACCTGCGAGGGCGACCTTGAGATCACCATAGGTCTTCATGGTTCGCTCGTCGGAACTAGCCGCCTGAAGAGGACACTGGGATGCTAGCATCCGCCCAATAGGACGGCAAGCATGGCTCCGAGCATCACCGGATCACACGAGATGCTCGATCACCGCTGCCCGTCGATCTCGAGGGGCATCGCTTGGGAGCAGAGGACGCTGCCGTCTGCCGCAGTGAGCCGCAGCGCAGTCGCACGGTCGCCCGCAACTTCCCCGGCGGCTCGTCGTCGCCGAGGACGATTCCCATCGCCGCGACGTCCTTGCCTCCGGAGTAGTGCCGACCGAACGCGTACGACTGCGGTGTCAGATTGCCGCCGCGGCGAAGGAATGGTTCCGCGGACCCCAGGCTCCGGATCCCGAAGAACCCTTGCCCGTAGCTCGTCGCGAGGGTCATGCCGTCGGCGCCGACGCTCCACAGGAGGTCGCCGCCCGGGGAGAAGGCGATCCCGCGGACAGCACCGGTGGGGCCGCCCCCGGTGGCGAGCAGCTTCCCTCCCGGAACTCCCCAGAGGCGGATGGTCCCGTCGGCTTGGGCGGTCGCGAGCGTGTCGGGCGCGGGACGGAATGCGAGCCAGAGGATTTCGCCCGCGTCGGCCACCATGTTCCCCATCGCCTTGCCATCAGCGACGGCCCAGAGGCGCACGATTCGATCGTACCCAGTCGTCGCCAGGACGCGTCCGTCCGGGCTCCACGCAAGCCGGGACGCGCCTCCCTGGTGGATGTTCGAAAGCAGGAGCCATTCGATCGCGTCCCGTTCCGGCCCGCACGCCGCCCGCCGCCGCGCGTCATCGGGGAGGGGAGGGGGTGCTGGGGCAGGCCTGGATCCATGGTCGCCGCGGACGTCCCCCCACTCCCACGGCGGCTGCTTGAGCCCGATCCAGCCGACGACCAGGATGGCCAGCATGCCACCGACGAAGAGGATGGCCATCTGGGCGGTGAAGCTGAGCGGAGCTCGCGGGGGATGGCTCCTGTTCGCGGGCGCGCTCGTCTTTCCTGGGACCACCGGCGCCCAGACCGCAACGTCGGCCGCCTCGCGCATCTCCGACGCGGAGGCGTAACGATGCTCGGGACGGGTCTCGGTCGCGCGCCCGACGATCTCGGAGAGCTCCTCCGACGCCCCGAGGATCGGCAGCCGGATCGGGTGGGCCTCGCCGGTGAGCATCTCGAACAGCAGGATCCCGCAGGCGTAGACGTCCGTCCGCGCGCCGGCGTCCTCGCCTCTGCGCTGCTCCGGAGCCATGTAATCGTAGGTCCCGACGATCGAGAGGTCCGCCGAGTGCAGGCTCCGTCGGCCCGAGACTTCGATCGAGAGAGCTGCCGTCTTGCTGGAAGGCCGCCTCCTTGCGCAGGCTCGCGGTGAAATCGGGATGGGTGGCGACCTTCACCGCGACCCATTCGCCCTCGCGGTCACGGTGCTCCGCCTTCCAGACCTCGCCGAAGCCGCCTCGTCCGAGCGGTTCGAGGAGCGAATAGTCTCCGAGGCGCTGGCCGATCTCCATGCGGGGAACTCCAGGGTGATGCGATTCTAGCCCAGGAGGGAGGGACACAGCAACCGACGAAAAGCGACGAACGGCTCCTGTGGCCCGCGGTTAGACTTGGCCCACATGAGCACACCTCGAACGATCGTCGTCGGGGACCTGCACGGCTGCCTCGACGAGGCCCAGGACCTCCTCGACCGCCTCGCCGTGACGTCCTCCGATCGGGTCATCTTCACAGGCGACCTCGTCGACCGCGGGCCGAAGCGCCGCGACTGCGTCGAGCTGGCGATGCGCCACGAGTGCATCCTCGGAAACCACGAGGACAAGCACCTCGCGAAGCGCGGGAAGGCGACCGAGACGCTGCTTCCCGATCACGCGGAGACGAGGCGCGTGCTCGGGGTCGAGCACCACGACTGGTTCGCGAGGCTGCCTCTCTACGTGAGGCTGCCTGAGCACAACGCGGTGGTCGTGCATGCGGGCGTGCTGCCGGGCGTGTCGATCGAGAAGCAGCCTCCGTACATCCTGCTGCACGGGCAGTGCATCTCGCCTCCGCTGGAGAGGAGCTTCTGGCCGTCGAAGGCGCCGATGGGGTGGACGTTCTGGACGAACCACTGGAAGGGGCCGGAGCGGGTGATCTTCGGCCACACTGTGCTCGATCGTCCGCTCGTGTCGGAGTGGGCCGTCGGCATCGACACCGGCTGCGTACACGGCCTCTCGCTTTCCGCGGTCGTGCTCCCCGGCTGGGAGGTGGTCTCGGTCCCCGCGCGCCGCGCCTACTGGACGGGGAAGGGAGGCCGCGTGGCCGAGTACCCCGTGATGGACGGCGTGAAGTGCTACTCATAGCGGTGTGCACGCGCCGATTCCGATCCACGAAGACACACGAAGACAGACGAATGCGTGGATTGCCAGGTCCAGGCGCGCGGAGATGCTAGGAGACTTCGCCTACCGATCCTCCGGCCAGGGAACGTGCACGTCGCAGAGGAGGGTCGCGGGGTTCCCCTCGATCTTCGGCGTCAGGACGAAGGTCATCGCGCGCTTGGCAGGGAGGTGCACCCGCGTCTTCCAGGCCTTGCTCGATGTGTCTGCGTTGATCCCCGACCCGTCGCTTCCGTGGATCCAGATCACCGCGTCGCCCTCGCCGCCCGAGTTCATCACCGTGACCGAGACACTCCCGTCGTCCTTGACGTGGAAGGCGGTGAGCTTGGGCGAGGTCTCGGGGAAGAACCGATCCTTCACCGCGGCAAAGATGGCCCAGCCGACCATTCCGACGAACAAGAGCACGGCGAAGGCGACGCGGATCTTCGACATCATCAGACGTGCGCCTACTTGGAGCCCAGGTCGATCCAGCCGCTGAACCACATCTCGGGGTCCCTCTTCGCCTCGATCGACTCGAGCATCGCGACGAGGGAGTAGGGGACCTTCCCGCTCCACAGCTCCTTCCCCTCCGCGTCCTTCACGCTCACGGGCTGGTCGAACTTGATCATCTTCTCGTTCACCATGATCCGCACCTTCCCGGCGTCCCCCGTCACCGTGAACTTGTTCCCGTCGCGCGCGACGTCGATCTCGCCGTGGTGCCCGCCGTCGCAGCGCAGCCAGTAGAAGTGCCTCTTGTAGCTCCGCGACGGCTCCCACAGCACCCGCTTCGGCAGCGGGTCGCGCTTCTTCGCGAGCATCCACTTCCAGATCGGGTCGAGACCCTCCTTCGGCGTCCCGTGGCCGATGTCCGGGTAGTGCTTCGCGACGAAGTCGAAGGCGCCGAACTGCTTCTTCAGCCCCTCCAGCTCGACGGCCGCCTCGAAGCCGCTCGACGGGTCGACCTGCTTGTCGTCCTCCGAGTTGTAGAACCAGATCGGCAGGTTCTTGAGGTTCGGCAGGATGCCGTCGTCGAGCGTCCCCTTCCCCTTCCCGCCGCCCGTCACGAAGATCCCTCCCGCCATGGCGCTGATCGAGGCGAAGAGGTCGGCATGCCGAGGCCCGATCGACCACGTCCCGTATCCCCCCATCGAGTGCCCCGCGAGGTAGACGCGGTTCGTGTCGATCGTGTAGGTCCTCTTGAGGTCCTCGAGGATCGCAAGGACGTACCGCTCCTCCTTCTCCTCGTTCCACGCCGCGGCGGTCTTCTCGATTACAGTGGGGTAGACGTTGATCAGCCCCTTCCCCGGCGTCCCGAAGAGGCCCTGGATCTGCGCGGCGTCCCCCTCGCCCTGGCCGCCTCCGTGGAGGGAGATGAACACGCCCGTCGGCTGTCCGCGCTTCGCGCCGCTCGGGACGTCGAGGAGGTATTGGCCCGGGAGGTCCGGGTCGGTGCACGTCTCCTGGCGGTTCCCCTTCACGCGCGGCCCCTGCTTCGCGAGCGCGAACGCCTTCTTCGAGAGGGAGGAGATGTCGGACTTGGAGGGGTGATCGATCGTGGTCAGCTTGTCGGCGACGATCTCCTTCTCCTCCCAACTCTTCGCGGCGAAGTACTCCTTCAGGAGCCCCTCCGCCTGCTTCGTCTCGGCGGAGGTCAGCGCGGCAGGCGGCTTGTCGGCCTGCGCGAAGAGGGTCGAGGCGAGGATGAGCGTGGCGAGGAGGGGCCGCATCGTCAGCTCCTGCGGAAGGGAAGCTCGGATGATAGCGCGGGGCGCCGGGGATTGCGACCGTTCGGTTCACCGCCAAGGCGCCAGGGACGCCAAGACCAACGATGTCCCTTGGCGTCCCTGGCGGCTTGGCGGTGAAGGTGTTTGTCGAACCACCCCGCGAGCCTCCACGAGCGCTTGCTGTGGCGCCGGTGCGGGAGTATCCTCAGTCCCTTCAGGGCGCACAGCATGCGATGGGAGGGGCTCGGCATGAACCGGCGGATCGGCCTTGCCCTCGTCGCGATGCTCCTCCTCGCCGCGGTCGTGTGGCGCGTGACGACGACGCAGCCGATTCGGCACACCAGCCCGAGTTCGACGCCGCCCGCGGCGCGCTCCACTCGGCTCGAGGCGAATCCCTCCGCGGCCGGCGGATCGACCGCGGCGCAGCAGACGCCCATCAGGACACCGGCGAAGGCTGTCTCCCACGCCGTGTCGGGCAAGGTCCTCGACGAGGAGGGGAAGCCGACCTCCGCGACCATCGTGGCGATCGGCGACCGCGCGCACGTCGGGGACGAGCGGCGCGGAGCGGCGGGCCCCGACGGCTCCTTCGCCCTCGACCCCTCCTCCATGCCGAGACGGACGCGGCAGGTCGCTACGACCTCGCCGTGTGCCTCGGGCGCGGAGCGGTCCAGGCCGATGCCGACGGGCTTGCGAGCGCATCTGCCGGCGTCGAGGTCTCCTCAAACAGGCCCGCCCAGGTCGACCTCCATCTGTCCCATGGCGTTTCACCGCATGGTCGCGCAACCGATTCTTCGGGCCGCGGCATCGCGGGAGTCGCTGTCAGCATCTGCTACGCGCGCGATGTGGCAGCCGGCGCCTATCCCAATCGCTGGGAGGTGGAGACCGATGCGGAGGGGAACTACGCGGCGCCCGGCCTCGTGGTCCCCGGCTTTACGATCATCGCCCGGTGCAAGGGCTTCCTCCTGAAGGAGTGCGAGCCTGCCGAGAAGGGCGCCTCGCGCATCGACGTCACGCTCGTCCGCGAAGGCGCCCTCGAGGGCGCCGTGAAGATGCACGGGCGCGTTGCTTTTCCCGAGTCAATCGTGCTTGGCCTGCGTCAAGCCGCCTCGAACGAGGGACAGTTCAGCGGCTACGGAGACCACGCCCCCGACGGCAGGCCCCGCGTCACGCGTGAAGGCGTGTTTCGTCTCGAGGGGATTTCTCCCGGACGGTACGTAATGCAGGCCCGGATCAAGGGCATGGCGATCGGCGAGAGCGAGGAGTTCGACCTTCGCGAGGGGGAGACCGTCCACGGCGTCGTCGTGGAGCTGGTCTCCTCGTGCGGGATCCGGGGCACGATCCGCGACGCGCGGACCGGTGCGCCGATTCCGCGGGCAATGTACGGGGAAATGCCCTGGGAGGAGGGGAAGGGAGGCGGCTACAGCTCGCAGGCCGCCGACGAGGAGGGTCGCTTCGGGATCCGGGACCTTGGGCCTGGAAGGCATCGCGTCCGCGTCTCCGACACGAAGCTCGCTTCGAAAGAGATCAGCGTCGATTTGCACGAAGGAGAAGTCCTCGATCAGGACATCGTCCTCGACGACGGCGCGCGCATCACGGGCCGGGTCCTCCTGGACGGCGCAGTGCCGAAGAAGGCGGTGGGGATGCAAGCGAGCTCGCCCATCATGGAGCAGCGCTACCTGGCGTGCGGCGAAGACGGCGCGTTCGAGGTGGCTGGGCTTGGCCCGGGGGCGTGGTACATCAGTGCGGGAATCGGCATCCAAGATCCCAAGACGCAGTTCGCTGCCGTCCGTACAGTGGACGTCGGCAAGGAAGTCGTCCCGACGATCGAGTTCGACTTCCGCTCGAGTCCGCAGGTGCGCGGCTCGATCCGGCAGGGGGGGACTCCGCTTGCGAAGGGCGCCTTCTACTTCCTGGGCCAGGGTGCACACGACGGATGGGGCTGGGTCATCTGGACGGACGAGAAGGGCGATTTCGCCGCGCGCGGACTCCCGCCAGGGGACTACGTTGTCATCGTCGCGACTGGCTGGCCGCAGGTCGCTCCCGACCCCGCCACGGGTCTCCAGCGAATCGCGCACGGACCCGCGGACCCGGTCGTGCGCGTCCCCGCGGGCAACCTCGACTCCGTCGTGATCGACCTCCCGGCTCCCAAATAGGCTGCCATGCGCTTCGTCTGGAAGGTGCTTCTGATCGGCATCGTCACGACCGCCCCTGCGGTTGCGCCGGAGCCGCCGCGCAGCAGCGCGCCCGCGAGCACGCCCGCGCGGGAGCTCTGCGGCCCCGTGCCGACGTGGTGCGTCGGCGCAACGGCGAATTGGATCGGTGACCACCTGCCCGAGCGCTCGCCAGGGCTCGTCGAGGCCCTCGTCGCACTCGCCGATCACCTCCCCGAGGGATGGGAGCCGAAAGACAGGGACTCGATTCGCGGACTCGTCTTCAGTGCCCTCGCCCAGCTCGCCGACCCGACCGCCTTGCCCTTCCTCGAGAGGTCGAAGTCGCTCCGCCCCGAGGTGCCGACAGCAGACTCCTGGGACGGGGAGTGCCATCCGATCAAGGTCAAGTGCGACTTCCAGCCCGCCATCGAGTATGCGATCGGGCGAATCGAGTTCATAGAGGCCGTGCGCCACGCGCCCAATGACGCCGAGCGTACGAGGGTGTGCGTCGAGGACATGTTTTCCAGGTCCGGCGGCTGGTGCGCCGGGTGGCCCGTCGGCGAGGCCGTCCTCTTTGAAGGCGGGGCGCGGTACGTCCCTTTCCTGAAGGAGGAGATCTCGCGGAGGAACGGAGAGCAGGCCCGGCTGATCCTCTACGTCCTAGGCGAGATCCAGCGGGGACTTGGGCTCCAGGAGCAGGAGGCGTACCTCGTCGAGCTTGCCTCTTCGCCGATCAACGAGGTCGCCTACACAGCCCTGAGCCTACTCCGCACCCAGGGCACCGTCGCCTCGCTGGAGGGCCTCGAGGCGATCCAGCGCGCGAACCGGGGATTCGAGACGCAGGCCAAGAAGGGCCTCCTGCCCGCGCAGCTCGCGATGCGCAATCGGTTCCTGGGAGCCGAGCAGGCGGCTGACAACATCCGCTGGCGGGACATCCTCGCCAGGAGCGGCGGGGGGCCCTCCGACGACGACCTGCGCTGGGCGATCGACCGGTTCGCTCTCTGGCCCGATTGCCGGGCCTTCGTCATCCGGCGCGGGGCCGTGCTCGTGAAGAGGCTCGTCTCCGATCTTCCGGAGATGGGCCGCGCCGGCCGGAGCGTCACGATCGACGCGCTCGGGGCCGTCCTCGCCTCCGCTCCGACGGACGAACTTCTCGATCTGGCGAGGGAGATCTCCGAGCGGAGAGACCTGGGCATCTCGGACCGCCACCAAGCGGTCGGACTCCTCGGCTTCTACGGTGGACCAGCGGAGCTCGAGTACCTCACGCGTCGCGCGGAGGCGCTGCGCGCCAGTCCGAATCCGTCCGACCGCCGCGAGCTGGACCAAGTGGAGTACGCCCTCCGCGTGCTTCAGGATCGCCTGGCGAAGCCCAAGTAGCCGCGCGGCGAGGAGCGTTTGCATGACTCTCTCAGAGAAGTGCAGTCCGTGAGTGATCGCATGCGACGCGGGTGTTTGCGCCCAATCGGTTCACCGCCAAGTTCGCCAAGAGGAGCATCGCTTGGCGTCCTTCGCGCCCTTGGCGGTGGACGGGAGTGTCGATTCACCTTCCAGGCCCTCGCTGCGACCTCGGTGCGGAACGGATCCCCGTCCCCCTCAGGGATCGGCGGCCCTCGTTTACGGGGAGCGGGCCGACACGCGTCTTGCTATCATCATGGACTCCGAATCTACGAGATGTGGTCTACGTTATTCCTGGCGATTCCTGGAGTCGTGTCCCTCGTCCTCCTCCGCACAGTCGGCTCGGATCGCTGGTGGTGCGAGACGAGGCAGAACGAGCTCCTCGCCGAGATCGGGAAGGCCTCCCCGGCGGTAGGAAACCCCCGCGCATGAAGCCCTTCTCCGCGACATGGCCGCAGGTCCACTCCTTCCGCCTCGCGCGGCACCGGCTGTCCAAGCGTGCCTCGCCTCGCGACCTCGTCCGCGTCGCAGGCGAGGTCGGCGGGCTCCAGGCGCAGGTCACCTCCTTCGCCGCGAGCGCCCTCCGCGCCCGCGTCGAGGGGCTCTCCGCCGCCGACGTCGCGCACGCCCTGTGGACCGACCGCTCCCTCGTGCGCCTCTGGTGCATGCGCGGCACCGCCCACATCGTCCCCGCGCGCGAGGTGCGGCTCTACGCCTGCGCCGTCGGCCGCAGCGCCTTCGCTCGGAACGCCCGCTGGCTCGCGCGATACCGCGTGACCACCGCCGAGATGGAACAGATTCTCGACGTCGTCGTCGACACCCTGGGCGACAACGCCCTCACGCGCAAGGAGCTCGGCGAGCGCGCGGAGCCCCGCCTTGCCCCGAAGGCGCGCACGTGGGTGGCGCTTACCTGGGGAGGCGTCCTCCAGGTCGCCTCGTTCCGAGGCCTCCTCTGCTTCGGCCCGTCGCGCGGCGCGGAGACGACCTTCGTCCGGACCGAGGTCTGGGTCCCGAAGGCGGCTCGATTCGAGGAGGAGGAGGCCCAGGACGAGCTGGTGCGCAGGTACCTCTCGGCGTTCGGGCCGGCGACCGCGGCCGACTTCGCGAAGTGGTCGGGGATGGCGTCGGGCGAGGCGCGCTCCGCGTTCGCGCGCCTCGAGCGGGAGACGACGCAGGTCGACGTGGAGGGGGCCTCGATGGCAATCCTCTCGCGCGACCGGGCGAAACTCACGGCGAGAGGGCCCGGGCCGGTCGTGCGTCTCCTCGACTGCTTCGACGGCTACCTCCTCGCCCACCGCGACAAGGCGCACCTCGTCGATGAGGAGCACTACAAGAGCGTCTACCGCAGCGCGGGGTGGATCGCGCCCGTGGTGCTCGTGGACGGACGCGTGGCGGGGACGTGGGAGCGTGAGAAGGGGGAGTCGATCCGCCTGAACCCCCTGTCGCCCTGGTCGAAGGCCGTCTCCGACGCCGTCGCACACGAAGTTGCGGACGTGAAGAGGTTCCACTCCGCAACGCTCAGCGAGTCGGAGGACGCGCAGCAGGTGTAGACCCCGGATCCAGCCATGCGCATCCTGGCGAACTCTGGGCGGAGGGCGGATCCAGCCAGTGAGATCCTTCTCCATGTCGGCTCGGCCCGGCATCCAGCCAGTCAGACCTTCGCGTGCGATCGCCGACTGCCGGATCCAGCCCGGCTCGTCGTGCGTCCAATGAGCCTCGCCATGGATCCAGCCAGTTTCATGCTGCGCGACAAGATCCTCATCGGAGATCCAGCCAGTCCCGAGCTGAGATCAGGAGTTCAGAGGATGGATCCAGCCACTCGCGCAGGCGATCCAGCCACTCCGGCCTTGAGATCATCTCCGATTGGCGTGCCGCGTGTCCACGCCGAGGTGCTCTCCTCTTCTCATGGCTTGATCTTGATCGATCGCACCGTGCGATATGACCGGTGTGGCATGAAGTCCATGAGATTCGTCGTGCATATGACCGGATCTGGCGCGAGAAGCGACGAGCACGGGGGGGGCAGAGAGGGATTTGGCTTGAAGCCGGGACTCGTCGGGCTCCGATCGTCTGACTCTGGCGCGATCTCAGCCGGATTCATCCTCGGGAGACGCGGATCTGGCGTGAGCATCACGATCCGTGGCGTGATCTACGTCGAGCCTGTCGTCTTGCGCGTCCCGTCCCTCCGCGGGACGACCTGGTAGAGTCCGCGCTTGAGCCTCTCGATGCGCCCCAGGTCCATCGCTGCGAGGTTGAACCTGTCCGTGGTGCGTCGAGGCATCCTCGTGACCCACATGGCGTCCTGGATCGCATAAGGCTGAGGAAGCTTCGACACGTGCTCGAGGTAGGCGAGGACGCGGTTCTCCTGTGGGCCGTGGAAGAGCCTCTTGTCGGCGGGCGGCATGCCGCCGACCACCGGCTGCGCCGCGGGCGTCGGCGCGGCCGCTTTCATGCGCAGCACCGCCTCGGCCAACTCGATCACGCGCCTCGCTGCGCCCGCCGACTGCTCCTGGAGCTTCGCGAACTCGGCGAGGGCCTGAATCAGCTCCTGCTCTGGATCGATCTCGCTCGACATCATTCTCCACTCCTCTGACAGGACGATGAGGTCCCAGCGGACCTGGAAAGTGCCGCCTGTCCGCCGGCCGATGCGCAGGCCGTGCTCGAAGGCCGGTTCGTGCTCTTCCAGGCACAGCCCGGCGGGGCCGTACGGGTCTTCCACGGGCGCGTCGTACTCTGCCCCTCCAGGTCCCGCCAGTCGCGGATGCGAAATCGAAACCACTCGAATTCGGCGCGCGGGCGGAGGACGCGGCCCTCCACCTCCGTGGGCTTCGCTTGCGCAGTGACCCACCAGAAGAGAGATCGGCGGACTCCTGCGCGGGGATTCTCGAACACGAGGGCACTCAGGTTGGACTCCGTCGTGTCGAGTTCGAAGCGTGTGTCCTGGATGACCAGCGTGTTCATTGGGGCAGCCATGGGGGCGGGCGGTCTCCCGTGTCGATCTACTCGGAGCGTACCTCCAGCATTTGGAGCGCCGCGGCGATGGCGGTCTTGGGCGCGCCATGGGCGTTGAGCCTCTCGGGCGACATGTCCACCTCCAGCTCTCCGTCGACCCAGTCGATGCGCCCCTTCTCGGGGAACTCGGGAGATCGCGACCATGCGCGAAAGCTCTCGAGGTCCGCGACGGAGCGGGGGATCCGCACTCCGTCCGGCTGGAGGACGATCACGGGCAGCCCTGAAGTCGTCGACACTGCGACCTCCGATGTACTGGCATTGAGGCCAACGTACAGACCTCGGCGAACTCCGTCAATCCCGGCCTGCCATCGCCATGGCGGCCTCCTGCGCCGCGCCCGCTGCCTCCTCCCGCACCGCGGTGATGACGAAGTGCCTCGGGTCGTCGTGCTCCGTGCGCGCGGTGCCGAGCCTGGCGATCGCCGCCATCTTCGACAGCAACTCCCTCGCGTCGTCGTGCGCATCCACCTCCGCGACGTGCAGACGGAATCTCTCGCGGTGCGGCGAGGGCGAGACCGCCTCGATCGTCGCGAGGAGCACGCTCCCCTTGCGCGACGGCCTCCCCTCCAGCGCGATCCGCCGGATGTCCTGCAGGCGGATCACCACGCGCCTCTGCGCCGGGCGGAAGGCGCGGTCGACCTCGAGCACGCTCTTTCCCGACTCGCGGTCGAGCTCGAGGCTGCGGGCGCGCGTCGGGACCCTCACGAGGACGCGCGTCGCGAAGGCGACGACGCACCCGTCGATGAAGAGGTCGGCCACCCCGCCGGGGTGGCCGGGGAAGGTGTAGGCGAGGAGGGGCAGCGGGATGCCCCACGCCACGACCAGGAGCACGAAGAGGGACGAGGAGCCCACGTAGGCAAGGCGGCGGGGCGCCTCCTCCTCGAGACGCAGACAGACACCCGGCACATCCCGCGCGACTCCGAGCATGACTGGCCCTCCCAACGATGGGAGCGCATCGCGGCGGGGCCGACGATCCCCCTCCACTGGAAGTGTACCTCGCCGCCGAGATGTGAGTGAGTCGCGGAGCGAGGCGGTCCGCTTCGCAACTCGCGACGGAACGCATGGACCGGAATACCGGCAGCGGCAGATCGCCTCTCGCAACAGGCCCAACGCATTTCCAGGCGATGGGAGGGGTAGCGCCGTCGCAATCGGCGCATCACGGGCGCGAGTCTTGCAACTCGTTCCTCGTGCCGCGCCGGTGCCCCGCCCCGAGGCTGCGAAAGTCGGGGGGTACAGTCATGTTCGAGCGCGTGCTGGTCCCGATGGACACGTCCGACCTCGCGGAGCGGATCCTCGCGGGGGCGCGGAGGATCCTCGCCGCGGAGGGGACGCGCGTCTGCGTCTTCCACGTCCTGCCGACGCCGACGGTCTTTTCGCACGAGCCTGACCCGCGCCGCAGGTCGATCCGCATCCGACGGCGGAGGAGGTGGAGGGGATCCTGGAGCCGCACCTGGCGCTCCTGGAGAAGGCGGGGATCCACACGCGGCTGCTGGTGCGATACGAGAAGGCGGCCTTCGCGATCCTGGCCGCGGCGAAGGAGGAGCGGGTCGACCTCATCGCGATGGCGACGCACGGGGCGTCGGGGGTGTCGCGATGGGTGTTCGGATCGGTGGCGGAGAAGGTGCTGCGCGAGGGGAACTGGCCGCTGCTCGTGCGGCGCACGACGGGGTTCGTCGAGGCGGGTGGGGTGGAGGGGTAGGCGGTGGTCGGCGCGTGAGCGCGCCGCTGGCGGCGGCGGTTCGTCTATCGAGAGCCGCCGCGACCTGTCGTACGGACCTTCCAGATCCGGCGAAGCTCGGTCATGCCATGTGCGAATTCGCCGGTGAAATCGACTCGCTGGGATCCCGCCAGGGTCCAGGACAGTCGTTGCTCGTCGCACGCGCGATAGAGCACGGGGACAATGTGACCCACGTAGCGGTCCTGCTGCAGCGCGAACCTGAGCTCGCGGCTGACCCACTTGGAACGGACTCCGCTCGGGGACAGTACGACGACGAACCAAGTGCACCTGCGGAGCGCCCGGCCGATCTCGTCGTGCCAGTCCTGACCGGGTTTCAGGTGCGAGGGGGCGTACCAGACCTCGAGCCCGATTCGCGTGAGTGCCTGCGCGAGTCGGAGTGCGAACCGGTGATCGGCGGAGGCGTGAGAAAGAAAGACGCTAGGACGTCGCATGGACGCGGATTTCGCGAGCCTTCCGTGGCTGACGGAGGCGCTGCGTCAGGCGCCGGCCCACCTCGGAGGGGGTGCCGGATGCTTCGAGCAGGCCCAGGTGCCGAAGGACCCAGGGCGCCGCCGCGGCCTTCGTCCCGCGCATGAGGACGCCGATGCACCTGTCGCGGAATCGGGGCTTCGTGTACGCATAGTCCAGCTCGGTCTTCATCCTCTCCGAGCGCAGAAGCGCCTTGGAAAGGAGGAGGACGATCGCGTCTGCGTTCTTCAGAGCCTGGCCGGCGGCGAGATACCAGTTCTCGCCCGGGAGGGAGTTGGTGAATGGGTCGACGATGCGGATGCCGGCCTTGAGCAGGTGCACCGCCAGTTGGCGCGCCCAGCGCCGGTCCGTCTCTGCGCAACTCAAGAAGACCCTCATGCGGTCACGATACACTCCGATGCGGAGTCATGCAAGCGGATGGGGCGGTCTACCTCGCGAGGACCTGGCGGGCGAGGATGGCCCCGGTGGCGGGGTCGAGGAGCTCCATGGAGACGGCGGCCGCGCTCGTGGCGAGCACGACCAAGCGCCCCCCGAGTGGCTCGATCCGGATGCTCTCGTGATGAACAGACATGCCGCCCTCGTTGCTCGCCCCCAGCAGGTCCACCGAGTATTGCCTCTGGAGCGTCCTTCCATCCAGGCATGTGACCCGGATGCCTTCGCCCGAACTGCGGCCGGAGGACCAGGTCCACTCCGCGACAATGAGACGACCATCGGAACGAGCATAGTCTCCCATGAGGCGGTATGTCACCGACGTCGCGAGGGACTCACCCGTCTTGAGGTCCACGAGCCGCACTGCGGAGGTCGGTCGATGGGAATCTCCATAGGCAAGGAAGTACGCCGTGTCCTCCTGGGGCCCTTATCTTTACCCGGATCTTTTCAAATGACGACGGTTCCGACGAACGAGATTGGCACCCTGGACCAGCACCTCCAAGACGCGCCATCCGCGCCAGATGGTGATCCATCCCGGCATGCCATCCGACTTGCGGGCAAGG
>ORJL011198398.1_pt1 | contig 15231 bp, 19 predicted proteins | sample 1779941 | NCBI WGS metagenome assembly ORJL01 (sample SAMEA104232317, study PRJEB22302) | groundwater metagenome | biome: forest; feature: aquifer; material: groundwater | place: USA | collected 2011-08-07 | depth 5.8 m | reverse complement strand
CCGTGTGGTGAGTCTCCGGTGCTAGTTGTCCCAGACGTATAAAGAGCGGTGCCGCCTGCGGCATCGACGATGTTCGAGGAAACCCAGGTCTCGGGGGTGCCCGCAATGAGGGTAACCGGGCCGTCCGCGGAAAACGCCGCGTAGGTATCCGAAGCGCCCTGCACTACTTGCGACATCGTATAGGTCATTGACTCGAGTTGAACGTCGGTCAGTCCGGCCTCGGAACTGAAGACCAGGCGATCGATCGTCATTCCGGCCTCGCGCGTGCCGATCGTTAGCACCACCGGGTTGGCCAGTTCGGCGGCACCCACGACGTAAGTGACCGCCGGTTCCATGCGCCAGGCGAAGGTGTTATCCGCGGGCGCCGACTGGTTGTTGCTGTCCGACCGATAGTAGGTCGTCTGGTCACCTGGAGTGCGATAGGCTCCCCAGGTGGAGCCGATCCAGCAACTATTGGCGGTGGCGTTGTCCCCCGCCGTCCGGCTGACATCCGCCCTCCATCGATAGTACAGGTTGTAGGTTCCGGCAGTCTTGAACTGGATCTGGTAATGGGCGAAACTGTGAGGCGAATCGCCTGTGCTGTTGGTCCCCGAGGAATAGAGAGCGCTGCCTCCAGCCGCCTCGACGATGTTCGAGGAGCCCCAGCTTTCCGGGGCTCCACCGATCAGCGTGGCGGTGAGGGCGTCGAAGGCGACGTAACTGTTGCCGCTGCCCTGGTTGATGGTTCCGGCGTGAGAGGTGGAGGTCGTCAGGAGGGCCAGCAGACCCAGGATCGGGAGCTGGCGGAAGGATGATAGGGGTGTTGAGGATTTCATGCGAGATACGTGGATATCGGTTGCCGCATCGGTTGTGTTAGTTCCCACAGCATTAGCTGATTAATCAACGTTGTCAACGACATTCAACAAATGCATTGCGCCAAAAGCCTTGCTACCCAAGGGAGGAGATGAAGCGGGCGGGGGGGCAAGGTTGCCCCCCGGGTCTGCATCCCGAATTTTTGACGTGAATTGTTGAGGAACCGAAAAGGACCCTATAAGCTCCTGGTCGCCCTATGAAAATCTGCCTGCTATCTCTCGTGCTTGCGACCATGGCCACAATGCTGGCCGCCCAACCCATTCCCCTTTGGCCCGCTGGGGCCCCCGGTGAGAAAGGCGATATCGGGGAGGAACACGATACCACCAAACCGGACGGCGGTTTGGTCTCGGGCAAGCGGGTGATCCGCCTGGGCAACGTCACCAACCCCACCGTCACCCTCTATCGTCCGTCCAAGAGAAAAGACACCGGCGCGGCGGTGGTGGTCTGTCCGGGGGGAGGCTATCACATCCTGGCCATGGACTTGGAAGGGACCGAGATCTGTGACTGGCTCAACTCGATCGGCGTGACAGCCGTGCTCTTAAAATACCGGGTACCGGCGCGCAAGGGCTTGGAACGTTACACCGCGCCCCTGCAAGACGCCCAGCGTGCCCTCGGCTTGGTGCGATTGCACGCCGGCGAATGGCATATCGATCCCAAGCGCGTCGGCATCATGGGCTTCTCCGCCGGTGCCCACCTTTCCGCCGTTAGCAGCACCCGATTCGAGAAAAGGACTTACGAGCCGATCGACGCCGCCGACAGCCTGAGCTGCCGACCGGATTTTGCGATGCTCATCTACCCCGCCTACTTGGCCGTCAAAGAGCAAGGAGACAGACTCGCGTCCGAATTGACGGTGACCAGCAACACGCCGCCGACTTTCCTGGCCCAGACCGAGGATGACCCCATTCGGGTCGAAAACAGCTTGGTGTACTACCTCGCGCTAAAGAATGCCAAGGTGCCGGTCGAAATGCACCTGTTCCCTGACGGTGGTCACGGCTACGGGGCGCGCCCGTCCGACAAGACGGTTGCCGCTTGGCCCAAGCGCGCTGCGGAATGGCTGCGCGCCTCGCGTTTCCTGAAGAACTGAACCCCGGATGGACACCGATAGACACGGATTGATCCTGAAGGAAAATTGACAAATGTCATGTTCGGTGCTTATTTTGACGACAATGAAGCCAAACGCTCGATTCGAATGCGATCAGTGCGTATTGAGAACTCCCCGAGCGGGTATCCTGGCGGCCTCGGCCGGGGACCAATCTAGAAACCAGGGCTTCGGTTCCGAGGCACTCAGGAGCCACATATGCCGGACATCGAAATAGGCAGCAGTGACTGCGCCAGACAAGATCCGCCCAGGGATGTGAACGTCACTGGGTCGGCGTCGGAAACCTATTGGTTCGCCAGCTCCCGCTGGGGAGTGCTCAACGAGTTGACAGCGAAAGCCACCAATGACGCCTGGAGGCAGGTTGGCCTGACCCCGCCGACCTGCCAGTCGCCCTGCCGTCCATTCGCTCTGCTGAGCGACTTCTCTCACTCCGTTGACGTGACCGATTGGACCCGCTGGTGGAGCGGGCTGTGGGCGGCGCATTATGGGATGAGAGTGGACGTTCACATCCGGTGCAAAGTCACTACCGGATGCTCCAGTTTCTAGCTCCGGTTTGTTCGCGGAGCCCGTCGCCAAGGCGGGCAACTCAGATCGCCGCGCCGATAGCGTTTCTCCGAAGTTTGAGCTCCCGTTTCGAGCCTTGGCTGATTTCACCAGTCGCACCCGAGTGCTCAAGGTGGACGGAGCCTTGGAGTGCGAGTCTGGTGATGAGCGGTTCAGGTGAACCACCGCCCAGTGACTTCGGGTTCGTCCGGGTCGAGGTCGTGGCTTGTTGCCTGAAGCCGACAGTGGACTCTTGCACAACGAAATCAATCGCGGTGGCAAGTGCGCCGGCAGGCGAGGAGATAACCGATGAGCGCCCCGACCCCGACGCCGATGGCGATGGCTTGATAGGGATGCTCGTGCACCGCCTGGTCGGCCGCCTTGGCGCCTTCCATCGCCCTCTCGCGAACGCGGCCATAGACTTCTTTGCCGCGTTCCAGTGCGGCGGCGAGACGCTCGCGGGCTGCGCGGACTTTTTCTCCGGCCACGTCGGCGGTGGCCGCCATCAACGCGCGCGCATCTTCGGCCAGTTGGCCCATGTCATTACGGATAGCTTGTGTTTCTTTGTTCATATCTTATGTGTTCTATTATGTTGCTTTCTTTAGTGGTAACTTCTCCACATCGGCGAGATGTGCTTCTTCCTGCGAGTTCACCACCTCCAAAATCGAGTTTCTCCCCCCGAACGGATTGGGCACGCTTTCTTTGGCCAAGGGGTCGGATATCCATTGCCCATCGACCCAGAACTTGTATTCATGCCGTCCCGGTGCTAGCGCAACGGTCGTCTCCCAATACCCGCCACTATGTCGTTTCATGGGCATTGCGTTGGACGCCCAGCCATTAAAGTCACCGCAGAGCGACACCTGCTTTGCCTCAGGTTCAAGGAGAACGAAGGTCGCTTTGTCGCTCTGGGGCGCTATCGGCGTCGGGGCTTTCTCCCCCACTGCCGTTTTCTCCGGCGATTTTGGCGGCGCCGGCAGGCCGGCCTTCGGCCATGCAGCCACCAGCGGCGTCAGCAGCTTCGCCGGTTCCTCCGCCAGAGGAGCTTCTGCGGGCGGTGTAACAGCTTGAGTTGCCTCTGCCGCCGCTCCGCCCAGCCCCACTCGCCTGCTGTTAGTGGCTTGTTTGTCGGTCGGATGGTTTGTGGCGGGCCGGTTCGCTGGCTCGTCCGCGGCCAGCGGTTTCGTTGCCTTTTTGGAAGACTTCTTTGTCATGGTTTGTTTGCTCTGTTATACTAGAATAGAAGATATGGGTATCAAGCCAGGCCCGCGTCCGGCGAGGCATTCATTCATTAATGCCCCAGTGAGGCCACGTCTCAGCGTGGCACCACGCTTCGGCGGGCGGCGGGAACCGCATCTCGCCGGGAATTGCGACGCTGGCGGATGCGGGGAGGATTTCCGCCACCGTGTTCAAGATCTCGTCAGTGGTGAAGGGCTTCGGCAGGGTGACGGCAGGCTGTAACCATTGGTTTCGGTTCAACTGTTCCGCGGCCATGCCTCCCGAGGCCAGGACAACCGGCAGGGTCATCCGCGCGGAACGCAGATTCCGGACCATTTCAAAACCCGACAGTCCCGGCATCTCGTTGTCGGTAATCAGGAGGTCATAACGATGGTTCCGAAGAGCTACCCAGCCCGAAAGACCGTCCACCGCAGTGTCCACCTCGTAGCCGGCCCGGTCCAGCACTTTGGCGCTCAGTTGACGGATGGCGTCGTCGTCCTCGACGAGCAGTATCCGATACGCCAGCGTGGCTGGCCCTGAACTCGGAGAACGGACGGTCGCGCGGCTTGCGTATGACATGCTAACGGGATGTTCTTTCAAGGTATGCCGGCACGCATAAAAAAATCGAGTCCGGCTTCTTTCGCGGCGCTTTTTATAAACTGAATCCGCGGCGAATCCGGTTCGTCCGGGTTGTCCTCCGGGCCGAGCATGGCGACCACGGCGGCGGCGGTCCCGCGCTTTTGCGTGAGGCAGGCATTGATCCAATCCTGGAGGCTCGCAGGCAGATCTCTCCGACTGCTGGCCGAAATGACGATCAAGTCCGCCTGGAGGGCGTCGGCGGTGGCCAGGACGCGCCCATCCGGGTCCTCCAGCAGATCGAATCGCCAGAGCGAGGGATGCCACGTCTCGGGCCAGTCCAGTCGGCGCTCCACGTTTTTGATCGTGCGCATGGCATGCTGACCCGCGTGAACATCGTCATAGGCGATGAACACGTTCCACTTGGCTTCGGGGTCCAAACAGGGGGAGGCTTTCGGAGAATCCTTCCAGGAGTTCTGGTTTTGAGACGCAGGCATAGCAATACACGAAGCATACTCGAAGCCACAGCGTCGTAAATAGGTGTTCGGGAGGTTTCCTGCTAAGGGAATCTCTTATCCCAGGTAAGGCATTCCCAAAGGCTGGCCTTAACAGTGTCTTCAGAAACAGGGTCGGCTGCGACAGATCCAAACCGGATTGGGACCTCTACCATCGTTCGACGGCGCTATTAATCTTACCGGCCTTGAGGGCCGGCGTCTTCCGTTTCCATCCAGCGCACGGCGTAGCGGATGAGCGCCGTGGCGTCCTTGAGTTCGAGCTTCTGTTTGAGGTGACCACGATGGACATCTACCGTCTTCGGGCTAAGGTGCAGTTGCCGGGCAATCTCGGCCGTGCTTTTGCCTTGGCCCACGAGTCGAAAAACCTCGAACTCGCGCTCGCTAAGTGTGCCAATGGGAGAACCGGCCGCCCGCGTTTTCCGACCCGACAAACCATTCAGGATTCTTGCCGACATCTCCGGACTGAGATAAACCCGCCCGCGCAAGACCCACCGGATGGCCGCGAGCAGGTTTTCCCCGCCGGACTCCTTCATGAGGTACCCGCGGGCGCCGGCGCGCAGAGCCCGCTCCGCGTAGATCGTCTCGTCATGCATCGAAACGACGAGGATGGGCAGGCCCGCGCGGAGCGCGTGCACATCGCGAATGAAGTCGAATCCGCTCCGCCCGGGCATGCTGAGGTCGGCCAGGAGCAAGTCGGGCTGGGACCGGGAGAGTTCGTGGAATGTTTCGGCGGGGCTGGCGGCCTCGCCGCAGACCGCCAGGTCCGGTTGCTTGTCGATGAGCTGGACCAATCCGGCCCGCATCATCGGGTGGTCGTCCACGATGAGTATGCGCCGCCGTGCGGGACTGGCGGCTGGGTTGGCGTCCGGTTTCATAGTCAGTTGGGGAATCCTCCCTCGCCGACGACCGAATGGGAGTGATTTATCACTGGCAGCCTCCGGTTTTGTGAAGAGCTTCCGACTCGCCCCTCCGCCACGCGCACGTTAAGGTAACTCCTTGGCCGGGTCTCGACTCCACGTTCAACTGGGCGCCGATGATGGTAGCGCGATGTTGCATCACTTGCAGGCCCATTCCCGGGTTCCGCGGCCGCGGGTGCAGTCCTTTGCCGTCGTCCGACACCTGCAGGCGCAACGCACCCTCTTGCTGCGTCAGGAGAATCGTCACCTGACTGCCTTGAGAGTGTTTGACCGCGTTATGCACCGCCTCCTGGGCGATGCGGTAGAGGTGGCCGACGACGGTGGGGTCGTTGAACGACACGGGCTCGGGACAGTCATAGCGGCAACGCACGCGGCCCAGCGAAGAAACACTTTGCGCGAGTTCCGTCAGCGCTGAGGACAGACCCTGCGAGGTCAGCCTGAATCCCGTCAGACCATGAGCCAGCATCCGGGTTTGGCGGATGGCTTCACGCAGGAGTAGGCCCATCTGCGCCGCCTGGTTGTGCAGCTCCGGACGGTCGCAGGGTAGGTCGCTTTTGAGCGACGCGCACAGCAGTTCAATGGCGGTAAGCCCCTGGCAGAGTCCATCATGCAGGTCAACGCCAATCCGGCGCTGTTCGCGTTCGCTGGCATCAAGGACCTTCCTCTCCAACGCGAGCTGCTCGGTGATGTCGCTCACCACGGCGCGGCACACGCGTGCCCCGTCAACGTCCTGCGCGGTGGCCGCCTCCAACCGCGCCCAGAAGAGGGCGGTGTCCGAACGAAGCATTCGCAGCGTGCACACCTGCCGCGCGCCTGTTTCAAAGAGCTCTTGGCGGTGCCGGGAGTAGATGGTCTGATCCTCGGCTAAAATGAAGCGGGAGATCCGTTGTTTGACCAAGGTGCTTCTAGCCATGCCCAACAAACCGGCGGCGGCGAGATTGGCTTCCAGGATCAGCCCCGGTTCGCTAACGGTAAGAAAACCCACGGGTGCCAGATCGTACAATTCGAAGTACCGCGCCCGTGATGCTTCCAGTTCTCCGCGCGCCCGGCGCAGTTCCTCGTTTTGCATCTCCAGCTCGATCTGATGCACCTGCAGTTCGTGGAGCATCCGCCGCGTTTCATCGAGCCTCAGGGCCTCCAGGTTATCCGGCGACTGGGCCGCCTTTTCCTGGACGGTCTCTTCGGCCTGCAGGCGCAGCTCGCCAGCGTCGCCAGCCTGGCAAAGAGGCGTCTTCATGTGGAAATCTACACCGCGTCCATGCTAATGGCAAGCAACCTGCACGGGGTCAATATCTCAGGTTTTCCCTTGGCGCACTCGTCATGGGAAACCCGGACGGCGGTCTGGCCCCGAGGGTCGAGGTGGAACATGGTGGCCATGGTGGCGGCGGGATTGTTCGGATGCTACGCGGAGCGCCTCTTTCTGTCCCAGATGGCCATGATCTTTCGCTATCGTTGACAAATGAGGGCTATTTCCAAAAAAAAGTCTGGCTTGGACCGCATTTGTCCAACCCCATCCAGTAATCTGAGGGCAACAAAACAACGAAAGACATCGTATGTGCCAACAACAACTCGAACTCGCCCTCGACGGTTCCGCCCAGTTTCGGCCCTTGGCTCGGACACAACGCGCCAGTCGGGCCCGCTGGTGGTTTCAACAAATGCACCAGTTGGTCGATCGCGCCATGGATTGGCAGGCCGGCCCTAACCCCCGGCCCGCGCAGACCCATTTCAGCCTGGCCCACGGACGATAGGGTGGGGTGTGAGATCTGCTCGATCGACTCGTTCCAGTCAGCCCGCCCGAAAACCCGCGCGGTCTGGGGAACGGGCCTACAGGGCAGGGAAACTCCGCCCGGCGTATCAGCGGACGTCAGTCCGCTCCAGCTTCCTCTCCTGCGCGCAACATTCGCCCGCAGCATAGAAGAATGATCCGGCTTACGCCGGATGCTACGTCAGGCAGGCTGCGTGCCTCCCACGCGGCGCTTTGCCTGCGTCTTGAAACGGGTTTTACGCTGAGCACGCCTCGATCATGCGCTGCAGTTCGGCGTCCGTATTGTAGAAATGGGGCGAGAGCCGCACGAACTGGCGGCCCGTGCGGTCGGCACGTAGAGACGTCACGATGCCGGCGTCCAACAGCCCGCGGTGGACAGCGGCCATGTCCGCTCCGGGACGGTCAAAAGTGATGATGCCGCCGGCGTTCTCGGGTGGCGCCGCCGCCTCGAGGACCTCCCAGCCCTTGGCCTGGAGGGCGGGAATGAGCCATGCGCGTTTCCGCAACAGTTCGGCAGCGATGAGCTCGATGCCGATTTCCAGCAGTAATTCCAACGCGGCGTGCAAACCCGCGATGCCCATCAGATTAGGCGTGCCGGCTTCATAACGGCGCGCGTCTGGCAGGAATTCCATCTTCTCTTGAGCGGCAAAGTTGGGGCACCGGACGTTGTGCCATCCCAGCGCGGCGGGCATTAGCCGGGCCTGCACCGGCTGGCGAACGTAGAGCAGACCTGCGGCGCAGGGTCCAAGCATCCACTTGTGGGCGTCGGCCGCCAGGAAATCAACATGGTCCATCGGCATGGGGAACGCGCCCACGGTTTGGATGCCGTCCACGCAGAAAAGGATGTTGCGCGACCGAAGGGATCGCCCGATGGCTTGGTAATCGAGGCGGTACCCGGTCACAAAATGACACGAAGCCAGGGCGACCAGGCGCGTGTTCTCGTCCGCTTGCCCAAGGACGTCCGCTTTCCGGACCCGGCCCCAGTCGCGAACCCGGATGAAACGGACCTCGACTCCCCGGTTCGCCAGATCCATCCACGGATAAACGTTCGAAGGATAGTCATCGAAATAGACGATCATGTTGTCGCCCTTGAGCCAGCGCATGCCCTGCGCAATGAAACTCAGAGCGAGGGACGTAGGGCCAACAAGGGCAATCTCCTCCGGCTTGGCGTTGAGCATGCGCGCGGCCAGGGCACGCGTCTCCGGGATGAGCCGGGAGGGCATGGCCTCTTCCTGATCGGATCTCATGCACGTGTCCGCGTAAGCGGCGATCGCCTCCCGGACCCGACGCGGCAACGGGCAGACGCCCGCATGCGCCAGATAGACTTTTTCCCGGACTACGGGGAACTCATGTTGGCGCAACTCTTCGTTGGACAGGATCTCAGCCAATGTCATACGGGGGGAAGGTAACTCCCGAAGCTCCCAAACGCCACAACATACCCGAGCGTTACGCAGAAGAGGTGGGACAAAGGGAAGAAGATAGGCCCAAGCGGGCCTACATCACGTCTTTGAGTTGGCCGAAGTAGCCTGTCCAGAACAGCACCACGCGATAAGCCACCATCAGGAGGATCCCCATATAGACCAGCCGCGGGGTCCACTCCGCAAGCGAGCGGAGCTTGCGTGAGGATTCCTCCTGGAAGAGGGTGTGGAGCCGTTTCAATGCGTCGTCCAAGCTGCCGCTGATCTCGCCTGTCTGATACAGACTCGCGAAGAGGTTTGGGAATAAAGGACATTGCGCCACCAGTTCCCCGGGTGTTTCACCGGCCGCCAAACGCGGTTTCCATGCCTGCACCACGCGGTTTAGCGCCGGGGAACCGCTTGCGGCGGCGGCCAATCCCCAGCCGTCAATAATGGACACGCCCGCGTTGATCAGGGATTCGAGCGCCGCCGCCAGCCTGGCCAGCGCCAGGCCGCGCCGAGCCGCGCCAAGAATCGGCACCGGAGCCAGCACCTGCTCGACCACCGACCGCCACTTCTCCCCATGCCGCCCCTGGCAGGCCAGAATGAGGAGAAACACCCCGACGTAGAGAGGCAGGAGCATCCCCACGGTCTGAACGAGATAGACCAGCAAGTTGCCCGAGAGGAAGAACTGCGCGAAGGGAAAAATGAACACCGCCGCGTGCAGGAGGAACAATGGGTAGGCCAGGTCGGACATCATGCGCCGAGCCATCTGGCTCCGCTCCCGGTAGTAGGCGGAGAGCAACTTGCTGCAGACATCCAGACGCCCGCTCTGCTCCCCTGCGGCGATGAGGGCAAGATCGAACGCCGGGAGCCAGCCTTTGAGGCGGCAGAGAGACTCGGTAAACGTGGCTCCTCGTGCGAGATCATCCAGAAGGCTCTGAATCGGCTTCCGGAAGGAACGGGCAGGGGGTGCGCGGAGCTGATGTTCGAGCGCTGTGGTCAGACCGACGCCCGCCGAGAGCATCGTGCCCAATTGATGATAGAATTCCGAGAACTGGCTGAGTCTTCCGGGTGTGACAATCAGGGGCATAGTCGAGGTCCATGACACTACAGCCTCGCTCGACCGTTTGCAACCTGTTCAGCGGCGGCCCGCAGACCGTGTCGCGCCACGACCCGTGGCGGCGGATACTCAATGAACAGTGATACGATCGAGGCTCGCCTTGAGATCGCGTTTGCTCTTCAACCCCACGATGACGTCTTGAACCTGGCCGTCTTTGAAGACCAACAGAGTGGGGATGGCGCTCACGCGATATTCCCCGGCCAACTGCTGGTTTTCATCCACGTTCACTTTGCCGATCTTGACCTGGCCGTGGTATTCGCCCGCCAACTCGGCCAGCAGGGGAGCAATCATCCGGCAGGGGCCGCACCACTCCGCCCAAAAATCAACCAGCACAGGCACGGTGGCGGTCAACACCTCCGTTTTAAAATTCGATTCGTTCAGTATCAGGATGTCAGAATGCGCCATAGAAAAAGTAATGAAATACCCTCTCGCGGGAGAGGGAAGGTGATGGGCTTTAAAAGAAGTTGACCGGGTTAATTGAACAACATGAAGACCCGGGCCAGTGCCAACGCACCGACCAACGCCGCCGCAATGGCGAGGCCTTTGTCCAACCCGCTTACGCCGGCGGCCGCCGCCGGACGGGAGGGGGCGGATGGCTTCATGGTAGGAGCGGGCGCCGAGGCTGCGGTTGCCGTGGCGCGCCCGACCGGGGTCGATGCCGCCGTTGGAGGAGGGGGGGGAGAGGCGACAGCGACAGGCGCTGCCGCACCGGAAGGTACCGAAGCCGATGGCGCCGGGATCTTGATCGTCGGCGCAGCCGTGGGCTTCGGCGGCAGATTGATGCGGACGGTTTCCTTCTTGGGTTGCACTTTTGCCGCCTCCGCCGGCTTTGGCGGAAGGGCACCCGCAGGCATACTTGGAATGTTCTCAGCCATATTCTATATCGTTGCCTGAAGCTAAAGTTCGAGCCGGGGGGTGTCAAATACTATTCCGTCCCAATCCTCCCCATCGGCATCCGTCACGGGCGCCGGGGGGAGAGGAGGCGGGCGGGGAGAAACAGGATCGCTTTGAGCAGGCTCAGGGCGGCCTCGACCAGTGCGAACAAAAGGCGGAAGGGCAGCAGGAACAACCAGACCAAGGGGAATAACACCACCGCAAGGATCGCCAGGGGCCAGCACAGCGCCAGCAGCAAGCACCAGCAGAAGAACGCGCAGAGCATTTTCATAACCATCAAGTCAATTGTGCGCTACTGTATCACAGGAGTGTCCTGAACGCCAGCGGCTAGCAGAGCGGCGCGATGACCTGCGGGCGCATACCCACCTGGCATTGCCTCCAGGCCTGAAGCAACTCGCCCCGATGTTGCCTCGCCCACTCCAGCACCATCCGGCGGACGTGCACCGGGGCGTCCCCCCCCTGGATGATCGACAGCGGCTCGATCGCCACCATCAGTTCATGTTCTCCGTAAATGGCATGAAAATGAGCTCTGAGCACAGGAGCGAAGAGCATTCCCACCACGATTCCGTAAAATCTAGAAAGCACCGGCATAGTCGTTTTCTTTTTCAGCGCCTCCCGCCCGGTCGTCTCGGCGATCCCGTCTGAGGAGGCAGTTCCAGGTTCGTTGCCTACACTCCTACTAGACACCGATCCAACCCCGTTGGTTTCAGAAAACGAGCCTTATCCGGCATCTTTCTTAAAACAGGCCTTCTACCCTCGGAACCGGGCCTCCATCCTGGAACCGTGCTCAGTGCGATGCCCGGGAGATTGCGATCGAGTCCCGCAGACGCTTGTTGTCGGCGCGAATGCGCGCGGACATCGTCCGGCAAATCGCCAGGAGAAACGGGGTGGCCAGGTCCGGGGATTCCCGCACGAGACTCTCGAACTTCGCGGAGGATACCCTCAGCAGCGTGCTGTCATGGTTCGCCACCACGTCGGCCGAACGCAAGCCATGGTCGAACAAGGAGCCTTCGCCGAAGAAATCGCCCACCGAAAGGGTCGTGAGGATGGTTTCCTTCTCCCCGATCAGCAAGCGCACCCTCACCTCTCCATCGAGCACCATGTACATCGCGTCACCCGGGGTGCCCTGCTTCACAATCTCGGTCCATTGCCGCACCTGCCGGACCTCCATCATCTGGGCGAAACGGCCCAACTGTTGGTCGTTCATCTCGGCGAGGATCTTCACTCGCCGCAAAGCGCCCGGCTTTACCCCGGGAACCAACGGACTGACCAGAACCGTGGTGTCACCCGTGTCTGACGTCGAGCGCCGTGAAAAAAAGATCTCCAACTCCGCAGTCAGGCTCGCTTTCTGCCACGCACCGTCCCTTTCTGAGTATATCCATGTGTCCGGGGTCACGCGCTCGTCGCGGATCCAATCCGCCAGCACCGGCAGATCCACAGGGCCATAGACGACGTCATCCACGCCCCAGATTCGGTAGCCCACGCTCTCATGATTGGGTTCCATGCGGCGTATCCTAGCGAAATGGATCTGTCTGATAAAGCGAAAAACCTCTTCTACATCCTCTCCGGCGTCTCGATGCCCAGGATTTCGAGGCCTTGCCGCAGAACCCGCCCGGCCAGGTCACAAAGCGCAAGCCGGCTGGCGCGTTCGGAGCCGCATGCCTTCAGGACGGGGCAGTTCTCGTAGAAGCCGGTGAAATCTCCGGCCAACTCGTAGAGGAAATTGCAGAGGTAATTAGGTCGGTATTCCTCCGCCACCGCCTCGAGCACCAGTCCGAAGCCGAGCAACCTCTTGGCAAGGGCGATCTCCTGCGGCGCCGTGAGAGTCAGCCCTGTGGCGGCCTCCGCCCGCCAATCACCGGCTGCCGCGCCCTCCTCTCCGAGCTTGCGGAAGATACTCCCGATACGGGCGTACGCGTACTGGAGGTAGGGTGCGGTATTTCCGTTAAGCGCCAGCATCTTGTCCCAATCGAACACGTAATCGCTCTGCCGGTTCGGGAGGAGGTCCGAATACTTCACGGCCCCCAGACCCACAATGCGGGCGATCTCGCGGCGTTCCTCCTCGCCGAGGTCGGGATTCTTCCCTGAAACCGTCTGGAGCGCGCGCTCCTGGGCTTCGTCCAGCAGGTCTGATAGCTTGATCGTGTCGCCCGCGCGTGTCTTGAATGGCTTCCCGTCCTTCCCCAGGATGGCCCCAAACCAGACATGGGCCAGGCGGACTTTGGCCGCCGGCTGCCACCGCCGGAAGATGGAGAACAGTTGTTTGAAGTGCAGTTGCTGCCGCCCGTCAGTCACGTAGATGATCTCGTCCGGACGCCATTGGCTCATGCGGTAGGCGAGGGTGGCCAGGTCGGTGGTGGTGTAATTCGCGGCGCCATCGCTCTTCTGGATGATCGCCGGCTGTTCGCGAAGCTCCGGCTGGTCCTCGAAAAAGGCAACCATCGCCCCGTCGCTTTCGCGCGCAATGCCTGTTTGTTCCAGTTCCCGCACGATGTCCTTCAGGCGGGGGTTGTAAAAGCTCTCGCCCAGTGTGAAATCAAACTTCACGCCGAGCCGCGCGTAGATCACGTCAAACTGCCTCTCGGAGAGCGCGATCATCTCTTGCCAGATCGCCAGGTTCTCCTCGTCCCCGCTCTGCAATTTCACCAGCTCCTGCCGGGCGCTCTCGAGCAGGGCGGGGTCGGTCCCGCAAGCGGAATTGATTTCCTTGTAGAGCCGTTCCATCTCACCGATCGGGTCGGACGCGAGGGCCGCCTTGTCCAGGCGGCTCTTCCAGCCGACCAGCAGTTTGCCAAACTGGGTGCCCCAGTCCCCAATATGGTTGTCTGTAACCACTCGGTGTCCGAGCAGGCGCAAGGTCCGTGCCAGGCAATCTCCGAGGATGGTCGAACGGATGTGCCCCACATGCATCGGTTTGGCTACGTTTGGGGAACTAAAATCGACCACCACCGTGCGAGGCGCCGGGGAGGCGAGGAAGAAGAGGTGCTCTCCGCGGAGCGCGGCTCTGAGGACCGAGGCAATGGCCGCCGGACGGAGGCGGAAGTTGAGAAAACCGGCCCCGGCAACATCCAGCTTCTCACACCACTCGGTCACATCCAGCGCGGCCACCACATCCGCGGCCAACTGGCGCGGGTTGAGCTTGCGCTCCTTGGCCAGGGACATGAGCGCGTTGGCCTGGTAATCACCGAACCGGGCGTCGGGACAGGGCCGCACTTGGACGATGTCGAGGTTCGCGTCAGGAAGCCGTGCCGCCACAGCGGACTGCAACCGTTGTTGGATGAGCTGATGAATCATGAAATCTGAAGGATGGGGTTTCTCCCGCCTGGGAAGAGAGTTCGGGCCGGGCGACGGGCGTCACTGGCTGCTCGATGCCGCTGCGGATGCGGCACGGTTTATCTCGCTCCGGAGGTGGACTTGACGATCTGGCACATCGCGGCGGCGTCCGGAGCGTTCTCCAAAGCCTGACGGAACTCCTTCTTATGCAGTAGCTTGGCGATGTCGGCAAGGGTATGAAGATGCTTCTGAAACTGACCCTGCGGGACCAGGAAGAGCATCACCAACGTTACCGGCTGGTTGTCGAGCGCGTCGAAATTGATCCCGGTCTTCGATCGTCCAAACGCGCCAATCACATCCTGGATGAGATCCGTGGAGGCATGCGGGATGCCGATGCCGAAGCCAATCCCCGTGCTCATCGAGTTCTCGCGCTTTCGCACCACGGCAGTGATCTGTTCCCGGTGTTCCGGTTTGATTTTGCCTGTGTCCACGAGTCTTCCCACCAGCTCGTCGATCGCTTCCCAACGATTCGTGGCCTTGAGATCCGTAACAATCTGCTCGGGTTGAAGGATATCGCCTAGCGTCATAAGAGCGTCACTAGCGGCCTATCGTGCCCTCAATTCGCCCATGTATCAAGCAAAACCGCGCGGCAAAACCGCGCGCGACCGGGGGGAATACTCATTCATCGGCACGACGCAGGCCGGGTCGGGCCCGGAGGAGGATCGAGGCAGAAGGGATCAAGCCGGTTCATGCTCGATCCAATGCGGTCTTCGCTGTTCGTCTTCCATCACCCTCATACGGCAGGCGTCTTGAATGTTCTCCTCCAACTCCTCGAGCGGAGAATTCACTGTGGGCCGCGTGCCCCCACACGGCGCCATGCCCGTGTTCTTGAAAAAGGCTCTTTGTCGTTTCCTTCTCCCCGCACTAAAGTCACTAAAGTCTTTTCCCAGTCCGCCGATAGAGAGGTGTCGAAAGACACGGCGGTTGGCAGCCTGCCTAAAGCCAACAGGGACAACGGTGAACGCCCGAACTAAATGTTCACCAGCGACATGGATGTCGCGT
>ORJL010993873.1_pt1 | contig 15233 bp, 12 predicted proteins | sample 1779941 | NCBI WGS metagenome assembly ORJL01 (sample SAMEA104232317, study PRJEB22302) | groundwater metagenome | biome: forest; feature: aquifer; material: groundwater | place: USA | collected 2011-08-07 | depth 5.8 m | reverse complement strand
CAGCTTCCATGTTCGGTTCTGACGGAAAGCCTATCCCTATGATTGCGCTGTCGCAGTTTTTTTGGAGTAAAGGCAACTTCGAATTGACCAGCAGTTCCATCGGGCAAAATACCGAACTTGATAGACTGATTGAGGTGGGCCTGGTCGAGCCGAACGAAACCAAGAGGATTGAGATGACAGCAAAGGCCTTACAATTGATTATGGATACCTGGACGGTTTTGGGAATTGGTACGGTGCCCACCATGGCTGGATTGGGGTCTCGTGTTGATATTGATTTCCCAGCGGGAGCTCTCTCAATCCCAGCGTATGTCGAGACCGCCAAACACAGGAATTAATGAGAAAACGTTCTTACAGTAGGAATGTTATGTTCCTAAACTTGTTTAGGATTAGGCGAAGTGAAATTCGGGTTCGCGGGAAGGAAATAGAGACAAGGAAGAACTCATGAAACTGATATTGGTTCCGCCCTATAAGCTTGTAGGAGTAAACTATATTCCCCCGGAAGGGCATTATATGGTACGTGAACTCGTCGCCAATATGAAGGAAAAGGGACAACTGGAGGGGGTCGAGGTTGATATTGATGACGGGTATCCTGCAAAACCTTTTGATGAGACCTTCGCCGAGAAGGTTTTAGCCGATGTAGGGGTGGGATTCCTCACGAGAGTCACTGAAATATGCGAAATGGGCAAATATGATGCAATCGTTTCCCAGGGCGCTACCGACAAAATGTTTTTCGCGGCGAGGATGTCTAAGATACCGGTTACCTTTTCCGTACACTCTAGCGTTCATGTAGCTTCACTTATCGGGGAAAGATTCTCGATTATTTTTATGAAGGACGCAACGGCGCTGCCGGTTAGACATAGTGTGAAGCTCTACGGTCTTAGTCACAGACTGGCGAGCATTAGGTCCATAGAACGTGGTGCACATTACATGCAAAAGCTTCTTCATCAGTATAAGAAGGAGGAAAGAATACAGGTTCCCGAAGTAAAGAAAGTCATTGACGATGTCGTGGTACAGTGCGTAAAGGCCATTGAAGAGGACAGAGTAGATTCACTAATCATCGGCGCATCACACTTGCAGTGCTTTGAAAATGAGATTAGGCTGAAGCTCGATGAATTGGGTTACGCGGAAATACCACTAATATGTGCTCTTTCCGCGGCGGTGGAGATGGCCAAGGCTATGGTGAATATGAAACTGGGTCAAGCCCCAAGAGCCTACCCCAGTGATGCGTTGAAGGCAAAACCGAAGTTCAGGTGAATTGTATGAACTTGATAGCTTGATGGATAAGGCTCAGCTCGAGCCGAACGAGGCCAAGAGGAATGAGATGATAGAAAAGGTATTACGGTTAGCCGTAGATGCCTGTGTGTAAGACGACTGGCCCAGGACCCTAAATGGCGGGACTGGGACCCCAAGAAGACATTGATTTCCGCCGAACACTAGCGGAATCGCCTCGCAGGCCGAGAGCGTCAAACCAGGAAATAATAAAACTAAGGGGGACAAAGATGAAAAACTTAAACCGAATCAAGCTATTAGTGACATTGGGATTAGTTGTTATGTTAGCTTTGGCTGGATGTGCTAAGCCAGCCTCAATGCCAACCCCAACCCCCACACCGTCACCAACGCCTGCACCCACACCCACACCAACGCCGATACCTACCCCAACACCTACCCCAACACCTGCACCCGTCCCAATCGGCCCTTATGGCCAGTTGATAGTTGGAGTGGCCAGTTTTGGTAACGAGAACTTTGATCCGATAAAGGCGACGGTGACTACCAATCTGAATTTGTTGACGCTAATGTCGGATTTCTTGCCCAGGATGGACCCATCCGGAAAGATAAACACGGGCATCGCCGAGAGATGGGAGATGGCTCCCGATGGCCTGTCCTGGACTTTTTACATACGTAAGGGAATTTCATGGCATGACGGTAATTCCCTCACCGCTAGCGATGTAAAGTTCAGTCTGGACCGTTATGCCACAAGTAGTTCTTTGCAGCCATTTGTAAGGGATGCGCAGGACCATGTGGAGGTCGTGGGCGATTATACTGTGCGCGCCTATACCAAAGGTGTGCAACCTTTCTACGCGCGCTATATTAACTTTGTTCCAGGCAACACGGGGATAATTATGCCGAAGGATTACATCGAAAAACATGGTCTTGAATATTTCAGCCTTCACCCCATAGGCACCGGCCCATTTAAGTTTGTGCGGCGCGTGCCCGGGGACCTCGTTGAATATGAAGCCCTGACGCAACACTACCGGCAAGTCCCTGCCTTTAAGAAAGTCAGCATATTACTGATAGCAGAGGAAACAACACGAACTGCCATGCTGAAGACCAGGGCGCTAGATGCCATTGAAATTGGGGTAGACAACGCCGGGGAACTGGAAACAGCGGGTTTGAGAACGGCTACCCTGGGCGGGAATTACGGCATGGTCCATTTCTGGGGCGCTTATGACCCCCGGGCGAAAGGCATGCCCGCGGCCAATGTCAAGGTGCGCCAGGCACTCTCCTTAGCCATCAATCGTGGCGAGATAGGGCGTACTCTCTTTGTGGGCAAGTTGTATCCCCCCATGCCCCCGATGATGTGGCCGAACCAACCAGAAATTGATGTCCCTTACTGGCAGAAGGTAACGGCGGATTATTACCGTTATGACCCGGCGGCAGCAAAGCAACTCCTTACGGAAGCTGGTTACCCCAACGGTTTCTCTATCAAGCTCTATTCCTATATTACAGGAGTGGGTACATATATCCCAAAACTCGCCGAAGTTATCCAGGGCTACTGGCTGAAAATAGGGGTTAAAGGCGAGATAGTTCCCGTGGATGATGCGTTTATTAAAGCCCGGCGTCTGTCTGGGCCGAATCGTAGCCCGGCGGATGAGCTTGTGGGCACCGCTTCTATGTTTGGTTCCGACGGGAAGCCTATCCCGATAATTGCACTGTCGCAGATGTGGTGGGGTCAGGGCAATTTTAACCTGACTAGCGGGAATATCGGGCAAAACTCTGAACTCGATAGCCTGATTACGGCTGCCCAGATCGAGCCGAACGAAGCCAAGAGGGTTGAGATGACAGCAAAGATCTTGCAATTGATTATGGATACATGGACGGCTTTGGGTATCGGCACAGTGCCTACCATGGCGGCACTAGGACCGCGCGTCGACATCGATTTCCCAGCGGGAGCTCTCTCAATTTCAGCGTATATCGAGCTTGCTAAGCACAGAAATCAATAGGGTAGAGGTAAACTGGTAAAAACTGGTGAAATGGTGAGCAGCGGGCTTGGTCCTAAGTCCGCTGCTCTAGGCTAGTATATCTTGGAAAAACTAAACTACTACACGGCAATAATAGGGAGGTGAAAGAGTGTCTGTTTTGGTAACGGGGGCGAGTGGCTTTATCGGGGGGAACGTAGTCAGGATGCTTGTCGAAGGCGGAAAAGAGGTTGTGGCCTTCGACACGAATCTGCCTGGACCTCAATCAGTTCTTGCAGACATGATTAGCAAAGTAAAGTTTGTTGCCGGCAATATTACTGACATGTCCTACCTTCTTAATACAGCAAAAGAGCATAATGTGGAAGGGATATTTCATTTAGCGGCATTGTTAAGAAGCGCCTGTAACCTGAGACCCGTGGAAGGTATGCGGACAAATATCGAGGGCACCGCAAATGTGTTGGAAGTAGCCAGGATGCTTAATGTGAGAAGGGTGGTGTGTGCTACCTGCGGTTCGGCGACAGGTTCGCTTATGGATATGTCCAAGCCCACAAAAGAAACAGATTACGCATTGCCTATACAAGGTATTTACGGATTAACGAAGCTCGTAAGCGAACAGCTCTGTTTTAACTATCGCCAGATATACGATGTTGATGCTGTTGCCGTACGGGGGCGCGGCATTTATGGCCCCGGCTATTTTCACGCCCTTACCGAGCCTCTGCCGATTGATATATTGATACAGGATGCCGTGGCCGGCAAGCCGATTAACGTAGCTAAAGCAGGTGACACTTCCTTTGAATACACCTATGTGAAGGATTACGTGCGCTGTATGCTGTTGGCCTATGAAGCTAAAGAGCTAAAAGACTGGCTCTTCAATGCCAGTTTCAGCCAGTTGCGTAGTATCTTCCAGGTGGTTGATGTGCTCCGGGGTATATTCCCCAAGCTCCCTATAGAGGTTGGTCACGGTGACTGGGAAGATATGGTGCACGGCTATTACAAGGGCAAGAAAGCTCGCCGCTCCCTGCGGCCACCGGCTGACATCAGCCGTGCTCATGATGAGCTGGGTTGGGAGCCGCAGTACGATATCGAGAGAGGTATTCCCGCGAACGTCGCCTGGCTTAAGGAGCGGAAGTATCTCTAAGCGGCGATGGGTAATGGAAGAGACAACCTTTTCGGCAGGCATAGGTGTATGGGATACGTAAGGTCGCAGGATAAGTTGGTTTACTCTTTACTCTTTCGCTCTATTTCTACCAAGCGGCCATGAGTTCTGGCGATTACTTCTACGCCCAGCATTTCAATGTCTTTCTTTATCTTTTCACGGAAGGGACACACATGTGGGAGTTGGCCGCTTTTTACCGACTTGGCTAGCTCGGCAACATAATCATCTCGATTGAACTGAGTCCAGGGTAATTGAGAGAGTTTGGTTTCGATATCTTGTAATGGCTCATTTGGATTAGGCATGGAACGGAAAACGCAAGAAGACAGGTGTATTTTTTCGGCTCCGCTGTACTTTATCATGCTTTCCGCCTTTTTCTTGGCCAGATTGCCCGGACAGCCACCACATGTGGTAAATCCCACAATCTTGATTTCATCAGTGTACCGTGCGAAAGCTTCATCGTGGGCGGCGATTGCCTCGAGGCAATTAAGGCCTGCGCAAGTTAGAGACCTATTTTCACAAAGGATAACACCGATTCTCGTCATGTTACGCTCCGTGTGTTAGCTTAATAATAAAATAGTATAAATGCTGAATGGCGGAAGAACTATCAAGAGGCCATCTTCAGAATACTATGCACTAAGGATGATGTCAAGTCGTTGCTGGTGGTATTGACAATGCCACCAATGGTGTGACATTATTGGCTCGTAACGATTGACCGCCCGGGCATCGGGAAAATAATGACGAGAGGAGAAAATATAGATGGCTCAAAAAGAGAAGGATTTTCTTACCCTGGTTGGTGTCGGAGACAACAAACCCCAGCGTGACGACCCTCCCTCTGCGTTTGGTCTTTGTGTCAATGCCTTTCGTAATGCGGATATTGTTTTCGGGCAACTCGAATCGGTTTACTCAGACAGGGGCATTCCTATGTTCACCCCGCAGGTGCTCCGGCGACGCTCACCCAAGAACATTACTGCTTTTAATGAAAAGGGAGCCGGATTTGATGTCATGTCCTATGCCTGCAATCATGCTATGGACTATGGGTGGGAAGCCTTCTATGATACACTCGACCTGTTCAAAAAGAATAATATCACATTGGTTGGTGCCGGAAGAAACATTGAGGAGGCAAGAAAACCAGCCATCATCGAGAAAAAAGGAACCAAGGTTGGCTTTCTCGCCTATCTGACTATCGTTTTTCCCGGGCTTATTGCAGAGCCGGATGTTCCAGGATGTGCTCCCTTGCGCGCTGTCACCTTCTACCAGCAATGGGATTTCCAGCCGGGTACACCGCCCCTAATCATTACCAAGCTTATTCCAGAGGAAAAGGCTGCGATGGAGGAGGATATCAAGAAACTGCGGTCTAAGGTAGACGTGTTGGTAGTTTCCATACACTGTGGTGTTCACCTTATTCCAGCTGTCGTGGCAATGTATCAGAAAGAAGCCGCCTATGCTGCTATTGACGCCGGAGCTGACCTCGTGCTGCAGCATCATGCCCATATCCTCAAGGGTGTCGAAATGTACAAGGGTAAAGCCATCTTCTACGGTCTGGGTAACTTCACCGGAGACCGTACCCCCGCCGTAGCAGGCAAGCCACGGGGAGACTCGATTTACCTGAACCTGACAGACCATTATAGCATCGCCACCATCCCCGGGTGGGAAAAATATCCCTATCATCCGGACGCGCGCAACACCGTGATTGCCAAAGCCTATATCGCCGATAAGAAGATTGAAAAGGTAACCTACATTCCGACTTATATTAACCCTAATGCCGAGCCTGAAGTAGTCCTGCATAAGGACCCCAAAGCCCAGGGTTGTTTCGATTACGTTCGGCGCATTTCGGAGAGCGAGGGGTTGCAGGCGACATTCTCCTGGGACGGCGATGAGGTGTTGCTTAGTCCTAAAGAAGAGCGGTCCCGCTTTGTTGGCGCACCTGTAGTTTAGCAAAAACATACAAAAAGGGAGGATTCGGTCGTTGTTAGTAAAAACGGATAGCAACTGGGACAAGGTTACGGATGTAGTCATCATCGGCTACGGCCTGGCAGGGGCCGCGGCAGCAATAACCGCTCGCGAGTTCGGGGCTGAAGTTCTTATTCTGGAAAAGCGTGAGGAGGAGAATTTCTACTCCAACAGTAGTCTTGCCGCTGCCTCGTGCATCGGCTCCTCCGATGTCAAAAAGACCGTTCAATATCTCGAAGCACTCAGTCGTGTCGTTGGCGGCGAGGTTCTATGGACCGACCTCGATGTTATCAGGGTGGCTGCCGAATATATCGCCGACAACGCTAACTGGATACGTAAGCTGGGAGGTAACATCAACTATGTCGGTATCGCTTCCGAGCACTCGGAGCTTCCCGGCGCTGACGCTTTGGAGCGTTATCATTATGCCGGTGCCGGCTACCGGATGATGCTGTTTATGTATGAGAAGGTGAAGGAAAGAAAGGTAGAGGTCAGGCATAAGGTCGCGGCCAAGAAGCTGCTTACCAACATCAAAGGAGATGTGGTTGGCGTCAGGGTGGTAACCGCGGAGGGAAAGCAGCAGGATATCTGCGCCCTGCGGGGGGTGATTCTGGCCTGCGGCGGCTTCGAATTCGATGAGCGGCTGAAGCTGAACTATATCAAGGTGTACCCGACCTATTTTACGGGGACACAGACTAATACCGGCGATGGCATCAGAATGGCGATAGATGTAGGCGCCGACCTGTGGCACATGAACTGCTGTGCCTCCCGGGTTGTCCTCAAGTATCCTGAGCTGCCCTGGGGTCTTTCCGTAGACTTCGGTGGCCGGGGCTGGACACGTCGTACCCTGGTTAAGGTAAAGGGAAGGGAAAACAAAAATGAGCCTGCCGGCTATATGATGGTGGACCGGACCGGCCACAGGTTCACTAATGAAAACTTTAAAGCCCACGCTCTTTACTACGAGTTCGGCCTCTTCGATAGCTGGAAGCTGGAATATCCGCGCATCCCCTGCTTCTGGATTTTCGACCAGAAGCGCATGGGCGAGGGCGTGCTGGTGAATAATCTGGGTGGTGCGGCCGGCCCGCAACAACTGTATCACTGGAGCAACGACAATAGCGTAGAACTGGAAAAGGGGTGGATTATCAGTGCGAAGACGGTGAAAGAGCTGGCGCGGAAGCTGGATATCCCCCCGGATGCCCTGGAAAGGACCGTTAATACCTATAACCGTTATTGTGATGGCGGTAACGACCTGGCCTTCAACAGAGTCAATACCACTATGGTGCGCCTGGATAAGTCCCCGTTCTACGGATGCCGGCTTTACCCGGGAGGGCCGAATACCCAGGGCGGGCCACGCCGCAACCCGCAAGGCCGGATATTGAACACCGATGGCGATACCATAAAGGGTCTCTACGGCGCAGGCGAACTAGGCTCGGTCTTTGGTATGATTTATCCCTCCGGCGGGTCTAACATTGGCGAATGCATCGTTTCCGGGCGTCTCGCCGGGGAAAATGTTGCCCGCGAGAAGCCGCGTGCGCAGGGGCAGCAGAAACCAGCCCGGTAGTCTGTGCATATGAGCCAGGTTGCTAGCGATAATAAATAAGTAAAAAAGAGGGGGCATTGCCCCCTCTTTACTATTCTTACCCATTACCCAGAAAAGTTACTAGCAAAGGCAACTACTTGGGCCACAACTCGCTAATCGTATGTGCCAAGCCAGCGTTTCTCAAGGTGTCAGGAAGAGGTTTTCCGGTTGCTTCATCCCAGCCCATCGCCTGGTAATATTTGCGGCGGAGTTCATCCCAGTAGACCATAATGGTTTTACCCTGCGATGGCCCGTTTATCGGGGCGGAGCCGTATCGTGGTGACGGGGCGTCCATGGCTGCAGTATGGCCGTGCCTGATATTAAACACCCGGAGCAGGTTGACGATACGCTTGCCGACTTCCATCGCTTCTTTTACGGAAAAATCCCAGCCGGTGGCGCCGCTTATTGCTTGCGCCAGCCGTTTGATGTCGGTTCTGGTGGTGAAACGGCATACCCCCAAACTGTCCTCGAATTGAGTAGCCCCCTTGAATAGGGCGTTCCAGTTGAGAGCGTCCTCCGGCGAGCTATTGGTTCTCAAAGACGGGTTGGCGGAAATTCCCAAGTCAGCAGGGAAAGCTACACTCAAACCTTCGTCGGTGCCTATTTGCGCCAAGCAGGTATCGAAGAGCATGGGCCACCGGCTGCGGTGGTCGTGGCCGCGGGGCGTGTTGCCTTTCATGGTATGAATGGCAAAGTTTGGCGCTTCTCCGCCAATTTGTTTAGCCGCTCTCATCACCCCTTCCGCCAAAACGTTACCCAGTCCCTGGCGTCTGGCAATCCTGCGCAGCATCGCTTTGGCCGCTTCGCCGTCACCCCATTTCATTTCTAACCCGTCACAGTCTTCCTTTTTGAGGATACCCTTCTCATAACACTCCATCACCAGGCCGATGACCCACCCTGCTTCGTTGGTATCCATACCAAGGTTGTCAACCTCCCGGGAGAGCATCATGGCAATGTCTACATCGGTCTGACCGATAGCCGGTCCCCATGCGGCAAACTGTTCGTATTCTGGCTCTTCCAAAACCATGCCGGTATACGGCCCTTCCGTAATGGTAATCATGTGGCAATGGTGCATCTGGCAGCTCCAGCAGGGATTGGGTTTGGGCTGAAAGTTGCTACGGATGTAGGTGGCGGCAAATCTTTCCAGTTTATCGGGCGCAATGTCGTAGACACTACTAGTGTAATTTTTCACCGGAAGGATGCCATCCTTGGCCGTTGCAGAGCGCACGATGCCGGTTAACGTTCCCCATTGATAATTGGTCATCGTCCGCGGGTCGCTTATGATGAATTCATGCAGCTCTTTGGCGGTTTCAGAGACACGTTCTTTATCTGCTAAAGTGGGAATAGTTTTACCTCTGGCCACTGCAATCGCTTTCAGTCTTTTTGAGCCCATGCCCGCTCCCGAGCCGTTGTGTGAAGCGGTGTGTCCTTTATCCACAAAGATACAGGCGAACCGCACCATGTTTTCGCCGGCTGGTCCAATACTGACAACACTCATGGCTCGTTCATTGTAGCCAAGCTCGCCTTTGATGAGGTCGCCTGTCTCATAAGTATCCTTGCCCAGCAGGTTGGAAGCGTCTCTCAGTTCTGCTTTGCCGTCGTGAATATAAAGGTAAACCCACTTTTTGGCTTTACCCTGGAGGATAATGGCGTCATAGCCGGAAAAGCGGAGATACGCACCGAAAAAGCCATTTGCTTGAGAAGCCGTTGCGCCATTAGTAAGAGCACCTTTGGTGACCACGGAGATTGTGCCTGAGCCTCCTACCGTAGTGCCGCCCAGCGGTCCACTGGCGATAATTAGTCGGTTGTCTGCGTCGTTCCATTCCACGCCGGCAGGGACCTCGTCATAAAGATATTTTGCGCCCAGTCCCGTCCCGCCGAGATATGCCCTGGCCGTTTTCTCATCCAGTATTTCTTCCGTAACTTGCTCGTGGGTGAGGTCTACTCTTAACAGTTTACCCGCATAGCCATGTAGCTTGCTCATAACAATCCCCCTTTTTTGTTTCTAACCCCCGGAAAACACGGGAAGAAGCACGATACTATCCCCGTCGTTGAGTTTGATTCCGGTCATATCCGTGTCTTGTAACAGACTATCATTGAGAACGATAATAACCTGGTCAGCAGCCTCGCCAAGCTGAGGGTTGAAAACCACTTTGTCGAAATCGGTGTATTTGGCCGCAAGGTTTGACAGCAAATCGCCCACCGTGGCCTTTTCCTTCTCCAGTATAAGCATATCTGAGTGAGGTGCGTGCAGCATGAGGGCAATCCAGGAAGGAATTTCTAGCCGGACTTTAACCGCCATAAATAAGGTTACCTCTCAACGATGAAGGCAAGACCGTTTCGCCATTTAGGTTTCCAGAATATAACAATACTGCTGGTGTTGGACTTTCTTCTACTATACCGAAGTGGCTGCATTTTTGCAAACTAGTTCCTTGGTGGTGAAGGTCGGAATCATTCTATTGCCAAAAAAGCAGAGTAAGGAATATAATACAAACAACGATGAAAGCCTATATTTTAGTAAAACTGGTTCCCGGTCTGGAGTCCAGCGCTTTGTCCCAGATTCGAGCTACCCCTGGTGTTGAAGACGTAACTCTTGTCTTTGGACAGTGGGATGCCATTGCGGTTGCTGAAGCCAAGACTCTGTTTGAGCTGGCCAAGATAGTCGTTGGTGAAGTGCGTGGTGTCCAGGGCGTCCAGGATACAGCGACACTCCTGCAGGGCGAGCTATAGAGTCATTGTGAGTGGACGGGAAACTTAGAATAAGAGGCCGGTCTTGGCGACACCGGCTAAAAGAGGTATGTTCCCTTTTTATTGTTGGTTCACGAGCGTTGTCAGTTATTTGTTAGTAGGATATTTGTTTATTAGGAGGCGGCAATGGCACCAGTAGCGAAGAAAATAGAGGACGCAAAAATCAAACTTCCCGATGGTAACATGCACTACCAGAAGCTGGGCAGTGGTCCGCCGCTGGTGCTGATACATAACATGATGACTTCCGTTTGGTCCTGGTCGAAGGTACTTGAACCACTGGCGGAAAAATATACGGTGTATACTCCCGAGACCATGGGACAAGGTGATTCAGATAAGCCAGCCTGGGATTACACCATCGAGGACTATGCGAATAGTTTCGTCAATTTCATGAAGGCTAAGGGTATTGGTAAAACGAGGCTAATCGGTAATGCTGTGGGTGCCGCCATTTCGGTTCAGATAGCTGCCTCCCACCCGGAAATGATAGAAAAACTTGTTCTGGCAGGCTGCCCCTGCCGTGAGGCGGAAGACCGCCAACAATACCTCGTCAAACGAGATGCGATGTTCGATAAAGATGGTAACTGTTTGCCACGCGGCGCAGAGGAAATCCGGGAAACTTATGCTCATGTCACCCCGGAGTTGGTCGCGAAATTCAACGAAGAACGGGCCAAGACCGGTATCTGGGCTTTGAAAGGTTGGACGGCCAACAATAATTTCATCATTATCCCTCAACTGCAGAAGATTAAAGCCCCTACCTTGATTATTTTTGGCGAAAAGGACAGGTTGCGCAAAAAGGAACATGACCTACAGAATTACATCAAGGGTTCGAAGCTTGTGATTATCCCCGATGCCGCTCACTTCCCTCAGGTGGATAATCCCAAGGCATTCCTTGAGACAGTGCTCCCATTCCTGGGGTAGTATTCTTAGTGCGGCTGGATGTTCTCCTTAGAAATGATATAGGAGGAGGTTGCAATGGTGGCTAAGAAAATTGAAGATGCGAAAGCCAAACTTCCCGATGGTAACATGCACTACCAGTTACTCGGTAAAGGGCCGACGGTAGTCCTGCTGCATAGCATGGCAAGTTCTATTTGGTCATGGTCGAAGGTGCTTGAACCACTGGCGGAAAAGCATACGGTATACGCCCTTGATACCATGGGACAGGGTGACTCAGACAAGCCGACCCGAGAGTGTGCCATCGAAGACTACGCCGATAGCGTGGTCGCCTTCATGAAAGCCAAGAGTATCAGAAAAGCGACCTTAATCGGTAACTCGGTAGGAGCCGTTATTGCGGCTCAGATTGCCGGTACTAATCCGGCGATGGTGGATAAACTGGTTCTGGTGGGTTGCCCGTGTCGCGAGACGGCAGCGGAGCGCCAGCAGGCGCAACTTAACGTGAAAGCCCAGTATGATGATAAAGGCATTCCTTTGCCCCGCAGCATGGAAGACCTGAAACAGCATTATACTCATGTCACCGCGGAGCTTCAGAAGCAGGTCAATGCGGACCGCGCCAAGGCGGGTGTCTGGGCATGGAAGTGTTCAATAGCAAACAATGCCTTCGATATTGTCGCTGCCCTGAAGAAGGTCAAGGCAAAGACGCTGGCGGTTTTTGGGGAAAAGGATTTACTGAGAAGCAAGGAAAAGGTTATCCCTGCTAATATCAAGGGGGCCAAACTCGTGATAATCCCGGACGCCGGCCATCTTCCCCAGGTAGACAATCCTAAGGCTTTTCTTGAGGCAGTGCTTCCGTTTCTGGGATAGTCCCTTCCGTCTCTTGCTTTATCCACTTCGTTCTCACCGACAAGAAAGAGATGGCGATAGCTATGACGATGAGAGACACTATCTGGGCCTGGTGCAGGTTGAAAAGAAATGGGTCACCGTTACGCATAAAGTCAATGTTAAACCTTCCCAGCGAGTAGAGGGCAAGGTATACGAGAAAGAGAGAGCCGTCCGGCTGCAATCTTCCCCTTAGCTTCAGCAGCACCGGGAACAATAGCAAAAGAAACGCCATCTCGTAGACGGTGGCTGGTTGCGTGAGAGTTCCGAGTGGCGCCAGGCTGTTCGGATTCGAGTAGAATATTCCCCAGGAAGTACTGGTCACCCCGTAGCAGCAACCGTTGATTGTGCAACCTATTCTACCAATAGCCTGGGCAATAACGATACCCGGCGCCGCCATGTCCAAGAAGTAGCCGAACTTAATCTTGCTGAACTTACTGTAAATCCAGATACCCAGGGCAGCGCCCAAAACAGCGCCGTAGATAGTTAAGCCACTTCCGCCGATAATCAAGCCGGGGTTACTGGCATAGTCAATGACACGGCCGGATTGGGCCAGGTCGGGATGCAGCTTGGCAATAACGGTATTATCAACGACATGCAGCAATCTTGAAAAAACTATTCCTGATGGAATGCCCACGATAGCGGCGGTAAAAACGGTGTCGGTGGAGATTTTGGTTCCTTTTTTTATTTGCCATACCATCCACCAGATTAGCCAGACAACGGACAGGGTAATCATTACCCCGTACCATCTGATACCGAGGAATATCACCGGATTCATGCTTATATTTATCAACCATACCTCCTTAGTTCCCTCTATCTTGAGAGGGAGGAAGAACCTTTAGCGAGAGGCACTTGCCCTATATATTATACTCTTTTTGTTCCTGAAGTAAGAAGAAATTGTGCAGGTCAAGACCAATCGGCTCACACGAGTGTTGTATCAAAAATGATTCTGAGGAATGAAATGACGAAGAACCCATTCCTAGAAATGGGAAGTACGGATTCTTCGCTGCGCTCAGAATGACATGGAATCTTTCTTACTATAAAAGCCCGCTCATGCATGGTATGGATGTTTAACCACTAACTCGTATCTTTCCAAGTAAGCCCTCCAGCAGTACCTGTGCCGCCTTTTTATCGAGCGGTTTATTATTGTTGCCGCACTTGGGCGACTGGATGCAACTGGGACAGCCATCCTGACAGGGGCATTCGATGATGGCTCGCAGCGTTGTCTCCCATAGCTCTTCGATTAGCTCAAAGCCCTTTTCGGCGATACCGATGCCGCCGGGATGGGCGTCGTAGATAAATATCTGGGCTTTTCCGGTATCGGGGTGAAGGGGAGTAGAAACGCCGCCGATGTCGTTGCGGTCGCAGAGAGCGAACAGCGGTAGCATGCCGATAGCCGCGTGTTCCGCCGCGTGCAAACCACCGGCAAAGTCGAGCCGTGCCTTTGCCAGACGCGCTACGGCGACTGAAGGCAGGTCGAACCACAGGGCCACCGTAGGGAAGTGCTGCGGCGGCAGGTCGAGCATCTCCTCGCCGATTATCTCTTCGGTGAGTTGCGCCTTCTTCTTGAATCCCACCACAGCGGTGCTGACCTCCACCTCGCCCAGGTAGACGCTCACGCCGTGGCAGTCCTGTTGCCGGAGCGGTTTGACGATGCGCAAATCGGTGATTTCTTTTGTCTGCGTGTAGTACGGGGCGTTGGTCGGTGTGGCATAAGCAGTGTGTGCTGCAAGGTCGAGTTCGGTTACCAGATAGGACTCTCCCTGGTGCAGGTAAACGGCGCCGGGGTGTATCTGAAAGATGGCGACGTTGGCTTCGACCGTCTCAAGAAGGGAATGGGTAGAGGTGTCAATAATGGCAAAGTCCTCACCCGATGTAGACCGGATGTTGATTGCTTGCGCCGGGTAAGAGATAGGCGGGGGGAGATCCCATCTGTCCTTACGCTTTCGCAACGTCCCCTGGGTCTCCAACTCAGCCCTGGCCTTCGCAAAGGAAGCGCCGAAGTAGTCGGCGTCACTATCCGTCAGCGGCAGCTCCCAGGCGGCGCACAAGAGGTGCGCTTTTAGTATGTAGGGATTCTCCGGGTTGACCAGGGCATTCTCGCAGCTTTTTTGAAAGAAGAAGCTGGGATGACGCATGAGGTACTGGTCGAGAGGGTCGTCCAGAGCGATGAGAAAGCTGAGCGACCTTTCTTTACCCCGCCCGCTCCGCCCCGCCTGTTGCCAGGTGCTGGCAATGCTGCCCGGATAGCCGGTAAGCACGGTTGCCTCCAGGTCGCCGATGTCTATGCCCAACTCCAGTGCGGTGGTGGCAATCGCTCCCAGCAGTTTGCCGCTGAATAGCTCCTGTTCTATTTGTCGCCTGGTTTTGGGGAGATAGCCCGCCCGGTAAGGCTTGATGCGCCTGGCCAGTGATGGGTCAACATTCGTCAACCTGCCCCTTGAATACCGGTAGATAACCTCGGTGAGGCGTCGCGTGCGGGCGAAGGCGAGGGTGCGCACTTCTTTGCCGACCAGCTCGGTGAACAGGTGTGTCGCTTCGCTGTTGGCGCTGCGCCGGGTGCTTTTATTCTCGTCAATGATGGGAGGGTTCCAGAAGACGAAGTCTTTACCGGCATGAGGCGAACCGTCATTATTCACCACGGTGAAGGGTAAACCGGTCAGGCTTTCGGCGTGCTCGCCGGGATTGGCGATGGTGGCAGAGCAGCAGATAAACTGCGGATTGGCATTGTAAAGGTAACAGAGACGGCGCAGGCGGCGCAGCACCTCGGCCACGTGTGAGCCGAAGACACCCCGGTAGATGTGGGCTTCGTCTACGACCACGTAACGTAGGTTGT
>ORJL010500400.1_pt1 | contig 15233 bp, 17 predicted proteins | sample 1779941 | NCBI WGS metagenome assembly ORJL01 (sample SAMEA104232317, study PRJEB22302) | groundwater metagenome | biome: forest; feature: aquifer; material: groundwater | place: USA | collected 2011-08-07 | depth 5.8 m | reverse complement strand
TGCTCCGTGTCGCGAAGTTCAAGAGCTAAGTCGTATGCATACTTTTGAAACTCCCGGGAAATATACCGGTCCTCAGTAGGATCAAACCTCTTCAAAACACCTCTTACTGAATCAAAATCTGTCATAACTCAAAAATTTCTAATTATTCTAATTTTTAATTAACCTAATCAAATACTAAGCTCCAATTATTTAACTTTTTTGTAAATAGAATTAAATATCAAATTCAATTCTTTTGCCTCTTGCCAAAGAACTTTAGCTTCTTCTTTTAATCCAGGGCAAGCCACGACAACCATTCTAACGAAATGTTTTGCTTCACGAGATTCTTTCTTACATATCCCAATTTTATGTTTAAAGTCCTGCTTGCTTTCGGCATCATCTGCTTCGCAATAGTTTGCCCCTGTGCTAGTACCAGATTTTGTAAGTTGTGTAATCAACGGGTCTGTTATAGGGCCACGTGGAACTTCTCGACAAAACTTAATAATATTTTCTCCGAACTTTGCAGTTCTTTCTTCCAAATCATATTTTTTGTCATTGGGCATTTTAGAAATTCTTTAGATCAATTAGAAATTAGATTAATTAGGTCAATTGATATCTTTTTTATTGTTTCTTGGAGCACTTTTTTCTCTTCTTCTGTAAAATCCTGTAAAACATATGCTTCGCCCGGAATTCTGTTTTGCGGATCGCGGTTGTCTACCCCAATCCTTACTCTCCAAAAATTAGGATTACCCAACACTTCCTCAATAGAAATCAAACCATTGTGCACTTTCGGCCCTACTCCTAACTGGATTTTGTACTGTCCCAAGGGAATATCTAAATCGTCATGAATAACGTATAAATCGTTTAATGGAATTTTATAAAAATTCTTTAATCTCGAAACCGCGGTTCCAGAATCGTTCATAAAGGTGTCGGTCTTTTTCGCCACAACCCCTTCTGGTAATCCCATCCGCTCCAAATACTCCACAACCATAAACCCAGCATTGTGCCGGTTGTTTCTGTACTTTTCTCCTGGATTACCAAGTCCAATAATCAGCTTCATAAATAGTATGCAGTCCCGCACAAATCGCTCTTCGAGCCGTGAACGAATAGTTCCCAAAGGCGAGAAGTAAGATGTGTGGGACCAATTCCAATTAATAATTTCACAATAAACACCTTTTACCTTTTTAACTTTTCTATCTTTTTATCAAATGTAAATATATCCCCTTCCGTTTGGGCCATTAATACAATTAAAAAACAGTCTGTTATATCTACATTTTTTTCTTGATAAAGTTTTATTGTTGATTTTAATAATTTATTATCTTGAACTTCTAAATTCTCAAAAGCAAGTATACTTTCCAAACCGCCAATAACTTTAGCCTTTGGAAAACGATAAAACTTTTCCAGGGCATAGGCAATTTCAAAAATTATAATTTGTGGGACATATCCACTTATACGCCCAGATTTCACCTTTTTCAAAAACTCTTCGGCTTTTTTTGTTTGTGACGGAACATCTTGGAGTAAGTATCTTAAGAAGATATTGGTATCGACAATTACCTTTTTCACTTTAGGTTTTTAACTGCCTCTCTGGCTAGATAATCTCCAAATGCATCGCGGATTAGGCTTGGAGTTGCTTTAATATTGGTTTTGAACATACCTTTTAGTTCTAATAAATCTTTAACAGGCTCAATTAATATTTTTCCTTTTTCATTTGAAAGTAAAGCTTTTCCACGCTTATTTAGGCCTATTTCGCGCCTAAGTTTGGCTGGAATTGTAATTTGCCCTTGGGAAGTTATAGAAACAATATGACTCATGCATTAATTTTACCTATTTGCATTACTTTTGTCAAGTTGCATTACTTTATTAATCCACTCTTAAATAATATTATTTTGTTCTAGTATTCTTTTAACACGTTCAAAAATATACTCATGACCTTGAGAGTTTGGGTGTAAACCATCTTCTAAACAGTTTTTACAATCAGATCTGAATTTATCCATAACAGCCACAAACGGTAAACTGTTATCTTCACAAAGCTCTATCAAAATCCGATTGTATTCTTCGATTTCGCTGTTTAAATAAGCTTTTTGACGCAACAGACCCCAAGGGTTAGTTTTCTCTTCTTCAACAGGCGTTAATTCTACAAAAAATAGCTTAGACGAGTATTTTCGAGCACAATCCGCAAGTTCTTTTGTATTTCGGCGGAATGCTTCTTTGCTAATACTATTTGTTTTATCTTTTGTCAAAATAGCAGAGTCGTTAATTCCTATGGCAAAAATAAAAACAGTTTCTTCCTCCTTATCATATCTTGCATTAAATTCTTCTTCAAAACGCTCAAGTAAATCTTGGGTTGTATCCCCAGGAACACCCAAATTGTGAACTTCAAAGTAATTTTCTTGATTTGAAGTAACAGATCGGCTTGATAAGTCGTTTTTCAGCCTTTCAGCCCAACCGCCCTTTTTATCCCACTGGCCAAAAGTAATACTGTCTCCAAAGATGAATATTTGCGCCATGCTTTGCTTAGAATATACTTTCTTGCCTAGGTTTTTCAAGTTTTTGCTCTTCACCGTGAGGCCAAATAGAGACAGTTCCAAAAATCCCGTCATACCCAGGCTTGACGAAAATATTACCTTCCCGTACTTTTCCCATAGCTTCCCTTAATCTTTCACCGCCGAATTTCTCAATATTACCAAGCGGGGTATTTAACAAAATATCAAACTCTGGTGCCAACCCACTAACCAACCTTTCATATTCTGTTTGCACTTTTTTACTCCCAACCCCAACTTGTAAAACTTCAGACAAAATTTCCTGCAAAGGGACAAAGTTTACAAACGGCGGCCGTGACCCATTTTTGGAATAAACCCTTCGAACACTATTTATATCCAATTTACAATTTATAGACTCACCCCTAACCGCTAAATCCTCCGTCCTCTGAAGCGCCCCAACTGTCAATTTCTTCCCACAAACACGACAAGTTAACCCTATCTTTTTTGTCTCTTCCGGGCTAAAACTTACCCCACATTTTCTGTGACCCGTGTAGTGATATTTCCCTTCCTCACGATAGAATTCGAAAGTGCAAGAGATTTGAGGCTGGAAACTAGAGGCTAGATTCTTTTTCTTTCTAGTCTCTAACCTCTGACCTCTAGCCTCAGGTTTGTTAACTATCGCCTCCTTGATATTCCCATACGTCAATTCCGGTACTTCAAACACCGTCGCCTCGCGGCCAATCTTCGGTAAGGAATGAGCGTCTGAAAAGGAAACAATGTTTCTATTATCAAGTTCTTTTATCCTCCAGTTCATAGCTGGATCCGAACCAAGTCCTGTTTCAACCGCATAAATGTATTTTGTGTAATCCTTGAATGCATCGTCCAGAGAATCAAACCCACCGTGTGCTCCATAAAACCCAAACCAAGGAGTCCAGGCGTGAGCTGGAATCAAGAGACAATTTGAGTCTATATCTAAAACATGCGCAGCCAAATCACGGCAAGACAAATTTAGTATTGGCCTACCATCTGATAATAAATTTTGTCCCAACTCTTTTAATTTCTTGTTTATTTTACCAACAGTTTCTAAATTAGGAGCAAAAATTAAAATGTGAACTGCATGATACCGACCCTCCTGGTGGTAAGCACATGACACCTCTGTTGATAACAAAAAATGTGGTTCGCTTACTTGGTCTAGCCTCTGACCTCCAGTCTCTAGCCTCAACTTAAAAATACCTTCATTCACTTCTATTAAATTATTTTTAAGCTCTGCCAACCAAATCGGGTGTGTCCAATCCGCAGGAGTAATTAAATCTATCCCTTTTTTTTGCGCCCACTCTGCCATTTTTTCCAGCGTGATATTTTTTGACACCGCGCGCGCGTAGGGAGAATGAAGATGTAAATCAGCAATAACCTGCATTTTATGTTGGGTATAAATAATTTACCTGCAATACGACATATCGAATCTTTTATTCGCTATCTAAACAACCATACTGAAGGATTAAAACCTGAAAGCTGGAGGTAAACAAAAAGGAGATATATCCCCAGCAATAATCCCGACTCCAATCTCGCAATTCCTCTCTTTGTGTGCGCAAAAAACCAGAAGAATAAAATTGAAACCAAAAACATAATTGTCGTCAGCAAATATTCCCTCCTGTGTGGAATGGAAACAGGAGAAATAACCGCTACCAAACCAAGGATAAATGTCGCGTTGGCAATAATTGATCCCAGAGAGTTACCGATAAGTAACGCCGGTTGTCCCCGCCGGATTGTCTCATAAGAAAAAGCTAATTCCGGCAAGGTCGTCCCCAAGGAGATAATCAGTAAACCAACGACAAAAAGCGGTATTCCCATACTTGCCGCCAGACCAGAGGAGAGCCGGACTATAAAATCTGCTGAAACTAGAAGCACGGCAGTGGAAAAGAAAAACCTGAACAGTTCGTGTCTGATATGCCCTGTGTCCTCCTCTATCTCGACAAAAAGTTTGTGCAGCTCGTTCTCTTTTTGATGATGTTTCCCCACAGCTAAAAATCCGCGGTGAAAAAGACCTGAGGCATATAACGCATAGAGCATTAATAAAATTAAGCCGTCGGTCCGCGACAATTCCCGATCCCAAAGCAGAATTATCGGCGCAAGGCCGGCAAACAGCGCTAAAGGAAGTTCTTGATTTAAAAACTTCTCGTCTTTAATGTTTATTGCTCCACCAAAAAGCCCTGCTAAACCGACGATTAAAGTAATATTGGCAATGTTGGCTCCAACTATATTCCCCAACGAAAGACTGGAGGCTCCGCTCATTGCCGAGGTAACACCAACAAAAAGTTCAGGGAGGGAGGTTGCAAGGGCAAGAATTAGCGCCGAAACTGCATACCCTGATAAGTTAGTAATTCTTGTCAAACGGCGTATAGCAACCACAACGCCATCTGCGGCTTTAATTAAAACTAAAGACAATACTAGAATTAAGATAATAGACAATGGAATTGTCATATCGTTTATATGGTTACGATGCGCGTTACGTAAACCGTAAGACGTCCTCGTTAGACGATACGAGTTTCGTTACCATCCCACGCTTAACTTTTTCCGGTTTGCATCTTGTAGAGTTCTTTTACTTCATGAACCGAAGTTGCTTGTTCCGGGCTTTTGTCACTGCGAACTCTAATTAACCGCGGGAATCTTAGCGAGTATCCTTTTTTAACTGTATCTGTATCTCTTCCTGCTGTGTGGCGAGGAGATAAAGTTATTTCATCAGCCAAGATTTCCAACACAACGCGCGGTTTGACCCAAATGTCAGGCTTAGTAATTTTATCAACTTCGTATTCAAAAGGTTGCTTGTCAATTTTTAGTTTTTCAACCATTTTAAATATTTCCCGGAATTGTTCGTCAGAGAGACCCGTACCCAAGTTCGTTAGAGAATAATATTTTCCGTCACCCCCGGGAACGCCAATTAAAAGCCCGCCGATTCCAAATGTCGATCTCTTTCCGCGCCCGGCATAAGCTCCCATAAGAACCACATCAATCGTATCGGCTACCTTTGAACCATCTCCTTTTGTGTTTTCCGTATGACGCTTAAACTTTACCCAGTGATACCCTCTTCCTCCGGGCTGGTAGGCAACATCCAATTTTTTAACCATTGCCCCCTCTAATCCTTCTTTTAGATATTTATCTACCTGAGACCGCAAATCCACGGCTCCGCTCACAATTTCTTGGTCAGTCAAAATAATAGTGCCTTGCCTTTTTGTAAATATTTTTTCTAAAATTCTCCTCCTCTCCTGAAAAGGCTTGTTAATCAATGTTTCTCCGTCTAAATATAGAATGTCAAAAACAAAAGACTTTAAAGGAATATCTATTACCGCCTGTTCTATCCCATGTTTTCTTTTTCTTTGGACGGTTTCTTGAAACGGTAATAATTCTTGAGTCTTGGGGTTGTACGCAATTGATTCTGCGTCAAAGATAGCTGATTCAACCGGAAGTTTCTTTACCGCCAAAACTATTTCAGGAAACATGTGTGTTACATTCTCAAGGTTCCTCGAGAAGATTCGCACCTCCCTCAACTCCCCCATGCCCCACAGATGTATTTGACTTCTAAAACCATCAAATTTAGGTTCAACGGCAAATTTTTCTCCCATTTTCTCGGCAATTTTGTCGGCTGACGCTAGGCGCTCAGCAAGTGCGCACCTGATCGGAATTCCCGGTTCTGCTCTAATCCTTCTAATTCCTTCTAATCCCCCTACTTTCACCTTCTGAGCTATTCTCCCTATATCTGCTGTAACAGAAAAAGCAGCTTCTATTTGTTTTCTTGCACTTTTGTCACCCTTTTCCAACACAGACAAAGCATCCAAAATTGTCATGTCAGAAAATCCAAGCCTTAACTTTCCGGTGGGAATTCTGGTTACGTATTTTGCTGAAAGAGGGTCAAGTTGGCTCAAGAGATTCGCCATTTTCGTCAACTTCCTTTCCTGGCTCTCATTCCCGCGCTCAAAAGCAATCTCTTTCAAAATCTCAAACACGTTTTCAACTGACAATTCCTTTGCCCTTTGCCGCCTTTGGCGAGCCTCGCCCTTGGCGGGTTCTTTATCCTGTATACTTGCGAGCTCTTGGGTCACATTTCCAAGATCACCTGCCTTTTTATATGCTTTGAGTACATCGTCAAGGCTAGTCTTATAAGCAATACTTAGAGCTCGCATTACCATCTTCTCGGCTAATTGAAACTCTAACCCTTCGTAATTTGGAGCAACTCTGCCTAAAACGAGGTAGCAAATTTTATCGATTTCCCTCGAGTCGGCTTTTTTAAACAACTCTGCCAGTATTTGAGTTATTTCATTTCTTGAAGCGGTTTTTTCTAACCGGCTAAGGAACTCGGAAAATTCTTGGAAAGACATATCTCGTGCTAAATATAGCACAAATGAAGCATAATTTATTCACTTTCGATCCCGGAACGCGGGTTATCTTGATAACACTCTAAACTTTCAAAAAAATCTCTCCCTTCCCCTTTGTCTTCTTCTTCAAGGTTTCTTAAAAAAAGTTTCATTGTCCGCTCTGCTTCACCGTTAGTGTAAGGCATAAACTCCTGTGTTTCGGTGTTATAACTCCCAACGATCTTGGCAAGCGATTCCGTTTCTCCGTTTTTGTTTAACGGAGAAAGCTTAAAAATAAGCACCGTGGAGTTGAAATCTAAATCAGTTAAACCAGCCATTAGTGCGCTCGCGAGCACACTATGTTTTTCTCTTTCTAGGGTAATTTCGCTTAATTCCTTTGTTCCCGTTAATAAACCGTAAGGTTTAAGCCAGTCTCTCGGTTGAGTATTCTCTGGAAGATCTAATTCGCTACCCAACAAACAATGTTCTTGTGGAGTCAAACAACCCCTATTAATACCCTCAGCTCCATACCCGATTGAGTATCTTGTTCCTGCAAATTCAAACTGTATAGGTTTTCGCATTCAATTAATGTATCACAAATCATGACTTAAGCGCACTCGAGAAGAAAAAATAAGCAAAAACAAAGACTTCTGTAAACATCGAGTTTTAAATCAGCTGTAGGTTTGGCTTGTTCTTCTTTTAATATTCGACGCCTCGATAATTTTTGTTTTTGTATTAACAAAAAGAAAGATACGGTAATTACCAATTCTTAGTCTGTGTGAAGCTTTGAAACCTGGTTCTAGTTTCTTAATATCCAAAGAAAATGGATTTGACTCTAATTTTGCAGTTACCTCTTTAACTTTTAAGTGGTATTGTTTGGGGATTTTTCTAAGAGATTTCTCAAATTGTTTGGAGAATCTAACTTCGTACACAAGTAAATTATATACCTAACTTCTTAAAAAGTTCTTTTGAAGTAACGTATTTTCCCGCTCGCACTTCTTCTATGCCTTTATTAACACTCTTGACCAGCTTTGGGTCAGAGTCAGCTATTCGTTCCTGAAGCTCTTCCAATTCAAGATAGCGCTTTAGATTTACTAAAACGGCTTTTGGTTTACCATTTTGAGTAACAACCACCTCTCCCCCGTTTTTCTTAAAGTCGTTAAGCACTTTCTTTAAATTCCGACGTAGTTCATCAGACCCAATAAATTTTTTGTCTAATACATCACCCAACGTTAACATAACGTAATCCTAATAGATCCCTAACGTTTTGTCAAGTTTTTGAAAGTATTCTGCAAGTTGGCTAAAGAGCATATGCCTAAACTATATCACAATTCTGAACCTAACTTGAAATTTTTCGTATTTAAGAGTATCGTGTGTCGCATGATAGAGTTTCCCCTCTTCGGTGAGCCATGGGATAGTAAAATTGCTAGCGAGCTGAAAGGTTTCAACACACAAGCGGCAAGCGCAGTTTCTTTTTACCACGATTTGGCCATAACCTCCCCGACTGCAGCACTTCAAAGATTTTCTTCAGCTCTTGAAGTGGTAAGAGATGCAAATCCTAACCGAGCACTGGTAGAAGCGATAGCTACCGGGCCAAACCCCGACTGGACAGGACCCATACTTAAAATCATGGGGCATATTTATCCTAATTTAGATAAAGACACACGGAAAGTTGCTCTTGTTAAGAGCCTTGATTTTTTAGATGGTCTAAGATGTGATGTTGCCCAAGAAAACGTTGCTCACCTCACTGAGCCATGGCTGGTTGCCGACATCATCATCAACAGATGGATTTACAACCCGGGATACGAACAGGCTGATGAGTTATTAAAAAAACACGGAACATGGGCAGACCTTTACCCGCATTTAGAATCTACTTCCCCTTTTTGGATTTGCTTTGCGATGATCTTAGAAAACCGAGCTTCTAAAGAAATTAGAGCCCGTTTTTTCCAGTTATTCCCCAAACTAGCAGACAGAACCCTTGACGCGGCGGCTGGTTTTACCGAAACTTATGCCAAAATAGATCACAAAAAACAAGGAATTCCGCAAGAGGCAGCCAGAGAACACCATCTCCAAGATTACTGTTGGGAAATCCACGATCAAATTAGAAAAAAGATTAGTGAAGAAAAGTGGATAGCCCTCGAAACCTAGCTTTTAATCATGCTAGAAAAGAAGAAATAGGCAAAAACAACGACTCCTATAAACATCAAGCCAAAAACAATGCTCAGCCATCCTCCTTTGTCTTCGTGCAGAATTTTAGTCAAACCCTCGCCGATTAAAGTCAGGCCAAAAAGACTGGGTAAAATCAAAATCATGTAAAGAAACTGCGGATCAGATGCGCTCATCGTTTTAAATTCTAATATCTAAGCACTAAATTCTAAACAATTTCGAAATTCGAATCTTCAAAATTTTAAACATTGTAATTTATTTAGGATTTAGAATTTCGAATTTAGGATTTGACGAATTAGGTAACTAATTCGTAATATGCCCCTTTAGTCTTTCCTTTTTTCCTAAGAATTTTCTTTTTAACCAAATCCTGCAGTTCGCGCAAAACCGTATCTTCAGAAATCATCGAAAAAACAGAACGCAAGTCAGACATTGACGCCCTCTGGTTGTCAGACAAATACTCGGCTATTCTGATTTGGCGGTCTGACAAAAGCACTTGCTGTCCGCGTTTTGTTTTAATCCGCGCGTCCACCGACAACTTTCTTACTTTGTCTCTTACTCTTACCAATTCTATCGATAATCCATGGGTAAAATACTCTATCCAGCCGGTCAAATCCCGTTCGTTTAATTCCCGAGACTGATTAGAAGTCTGAATTAAAGCCGTGTAATAACTTTCTGCGTCCCGGTCAAAATACTCTTCTAAGGCAAAAAGGCGTTTAATGTCATAGCCCTCGATAAACATGACTAAGGTAGCGTATGCGCGAGCTGTACGGCCGTTGCCCTCTACAAAAGGGTGGATCGCGGCCAAGGCATAATGGGCAACCGCGGCACGGATTACGGGGTGAATATCGCGTGCTTGATTATTGTTCAGCCAAGAGAGAAAATCTTCCATCAAGTAAGGAACTTCGAGGGCTGGAGGAGGGCGGAAAGTTATTTCGTTTGTCCGCGAATCGCGCAGAACAACTTGGGTTTTTCTGTATTCACCGGCTAATTCTTCAGCGACAATTCTGTGGACTGCCTGTTTGTGCAGTTCTTTTACTTGTGCTTCTGTGTATTTCAACTCTTGACCCCTGTGGTCCTGAAAAAGCTTGTCGACAAGTAGCATTACTGCCCGGTAGTTAATAATTTCTTGGATATCGCGCTCGCGGGCAACAATATTTATTTTTTCTGCGACCACTTCAGCCTGTGTTTCGCTACCAGCCCCTGCCATAACTTTTCCTGCCTGGTCGAACGATAAATCGTTGCCTTCGATATGTGTTCCGTGGTGAACAGTCCGGATTAAAGCATCTTCCCTAAACTGCCGCTCGTAGCCGGGAATAATCGGCGCATTTTCCACCACTTCGCGGCAGGCTTCTATCGTCCCGATATTTTTCAGGATATTGTTTGAAATGGTATACTTTGGTTGATACATGGGTTGAAATTCTAATTTCTAAATCCTAAATTCTAAATAATATCTAATTCTCAATATACAAAGTTTCAAACATTCGAATTTAGAATTTGTAATTTGTTTAGAGTTTAGATATTAGTGCTTAGGATTTATTATAGTTTACGGTAATATTGCGTTAAATGCCAACAAAAAAAACTAAGTCGCAGACCCACAGAGGTTTCTTGGGTTCAATCACCAACGAAATGCTCAAACTCTCAACGACCGGGTTTGGCTTGGTTGCCGCTTTAGCCTGGAACGAGGCTGTCAAAACTTTTATTGAAGAGTATGTTAAGCCTTACACTCCAGGGTCTGGCTTAGTTTCCCAAATTATTTATGCTGTCATCATCACCCTCCTTGCTGTTACTATCACCTATCAGCTCACAGTCCTCAAGCGCAAATTCACAAGCAAAAGCTCAAAGTAACCTTTGACACTAAGTAGAATTTTTGACGAGCAAGCTTCAAACCTATACAATCAAGCCATGCAAGGTAAAGATTTACTCGACCGGCGCGTTGCCAATGTTTTGCCGTCAAAAGATGGTTTGGCGGATTTGATGGGTAAGAAAAAAATCCGTCTCTATCAGGGTTTTGACCCAACAGGAACAAGGCTTCATCTTGGACATTCGGTTGGTATCCGCAAACTAATGGACTTTGCCAACGCAGGTCACGAAGTCATTTTCCTTTTTGGCACAGGAACAGTACTGGCTGGCGGAGGTGACCCTTCCGAACGCGAGACCGGACGGAAAATGATCACCCAGGAAGAAATTGATGAAAACATTAAAGGTTGGAAAGATCAAGTTGCTCCCCTTGTTGATTGGGACAAGATAACAATTAAACAAAACGGCGACTGGCTTGTTCCTTTAACGCTCAAAGAAATACTGGAAATTGCAGGCTATGTTTCAGCTGTTCAACTTTTCAAACGCGACATGTTTCAACGCAGAATTGAACACGGAGACTCAGTAACTGCAGCAGAAACATTCTACCCTCTTCTCCAGGGTTACGATTCAGTCTTCATGGATGTTGATTTAGAAATCGGTGGAACCGACCAAGAGTTTAATATGTTAATTGGACGGGAATTGATGAAAAAGATGAAGGGGAAGGAAAAACACATCTTAGTTACGCCAATGATTATGGGTACTGATGGAAAAGAAATGCATAAGTCAGTCGGAAATTGTGTTTGGCTTGATGACTCGGCAGAAGATATGTTTGGGAAACTAATGGCTCTGCCCGATGAACATATCGCAACTTACATGGAACTCGTGACCGACATCCCGCTAGAACATGTTAGCGAAGTTGAAAAAGGAATAATGGATGAAAAACTTCATCCCATGGAAGCCAAAAAAGAACTTGCGCTCGACGTAGCAAGGCAGTTCCATGGCCAAGAAAAGGCTGAAGAAGCGCAAAATCTGTGGGAATCAACTTTCCAAAAGAGAGAAATTCCAACAGATATTCCAACTCATAAATTAAACGGCAAAGAAAACATTGTTGATATTCTCGTCAATTCAGGAGCAGTTACCAGTAAATCTGAAGCCAGGCGCTTAATCGAACAGGGTGGAATTGAGCTAGATGGAGTCAAAGTTGCAGATCCAACGACAAATTTAGACTCAGCCGGCACACTCCGCATCGGCAAACACCGCTTTTTGAAAGTGCAACAAAACTAGCTTCGCAAGTCATAGATCCTGAGCCTCGAAGGAGAGAGACCTTGCGAAGCTAAAACTTCTGCAATTTGATTATAGATTGCGAGAATGTATAATCACGGATATGACAGCAGAGAATGGTCGTGGCCCACAAAATGCTCTTCAAGCAACAATTGACCAATATTTACAAACTGAAGGCCCTAAACTTGGTCTGATTCATAGAAAGCTAGAGGAGTTGCGAGGTTTGCTATCCGACGAACAGATTACTGAAGAGCAATTTTTCCGAAGACTTATCGACGAAACAGAGCCGATAATAACGTTCGTGCAAATATGTGGTGAAACTTTTCAATTAGAGAGGACTTCCGAGCGCCAGATAAGAATTTCCCCACAAAACATGGCAAACAGCGATTATTATGTGGTTGCAGTAGCAGATTTTGATCAAGATGGAAAATTCCGAGCTAAAGGAATCGCACACTACCGCAACAAACCTATAAAAAGAAAAACGATTCCATCACTTTATGGAAAAGTCCTTGTAGATGATGAAGCAAAGGAGATGATAAGTGATTTCCCAGGTCTCGGAAACTATAACCCCCTCGCAAACAGCCTAAGAAATCTTCCAGTTGAAGAATTCTTCCTAGTCGATTAAAGCTCCATTATCTGCGCTTTATCAGTCCACTCCTCTATCGTATGTGGGTCGGCGGTTGTAATTATCGTTTGTTGGCGGCCGATCGTTTTCATTACTTCTTCCCTATGTTTGTGATCCAGCTCTGAAAAAATATCGTCCAGCAAAAGCACTGGGCGCGAGCCGCTCTTGCCGTCGATAAAGGCAAGTTCTGCCAACTTTAGCCACAACACAACCATCCTCTGTTCACCCCGCGAGCCGTAAATAGCCAGGTCGCGCTTTTCCTGTGTTCTGTGTTCTATGTTCTGTGCCCTGAAACCAAAGTCGTCCCTATGCGGTCCGACCAGTGTCGCCCCAGCCGCTACTTCTTCTGCCTCGTATTCCTTAATCCTTGCAGGTGAAATTACACTGCGGTCATACTCCAAAGATAATTCTTCACTATCTAAAGGCTCGGTCATGTTCACAAAATCAATAAATTCCTCGCGCACGCTTGTCAAATATTCGCCATTCTTTATTAAAAGCTGATCCCAAAACATCAATTGCGAACGTTTGGCTTCTCCATCGCGAATGCGCTGTAAAAGTTTGTTTCTTTGTCTTACCCCTTTTTCGTAAGACAAGAGAGAACGGCGATATTCGCGGTCAACCTGCGAACAAACAGAGTCTAAAAACCTGCGTCTTGCGGACGGAGAACCGGTAACAAGATCAACATCCCAAGGGCCAAAAAACACAGTTTTCAAAGTCCCGACAAAGTCATAGAAACGCTTTGGTGTCCCGTTAATCAGCAATTTCTTTCTGGGGATTTTCTCGCCATTCAACTCCCCCCGTGTTACAACTATTTCTAACCCTTCTTCCTCCCCGCTACTCACTACCTGCGCCTTAACCCTGGCGATGTCCTCATCACTCCTGATCATCTCCACTTCCACATTTGCCCGAAAAGATTTCCCGGTTGAAAGTAAAGATATCGCCTCTAAAATGTTTGTTTTACCTGCAGTATTTGAACCAACAATAATGGTTGTGTGTAAGTCGAAGTTAAATGACTTCTTAGAGAAGCTTCTGAAATTTAGGAGTGTAATACTTCGTATATACATACTGATTAGCGCAGATTTTTGGCAATGCTCACGATAAAACACATCCTAATGCAAAATCCAGAGGCTGTCATGTAGTTAAATCTGCCGCATTGTACCCCAGAGCTCTTAATCTGACATACACTGGAAAAACTTTCTCGGCGATTATCCGCTTCGATTCGGGAGTGTATTCTTCGCACAGTCTGTCGAGCTCGTAAGCATCTACGCCTTCCGCTCTCATCGACCAATCAATGTCTTCAAAAAATTCTCCAATAGTCATATTCAGGAAACGTTCACTGTGTTGATATGGACTACCTTCCTGTACTTCTCTAATTGAAGTCTCTTTAGAACTCGACAACATCTTTCTTAAATTGTTGAACGGAGAGTCTTCAGGATATAGACGTAGATCAAAATTGTTTAAGTGTATTTGAATCCTCCGAGAAACATCCTCACCATATCCTTCTCCAAGTTTTTTTAAAATCTCGCTTCTCGTCTGTTCTAGTTGGATTTCAAATTCAGCAGAATCTCTTTCCATGGTCTAGCAGAATAATACATCACTTTTGACAGTTTCCGCAAAAGAAGGTACCGCGTCCACCGAGTTTCATTGTAGAAACTATTCCCCCGCACTTTGAACATAGCTTTTTGTAAAAACCATAGACCAGAAAATGTTTCTGATATTCGCCTGCTTCGCCGAGAGCATTGACGTAAGTAAATTCCGAAGACCCGCCGTATTTCAGACCCTGTTTGAGCACTTCTTCTATAGATTGATATAGCTTCTTGGTCTCGTTGCTTGACAGGGATTTTGCCTGCCTCCTCGGATCAATCCCAGCTAAAAACAAGGCGTCGTTGGCATAAATATTTCCTACTCCCCCAATTCTTTTCTGATCCATCAGTAAAACTTTAATTTTTGTATTTTTCCCAGAAACGATTTGCTTAAATTTCTCAAGGGTAAGAACTTCCCTGTCTCTTACTCTTACTCTTACTCTATCTCCGACCGGGGGCTCTGGTCCGAGTTCACGGACAAAAGGCAAATTCTTGACTTCATTTGTTGGCAAGATTTTGATCCAGCCAAACTGCCTTATGTCGTTGTAATACAGCGCTCCACCTTTAGAGTGGAAAATCACATGAGTAAACTTATTCGGCAGTTGTCCTACCGCCCTTGATACTTGTGGTGTTTTTGATTCCTGTGGTACCCATACCAGTTGTCCCGTCATTTTGACATGTATAGCTATTGAATAATCGTTATCTAAATCCAGACTTAAAGCTTTTCCGAAGCGTCTAATTTTTATAAACTTTGCACCAATAATATCTTTAACATCTCCGGTTAAAATTTTTTTAAGATGCACCTCAACATCTCTAATCCTTTTCCCAATAAGGTATTTTTCCAACCCCAATTTAATAGTTTCAACTTCCGGAAGTTCAGGCATAATAACTGTTCTTGCCACGTAGATGCGCTCTTGTGATGCGAGGATGTAAACCTCGAGAACAAGTAAGCATTCTACTGTGGTCAACTTCAGGT
>ORJL011313753.1_pt1 | contig 15235 bp, 17 predicted proteins | sample 1779941 | NCBI WGS metagenome assembly ORJL01 (sample SAMEA104232317, study PRJEB22302) | groundwater metagenome | biome: forest; feature: aquifer; material: groundwater | place: USA | collected 2011-08-07 | depth 5.8 m | reverse complement strand
GTCGCAAGCGAACCGGAGAATTGCCCGGCGCGGCTTATGGTGCGATCGGCAGGGAGCATATTGGCATTAACGATTCGCCGCCGGCGCCGTACAATTCGAATCCGCCGTCGTCCGGAGGACATTTCGGTCAATCCGCCAAATGGGGTATTTACGACTACGAAGTGAACGATAGGATTTTCCTGCATAACTTGGAGCATGGAGGCGTGTGGATAAGCTACCGCCCGACGATGTCGGCTGCCGTAGTAGAAGGGCTCGCAGGAATAGTGAACGAGTTTGGAAAATCGAAGTTGGTTATGGCGCCACGCTCGGCCAATGACGCCGATATCGCAGTTGCTTCTTGGGGGCGCGCGTTGAAAATAAATTTGCAGGATGCGAGGCTATTATCGGAAAACGACAAACGGCAAATCATCGAATTTTATAAGGCATTCAAGAATCGCGGGCCGGAGTTCGTGCCAGACAGCGCAGGAGGGATAGACCCAAAAGCGGTACAATAAAAATGCCAACATTGAATTTTTAATTTTTGGGTTATAGTGAATGTATAAATGTATATATGACGTAGTAATTATCGGCGGCGGGCCGCCCATCGGCGAGCCTCGCCATTCCAAATATGTTTGATGTGATAATCATAGGCGGCGGGCCGGCGGCGATTGGCGCGGCGGTCTATGTGGCGCGGAAAAAATTAAAAACCGCTTTGGTCGCGAAAGAATTCGGCGGCCAATCTGCAGTTTCTTCATCAATCGAAAATTGGATCGGCGAGGAGTCGCTCTCCGGGTTTGACTTGGCGCAAAAACTGGAGCGGCATCTTCGGGCTCAAAAAGGCATCGAAATTATTTCGGGAGAACTCGTAACCAACGTGTCGGAAATTCCCGGCGGTTTCAAAGTGGAAACCGATAAAGGAAAAGCGATTGAGACTAAAACAGTAGTGTTGGCATCTGGCAGCCGCCGTCGCAGGCTCGGGGTTCCAGGCGAAGCCAAGTTTGAGGGCAAGGGCGTGGTATTTTGCTCCACTTGCGACGCGCCGCTTTTCGGCGGGAAGACCGTGGCCGTCGTCGGCGGCGGGAATGCGGGGCTGGAAGCCGTCGTGGATCTTTTTTCCTACGCCGAAAAAATTTATCTGCTGGTTCGCGGCGACGCCTTAAAGGGCGACCAAATCACGCAGGATGAAGTCCAGGGGAACACCAAAGTTGAAATCATTTATAATGCTTTAGTTGAAGAAGTTCTTGGCGACCAGTTTGTCACGGGGCTCCGCTATAAAGATAAAAATACCAACCAATTTAAAGATTTAGCGGTGGACGGCATTTTTGTTGAAATCGGCGCGGTGCCGAATTCGGAAATTGTAAAAGGACTCGTTGCAATGAACCAGTTTAATGAGGTGATTATTGACCATAAAACCGGCGCCACGTCTAAGCCGGGAATTTTTGCCGCCGGCGACGTAACCGACGAAATTTACAAACAAAACAACATCTCGGTCGGGGACGCCGTCAAAGCCGCGCTTTCGGCGTATAACTATATTTTGGGCATGCATCGGCGGAGTCCAGCTGAAGAGGTGTCCGTTTAAAAAAAATAGAGGAGCCCCGCGGGGGCTCCTTCCTCTTGCCTCCGGCGGATGCCGGAGGTTATCGCTTGAAGACATGGCGGATGCTGTCTGCCATGCGGCTTACCGCCTGTCTCCAATTGATGAACGGGTTTGGTCGTTCCGAAATCAGGCGAGATGGAAGCTACGGCTTCGGTATTGGTACTGCTCCGGGGATCTTGACGCCGTAGAGCATGAGACTGCCTAGCGGCATCCCGGAGATCTTCTCCTCCAGCGCTACGCCGCCGATGTACTCCTCGCCCTCGAGCATGAAGGGTTCAAGCGCGATGCCGCGGGATTTTCCAATCTCGCTGATAGCTTCGTTGATCTCCTCGAACGAGGGTTGCATCCATGAATGGGTGCGGTTCAACTCGCGTTGGATGGAGGGGAGGGAAGTGAACTGATTCCCAGGCCTCTTTTCCAGTATGGCAAGAACCAAATCTCGCAGCATAAGCGCCTCCTTGTCGGCTGGATTTGATGGAGAAGCACTCTTAGCTTAGAATTATACTAATATCACACTATGGTAAATATTGCAATCAACGGGTTTGGGCGGATAGGCAGGAGTTTTTTTCGAGCCGCTTTCGGCGATCCGGATTTTAATATCGTCGCGGTTAATGATTTAACTGACACCAAGACGCTCGCGTATCTTTTGAAATACGACAGCGTTTATGGCCGCTATCAAAAAGACGTGCAAGCGTCAGGGGGCGCGCTTATTGTCGACGGTAAGGAAATAAAAGTGCTCGCGGAAAAAGAACCGGCGAAACTTCCATGGGCTGATTTAAAAATTGACGTGGTCGTTGAATCATCCGGCTTTTTCACGGATGGCGCCAAAGCCAGAGCGCATCTTGATGCTGGCGCTAAGCGCGTGGTGATTACCGCCCCCGCCACCGGCGACGTTACAACAGCGCTTGTGGGAGTTAACGATGATCTTTTTAAAGAAGGTGTCGGGCCAATTACTTGCAACGCCTCATGCACTACGAACGCAACCGCGCCGGTGATGCAGATTCTAAAAGAAACTTTAGGGATTAAGAAAGCCGGCATGTCCACGGTGCATGGCTATACTGCAACGCAAAAATTAGTTGATGGGCCGGATTCAAAAGATTTGCGCCGTGGCCGCGCCGCGGCGGTAAACATCGTGCCTTCAATCACCGGAGCGGCCGAAGCCGTAGTCCAATCTATTCCAGACCTCGAAGGTAAGTTCGACGCGATTGCCATGCGCGTTCCGGTAGTAACTGGTTCACTCACCGATATCACGGTACTCATGGAGCGCCCGACAACGGCAGAAGAAGTGAACGATATTTTTAGAAAAGCCGCGAAAGATCCGCGCTGGGCGAAAACGTTTGCCGTAACCGAAGACCAATTGGTTTCCACTGACATCATCGGCCAGCCGTATGGGGCGATTGTTGACTTGTCACTTACGCGTGTGATAGATAATGATTTAGTGAAGGTCTTTAGTTGGTACGATAACGAGGCGGGATATACCGCGACGTTGGTGGAGCATGTGCGGCGCGTAGGCAAGATCTAGACCTCAAAAACTTTCAGGGAGGAGGTGATTCTATGAGCTTCGATCGGCGGCCGCTCGGCATTGTTTCAAAGGGCGAGGGTAAAACGCTCATGAAGCTCATCCGGCCGCAGCTTGTTCCGAAGAATAAGATCGAAACCCGAGATCATTATCCCGCGTGGGGTTGGAAGATCTGGGACGATCTGTTCAACGCGGATGTGTTCATCGTGGAAGAGGTGACGCAGGCACGCTATCCGACTCGGGTCTATCGTATACACCATGCGCGGCAGAGTAGGGGCGGTAAGATCGTGATTGGTGACGGATGGGAGGTGACGGGGGACCCATTCAACGGGTATGTCTTCCGATCGCTTTGCCGCGAAGGGGAGTTCATGGAATTCCCCGAGTGGCTCGATTGGGTTCTTTCGATCCTGGTTTTGCCGGAGCCGCCAACTGGCGGAGTAGACGCCGGCTAGCGGTACCCGACGGGTTTGGGTGAGATCGTACCCAAACCCGTTTTCTTTTTGCCGGCAAGCAAGAATTTCGATAGACTGTAACCTATGAAGCAATCCGAACTCTTCGGAAAGACGCTCCGCGAAGCGCCAAAAGACGAGGTGGCAAAAAACGCCGTGCTTCTTACGCGTGCCGGTTTCATCCATAAATTGATGGCGGGGGCGTATCAGTTCTTGCCATTAGGGGTCAGGGTACTGCAAAAAATCGAGCAGATTATTCGTGAGGAGATGGATGCGGCCGGCGGACAGGAGATTTTAATGCCGGCTTTGCATCCTAAAGAGAACTGGGAAAAGACCGGAAGATTTCATGGGTTTGACGCGCTATTCAAAGTTATTTCGCATTTTAATCAGGAGTTCGCCTTGGCGCCGACGCACGAGGAATCCGTTGTTCCTTTGGTACAACGCGCTTCGCTTTCATATAAAGATCTCCCCTTTGGGATTTATCAAATCCAAACCAAGTTCCGCGACGAGCCGCGCGCCAAATCCGGCCTTTTGAGAGGCCGCGAGTTTCGCATGAAAGATCTTTACAGCTTCCACGCCAATGAAAAGTCGCTCGACGAGTATTACGAAAAGATGGCTGGCGCTTACGAAAAAGTTTTTCAGCGCTGCGGGTTGAAGGCTATTCGCGTGAAAGCTTCGGGCGGGACATTCTCTAAATTCTCTGACGAGTTTCAGGTCGTGACCGAGGCGGGCGAGGATATTATTTTCGTGGCGGATGACGGTGAGGCGCTGAACCGCGAGATCGTGCCGGAGATGGCGCGGGACGTGGAACCGGGGACGACGATTGAGCATGACGGCAAACATTGGAGAGTGGAGAAGACGGCAGAGGTCGGGAATATTTTCAAATTAGGAATCAAATACTCAAAACCGTTCGGTCTTACCTATACGGATGAACATGGTAAGGAGGGCGAGGTTATCATGGGGTGCTACGGCATCGGCAGCTCGCGTATTATGGGGACGGTTGTTGAGGTTTCGCATGACGATAAGGGGATTATCTGGCCGGAGTCTGTTGCTCCATTTAAGTATCACATTATCCCCGTTGCTTCAAAAGACGAGGCCAAGATGCAGCAGATTTTGGATACCGCGTTAAAACTATACAACCAAGCGGCCTGGCAGGGTGATGCGCTGATAGATGATCGCGCGGATGTTTCTATCGGCGAGAAATTCGCCGACGCCGACTTGATCGGGCTTCCGGTCCGCGTGGTGATTTCGGAGAAAACGCTGGAAAAAGACGGTGTTGAACTCAAACGGCGCCATGAAGAAAAAACGGAGATTGTCGGTCTTGAAGCGGCTCTCGTTTCATGAGGATTTCTGTTAGGTTCTGGATTTTTCTCGCGTTACTCGCTTTTTCTTTCATTGCCTCGCCGTCTTTTGCCCGCGCAAGCCATTGTGGCGCTAGTTTCTCTTTCTCCACCGCTGGCCGCACGCCTTACTTCTTTGACGACTATGAGACGTTCGAGTACGTTAATGGATTCCTGGTCATCCACTTTCGTCTGAAAGAGCCGTTTAACGATGGCCGAGCATGGACGAGCAGTTTTGGATTTCTATCTGATGAGTGCCGTCCCGGCTTTGAGCACTACAGGCAACTCTCAACGCAAAGGACGGTTTCACTCACTCCGGGAATCCGGTATTTCAGCGTCCGTTTCGTTTCGCCGACTCGTTTCGAGATATGGAACGATGAGGCTAACGCGCGGGAAATTTGTTCGGGCTGCATTCGGGATATTCCCGCATTCCCGAGCTACTACGATTTTAGTTTCCACGGCAATATAGATTTTGGAGAAAGTTCGCTGAATTCAAGCGCTCTCCGTATTCTCGAAAATGCGCCGGGTCCGCCAATTAAGGAGGGAACACTTGAGAAGCCCGCAGCCTGCGCTTCCGCATTTTTCGACTCGAGCGGATATTTATTTGATCAATATGAGCACGCCGAGTACGTAAACGGCCTGCTCAATTATCATTTCCGCTTAAGGACTCCGTATAACGACGGACGGCAGTGGTATTCAGCGCTCCGTTTCCACGACGAAAATTGCGAGATCATTGGGGCAACGAACGCCCTTGACCAGTTGACGACGCAAATAACGCCCCATATGCGCTACTACAGCGTCCGTTTTTCCAGCCCCACGCATTACGATATCTGGAACGATGACACCAATACTATCGAAGAGTGTCCCGCCTGCTCCGTTGATATCCCAACACTGCTCCCCGGCCCGACCGTTTATAAGTACGTTTCATTCACGGAGCTGATTGATCCCTACACCGGCAACTTTCTCAACTCCACGCCGTTTCCGATCGCGGATGAGACTACTCCCGTATGCTGTTCAAACGTCGCGTTTCTGCCGGGGATTCAAGCAAGCCGGCTTTACAAAAAACAGATATTTGAGAATAAACTTTGGGAGCCCAATGTCAGCGCCGATGTTGAGAAATTGTATCTTGACGAGAACGGAGACTCGATTGATCCGGACATTTATACGAGAGATATAGTAGACGAGGCGTTCGGGTTCAACGTCTATAAGAAATTTGCTGAATTCATGGATGGCATTTCCGGCAATGGGAAAACAATTGCCGCGTGGGAAGCGCTGCCATACGATTGGCGCATGGCGGCGGGGGATGTGCCAAATGAGCTTTTGAAACTCGCGGACGGGGAAACTTATAAAATGATTGACGAAATCCGCCGGCTTGCCGAAACTTCCCGCACCGGAAAAGTAACGATTATCGCGCACTCAAACGGAGGGCTCGTAGCAAAAATGCTTTTTGAAAAACTCAAAAATGAAAGCGACCCGCTTTTGCAAAAAATAGACAAGCTTGTTTTGGTCGCCGCTCCCCAGCTTGGCACGCCGAAGGCGATTGCCGGGCTTTTGCACGGCGATGAGCAAACGCTCGCCAAGGGGTTTCTTCTGGATAAATCGACGGCGCGCGGTCTCGCCGAAAACATGCCGTCCGCCTACACTCTTCTTCCTTCCGACAAATATTTTACGGAAGTGGCAGATCCCGTGATAGAGTTCGATCCGGACGTGATCAATGTCCCCGAATTGAGCAATCTTGCGGGTACTCACATCGCGTCCGCAGGACGGCTTCATGATTTTATCACCGGACACGGGGGAGCCTGGGGCGAGCCGGAAGCTGAAGATACGGACACACCCAATGTGCTAAAGCCCGGGTTACTTGCCCGCGCAACGAGTACCCAAATGATTCTTGACTCGTGGGCTCCGCCGCTCGGAACCGAGGTCATCCAGATCGCCGGCTGGGGGTTAGATACAATTCGCGGCATACGATACGACGACTGCGATATTCCTTTTTGTTCGGATACATTGAACCATTTAGACAGAAGTCTCCTTATAACGCAAGACGGCGATGGAACGGTGGTTGTGCCGAGCGCCATCGCGACTGATGGGGCGGAGAAGTATTATGTGAATCTACCCGCACATAACAGGGAATTAAGACGACTCCGAAGAAACCGCGACCACGGAAGTATTCTTGAAACTGAAGAAATCCAGGAATTTATCGGCAATATTATTCAGGGAAATAGAGATCTCCCCGCGCACATTTCAAATACAAAGCCTCCTGTCGCGGACGAGACCAAGCGTCTCCGCTTCCGTCTCCATTCTCCCGTAGCGCTCCATCTTTTTTACGACGCGGATGGCAATCATACCGGCACCGTCGCTAACCCCGATCCAGCTTCGGATCTCCGTTTATACGAAGAGCAAATCCCCAACAGTTACTACACCGAATTCGGCGAAACCAAATACGCCGGCGCAGATACTTTTGCGACCACAACCGTGCGCCTCGCAGGCGAAGCCCTCGGGACGTTCACTTTCGAGATTGACGAAGTGCTGGGAGACCAGGTTCTCGCGACCACAACATGGTCCGATGTTCCGGTTGCGGCAAGTTCCACCTTGACTATGGATATCAAGACTCTTTCGACCCCAACCCCGCTCTTAATGGACGTAGATGGCGACGGAATAACCGATGTCTCGATTGCGCCGGGAGAGGGCGTATCGCCGCAGGAGTTCCTCCCGATTCTTCGCGGAATCATCAAAACCCTGAATCTTCCGGATAAAAAGAGGGCGGCGCTTATTAAAGCGGTGGACAAACTTGAAAAAGCGCTTGAAAAGGAATACAAGAATGAACACAAAAAGAAAGTTAGGCTTGAAAAAGCTTTTGATGATCTAATCCGCAAAATCAGGAAGTTAGAGAAAAAAGGGATCCTGGCCCGGGATGAAGCTAATAAACTGGTTGAAATAATTGAGCAGGTTAAGGTAAGTGTGATAGAATAACAAGGTGAATTATAAAAAGATACTACTAATAATATTGGTTGTTTCTGTCCTACTTTTCGTAATAGGATTTCTCTTTGCTGACCCGATAAGTATTGGACTATGTTCGGCGGAAGACTATAGCTGTGATACAAAAATCGGAGACACGCTTGGTGTGCCTTTGCTTCTTTTTTCACCTGCCCTTCTCCTAATAGCCATTATCCTCCTCTTCACCCGCGAAGAAATCTTCCGTTCCTGGTCGAAATTTGCGAAGATTTTTCTACCCATCGCGGCGATACTGATTATTCTCTCGCCGTCCCAGCCGAGCTTTCTAAACCCCGACAAAGAACTCACCACATGGTGGATGGCCGGACTCTTTTTAGTCATCTCGATTTTCCTAATCGCGTGGAAGTGGTGGAGAACTCGCTCACCCAATGCGGCGTTGAAGTAAAATATCGCGCTTCCGACGAAATTAAGATTATCAGCGCCGAGAGGGAACCCCTCGGCGCTGACTGCGGGCGGGGGCTTGCAGGGGCTAGCCTTCTAGCTGGTCTGGCGCCTCCACTCCGCTTCGTAGGCGCGACCTTCGCCTCCGGGTCGGACGGTGGCTGGTACCGCCCGCCCACGCAGATCTCCTTGATGATACCGGGGACGGGCTTCCTGCTGTCGTCGCGCGCCTTCTCCCGAGCCTGCTGGATCTCGGCTTTGCTGGCCATAATTAATCACCTCCTCCCGTTTTCGGATAACCTGCTAATCTGTATAACTAGCCGGGTTGCTTGCCAGTATCCTCTGCGCCTAGATATAGAATCCCACATCATTATTCCGTGATCCGATTCAGCCCGAGATGGGTTCGCCAGCTTCGTCTAGCTAGTCTAGATGGGGAGTCCGAGGCACATAATGTATTTTGCATAAAGATGAACGAACGAGACATTCTCAATTTAATAAAGAATGATAAATGGATGATAGGCGTTCTTCGCACTGCGGAAATTCTGAATTTGCCCGATTGGGTTATTGGCGCCGGATTTGTTAGGAATAAAGTCTGGGATCATTTACACGGATATTCAAAACCCAAAGTCGATACAGCTGATATCGATCTCGTCTATTTTGATCCTGATGGGAATGATGAAGAGGCTGATCAAAAATTATCGCAGAAATTAAAAAATGATACTGGTATAGATTGGGAGATAGTAAATCAAGTTTATGCCCATAAATGGAATAACCTCCCGCCATATACATCGTCCGAAAATGCCATTTCTCAATGGCCGGAAACAGCGACAGGAATTGGAGTTAAGATTGAGAGTGGAGAACTTAAACTTATAGCCCCGCACGGAATAGATGACTTGGTGAATCTGATAGTGCGGCCCAGCCCAAGATTTTTAGATGGCTTGGCGAGGGTTAAGGAAAGAGCAAAAAAGAAACAGTGGTTTGAAAAATGGCCAAAACTTCAGTTCGCCTCAAGTTGACTCTGTCTCGGGAGCATCGAAATGGTAAAAAGTAATTGTCAGGAAAATCTTCTTTAGCTGGTAAGTAAAGTCCAACGTTACCTGCCCGCCAGCCGAAAGAGGGCAGGTAAGCCATACGGGCCAGCCCCTTGGCGATTCTACAATGCTCCCTGCGAGCATGTTTAGGACAAGTTAGGATGTTAGAATTCGGACAAGTTAGAATGTTAGAATTCGGTAAGAATTTTTTAGAGAGCTGTAGTTCACAAGTGACCATGTCTCTTGTCTGTTACCCATTGAACAATTCCATAGAATTGTCCAGTGGTCTCATTCGGGATAAGAAACTTTTTATAGTAACTCGAGGCAGTCAATTCTTGCCGTATCAGTGAACCCCCCTGATCTAAAGTCAATTCGTATATCTGTCTCTATTATTCCATTGAACAATTCCATAGAATTGTCCTATAATAAAAAGGATCTCCCGATCAGCAAGCTGGAATTGGAATTATCAAGTTAAAATATATGAAATAAATATATGAAAAGATGGACCGTAGTTTTTAGGGCCTTGGCGAATATCAATCGGCTTAAGATAATCAAAATGCTGGCCGATGGCCGAAAAATGAGCGTTACCGACATCGCGGAAGATCTTATGATTTCCTTAAAGGCCACTTCGAATCATTTGGCATTGTTGAAAAATTTAGACGTTTTGGAAGCAGCAGGAGCCGCGGGGCACGTGTTTTACTCGTTCAACAAAAACCCGCCGAAAGATTTCAAGAGAGTAAGTGCCTTGATTTTAGAAAAGTTTAAATAATTCCCCACTGGACAATTCTATGGAATTGTCCAGTGGTCTCGCTTGGGTAACAGTAATTTTTCAATAATATTCCTATACATACTTGGATTTACACATCACTTCCACTGAACAATTCTATGGAATTGTTCAATAGGACTTAATGGCTCAACGGTAATCCCCAATTGAGCCGTTGGTGGGTAAACCGCGGAGCGGGCCCGTCCGCGCATACAGGAGACAAGCTATTGAACCATTACGATTACTTGATTTTTAGAAAGTTTATGTTAGGCTCTTGTCTATAGTCTGAAACGTGCGAGAACCGTAGAGATCTTTCCAACTTCCAACTTGGAGGAGCCAATGGCAAAGCTGGCATACGACTACACTCACACAGAGCTGGTGGATGCATTTTACAGAGCCGTCGCTAGGGCGGGCGTATCGAGTTCTGGTCTAGCCATCGACATCATGGCGGGGCACGACCGAGCCGAAGCTTTCTACTTTCGGGGTGTGTTGCTCTCGCGGCTAGAGGGCCAGAAGCGTCCGTTCACTCGGGGTAATCACGTCAAGCTTGACTCACGCGGCATCGTGCGTTCCGTGAATACATCCGGCGAATACTACGCGCGTGGCCAAGCGGAGCCGGGCAAGACGTATGAAGTGACTAGGACCTTCTATGAGGGCTCTGGCAAGTGGTCGCTCTGTCTCCGTGATCCCATGGACGATGAGCCGTATCGCTATCGCTACCCTGCCGAGTTCTTCGAGAAGGTTGAAGAGGCCAAGACCGGCGCATCTGCCGCTGCATGACGCCGCAGTAGCGCCGAATTCCAGCGGCGCGGCCGAAAGGTCGCGTCGTTTTCTTTTGTTAAAATAGTTCAAACGTCGTCCCTGCCTACCAATAGAGCGGGGGCCGGTTATTAAAATCCTATATTGACCGTATAGATTACGATAAAAATCAGTTATATTCTCTGGTCTAATTCGCGCGAATAAGCGAATAGATAAGTTCTACTGTCACAAATTATAATTCTCTCTCTGCGACTATCTCCACAACTATCCTCGTAACACATCTCTAATTCGTGCGAATAAGCGAATAGTAATGATTGAGTCATAGTAATGATTGAGTCTATGTTGTTAACAGGGGATTGAGTATTTGGGGATTGAGTATTTTTTGCTAATGTTATTTCATCTCCATTCTTCCCCCTTGCCGTTCCCGAACAATCCTTCGGCAAGCTTTCGCAGCGTAACCTCTTCTCTACTGGACAATTCCATAGAATTGTCCAGTAGAACTTAATGGCTCAACGGTGATTCCCAATCGAGCCGTTGGTGGGTGCACCGCGGGGCAGACCCGCTTGCGCAGGCGGGCCAGACAGCAATCCAAATAAATGGAAACATTTACCCGTGCGCTAGAAAGCCACGCCGCATCGAACGCTGCGGGGCTTTAAATATGATGGAGTAAGGGGTAGTATCTAATACGGCCTGCTTTTTGTTTGCTTGGGCGGGAATATATATGCCGCGTGGAGATATCATAGTCAGATTTGAGGAAGTATCGTTTGGATATGGATACAACAATCCCATTCTTGGTGAGGTTAATTTTTCGTTGCGCCGGGGGGCGAAGATTACGTTGATGGGGCAAAACGGAGCGGGGAAAAGCACTATATTTGGGCTTATTGCTGGATCTATTAAGCCCGAATCGGGGAAGATCCATCTTAACCACGGCCTTTCGATGGCGATCTCGCGTCAGATGATTCTGCGGGAAGAAATGCCTTTGACAGTACGCGAGTTTTTTGAGGCGCGTTTTACAGAAACCTCCTTCGCCTCTCCTTCGCGTAAAGCTTCGGATGAGCAATGCAAGGCTTCGAAGATCAAGAAAGCTTCCTCCTTCAGTAACCTTTCGGCGGACAAGTCGGCAGACAAGTCGGAGGGCCGAGGCAAAATCTATGATATCGATCCGCGAATCGATACTGTGCTGGAGGTGGTTAATCTGAAAGCGGAACACGATAGAGTCATTAAGTCATTTTCCGGCGGCCAGCAGGCGCGTTTACTTCTAGCGTCAGCCCTTATCCAGGATCCTGATTTACTGCTACTTGATGAGCCGACAAATAATCTTGACGCGGAAGGCGTCGCGCACCTTAGACAGTTTTTGGTTGATTATCAAAAGACCTGTGTTGTGATTTCTCATGATGCAGAATTCTTGAATGCTTTTACGGAAGGCGTTTTATATCTCGATAATCATACGCATATAGTTGAGCAGTACGTTGGGAATTATTCTGATGTTGTTAAAGACATTACAATTCGCATCGAAAAAGAAAATCGGAAAAACGCTCAATTAGCCAAAGAGATTCAGGAAAACAAGGAAAAAGCAAACTATTTTGCCATGAAGGGGGGCCAGATGCGACTTGTGGCTAAAAAAATGCGCGAAAAAGTCGAAAAGTACGAAGAGGAAAAAGTTGCGGTACGAAAGGAAGATAAAATAATTCGTCCATTTATTATTCCGGCGCAGCAAGATCTTGTAGGAGAAATTGTGAATATTTCATCAGTTTTGGTGATTCGGCACCATAAGCCCGTAACTAAGAAAGTTGCCATTTCTCTTAGAAAGAAACAGCACCTACTGCTCACCGGGCCGAATGGTATCGGGAAGAGCACACTTCTTCGATCTCTCGTCGAGAAAACTTCAAAGGGAGCGGTCATCAGCGCGGGCGTAACCGTTGGGTACTATAGCCAGGATTTTTCCACGCTCAATTTTGAAGATACCGCGTACGACGCGCTTGTTTCGGTTATGCAGGAGCCGGATGAACAGCGTCTCCGATCTGTCGCGGCTTCTTTTTTGATAACCGGCGATATTATTAACACCAAAATCAGTAAATTGTCGGAAGGGCAAAAAGGTCTGACTTCGTTTGCGCGCCTAGTTTTGCAAAAACCGGGATTCTTGATTCTTGATGAACCGACCAACCATATGAATTTTAGGCATATACCCGTGATTGCGGCGGCGCTCAATAAATATGAGGGCGCAATGATTTTGATCAGCCATGTTCCAGAATTTGTAAAACAAATCCGCATTGATGATATTCTTGATTTAGGAAAGTGATCTAGCTCTAGTCCCGACCGAGACGGGTTAATGAAAATCTAAATTATGCCGATAAGTCTTCAACGAGCCACTATCCAAGATATACCCGCCTTGCTGTCCATCGAAAAAAGTGTGGCTGGCACAAATATTTACTCCCCGATGCTGGAGGAAAATGAGTGGATCGAAGAGATTCAAAAAAACATCGTCTATCTCATCAAAAAGGACGGCATCACGGTGGGTAACGTCTCGTATGAGAAAAAGAGCGATGACCATGTGTATATCAGCGGTCTGGCTATTGATGCGCGTTTTCAGAATCAGGGCATCGCCCGAGAGGCTCTGTCGCAGATACTGGAAGAGTTGCAAGACATAAAAAGAATCGATCTGGTGACTCATCCGAAAAACATTGCCGCGCTTAAGCTTTATCAATCTTTCGGTTTTGTCGTTGAATCCCGAAAAGAAAACTATTATGGCGATGGCGAACCTCGGCTTGTGCTTGCGCTTAAAAAAAAATAGCTAGGCCGAGAAAGGTTAATAGGAACTAAAGCCATGGTCTATTCGGTGGATAAACTAAGAAAAGAATTGCGGGCGCGTGCGAGTTCCGGGAAAGCGAAGATTCTTGCCGGTTTTTTTAAGACTGGGGAGGGGGAGTATGGCGAGGGCGACGTATTTCTTGGGATTACTGTTCCCGAGACGCGAAAGATCGCGATAAAATATCGCGATCTTTCGTTGGCGTATATCCCTAAATTGATCCGGTCGGAAATTCACGAGGAGCGGCTTTTGGCGCTTTTAATACTGGTTCATAAATTTGAGAAGGTCGGCGATCGGGGCCGAAAGAACATCTTTGATCTTTATCTGAAGAATACAAAATACATCAATAATTGGGATCTAGTCGATCTTACGGCTCCGAAAATTGTCGGCGCTTACCTTATGCATAGGTCGAGAAACATACTTTATAAACTCGCTAGGTCAAAACATATCTGGGAACGGCGGATTGCTGTTCTGGCAACATACGCCTTTATCAAAGCCGGTGAATTTAAAGACGCCTTGGCAATTTCCAAGGTTCTCTTAAACGATCCGCACGATTTAATTCATAAAGCGGTTGGCTGGATGTTGCGGGAGGTGGGGAAGCAATCGCAGACTACCGAGGAGCAATTTCTAAAGAAGCACCATAAAATGATGCCGCGGACGATGCTTCGGTACGCTATTGAACGGTTTCCGGAGCATCTTAGAAAGGCGTACCTTACCCGACAAGATTGATGCTTAGTTTATAATGAAGACGGGATGGAGAAATCCATCCCATTAGATTTTCATGGAAGCTTCTGGGAAAACCGCGATTTATATCTGTCCGAGTTGGAGCTAGCAATAAGAGGATTAATTGTTTGCCCTGGATTTCTTGATATAATTTCCACTGAACAATTCCATAGAATTGTTCAGTGGAAGATTTTAATAACCCAATTAGGATTGTCGCCAGCTTGACTAATAGGCCATGGGGGTATAAGGTATATGTAGTAAGTCGAATGGATATACATACAGCGTTACATCCTATGGTTGATCAGCAATTAAAGAAACGGGCGGTTCATCGCTCGCGCATTCTGGAGGGGCAGATGAAGGGGCTTACCAAAGCCGTTGAAGCGGAGGAATACTGTGTCAATTTGCTTTTGCAGTCGCTTTCCATCCAGGAATCGCTTAAAAGTCTTAATCGGCTGCTTCTGGAAAATCATTTAAAGACTCATGTCAAGCATCAACTGCAGAAAAGGGGTGAGGATGCAAAGGCGATTAAAGAACTGATTCGCATTTTTTCGCTGTCGAATAAATAGTTATGCCGCAAAATGCGATTATTCGGTCTTGTGTCGCCGGCTTGATTGCGATACTGACTCTTCTGGGTGTCTATTTTGCGGTCGTGTCGCTGGTTTCGGGTTGGAGTTTTGCCGAGAGCCAATTCAGCCAATATTGGTACTTTATTATTACACTCGCCATTGGCTTCGGTATCCAAATTGGTCTTTACGCATATCTCAAGCGAGTGCTTCGTCACAGCGATCCTTCGGGGAAGATGGTGGCTGTTACCGGTACCACCTCAACCGCGGCCATGATTTCCTGCTGCGCCCATTATTTGGTGAATATTCTGCC
>ORJL010579263.1_pt1 | contig 15236 bp, 10 predicted proteins | sample 1779941 | NCBI WGS metagenome assembly ORJL01 (sample SAMEA104232317, study PRJEB22302) | groundwater metagenome | biome: forest; feature: aquifer; material: groundwater | place: USA | collected 2011-08-07 | depth 5.8 m | reverse complement strand
GGCGTTCGTCGGCCATTCCGCCGCGGCTGGCGTGGATCCGGCGTGCATGGGGTTGGGGCCGATCCCGGCGGTGAAGAAGGCGCTGGGGCGAGCGGGGTTGACGGTGGCGGACATCGACCTTTGGGAGTTGAACGAGGCGTTCGCGGCGCAGGCGTTGGCGTGTGTGCGAGAACTGGAAATCGACGGCGGGCGTATCAACGTAAACGGCGGGGCGATTGCCTTGGGGCATCCGCTCGGTTGCAGCGGAGCCCGGTTGACGACGACGCTGCTGCACGAAATGCGTCGACGCGGCGTTCGGCGAGGCATGGTGACAATGTGCGTGGGCGTTGGACAGGGTGTGGCGACGGTTCTTGAGCGAACGCCGTCCTAGCCGACGCGGAACGAGTACCGGCTTCAGGATGCGGGCGATGGCCGCTATGATGGTTCGGAGTGCGGTGAGGGAATTCGCGTTGTGAATGGATGAGGCGTGAAGTTGTATGTTGACGAAGAGACATTTCGGACGGTTTGACCGGTTGCTGCTTGCGAGACTCATGGTGTCGATCGGCGTCGCCGGTGTTCCCCTCGGATGTTCGCAATCGGATGATACTCGCGGACCGGTCGCTCCAAAACCTGGGGCGACAAGCCCCGCGCCGGCCGGTGCGACGCAGGCACCGAGCGCAACGACGAAGGCCGACGCGAAGGCTGCTGAGAAGAGTCCGGCGACTGCAAAGTCGGACTCGGTAAGACCTTCCGTGACGGTCACCGGCAGCGGGGAGACGGCGTCCGGGAGTCCGGCGGAGAAGGAATTGGTGTTCGCCGACTTCCGGGTGAAGTTGCGCTTGGTCGAGGGAAATCATACGAAGAACCCGCGTGAGGTGATCCAGCCCTACTATATTGCGACCGAGCCGCTGCCGAATGAGGCGCTGCGACGCTGCGTGGATTTGGCGGGATGTACGTCTCCGGCGGCGAGCGAGGATCAAGACGCCAAGCCGATGCAGCGCGTGTCCGTCAATGATGCCAAGTTGATCATGAAGATGCTGAAGGCGCGTCTGCCGACGCACGCGGAATGGATCAACGCCCATCACGCCGGCGTCATCAAGCGATTGGATTGTGAGCTGACCCAATTCAACTCGATCTCGATCGTCGAAGAGCATGGCGCCGACGGGGTTTTTGAGACTCCGCTCTCCGACGAGATTCGGTTCACCTATTCGCCGGAACACGACACGCCGCATGCCTGCGGAATGCGTATTGCCCTCGACGCGGAGATCGCGAGCAAGGCCGACTAGCCCCCGCGGCGAGTCGAATGCCGAATGCGCACCCGCGCGGGAGATCACGGTGCGCCGACGGACACCATCACGCGATGGCGCATGGGGTTCGCAGGGATGTGCTATGGATCGCTGAGTGCGTCCCGCGAAGGACTCTGTGTCAGAACAACGCTCCATCGCGACGACCGTTGCACTCGGAGCGATCGTTCTTCTGTTTGCGGCGCTTTCCTGCGTCGGGATCACTTGGGGTTTGCCTTCTCGGCGGATCGATCCCTTTCTTTTCGGCGCGGATGAACCCTGGTCCGGCGAGAAGATTCATCGTCTCGCCCATGCCGCGAAGAAGTTCGCCCCGGACCGCGGGGCCGACGTCGACGCCGATCCCCTTTCCAAATTGAGCTACGAACCGATCCCGCTCACCGCGACGGATGAGGACGTTGCCAGGATCTACCTGCGGTACCGCCTCTACACCTATCAACCGGACGAGATGATTACGATGATGGCGCTGGCCGGTATGCGGCCAGGCCAATTGCAACTCGATCCGCGACTCTACCAGTATGGCGGGCTCTTCATTTATCCCGTCGGCGCGCTCATCAAGCTGTGTGGAATGCTTGGACTGATCGACGTACGCAGCGACGTTGTGTTCTATCTCGATCACCCGGATGAGTTCGGGAAGTTCTACATCGTGGCGCGGGGGTATTCGGCGGCGTGGGGAGCGCTGGGCGTTGTGCTGGTGTTCGGGATTGCGCGGCGGTTGCGCGGTGATGGGGTGGGTTTGCTTGCTGCGCTGTTGTTCGCGCTTCTGCCGGTTGTGGCCTGTATGTCGCATGAGGGGAAACCGCATTTGCCGGGGGCGGTGTTGATGCTGGCGGCGGTGTATTTCGCGATGCGGTGGATTGCACAAGCTCAAGAAAACCCCCCTCGGCCCCCCCTTAGTAAGGGGGGGAGGCGGAGTGGCACGTTGCTTGATGAAGGGGGGAGGAGGAGGGACGCGTCGCACGCCTGGGCGGCGATGTGTGTTTGTTGCGGAGCGGCGCTCGGGATGGTGTTGTCGTCGTGGCCGATCATGGTGCTGATTCCGTTGGTGGCGTGGATCACGCGCGTGCGGTCGCAGCTGGTGGGCGGTGTGCACCCTTTCGATGGGAAGATGGTGGGCGGTGCCCACTCTACGGGCGTTGGGCGGTCAGTTTCCGATTGCGATGAAGAGAAGAGAGGTCCGCACAGCGGACCCTACGATTGCGGGGGGTCATACGTTCGGCGTGTGGTGTATGGGGCGGCGATCGCGGTGATGGTGTATGGCATCACGAATCCGTATGTGGTGTTGAATCTCTTCGTCAATCGCGACGTTCTACGCAGCAATTTCGGGAATTCGCTGGCCATGTACCAAGTCGCGCAGGTGGGGGAGGGGTTCCTACGTGTGTTGCAACTTACCATCGAAGGCGCGACGCTTCCCGTGGTCGTCCTTGGCGGAGTTGCTTGCTGCGCGGCGGCGTGGCGGTGCCATCGGATGACGCTTGTGCTGGTGATACCGGCCGTCGTGTTCTTCCTGCAATTCGTAATGATCGGCGCGGGAAAGCCGGCGGAATACGGACGGTTCGGAGTTTTCTATGAGGCCGCATTGGCCATCGGCGCGGCGTGTTGCCTGGTTCCTCGGAGCCAAGTTCGTTTTGGAATCCGCTCCGGGGTGCGTGGGGCGGCGACGCTCGTGATCCTGACGTGGATAGCATGGTTCAACGGGGCGTATCTTTGGAATCTTGTGATCGACGTGCGCGGAGGTTCGAGATTGGAGGCGATCCGAGGATTGGAGCGAAGCAAGGCGTCTGCGTGCGAGTACGCCGTGGTCGCGGAACCGGCGCCGTATGGTTGTCCGCCGCTTCCTTTCGACCGGTGCGATGTCTTTCTCCGTCGAACGGCGGATTCGGAGGCTGAGCCGTCCGTCCCCCACCCTCGCAGTAGCGAGGATGGGGCCCCCGGCGCCAACTATTCCTTCCGCACCGTCGACGCGGAGGTGTCTGTGTTGCCGTCGCTTCCGAGACTGCGGCGCGATCGAGCGGGAGAGCAATTGCCTTGGTGGACGCGGTTCGCCGAGTCCCTCTGGTCGGATTGCGACACGCCGATCAGTTGGGCGAACAAGCCGATCGAGTTCACAACGGCAAGCGAACGGAAGTTGATCCGAGGGGGTTTCCGTTCACAGGGACCGTAGTGACTGTGTGTTGACGTCAAAACAACATGGCGGTGCTGCGCTTGGCCATGCCACCCGTGGAACCATCCGTCCCCCACCCTCGCAGTAGCGAGGATGGGGCACCCAGCGCCGAAGGTGGAGTATCCATGCGCGGCGCGCCGGGGCCAAAGAAAGGTCCGCACAGCGGACCCTACGAAGCACGTGTCCAGTGTTCGACGCCGTTTTGGAAGACGGTGAGGCCGTCGGCGACGGCGGTGGGGGGGCGGCGGGTCCAGTGGGGGTGTTGGGTTCGGTCGAAGTGGCGGTCGGGGTGGGGCATGAGGCCGAAGACGCGGCCGGTGTCGTCGCAGAGGCCTGCGATTCCGTCGGCGCTGCCGTTGGGGTTGGCGGGGTAGCGGTCGGAGCGGCCTTCGTCGTCGACGTAGCGTAGGGCGATTCGACCGGAGGCGGCGAGTTGTCGGGTCTGCGTGTCACTCGCTGTCACTACTTTTCCCTCTCCGTGCTCGACGGGCATTTCCAGAATCGTTCCCGGCGTGAGGAACGGGCAGCGGTCGGTACAGACCTGGAGCTTCACCCAACGCGCCTCGAAGTGGGCGGAGTCGTTGTACGTCACGGTGACGGAGTCTCTCCCCGCGTCGCCGCCGGGAAGCAGGCCCGCTTTCACTAGCACCTGGAAGCCGTTGCAAATGCCGAGGATGCCGCCGCCGCGGTCGACGAGTCGTCGGAGCGGATCGGCGAGGTCGAGGAAAATGCGCTGCGCGAGAATCGCGCCGGCGGCGATGTCGTCGCCGTAGGCAAATCCGCCGGGAATGGTCACGATCGTATAGTCGTCGATGATCCGTGGCGATTCCGCGAGCGCGTTGACATGAAGGAGCATGGGGTCCGCACCGGCGAGTCGCCAGCAGTGCATGGTCTCCTCGTCACAGTTGATGCCGGCGGCGCGGAGTACGAGGACACGGAGCTTCCGCACGGATTAGACTCCTTCTTCACAGTCGCCGTTTCGCCACGCGGCGGTGATTTCGGCCAGGGAGACATCGATCGGACCCGCAAGCGACGATCCGTCGATCGTGAACGTGCCGCCGATCGTAAGGCGATCGTGATCCTGTACTCGTCCAATGACGGGGAGTCCGGCGTCACGCGCGTCGGTTTCGCTCATTTCCAGTAGGTAGGTCGTTGCGACGTTCTCAAGAATGGGCTCATTCCAAGTACGCATGGCGGCGCTGCGCTTGGCCATGCCACCCTCCAGTTCGATTTCCGCGCCGAGTTTTCCGGCGATGCACATTTCCGCAAGGGCGACGCCGACGCCTCCGTCGGAAACGTCGTGAGCTGAGACGACCTTCCCGGAGCGAATGAGCTTCGACACGCGTTGATGAAGCGCGAACGCGGCTTGGAGACCGTGTCGATCCACGGGTGAACTCGCCAGAACCAGACAGTTTCCTGGTTTCTTCAGGTCCATCGAGACGCAGTGGCGCACGTCATCGATCATGCCAAGCGCACTGACAAGCAGCGTCGGGGGGATGGCGATGCGTCGCGGCAATCCCGTCCGCTGGGATTCGGCCTCGCTCATGGAGAATTCGTTGTTGAGTGAATCTTTGCCGGAGACGAACGGGAGTCCGTACGCGATGGCCGCGTCGGCGGCGCCGCGGCAGGCGCGGACCAACGTGCCGAGCGACTCCGGCGTATCGACTTTCGGCCAGCAGAAGTTGTCCAGAATCGCGGTGTGTTCAGGATCGGCGCCCACGCAGATGACGTTGCGCAGGGCTTCGTCGACGGCGAGGATGGCCATCCAGTAGGGATCGCCGTCGCCGAGTTCGGGGCAGAGTCCGCAGGCGACGGCGATTCCGCGAGCGCTGGTGGATACGGGTCGCAGGACGGCGGCGTCGGACGGCCCGAACCCGGGACCGACAAGGGGTTTGATGACGGATCGACCTTGGACTTCGTGGTCGTATTGGCGAATGACCCATTCTCTGGAGGCGACGTTGGGGTGGCGGAGGGCGGCGAGGAGGGCGGACGTGGTCGAAGAACCCCCCCTAACCCCCCCTTGGTAAGAGGGGGAGTCGGAGACGCTGCGCGTCTCGGCGAGGCTCGGAGAGTTCCAGACGGCGCGGCGGGTTGACCGGGGGAGGCCGTGGTGGAGAAAGTGCATGCTGAGTTCGCCGACGGTTTGGCCGTTGTAGCGGACGCGGAGCATTTGATCGTCGGCAAAGGTTCCGATGACGGTGGCTTCGACCTCTTCCGCGGCGAAAACGGCGAGGAACCTGTCGACTTTGTCCGGCGAAACGGAGAAGACCATCCGCTCCTGAGCTTCGGAGATCCAAATCTCGTCGTAGCGCAAACCTGCGTACTTGAGCGGCACTTTTTCCAGGTCCACGACCGCGCCGAGTTCCTCGCCCATCTCGCCGACGGCGCTGCTGAGGCCTCCCGCGCCGCAGTCGGTGACGGAGGAATACAAACATCCATCGACGTGGTCGCGGGCGAGGAGTTGGGCGTCGAGCAGTTTCTTCTCCACGATGGCGTTGCCGATTTGCACGGCGTGGGCGAATTCATCGGCGTGGGTGTCGGTGAGCTCGGCGGAGGAGAAGGTGGCGCCGTGGATGCCGTCGCGTCCGGTGCGGCCGCCGGCGACGACGATGCAGTCGCCCGCGTTCGGTTTCTTCTGAATGTGCTTTCGCGGGATCAATCCGATGCAGCCGCAGAAGACTAGCGGGTTGGCGAGATATCGCTCGTGGAAGTAGATCGCGCCGTTGACCGTGGGAATTCCCATGCGATTGCCATAGTCGCGTACGCCGCTGACGACGCCCTTGAGAATGCGGCGCGGATGCAGCACGTCTTTCGGCAGACGCTCCGTCGGAAAATCTCCGGGGGCGACGCAGAACACGTCGGTGGACGCGATCGGCTTCGCGCCGAGGCCGCAACCCATGACGTCGCGAATGCAGCCGCCCGCGCCGGTGGCGGCGCCGCCGTAGGGCTCGATCGCGGAGGGATGATTGTGCGTTTCGACTTTGAAGGCGATACCGAACTCCTCGTCGAAGGCGACGACGCCGGCGTTGTCGACGAAGACGGACAAGCACCAACTGCGGTTGAGCGACTGCGTGGCGTGGACGATCGTCTCTTTCAGCAGGTTGTCGAAACGCACATTGACGGTGCCGGGGCGGCCGAAGTCCTCGCCGGAGTAGTCCACCGCGCTCTTCAGGGTCTTATGTCCGCAATGTTCGGACCAGGTTTGCGCCAACGTTTCGAGTTCGAGGTCGGTGGGGTCGCGCCCGACGGAGAGGTATTGGTCGCGCACGGCGCGCATCTCGCTGAGTGAGAGAAACAGGTGCGCCTCGCGGGAGAGTTTGGCGAGGGCTTCGTCGTTCAGCCAGCGGATGGCGACGTGGCGGATGACGAAGGGTCGCTCCGGCGGCGCGGGCCATTCATCGGGGATGCGGTCGACGCGGCCTGATCCTTGCACGTAGATGCGTTCGATGCACTCGTTGGCGAGCGTGCGGCGGGCGATCTGTTCGAGCTCGTCCGCGGATGCTGCGCCCCTGATGTCGTACCGCCGAGCGGTTCCGACGTCTTGGATCGACGCTCCAGGCGATCCCTTGGCGCGGAGCAGTCGTCGGGCGGCCTCAAGCGTGCTGAGCGCGACGGGGTTCATCACGCCGGGGCGATACTGGACCTCGATGGCGGGAGCTTTGCTTTCTCGCGTGGAGAGTCCCTCTCCGATGGAGTAGGTTTCGGCGACGTGATCGACGAGGAGTTCGCGGGCGAGGAGGTCGACGGCGGCGGCGTCGAGCGTGCCGGTGAAAAGATAGATTCGACTGGAACGAACGGCCTCGATGTGCGTCAGACCGGTCTGGCGAACGTCTCGCAGTACGGCACGTCCGTGTCCGTCGAGCTGCGCGGAACGCGGGGCGACGACGATGTGCCAGAAGGAGGCGGTCGATTCCACTCTGTGCGTTTCCGTAGTACGAACTCGTCGGCGTTCGGAATCCGCGACCCGCTCCGGTCGCTTCGGATTCGTACCTTAGCGATCGCTTGTCACTTCCGCTAGATGGAATATGGTAGCGCGGCGAACATGTCCGCCCTAAGGGCGGACATGCCACCCGGAAGGGCGGAAATCCCGCTCGGCGGAAGAGCGCGGGTGCCCCATCCTCGCTACTGCGAGGGTGGGGGACGGATCGTCCTGGGTCTTTTCCTTCTCGCCGACGACCGCGGAAGACCCCTGGTGGACAAGCCACCAGTCGCACCCGCCGAGATCGGGAACGGAGAACGAGAGTGCAACGTTGATGCGGTTCGCGAGTTCCATTTCCGCGGAGCAGACGACGGAGGCGGCGCTGGAGGAGTTGTTCGCGCCGATCGATCGCCGCGTCACGCCGGGCATGGTGGATCTTGTCATCTTCTTCTTCACGAACCATTTCCGTCAGGACGCTGAGCTGATCGCCGAGCGAATTGGCACGATGTTCCCCAGCGCGACAGTCCTCGGTTGCACGGCCGACGGCACGATCGGCGAGGATCGAGAGCTGGAGCGGGTTCCTTCGATTTCGCTTCTGGCGGGTTCGCTGCCCGACGTCGTGGTTCGACCGTTTCACGTCAAGGAGGCGGACCTGGCGGACGCGAAGACTCCGGCGCACTGGGAGCGCCTCTTCGGCGTCGGACCGGAGAGTCGACCGGCGTTCATCGCCTTGGCGGATCCGTTCCGTGTCCCGATCCACGGCTTCGTCGATCGCATCAACGATGCCTTCCCGAAGGCTCCGCTCCTGGGCGGCGTGGCGAGCGGGGCGCACGAACCCGACGGCAACGCGCTCGTGCTCAACGACTCCATCCACACCGACGGGATCATCGGCGTTTCGCTTTCGGGGCGGTTTCAGATCCAGACCGTCGTGTCGCAGGGATGTCGACCGATCGGTGTGCCTCTTGTGATTACCAAGGGCGAGCGGAATGTCGTTCATCATCTCGGCGGAAAACCGGCGCTCGAGCAGCTTCGACACGTGTTGGAGTCGCTGAGCGAGGAAGACGAGCAACTCGCGCGGCAGTCGCTTTTCGTGGGGCGGGTGATCGACGAATTCAAGCCGGCGTTCGCGCGGGGGGATTTCTTGATCCACAACATTCTTGGCGCGGATCGAAAAACGGGATCCGTGGCGATCGCGGGACATGCCAAGATAGGGGCGACGGTGCAATTCCACGTGCGCGACGCCGCGAGTGCGGATGAGGATCTGCGCACGCTGCTGACGAAACACGCCGGGCGCGATGTGCGTGGCGGTCTGCTTTTCGGTTGTAACGGTCGGGGTACGAACATGTGGCCGAAGCCGGGGCACGATGTCGGCGTCGTGCGGAGCGTGTTCCCGGACCTGCCCGTCGCCGGGTTTTTCTGCGGCGGGGAATTCGGACCGATCGGGGACAAGAACTTCATCCACGGATTCACGGCGAGCATCGCGCTGTTTCTGGAACGGTAGGTGGAATCGATATCGGGTGGCATGGGTCCGCTCCAAGCGGCCCCGTGTCTGCGTCCATGAACGTTGACCCGCCCCCTTGGCGACGCCCAACGAAACCCTCCCCTGGACCTCGCTTACGCCAGCACGGGTCCCCGCTGGTGCGTGGACCCATGCCACCCAGTGCTTGCTCACTTCTGATAAGACATACACTTCGCGCGCGTGGACTCCGGTCTGCTTCGCCTTCGCATCGCTGTTTAACCGCGTCACAACGCCCGTCGATGCACCTACATCCTCTGTCGACGGAGCGATCTTTCTTATCGGAACCCTTGGATGCGCGGGCTGCGACGAACCGTACCCAGAGATTGGATTCGAGCGAACGTACGCCTGCCCGGAACGGTGCGCGACGCGCGCGGGCGCGTGCTTATTCGCGCCGGAGCAACCCTGACCGAAGGACAGGTTCGCCTGTTGGAATCGTACGACCCGGATCACCTCCTCGCCGGCGCCGATTGGCCGGATGACTTCGAGCTTCTACAACTTCAACAAGAGAACGCGTTTCCGGGCGACGCGCTGCTGGACGCCGGCGCCGCGGAGACGGCCGAAGCGGAAATCGATGCGCTCCTCGCGGGAGCGGCGGACGGGATGGACGTCGCCGACGACGTCGACAGCCACGAACCCGACGGCGAGAGCGTCGATGCGAGTTCCGACGCCGTCGAGTTCGCACCGAGGGTCGAACCTGCTCCGGCGGAATTGGTGAACGTCGCCTCGTTGCGCCCCGGCATGCGTTTGGCGCACGACATCTACGACGACTTGGACGTGTTGCTCTTGGCTGCGGGGATGACGATCACGCCGCGATTCCTGCAGCTTCTTAGTCAGCGGCGAATCAAGCTCGTTCGACTCCGGCCGTCGGGGTCACCGCCGCCCACGTCCCTCGCCGAACCGGCCGCTGAGGAGGAGGAGTGGGACGAATCGCGTGCGGAAGAAGTTGCGCTCCCGCCGGATCTCCGCGAACAACTGCGTATGCGCTCGGTCAAGGCGTGGCGCCGCCCGCGGTTGCCGATCGAGACGCTTCGGATCGAGGCGGCGAAGGGACTGGAACGACACGCCGCGGTGAGCGTCGCGGTCGCGGAACTGGGCGAGACGTTGCAACTCGGCGGAAAAGTTTCCGTGGTTCACGTTCGAGCGAACATCAAGAACTTCGTCAATATGGTTTCGCTGGATTTCGATCTGCTTCCCCTGGTCGTGGCGATGCAGCGGACGAAGGACGAATATCTCTTCGATCACTGCGTAAACGTCGCGCTTCTGTCGGTGTCTATCGCGGCGCAGTTGGGGATCGGTCATGAGGAGCTGATGAACATCGGTCTCGCAGGGTTCCTGCACGATATCGGAATGCTGCGCGTGCCCGGCGGAATTCGGCTCGCGCCGCGAGCGCTCACCGACGAGGAAACCAGGGAAGTTCGGCGACATCCGTTCCACACCGTCGCGATGATGCAGGGGATTCGCGGTCTGCCGTCGGTGGTACGACACGTCGCGTTCCAGGCACACGAGCGCGCCGACGGAAGCGGCTATCCCAAGGGCCGCGTCGGTTCGCTCATTCACCCGTACGCGATGGTCGTCGGCATCGCGGACACCTTCTCCGCCATGACGCGCCCCCGGCCGTACCGCGAGGCCATGACCCCGTACGAAGCGGCCAAAAGGATTCTCATGGACGGAAGCGAGAACCGGTTCGACCGGACGATCGTGCGTGCGTTCCTGGATTCCGTGGCGCTCTTCCCCATCGGCAGCATCGTGGAGCTGAGCGACGGTCGGCGTGCGACGGTGGTTCGCGCGAATCCGGACAAGCACACCCGCCCGATCGTAGAAGAAATCTCTGACGACGGTCGACCGACCTCGCGCCTGATCGATCTAAAGAAAGAAGAGAAGATCCAGGTCGTCCGCGCCCACCCCACGCCCGAGTCCGGTCCGGTGATGACGATTGCATAGACGAGCATCGAGAAAGTCCATGCGCTGGTGCTTGTGGCTCGTACCGTCACGAGGTTCGTTTCGAGGTCTTGACGTTCCGACGATCCGTCCCCCACCCTCGCAGTAGCAAGGATGGGGCACCCGCCATTGGGGGCGCCCGCGCCCAACCACTGGCGGACAAGCCGCCAGTGGCACCCGATCGCAGTTCGGCCGGCAGATCGGTCCGCACAGCGGACCCTACAAGCGACCCCAGGTCGAGCGCGGCTCTACCCCAAATCGACGGCGACGATCTTCTTCTTGTCGCGAACGTAGAGGCTCTTTCCGACCACCGTCGGCACGGTCCAGGCAACCTTGTCGAGGAGCTTCGTTTGCGAGTGGACGACCAGGTCTTTCGGAGTGGCGGTGGCGATGGCCAATTGGCCGTCTTCGTCGAGGATGATGAGCTTCCCATCGGCGCCCACGCACGTCGCCTTGGCGAAGCCGCGCTTTCGCCACGCGATCTCCCCGGTCTTGGCGTTGATCGCGGCGATGAAGTTCGGTGCGCCGCTGCCCGTGGAACCGTAGACGAAATCACCATCGCGCACGGAATTCACGTGGTAAATCTGCACCTTCTTCGTCGACCAGAGTTCCTTCGTTTCGGTCTTATCACCCTTCTTGGTGAGCTGGAGCCCACGCGATCCGCCGTCTGAAGTGGAGAAGAAAATCATGTTCGGCGCCACCTGCGTGGGCATGCAGATGTTCTGCTTCCACTGGTTGCCGATCTCGTAACTCCATTCCAACTCGCCCGTGCCCGGATCGATCCCGATGATCTCGTTGGCCATGAAGATCGCGAACTGATCCTTGCCGCCGACTTGAATCAGCTTGGGCGTCGAGTAGCTGTTCTGGAAGCTCTGCTTCTTCCATACGACGGCGCCGTCCTCCTGCTTGAACGCGATGATGCTCTGGTCCTTGCCGCCGGAGAGCGCGACGACCGTGTCCTTGTAGGCGACGGGGCTAGATGAGTACCCGTGGTTCAGGACGTTCCCGTCGAATTCCTCCCACAGATCGTGCGTCCAATAGACGTGTCCGTCTTCCTTACCGAGACAGTGCATCTTCCCGGCGATGCCGATGGTGTACATCCGATCGCCCACGATCAGCGGCGTGCTGCGCGGACCGTCGCCGAACTCCATGACGTGTCCTTCGCGCGGCTTGGAGTCGTAGGCGTGTTCCCAAATGTTCTTTCCGTCTTTCGCGGACAGACAGACCACGCGCTCCTTATCGTCCTTGCGATACATGGTGTAGAGGCGATCGCCCTCTGCGAGAATGGCGGAGTACCCTTCGCCGAGGTCGCGTTCCCAGAGTTTCTTCGGCCCCGCTTCCGGCCACTTCTCGGCAAGCTTGCTCGCGGGTGCGATGAAGTCTTGTTTGGTTCCGCCCCATTGCGTCCAACCGACCGTCGCCGGCCCGGCGGTGACGTAGGTCGCGGCGACCGCCAAGGTCAAACTCGCGGTGAACCAACCGATCCTCGCAAAGGTACGCTTGCTCATGGAACTCTCCTGTGCTCGCGCGGCAAGGCGCGAAACCCGGTCCGAAATCCAAGCTCAACAAAGCATTTCCGGCATCACGGAGTATACCGCATTCGGCAGAGGATGCCAAATCTCGCAGCCCGCCCGCAGTCTGTCATTTCTTGTCCGACGACCGTATGGGTCAGACGGAGCGTCCCGGACCGAGGAGCCATCCGCGGGGATCGACGGGGTGTCGGTCGACTTGACCCTGCGCTCGGGGGTTCATACGGTGCATCGGGGCGGGGAACTGGGGCTTCCGGCACGCGAAGCGGCCGGAGACGCGGAACGTGGGAGGAGTGCCCGAGTGGCTGAAGGGGACGGTTTTGAAAACCGTTGTGCGGGTAACCGTACCGGGGGTTCGAATCCCTCCTCCTCCGTTTTGGAATTGGACGATGTGGTTCGAGGCTCGGATGCCCGGCGCACGTGAGGGTTGAGCGTTTCATGGAACGTGGGCACTTTGCCTTCGGCACCCGCGATCATGGAGTGCGATCGTCGCTCAGGACGTGTTCCAGGGCGTCGATGAGCCGAGGCGGGTCGTTCTTCACGGTTTGCCAGACGATCAGATCGTCGACGTTCAGATAATCGTGAACCACCTTGTGGCGCATTCCGGTGATGGTTCTCCACGGAATCGACGGATGATCGGCTTGGTAGGCGGCGGAAACGCGGCGAGCGGCTTCCCCGATGATTTGCAGCAGGTGGGTCAGCGCCAGGCGAAGGTTCTCGTCTTGATCGAAGGCGTCGCGCGTAACCGTTTCGAGTTTCGCGACGGCCTTGCGCGCGGTCGCGAGCATGTGCTCGACGTACACCGAGTCGTCATGACGCATAGATCACCGCTGCGTCGTTGAGAACGCGCTCACGGATCAAGTGATTCAATGCACGCGACGTGACGAGATCGATTCGGCGACCGCCGAGGCGATCCCCTAGTTCGAACTCCATTTCGCAAAGCCCGATGAAGCCGGGGACGTGTTCCGGGTCGAATTCCACCAGCATGTCGACGTCGCTGTCGGGGCGGAAGTCGTCGCGGAGGACGGAGCCGAACAGGGAGAGCCTTCGAATATGGTGCTTCTCGCAGAACGTAGCGAGGAGCGAGGGGTCCAGGGTGATGTTGTTGCGGACCATCGACGGTTTCCTATACCCGGTTCGGGAGGCAAGTTCAATCGGCGGCTGGAAATGCGGCGGAGCGGGCGAACCGGGAGGTACGCTTGTCTGAGTCGGCACGAAGTCCACGTGCCTGTACTTGTGGCTCGTATGGGCGGCGGCACGCAGGCGCGGAAGCACCCCCCCAATCCCCCCTTGGTAAGGGGGGAGGGAAGAAAGACCACGCCCTTGCGCTTGTGGCTTGTACAGGCGGCGAGTCGGGCGATCGCTACGATCGACTGGCAATCGCGGCCGCGAGGGGGTTGACGAAGCTGGGGACGACGCGTTCGGCGGCGAGTTCGTCGGCGGTGTCGCAGAGCGTGTTCAACATGGCGGGCAGGGCGTCGGTCGGTTCCCCGGTCCAGAATTTGCGGATAGTGAGAAAGACGCTGATCGGCTCGCCTTCGAACGCGGCGTTCCGCACCTCGAACGTGGTGGTGTGCGATTTCACTTCGACGTAGGCCTGCATGTCGCACTCGGGCGTGAGCGCGATGCCGTAGTACGGTTGGGCGTCGATGATGTGCGCGGCGTGTCCTCCTAGGAGGAACGCGCTGCCCGCGTGGTCTGCGAAGAGGGTCTCGGCCACGAGTTGGTCATGGTTGCCGCGGTACTCGAGATCGAACCCGTAGGTCAACTCCAGGTGGTCGTAGTCCAGGCCGTTGAGGCTTAGGTGATGGGGCGCTTGGTTGAAGATCAGGGCCCCGAAGCGGCGGACCTCGTCCAGATCATTGGGTTGAAAGCAGCCGAACCGGATGCTGTTGGCGTCGAGCCGCAGCCAGCGGCGCGATCCGCGTTCGTCGGCTTCTTCTTCGAGCAGGACGGACGACTCACGGCGGCGGAGTCGGCGGACGGTGGGGAACTCCTTACGGATGCGGTCGAAGAAATGTAGAACCGTCTCCCGTTCGAGCGGCATGTCGAGCTTGAGGAAGAGACGACTGCTGATGTAGAACGCGTCGCAAACGGCGCCGAGGCCTTCGTTCATGGCGAGCACCTCCCTCAACGACGAACTGGTTTCGACCCTGTTCCATTATTGAGAACCATTCGGACGTTTTCAACCGATACCGGTCTAGGAACATTATCGGTCGAGTTGTCGGGGACCGCCAGTCTGAGGCTGCGCGCGAAACTGCGGGTGCAACCCGAATTGGGCGGAATGGATCCACGCACCAGCGGGGAACCGTGGGTCGGTCGCCGGACTCCGGGCCTGCTGCGAACTCTTGGAGTTGCTGGGCGGAAGCCGTCACCGAACGAGCTTGGAGACACGGGTCCGCCTTGGGGCGGACCCATGCCACCCCATCCGAGATTCACTCTGGAGGTCGGCGCTTTGGAACGCATCGTTTCTCGGACTTCGACCGAGCGAATTGTACGCAGCGGGGTCGCGACGGTTCTCGTCGTTGGGTACACCGCGTGGTCGCTGTGGGACGGGTTCGTGGGGTACCCGCGGGAGAACGTCGCGGCGGCATGGCGGGAGAAGCTCGCGCTGCCGATGACGGCGGCCCTTCCTCTTCCCGACATGCGTATCTCGCCGAGCGCGGTCGAGCGGGTCCGTGTCGGCGACGCAATGGAATCCCTGCCGGCGTGGTCCCGCAGGCCAGGTTTCGAGAAGGACGAATCGAAGATCTTCTTCGGTCCGGGCGGATATCTCGTTCTGGACATCGCGGGCGGAAAGGTTACGCAATCGACATGGACGAACGGACCGCGGCACACCTCGACCGATTTGGCGTTTCAGCGGCTGGTGGGTTTCGTCCTCGCTCCG
>ORJL010592442.1_pt1 | contig 15237 bp, 9 predicted proteins | sample 1779941 | NCBI WGS metagenome assembly ORJL01 (sample SAMEA104232317, study PRJEB22302) | groundwater metagenome | biome: forest; feature: aquifer; material: groundwater | place: USA | collected 2011-08-07 | depth 5.8 m | reverse complement strand
TGCGCTTGTCCATAATGAGTTATTCCTCTGCGACAACCAATAATTACGTTGTTTGTTATACTTATGTTGTTAAGGTTAGCCGGAGGAGTTAAGCCATATTTTTCATCAGCTGTCATTATTCCTTCGGCTCGCAGACGTCGCATATTTTTTCCGTCTTTTGATTCGGTATCTCCATTATTGCGTAGATCTTCTACATTTGGCTCTTGGCAGAATATTAGGTTGCTATCGATAATACTATTAGGTTGATTATCAACATAAATATTCACGCTCCAGTTATCGTAAACAATATTATTTCTGAATATGGTTCCTCCGCTGCCTCCATAAGCAAGTAAGCCTTCTCCGCCATTTTTATGGGCAATGTTACCTATGTATTGAGTATTGGGAGTTCCTTGGCTACCTGCACCGGATCCCCAGCTCCCCCATTTATAACGCCCGCGTGGCCAATTTCTTAAGAAATTATGGTAAATGTTATTTTGGATTATTTGAGTATTATCGGAAATGATATTTTTATAGTTAAAGACGTTAACACCTGTGCCTCCATTAAATTTAACATTGCATTTTTCCACTCTATTGTTTCTTCCTAGTATTGAAATTCCTCTCCCGCCAGCATATCGGACAGTTAAGCCATAAAGAGTAATGTTGGAAGCATCGTTTAGGAGTATGCCGTCTTGGTATTCGTCATTAGAGACTACACCAATATCATGCGAAGCCGGATCTTCGCCGTTACTAATGTAGATATAGATTAGTTTGCTATTTTTATCGTAATACCACTCACTTTCGTCCATTGCTGATAACGAGGATTCAGGAAAAAATGGTTTCTCCTCGATAACTACAGCAGTAGGAGTAAATTTGCAAGTTGCTTTATAAATTCCTTTCTTATAAGGAATCCAATTTATTACTTTATCTGAGCAATCTATGATTACTTCCCCATCACCTTTAGGGCCAATTATAATTCTATTATCTTCAGTTCCGCTTTTTTTAACGAATAACCTTTCGCGGTATAATCCGGAAGCAATGGCAAGTCTATCACCAGGGTTTAAATTAGCTATTCCCTTTCCAATAGTTTTCCAGGGGGTGAGAACTGTTCCACTATTATTATCATCGCCAGTTCTACTATCAACATACAAATCTAAACCAACTCTTCTTGATTTAAAATCCCTTAAGACGCTTAAATTCTTGATTTCTTCTTGACTCCATGAGTGATTATCAATTTGGGCGAAAACACTAGTAGAATTAATTGATGCAAATAAAATTATTACTGTTGTGGCGAGTCTTATTTTAGATGGTTTCTTAGTTCTGGTTGTTTTTATTGAGTTTTGTTTAGAAATCCTTTTGGCGGCTGCCAATATTCCTAAAGCTACCCAAAATGTTCCTACTACAGTATCTCTAAAGAAGTTTGAATAGAACATATTTACAACTATAAGAGATATTATGCAGCTAATGAAACCCATTCCGATAGAATTAAATTCAGTATTTGTTAGGCTCTTTGCCTCTCTTATTATGTTAAATAGCATCCATAAGAATGCTAGTACTCCAAATATACCCATTTCAGCACCAATAAGTATGAATGAATTATGTGTATCTACACCAAGTTCGAACTGTGGACGTTTAAATCCTAATCCAGTTATAATGTTATTCTTAAAAAGATCAAAGCCTGCCTGCCATATTCCTAGCCGCTCCTGAGTGCCTTTGTCGAAGGATATTGAGTTAGTTGCGTTTTCCTCTTTAACAGTTCCTTCCCATCTATGCGAAATGGTGTTCGGAATAAATCTTTTACCAAATGTTAATATGCTTAATAGGATAATAAATATTACAATTATATTAAACTTAGACTGTTTGGTTATTTGTTTAACTGATATTAATAACGTTATAACGCAGGATAATCCTAATGCCATGATTGAGCCTCTTGAATATGTAGCAAAAAGTCCAGCAACACAAATTATAAAAGCAATTATTGAAATTAATTTTACGGTCGTTTTTTTAGCAAATAAGAAATAAGCTAGTAAGAAAGGCGCAAAAGTAGCAATAAAGCCTCCGGCTATGTCTGATCCCCTATAATCGCTAGCAAAAGGCCCGGATGCTCTTTTAAAATCAGCAAAATGTGTTCCTGAAAGATTTCCTGATTTAAGGGTGAGGAGGCCAACGAGAAAGATAGCTGTTAATAACACTAAAAAATAAAAATTAACATCTTTTTTGGTTGTTATGACTCTTGTAAAAACAAAGTAAGCAAATATTAAGGAAAATATTCGTTTAAATTCTACGGTAACTTGCCATAACCAGAGCCAACCAGGAGTAAGTAAGGTGTGTAAAAATGACAATGTCCATATAAAGAGAAATATCATTAAAGGAGTTTCAAATCTTGGTTTAGAAGTTAACTTATTTCTAGGTGTCAAAAGTATAATGAAAAGTAGAATGAAAAATATATCTGTAAGATCCAAGATTGGAGTTTGGATTATTTTCAGTTGGAAAGGTAAATAAAAAATAAATAAAGTTAGTATAATTTTTTTCATCTGATTTTTTCTACTAAAGCAACAAAGATCTCTTCAGTTTTACGAGAGATAGATTGAATAGAAAACTTATTTAACACTACTTCTCTTCCTTTTGCGCCCATCTCTTTGCCCTTATCTGGCATACTAAGTAATTTTTTAATTGATTCTGAAAGGCCATGTATATCTTTTGGCGAGACAATGAATCCATTTTTACCATCTTCTACAATTTCTCGATTGCCCCCTACATCTGTCACAATTACTGGTTTTGCAGCAGCCATGGCTTCCAATACACACAAAGGTAGTCCTTCATAAAGAGAAGGCAAAACTAAAGCATCAGAGATACTTAGTAACTGGGGGATATCTTTCCTTTGGCCTAGGAAACGGGTAATCCTATCAATCTTTAAGTCCTCAGTCAGTTTTTTTAGTTTATTATCGTCTTCTCCGCTACCTGCAAGAATTAATTTTAGCTGAGGATACCTATCCTTTAATGATGCTACAGCTTTAATTAGATACTCTTGCCCTTTTTGTTTGGTGAGCCTGCCTATACAGATAATAGTAAAATCATTGGGGCTTAAATTTAGTTCTTTGAGTAAGCTTCCTGATTCTTCTGTTTTCTTGAATCGATTTAAATCAATCGCGTTAGGTATAATAGATATTTTATTTTCTGGTATCCCAATTTCTTTATGGTAAAAATCTTTTACCGCTTTTGATACTGCTATTATCCTTTCAGTTTTTAATGCTAGCATCCTATCGACAATTCTATGATGCCATTTTTTCCAAAGATCAACATTTTGAACAGTGCTTATAATTATTGGTACTCCTGCGAATATTGCGGCAATTCTACCTAGGCTATCAGATTCCCAGAGCTGGGTATTTACAATATCAAATTTTCTTTCCCGCATCAATCTGATTAATTTAAGCAAAGCTTTAAAATCAGGCCCATTCTTTTTATCTAAGGCAACAACTTCTATTCCTGCATCTTCTACTTCTTCTGCCCATTCACCTTTCCAATTAAGGCAGCATATAGTAGGTTCAATTTTATTTTTATCTAAGTTTTTTACTAATTCCGCAAGAAACCTCTCCGCCCCTCCCCTTTCTAACGACCAAATTACAAAAAGAACTTTAATCTTATTCTTAAAAATATTTACTAATTGATCAGCATTTTTGGCGACATCAAATTCTTCTTGGATTTTGATTCTCGCATTTTCAGTTAGCCTGTTTCTTAGCTCCAGATTGTTAGTTAATTCAAGGATTCTGTTAGCTAGAATATTTTCATCTTTAGGCTCTATAAGGAGACCAGTATTCCCATCACTAATTAATTCAGGAATGCCGGATATTCTTGATGCTATGACGGGTATTCCTTTAGCCATAGCTTCCATTAACACTACAGGAATTCCCTCTTGGCCATCTTTATCATTCCATATTGAAGGTTGCACAAGCACATCTGTTTTACTGAGAAGGTCATTAATCTTGGTGCTATCCAGTATGCCTTCGAATATAACTTTATTAGTTAATCCTAGGTTTTCGGTTAATTTCATAAGGTTATTACGTAATGGACCATCTCCAACTATATGGCATTTAAATGCTAAACTTGATTCAAGTTTCTTACAAGCCCTAATTAGATACTCAAAACCTTTCATTTCTGTTAACCTGCCGATACCTACGATAATTTTCTCATTCCCATTCTCATTTTTCTCAATAGGTAGGAATTCTTTGATATCTACTCCGCAATGAATTACCTGAATTTTATTTGCTACACCATTTTTACAGTATTCGGTAATGTAGTTTTTATTGTACTCCGAAATTGCAACTACTTCTTTTGTTTCAGAAACAAATTCTTTTAGAAAAGGTTTATCAAGGAATATATCGTGAGCATGAGCAGTAAACGAGAATGGAATATTTGTTAACCTAGAAATGCACATAGCTATAAAAGCAGGATAAGTTGCAAAGTGAGCATGGAGATGGGTTAGTTTATTCTTCTTGGCAATTCTTGCGAATTCTCCTGAAACTAAAATACACCATATGTTTTTTAATAAGTTAGTTGGTTCTTTCCGGATTGCGAGAATAAATAAACTAAGAAAAACAAAAGGTTTTCTTAATAACCAGTAGCATAGTGAGCTAAATAAACCAAAGTAAGTTAAATATTTTGTTTTACTAAGGTATGGTTTTGCTTTTTCTTGAGTAAATTTCTCTAGGTCCCTACGCATTGACAATATGGTTACATCAAGATTGTGTTTTTCAACTTCGATTATTTCATTCAAAATGAATGTTTCTGACCAGCAAGGAAAAAGCGAGACAATATAGCCAATCTTCTCTTTTTTAATGGTATTTTCTCTTGATAACCTCTTGTATAGTTCCGTATAGTTATTAACCATATTGCTAAGAGTAAACTTTTGTAAGATTCTCTTTCTCGCCTCAATTCCTAAATTTCTTATTCTTTTAGGAGAATCCAGAAGTTTTAGAATTTGATGAGCAATTGAAGATGGGTCTTTTGGTTTTACCAGAATTCCGGATATGCCATCTTCTATTACTTCTAAATTGCCTTCAACTGCTGTTGCTATGGCAGGAATTCCCATAGCCATTGCTTCTAACAAGGCATTAGAACAGCCTTCACTTTCAGAAGGAAGCACTAACATATCTATATCTTTTAATGCTTCAGGAAGATTAGTTGATTTTCCTTTAAAAGTAAAATATTCGTTTAATTTGCGGTCATTAACATACTTTTCTAGATTTGGCCTTAAATGTCCATCCCCAATGAGGATGAATCTGACATCTTGCATTTCCTTAAGCACTATTTCAGCGGCTTCGATAAAACATAAATGCCCCTTCTCTTTTCTATCCATTGAAGCTATCATGGCAATATTTGAGCAGTTATTCTTTTTCCCTATAGGATTAATAGAAAAGATTTCTTCATTTACTCCGTTATAAATAACCTCTGCTTTCCCATATTTTTGTATTTCTTTGTTAACTGTATTCTCTCTGACAGCTTCTGATACGCATACAATTTTATTGCTTAGTCTGCCAGTTAAAGTTTCTAACCATCCTATAAATCCTGATCTAAAATGCCCCATGTCTCTTCTTGAGCTAATAATTATAGGTACATTTGCTATTTTTGCGGCTAATACACCAAAAACATTAGAGGTGTTAAGATAAGCATGCACAATTTCGGGTTTTTGTATTCGCAAATAACTAATAAGACACAAGAAATTCTTCCAAAAATGCAATTTCCAGATACAATCCATTCTAAAAGACACGATTGGGACAACGCTACCTTCAAAACAAACTGCGCCATTTTCATCCAGACTCACCACTTCTACAGGATACCCTTTTCCTACCAAAGAAGCAGTTAGTCGGTTAAGGTGCACTTGCGCACCACCCATTCGTAAGTTATCTATAATATAGGTAATTTTCATAATTACTTATTTAGCAATTCCTCGTAAATATTCTCAATCTGCCTAACTGTATTCTTTATATTAAATACTTCTTCGCATCTTTTTCTTCCGGCTTCTCCCATTTTTTTAGCAATATCAGGGTTATTAAGTAAGTAAATGATTTTATCTGACATTGCTTTGATATCAGCGGGCGGAACTATAAAACCCGTTTTACCGTCTTCAATAATCTCTGGGGGGCCAGGGATATCCGTAACTACTACGGGTTTTCCTAAAGCTGATGCCTCAATTACGACATTAGGAAGCCCCTCAGGAAATGTCGTTGAAGCTAAAATAACAATGTCGAGCTCGGATATTACTTCACGAATATCGGTTCTCCAACCAGTAAAAATAACATTATTAACTAACTTTTCCTTTTTAACCAAATCATTAATTTTTCGATAATAATTATTGGTTCCTCCCTTTGCTTCACCCACTATTAAGAATTTTACTTCTGGTTTAATTTTCGTAACTTCTTGAGCTACGCGGATAAACTCCCCTTGTCCTTTCCCTTCGACAATACGTCCTATTAATCCTACAACAGGTGAACCATTTAAGTTAAAATCTCTTTTAAGATTGTTTTTTCTATTTGTAACCTTACTGGCATTCATGTTAACACCGTCGTAAATCAAGCTAATTTTTCTTTCCGGAACATGTTGTTTATAAATCTCGAGCGCCACTTTGTTGAGAACCACAAATTTATCAACCAATTTTGCAAAATATTTCTCTCGCTTGGTAATCTCTCTTGTTTCTCGGACATGACACACTATTGGGATTCCTGCTAATTTTGCGGAGATTATCGCCGGAATTCCTAAAAGTACATTTGTGTTATTATGTAATATTTTAATATTTCCCTTTTTAATAATAAGAAACAGTTTAAGCGCTTCCGGTAATAAAATGAGAATGAAATCTAACGCATATTGAATACTGGACATTCTTTCAGGTTCTACGTATCCGTCTATTTTAATAAGTCGGAATTCTTTTATCATTTTTAATTGCGTTCCCGCATTAGTATAAGCGACAACTGGAAGATATTTTTGTCTATTTAAATTATTAATCAGATTAACTAATGCGCTTGCTGAGCCTCCGTAGCCAGAGCTTGATTCAAAGAATAAAATTCTCCGTTCATTATTTATCCTAGTTAAAGAACTAAAAAGCTTTGCGATCGAATGTCCATGAGCGTAAAAACTGAACTTGTCTAGTACTGTCTTTCTGCCATTCAAACCAATTTTCTTTGCTTTGTCTTCATTAGCAATAAGATCGAAAACTGCCTTTGTTAATGATTCGTGGTCAGAGGGAGGTACCAATAGGCCAGTTTTTCCATTTTCAATAATCTCGGAGATACCTCCAACAGCTGTGGCAACTACTGGCTTTTCTCTAAGCTGTGCTTCTACAACAGAAAATGGTAAACCCTCCGCAATGGATGCAAGAACAACGATATCCAAAAGATCAATAAACTCATCAACTTTATCGGTAAAACCAGTAAAAATAACATCTGCTTCTAGCCCATTTGCTACAACTATATTTTTTACTTCTTTTTCGTATTCTTGATATTCAGGGGGAGCTTCCCCTATTATCATAAATTTTACTTTCACTTGCTGTTTTTTGATAGCTGCGGCCATTTGTATGAAATATTCCAAGCCTTTGCGCGGAATAATTTGGCCGATCTGTCCTATGATCTTATAATTTTGCGGCACTTCAAATTTGTTTCTTAAGTGGGCGGTACTATTAATAGAATACTTTTTCTGCTCATCGAAAACACCGCAGTATATTGTTTTTGTTTTTTGCGCTGAGCAACCATTTCTGACAAGCATCTTATTGACAGCATCAGAGACAGCAATAATGCAATCAGAGCGATTCACAAAGGATCTTTTAATGTCATATGCAGAATATATTGTATTGTGCACGTACGTAACGCAAGGGATACCCGCAAGTCTCGCCGCCGGTAAACAGTATTGAGTTGGATAAGCGCCAGAAGCACTGACTATTTTAATATGTACCTTTTTTATTAGTATAAATAACGAAAATACTGTTTTTAAATATGGAAAAGGATTACTTTTTGAAAGCCTAGAAAGCTTGCAATGCATAACTTCAACATTGTTTTTGAGAAGAAAATTACCTAATCTTCCCCGCTCAGACAAAAGTACAATACTACTGATTCCATGCTTACTAATAGATTTTATTGTGTTCAATAGGGCAATCTCTTGCCCGGATATATTTTCACTATTTTCATGTATAAAGAGTGCTTTCATAAAAACCTCATGTACTTTAGCTGTTTAATCAGAGTTAAGAAAAAGAAAAGATAAGGTTTTATTAATTTTAATATTTTGTTAGCTAGTCTCTCTTTCTCTTCTACAAATAATAATCCAATATTTGGTTTGATAGTTAAAGCATTCTTAAGATAAAATAAAGTTTTCTTATATTTCTTTCTTTCGAAATTAACTTTGGCAAGTAAATAATAGTTCAAAGAGAGTTTATCTTTAACAAATGGCGATATCAGCTTATTTTTATGTTTGTCAAGAATATACTGGAAAACCGCTACATATCCCAAATGCATCTTATTCATTTGCTTCATGGCGTTATCCGGATGACGCTTTATGAGTGCGAAAACCTCCGGAATAAAACCGATAGGGTATTTATCTACTATCCGCAACCACAATTCTAAATCTTCTAAAGTCTCTAAGCGCTCATTAAAACCACCCAATTCTATCAAAACACTTTTTTTTAAGATCACTGTGCTGGCTGGTAAAAATGTTTCTTTATTGAGAAAATCATCGAGCGTAAGACTGGTATCTTTTGGTTCTATCCATTCTAAATGCTGATCTTCATCAATTATTTTGGCTAAAGAATACTGTAAAACGACATCTTTAGCTTTTTCAAAATAGGCTATTTGTTTCTCGAGTTTTTGAGTTAACCACGAATCATCCGAATCTAAGAAAGCAACGAATTCGCCAGAAGATTCTAATATTCCCCTGTTTCTTGCTGCTGACACGCCTTTTCTCTCCTGATGAATAAATTTGATCTTCGTTCCATATTGCTTACTCATGGAGTTTCTTGAATCATCTGTAGAACCATCATCAACCACGATTATTTCAAAATCTTTAAAAGTCTGAGCTAAAACACTATCTATAGCTTTACACAATAAGTTTGCTCTATTATACGTTGGAATTACTACGCTGACTTTTGTCATATCCTTTTTTTAAAAACCCTTTTATTGCCCCCAAATCATATATGCATATAAGTTGTGTTCGAAACGCATCTTTTGACTTTAACATTACCGTGAACCGAAGCAACTTCAGGAGATGCCCAAGGGATTCTTTTATAAACCAAAAAGGTATTCCAAGAATAAGATGTTCTTTTTGATTAGATAATTCAGAAAAAGATATGCCACCATAAAAGTTTCTTTTTCGGAAATAATCTTTTGTTAAAAAACTTTTTTCAATTTTATGTTGCACTATTAGGCTTGGATTATAGATTATTTTTTTATTTTTATTTAAAAGTTTCATATAGATTTCAGTTTCTTCTCCTAGGTAATGTTTTCTTCCTTTAACTCCAAGGTTTTCATTAAATAAGCCAAGATCTAATAAATCGTCTCTTTTTATGCTGAAATTAGCGCCAAAAAATTGTTCGCTACTCACCTTAGCTAATTTAACTTGTTCTCCATAATCAAGATGGCCTATACTTGACCAGATACGATTATCGCGAACTATCCACTTAGGAATTTCTAAGTCGTTCCAAAGCGGTAATATTTTTCCATAAACTGCGCTCGCATCATATTTCTCGAATGTGTCTTTAATTCTTTGAAGCCAATATTGATCTACAATGCAGTCATCATCAGTGAAAGCGATAATGCTACCCTGAGCTTCTTTAACTCCTTTATTTCTTGCAAAAGATATACCTTGTTTTTCCTCAAAAAAATACTTAAGTCGAATAGGGTCGTCTTTTAGCTTTGTTTCAACAACTAATTTCGTATCATCAGTTGAATTATTATCAATAATCAATATTTCAAATGATATACGATTACCAATTTCCTGTCTTAATAAAGACTGAATAGTATCTTGGAGGCTGCTTGATCTATTGTAAGTACAAATGATAACGCTAATATTCATATGTTAATGACTCTAACCTATTCCATAAATGAATCTTAAGCAACTTTGAACCTTATAGCTTTTAGTTAACTTACGCTGTAATTTCTTAAGCAAAGGATTTAGTTTTATTTCTTCGTAAGAAGGAAGGGCATCCATCCATTTAACTTTACGCTGTTGCAAAGAGAAATCCCATACTGAGTGGTTCTTATGGTAGCTGTTCGGAAGCAAAACGGTTGGTTTGCCTAAAATACTCCCCAAGATAGATGAATGTAATCGATTGGTTATAATTTTCTTTGCTTTACTATGCACACTCACCCAATCATCAAAACTTCTGCAATAAGATATTGGGTCAAAGAACAAAGAGGGAAAACTGACAAAATAACTTTTATCATTACTAGATTCTTTATCATTCCTTATTGCATAAAATACAAAGTTATCAACTTTTCTCTGTTTTAAAATATCAAACTCATCTAAATTTAAAGCTGTGTCATGGTCGTAATCTAAAACCATTTGTCTAGGCAAAACTTTTTTTAAATTATTAAAAGAAGTTATTTCTCTAGTGAAAATGAAACACTCTTTACAAATAATCTTATCAGAAGTAAAATCGAAGATTTTCTTAAGGAAGCTGACATCTTCTGAAAATGATTGAGGACCAACTATAGTGATGCCAGCGTGCATAGTTATGGTTTTCTTAAGACCTTCAATTGGGGTTCCACTCCACCAAGGAACAAAACCACCACCGCCATGAAAATATATTACATCACTTTCTTTAAAAATGGTTCTCTTAAAACTTTCAAAACTAATTTTTTCGTATTCGAGGCCTGCTAAAAGAGCAAGCTTATATGCACCATTGTAAATAAGCTGATCACCAAAATTTCCACCCGGTTCCACAAATATAAACTTATGGTTCTTTAAGCTTTTGAATAATTCAAGCAACTTATTTGAAGCGACCTCTGTATTTAACTGACGTCTACACATAATGTACTAAGCATTGTTAATGCCCTTATTTGTTTTTAACCCTTTAAATAATCGAACCTTTTAATAACAACTTTTTCGGGTAATCTGACCATCTCCAGACAAATCTTTTTTTAGCTAACCATTTACTAAGTCTCTTTGCAAAAGCCAATCTCTTATTCAAGTTCTGTGAATTCTTTAAACTTTCTTCAATAGCGTAAACAATATCAAGTCTCTTTATTTTAAGGGCGAAAGCTTTGATCTCTTGAAAGAAACAAATGTCATGCTCATCGGTTATAAATATTTTTTTTATTCTCGTTGCATTAAGCTGATTTAAAGTAAACGCTCTGCAGTCTTTTAATTTTCCTAATAAATCTAAGGTGATCATTGTTCTGTAGCATTTACTACAACTGGAGCAATTATAATCAGAAAAAGATTGCCAACAAACCCGCATTGAATTTAAGGCAATTTCGTTTCCGGCCACAAATTTTGTTTTCTCAATGCGGTTAAATTTATGCCCATCATGTATAAATTTAGTATTGCTTGTAGAAAATAAAGGATCTGTTACGGGATGTGAACCCCAGGGGAAAAAGTTTGGAGAAGAATACGATGCAGGAATCAATACATTTTCGTATCTTTTTTCTAACGTGAGGGCGATGCTTGCTAAAGCGCATCCATGGGAAAGATATCCCCACTCAGCTACTTTCCACCGAGTTTCTCTTATATTTGTAATAAAATCTACGAAATTATAGCCAAATTCAAATGCGATTTCCTCATACTTTTCTTTCAATCGAATGAAAGCTTTAGAATTTTTTAAAGGAATATCAAATCCACAGACGGTCAGTAAATCTTCGATTCCAAATCTTGCTTCATGGTTACTTCGGATATTATTATGCAAGATCGTAAAAAATGAATCTACTCCCCCAGAGAAAAATGCAGCAGTTTTTAGTGAAAGGGTATTATTTGGCGAATTAATCTTATCACATTCAATTTGAATGGGGTTTAATTTAGGATACCAATTTTTCCAAATAAGCATTAGTTTATTCATATTCTCTAATAATTTAATATCAACCGGTCTACAAATTTTTAATGGTTCATTCAGAGTCACTGCTAAGGGTATTAAGCAAGCTAACCACAAATTACCAGTATTGCTGATATCGTCTTTATATTTTTTAGGAATATCGAACCAGTATGTATCCGAATGCGCGGTATCATCATAAATCACCTCTCCAACTAAACGTAAGTTGTTTGTTGAAATTGGAGAGTTTATTAGCTCAATGCTTTTTAAATGCATAATCTTCTAACCTCAAGAAAGTATTTGTTACTAATATGGCTGCCATAAGAGTTCTTGTTGAGTTTTCTGGTATGATGTGAACTCGAGTATTTAGTGGATTTTCTTGTATATATAAGAAAAAGGCACTCATGGATCTTTGTCTAACTTCCACTCGATTTTCGGTAGAAACACCCCATTTGCCATGGCTGATAAGCCTTTAGCCTCGACTCGAAAGATCTCTTTTTTTCTTATCACGTAAGGATGAACTAATTCCTTATCCCAAACCCCGAATTTTGTAATATAAATTCCAGGGGCGAGGTTAAGTTGGCCTAATTGAATCTTCACTTTTCCCTTACCGTTGATTTTGCTTATGGGAAATTTACCATCTTTTGTGTTAAAAGAACAACACAATACTCCATCAGCGCGGATAATGTCCAAAGAAAATATGGGATTTTCAATTGGTCTTTTAACAAGATATTCTAATTGGATGGAAATAGAGTCATCAACATTAAATACTTCCTTTCTTGTCCCTTGTCCATCGGACATAGTAACATTAGCTATGTCCACAAGAGTATCTTGTTTTACTTTAACCAAATACTCATCGGTAACATTCTTCTTTTCTAGCTCTTTTTCCTGCTCCTTATAAACTAAGTTTTCATAGTAAGGTATTACTTCGTCCGCAGTTCCGGATTTAGCAATTTCTCCTTTACTAAGAAGAATGACTCGTTTGCATAAACTTTGAATCAGGGAAAGGCTATGAGATACCAGCACAATGGTAGTGCCCGAACTTAATAATTCTCTCATTTTTTGGGCGCAACGCGCCTGAAAGGAAATATCACCTACTGCCAATACTTCATCCACTAGTAAAATGTCCGGGTCCATATGCGCGGCAACCGAAAAACCCAACCTTGAATACATCCCAGAAGAATACCTTTTCACTGGGGTATCTATAAACTCGCGAATTCCGGAAAACTCTACTATTTCATCAAATTTCCGGGTTATCTCTTTACGGGTCATTCCTAGAATCGTGCCATTAAGATAAACGTTCTCTCTGCCAGTTAAATCGTTATGAAAACCAGCCCCTACCTCAATCAGCGCAGAAAGTCTGCCTTTGATTGTAACTTCTCCTTTATTTGGCTTTATGATTCTAGAGAGAGATTTTAGGATTGTGCTCTTTCCGGCTCCATTAGGCCCTATAATACCCAAAACGTCACCTTTTTTTACTTCAAAGGAAACGTCTTTTAAGGCCCAAAATTCTTCCTTTTCTAGCCCATTTTTTTTACGGAATAGATTAGGAATCGCATCTCTTAGGGAATTAAACTTCTCTCCCTTTTTAAACTTCTTCCATACGTGATTGAATTCTATGACGTTTGTCATAAGTTAAATATTCTCCGCAAAATAAGGCTCGGATTTACGAAAAACAAACATTCCTACCACAAATATTAAAATCGAGACTATTCCTGTATAAGAAAACCAGAACATATCAGGCATAGTATGCAGCACTACTACGTTATTAATGGACTCTAAAATGCTTCCAACCGGGTTTGCCAAAAGAATAAACTTCCATTTTCCGAAAATAGAAGCCTCGTAGAATACAGGAGTAAAAAACATCCCAAACATGAGGATGATCTCTACTACATATTTTACATCCCTGTAAAATAAATTTGCGGAGGCAAGAATCAGACCTAAGCCTGTGGTAAATAAAATCAAAAACAATAAGATAGCGGGAATAAATATTAGGTAGATACTCACGCCGATTTTTACAAAAATAAGCATGATAATGAGTGGCACGGACGCAATGCAGAAATCAAAGAGACAGGCAAGGGTTGAAGATAGCGGAAGTACTTCTTTGGGGAAGTAAATTTTCGTCACTAGGTTGTTGTTTCCAACCAAACTTTGTACGGCGAATCTTATGGAACTAATGAAAAATGTCCAAGGAAGCACTTTTACCGAGATCGAAACTACGCCTGCCATATCCAATGGTTTCCCTGAAACGATTGACATGGCTTTTTTAACCAACAGCCCGGCAAGCACTGCCATTATAGGCATAAAGATAGCCCAGACAAAACCCATGGCTGCCTGCTTATACCTTACCTTAATATCACGGAAGGTAAGCATCATTAAAAGATCGCGGTATTTTAGAAGTTCTTTAAACATTTTTATTTTTTGTACACCATGCGGAAATATTCTATGGTTCTACGCAGTCCCTCTTCAAAACTTATCGGGTCTTTGTAGCCTAGTTTTGATTTAATCTTAGAGATATCAGCTAAAGTTTTAAAGACATCCCCTACTCTTATAGGCAAAAGTTTAGGTTGAATGTTTTTGCCGATAATTTTATTAATTGAATTCACTAGTTCAAGAACTGTGTTGTCTTTGCCGTTGGCAACATTAAATACTTCATGCTTAATTCCCGGCTTAGTCATGGCAAGAATGTTAGCTTGGACCACGTTGTCTATATAGGTAAAGTCGCGGGATTGAAGGCCTGTGCCAAAAATCGGCGGTTGTTCGTCATGTAAAATAGAGTGAATAAATTTAGGAATGACTACAGCATATTCATCATCGAGCGCCTGGCGCGGGCCAAAGACATTAAAATAACGCAAGCAAACAGTCTCTAATCCCCATGCTGTTGAGAAAATCCTACAGTAATATTCATTAGCAAGCTTGCTTAAAGCATAGGGAGAAATCAAGAGCGGAAATGCATCTTCTTTCTCCGGGAATTGATCAGTATCACCATAAACCGAGCTTGATGATGCCATAACAAAGCGCTTTACCTTATTCTTGAGCGCAGCCTGGAGCAGATAAAGTGTGCCGTTGATATTAACGTCGTTATAGCTCTCCGGGTCCTTCATGGACTTGGGCACGCTGCGTAGGGCTGCTTGATGGCTGATATAATCTATGCCTTCGCAGGTTTTGTCGCAGGTTGCTTTATCGCGGATATCACCACGGATAAGCTCAAATTTATCTTTTCCCAGCCCCTTGGTAAATTCAAGGTTAGCTTCATTACC
>ORJL010237760.1_pt1 | contig 15239 bp, 11 predicted proteins | sample 1779941 | NCBI WGS metagenome assembly ORJL01 (sample SAMEA104232317, study PRJEB22302) | groundwater metagenome | biome: forest; feature: aquifer; material: groundwater | place: USA | collected 2011-08-07 | depth 5.8 m | reverse complement strand
GCCCGCCGGGCGGTTAAAGCCAGAATAGAGTTTCCCGTCAATGATGATTCCCGAGCCGATGCCGGTCCCAAGAAAGATGCCCACCATATGACGCGGCTTGGCCTTCAGCTCCTTCTCGTACACCCCCAACGTCTGGATGTTGCAGTCGTTCTCAAGGAATACAGGTATTTCCAGGATCTTCTCGAGGTCCTTCTTGAGCGGCAGGTCGCGCCAGACCAGATTCGGGGCGAAGATTACCTGCCCTTTCTCGGGGTCCACCGCGCCCGGGGCGCCGATGCCGATGCCGCGCACCTGCTTGGGCGAAAGGTCACACTCGTCGATGGCGTCCCTGACGCAACGGGCCACTCTCTCGACCACCGCCTCGGCGCCGCGCTGCGACTTGGTGCTCATCTTGGCGCGGCCCAAGCAACCGAGCCGGTCGTCGAAGACCCCCGCCAGGATCTTGGTGCCGCCCAGATCGACTCCGACCAGGTAAGTTTTCGTATTCTCGGCCATATCAGACTTGGTTCAAGATTCGTTCGCCCGCAACCCGCCACCGCATCACTATCGGCCCGTCCGATTCCGCATCGAAGCGCGAGGCGAGGCCCTGGCGCCCCACCCTCCCGTCACTTGCCCGCCATGACAGATTCGATCATGTGCTGCAGCTCGCGGTTCGTGACCTCGGCCGGTCGGTTGCCATCCAGGATTGTGAAACCGTAGGTTTTCTGCAAAGACTGAAACTTCTCGGCCACCAGCGTCTGGTATCTCATGAAACTGTCGAACATATCGCGCGACAGGCCCAGGTCCATGCCGCTTTCCCAGTAATCCAGCGCGTGGTTCTTCGCAAAATTGCGCTGCACCAGCTCCTCGGCCGAGACTTGCAGATAGAAGACGGCGTCGGGCACGAGCGCGATGCTATAGAGGTTCTTCACCCAGGCCTCGTCCATGCCCCGCACCAAATCGCGGACCATGAGGGTGTAGATGTAGCGGTCCGCCAGGACCATAAAGCCCGCCTTGAGCGCCGGGAGGATGATATTCTCGAGTTGATCGGCGAAATCCGTGGCGTAGAACAGGCTCAAGGTCGTCCGGCTCAGGATGTTTCCCTGCTGGGCACGGACCAACTCCTCGCTCACCAAGGTCGAACGCTTGAGGCCCACTTGCACAGTGGCGTGCCCCCGCCCCTCCAGCCAGCTCACCACCCGTGCGATCTGTGTCGAGCGGCCCGACCCGTCCGCTCCTTCCACCACGATCAGCTTCCCTGAAAGCTTGCCCAACTCGACCCCCGGGATGCCATGCCCATAGAACCGCTTCGCGGTTGGCGTGGGCACCAGCACCCTGCTGACCACGGGATGCCGGGCGGGATGAGCGGGCTTGGAAACAGTTTTGGTCATGGGCTTAAGCGGCCGGGCTATCCTCGAGAGGCGGCGTAACGGGACAGGTCGATATTGGCGGCGATCAACTGTCGAACCACCGATTGCTGCGCCTCCACCGTCTGGTTGGCGTCGATGATGTGGAAATTGAATTCGGTGCTCATCGCCAGGTACTGCTCCAGCAGACGCCCTTGGAAGATCCGAAAGCTCTCATACGGATCGGTGGAGAGCCGCAAGTCCATCCCAGCCTCGAAGTACTTCAACTGCGGACGCCCTTCCAGAATACGCTGGAGGGACACTTCGAGGTGAGCTCGGAAAAAAAACGTCATGTCGGGTTGCGCGGCGAAACTGTAAATGCCCCGAACCCACTCGCGAGGGCAGCCCCGGACGGTGTCCCGGGCAAACGCGGTGAAAAAATAGCGGTCGCACAGCACCAGGTAGCCCGCGCGCAAGAGGGGCATCAGGTGGCGCTCGTAGCGGTCGGCGAAATCGGTCGCATGGATCAGGCTGAAGGTGGTTGGAGTAAGAAGGTTCGTCTTCTTCCCCTTGCTGGTGGCGCTTTTCACCAGTTCCGACGAGTTCCATTCGCTGAAGTACACTTTCAAGCCCTGCTGCTCGAGCCACCGCTTGAGCAGATGAATCTGCGTGGACTTACCCGAGCCGTCAAGCCCCTCCACCGCGATGAGCCGGCCCGGAAAGTTGAGTTCAGCGAACGTCTTCAGCATATCTTCAAGCCCCCAGACTAGCGGAGACCCGGTTCGCCCGCAAGCACCGAGCCTGGAAATCAGGCTCCAGCCAGGCGCACCGGCATTGCGCGGACGCTTGCCCCGGTTGCGCGAAACACCGCGTTGGCGATGGCCGGAGCAATCGCGATGATCGGTGTTTCGCCCCCGCCGGCAGAGGGCAGATCCGGGCGGTCAAGCAGGTGGATGTCCAACTCGGGCACATCAGCGAATCGTGGCACGAGGTATTTCCGAAAGGTGGCATTGAGGATTCTGCCTTCCTCGAATTGCATTTCTTCGCGCAAAGCCGCGCCCAGGCCCATGAGGATGCAGCCCTGGACTTGCGAGAGCAGATTGGCCGGATTCAGGATCTTGCCGCACTCAAAGGCCTCGCAGACGCGACGAACCTGGATTGTTTTCTGTTTCCGATCTATCTCAATCTCCACGCAAGCGGCCACCACCGACCCCTTTTCTGTCCCGCATGCCAGGCCGACACTCGCCTGGTCGTCTTTCTTCTTCACGCGCTCGCTCCAATTGAACTCCTTGGCGGCTTTCTCGAGGACCGCGCGCAGGCGGGCATTTTCCAGGTGTGCGAGCCTGAAGGCGAGCGGGTCGGCGCCCGCTGCGGCGGCGAGTTCATCCATGAATACCTCGCGCGCAAAGTTATTGGCGGCGGCGGCCAGGCCGCGGTAGGAGCCGTGTCGCAATGGCGGTCTGGAGGGGATATGACGGCAGTTCTTCTTGCTGATGGCGTACGGCGTATCCACCGCGTTCGCCCCGGAATTGATGTTGATGAAATGCCAGGTGGCGATCCGGCCCTGAGCATCCAAGCTGCTCTCCGCTTCGATCACCGCGGCCGGACGGAAATAGGCCCAGGTGAATTCTTCCGCCCGCGTCCACTGTAATGAAACAGGTTTGCCCGCGGCTCGAGCCAGGCGCGCCGCTTCCACGCCGCATTCGCCCGTGTGTTTGCCGCCAAATCCCGCGCCAAAATCGGGGATCACAACGCGCACTTGGTCCTCAGGCAGATGAAAGGCCCGCGCCAATTCGCCACGGCAGCCGAACGGATTCTGCGACCCGGTCCAGACGGTCAGCTTGCCATCATTCCACTCAGCGACCGCCGCCCGCGGTTCCAGCGGCGCGTGCTGGACGTACGCCACCTCATAGGTGCGGCGCAGGGCTTTGGGCTGGTCCGTCTGGTCTGCGTACGGGTTTGGGGGCACGCCCCCCTGGGCGTTTTGTTTGAGATAAGCAAACAGCTCCTTGCTCCCGGGATGCGGCACGATTTCCCATTTCGCGGCATCGGAGACTGCCTTCAAAGCTTTCGTCGCAAGCGTGGAATTCCGCGCGGCGACTCCGACGAATTGGTCGTCCTGAACGACCACGACGCCTTCCATGGCCTTCGCTGGAGCCAGATCAACCGAAACGAGCTTTGCGCCATAGGCGGGCGCGCGCAGACATTTTCCGTAAAGCATTCCGGGGCGCGCGATGTCCGAAGGATATTTGTGCGCGCCGATGACAATGTCTCGCGCGTTTGGCCGGAGCATCGGCTTGCCGAGGACCTTCCACTCTTTCACCGGCATCAGTTCAACCTCCGGGGGGATGGCTCCCTCGAGGAGCTTCGTGGCATCGTCGCTCTTGGCGAAATCGGCGTAGGTGAGCGAGAGCTTGCCTGCGACATCAACGACCTGGCCGTCGCGCATCTCCACCGCCGCCCGTTCGACCTTCCACTGCCGGCAGGCAAACTCCAGCAAGAGATTCCGGACCGCCGCGGCTGCCTGGCGCACTGGCGGAACGGTGCCCGGCGTGGTTCGGCTCCCGGCGGTGATGCCATCGTCGGGAACCACCAGAGTGTCGGCCAATACCATCAGAATCTGGCTCGCTGACACGCCGAGTTCCTCCGCGGCCGCCTGCGACAACTCCCCCCGCGCGCCCTGGCCGCCTTCGACCTTGCCGGCGAGTACCGTGATGGTTCCGTCTTTGCCGAGGTGAATGCGCGCCGAGAGGGTTTGCCCGCCGCCGCGGCCCCTGCCTTCGCCGCGCTGCCCCCGCTGCTGGCCGACTGCGGGAACGGCAACGGCGATGAGCAACCCCGCGCCCAACGTTTGCGCAAACGAGCGGCGGCTGAGACCGAAATCATGCTCCACCCGCTCGATCACCTCCCCGTCGGGGAGTTCACTGCAATCCCGCTGGAGGATCCCGTTCGAAGGCGGATTCGGTTTCATACTCGCCCTCCTCCTGCCCCAGCCATCACCCGACGGATAGCCTGGACGTACTTGGGATAGCTGCCGCAACGGCAGATGTGCCTCTGCATTTCCGACATGAGTTCCGGCTCGGTTGCCTTCGGGTTCTCGTTCAGAGCGCCAACCAAGCCTAGAATCATCCCCGCGGTGCAATAGCCGCATTGGAATGCCCCCTCAGCCAAGAACACCTCCTGGACGACGTGCAGCTTGTCGCCACTGGCCAACCCTTCGATGGTCACCACCTCCGCCTTATCCACGCCGCCGACCCGCGTGATGCAGGAAGGCACGCTCCTCCCGTTGATCAACACTGTGCAAGCCCGACACTGCCCTTCACCGCAGCCGAATTTCGTCCCCGTCAGTTGCAGATCCTCGCGCAGGACTTCGAGCAAAGACCGTTCCGGGTCTGTACTGATGGTCTGGCGTTTCCCATTCACCGTAAAGCTGATCGTGGCGTCCATAAGCAGCGCATCAAAGAACCGAATGTTGTTTCTGAAACATGGCTCGCCAGGCGACAGAATCAACACAAAACTGTCCATCGGTTCATCGAGATGAAAGGGCAAGAGCCGAGCCTGCTCGGCGTCCGACACCGATCTCGGCCAAGCGCGCTAGATGTATGCGGCCTTGGTCCGTGCAATCCACTGATCCACCAGCCGTTCGAGCGTGCTGAGGGGAACCGCGCCGTTCTCGAGAAGGACGCGATGAAAGGCGCGAAGGTTGAAACGGGGGCCAAGGCTGGCCTTGGCTTTTGCGCGCAACTCAAGGATTTTCATCATGCCCACCTTGTAGGCGCAGGCCTGGCCGGGCATAACGATGTAACGTTCCACCTCGGCGATCACTTCGCTTTCAGCCATGCCTGTGTTCGCCGCCGTGTAGTCGATCGCCTGCCGGCGAGTCCACCGCTTGTAGTGGATGCCGGTGTCCACCACCAATCGCACGGCGCGGAAAAGCTCCGCCTGCAACCGCCCGAGATTGCCGTAGGGATCTTTCTGGAAACCCAGTTCCCAGGCCAGTTGCTCGGCGTACAACGCCCATCCCTCGGCGTAGGCGGTGAAAGGGATGACTTTCCGAAACGTCGGCACGCCTTGGAGTTCCTGTGCCAGCGCGATCTGGAAATGGTGCCCCGGGACGCCCTCATGATAAGCCAGTGTGCGCATGCCGAACCTGGGCTGTGCGGCCACGTTATAGAGGTTGGCGAAGAACGTTCCCGGGCGCGACCCGTCCATCGCGGGCATCTGGTAGTAGGCTCCAGCGGAGGTCTTCTCCTTGAATTGCGGGACACGCTCGACGTTCAAGCCCGCCTTGGGGACCAGGCTGAACGCATTCGACACCCCCCCGTTGACCTCCTCAAGGATGGATCGGAAGCCGGCCAGGAGTTGCGCCCGTCCCTCGTCGGTGTCCGGGAAGAGAAAACGAGGGTCATGGCCCAGGTCCCGCATGTGCTCGGCGACGGTCTTGCCGGTGAGGCCCTGGGCGTCGAGAATGGCGCGCATCTCGCCCTGGATGCGCCGCACCTCCGCAAGCCCCATCTGGTGGACCTCGGCGGGAGTGTAGTCCGTTGTGGTCCGGCTCCTGAGGCAGTAGGCGTAAAAGGCATCACCATCGGGCAGTTTCCAAACGCCGTCATCGGTGGACGATTTCTTGCGCAACTCCTCCACGCACGCGGTGAGCCTGTCATAAGCCGGATAGACGGTCTTCTCGATCTCGATCCGCGCAGCGGCGATGAGCTCCTCCCGGCGTGGGGCTCCGATCTGATCCACTTTGGCCAGCCTCAGAACGAACGAGGTGCTGAGCGCGTTGCTCGCGGCAGGCACAGCCTTAAAACTGCGCATCTCATCGAGGACTCGGTCCAAGACGAACTTCGGCGGAATAATGCCCTTCCGCGCCTGGAGACGCATGGTTTCGATCACGCCATCGAATTTTTTGCCGAAGCAGGCAAGCCGCTGGACATAACGCCGGGCGGTCTTCTCGCTGGAAATCTTGTGGACGTTGATCAGGAGGTCCGGCGTATCGCTCTGAGCGCCAAAAAACTGGTTGACGGGGTAAAGATGGTAGCGGAACCGCTCGCCGCGCTGAATGTCGTCAAGGAACCAGCCGAGGATCTCCGTCGAGAGCTGTTGGGCGGGAGTTTGCGGCGGGACGGGGTAGGCGCGAAGCATCTCGAGTTGGTGGTGAACTCTGGCGAGGGTTTTCTCGATGTAGCGCGGGGAGGCGTCCGTCAGCTTGCCACTGTGGAAATCGAGCAGAGTGCCATCCACAAACCCCAGTTGAGTGAGCAACTCGGGATTGTCCAACACCGACTCGATCATCACCCGCTCGTAGAACAGGTTGATGCTCGTTGGCCGGCCCCGGACCAGACGGTAGGTCCACCAAAGACCCACCAAGGCGAGTGCCGCCAGGAGTAACAGGATGACTTTCTTGAAGCGCTTCACGGTACAAAATCGTTTCGCGTAGGCCCTGACAGCCTGCGGCGTGGGGCAGAACCTCCTCCCGAGCCGCGCGGTCTGTCAAACTGTAATTGCGAACAGCCCAGACGTCCGCCAAGTCTTGGATCACGCCAGGCCCGGCACTTTGATTGGGCGTGTGAAACACGTTGGACTACCTGAATATCTCGCTAAAAAACTGTTTCATCGCTTCCCAGGACCGCCGGTCGGCTTTCTCGTTGTAGGCCGCCCCCTTCGAGTTGTCGTTACCCGCGTTCCAGTCGGTAAAAGCGTGGACTGCTCCGCCGTAGGCGACTAGCTCCCAATCCACCCCGGCTTGCCGCATCTCGTCCTCGAAGGCGGCGACTTCGGGGGGCGGGACGGCCCGGTCGTCCGCTCCATGCAGAGCGAGCACCTTGGCTTTGATGTTCTTGGCGTCGCCTGGGGCGGGGCTGCCCAGGCCTCCATGGAAGCTGACCACTCCGGCGATGTCGGCGCCGCTTCGAGCCAGTTCGAGGACCGTGGTCCCGCCGAAACAGTAGCCGATGGCTGCGATGCGCTTGGGGTCGGTCAGTTCGTGATGGGTGAGCACGTCCAGACCGGCCCGCACTCGCTCCCGCAGCAGAGCACGATCACTCTTGTACTTCCCTGCCTCGGCTCCGGCGTCTTTGGGAGTCTGTGGGCGGATGCCTTTTCCGTAAGATGTCCACGGCGAAGACGTTGTACCCCAGCTTTGCCAGCATTTCCGCCCGCTTCTTCTCGTAGTCTCCCAACCCCCTCCACTGGTGCGCCACCAGCACACCGGGGCGTTTGCCTTGAAGGGCGTCGTCGTACACCGAGAAGCCTTCCAGCACGGCGTCGCCTTGTTTGTAATCGACGGCCTTGGAAATGATGCCAGCCCTGGCGCCGAGAGCGATCGTGATGACGGACATAAGAAAAAGTGTCTTTCGCATAGGAAGCCTATAGCCCATAATGAGAGAAATTCAAGTGGCTCGCTCGGATTGCTCCCCGGACGATCCCGTGCGATGGAGGCGGAGCGACCGATCCGCCACCACGCTGAGGGTGTTGAGTCCTTGCTTTCCTAAAAGCAGCGGAAGCGCGGTCAGGCGGCACCAATTCCGCATTCCCATCCCAATCGAAACCGACGATGGAAACGGTGTCTGTGAAGAAACGGGTCTCCACGCCTGTGCCGAGGTTTCTCACCCACAGGCTGCCTTGGCTGCCGACAGTCCCGACCTCACGCAGGCCACGCCATTAAATGGGCATCCTTTGAAGTTGACATGCTCTAGCGCCACTGCGAGGGTAATTCCGTATGGAAGGACGTCTGATATACAGCCTCCGACCGCAACGAGCTGGCGCCAAGCCGGCAGCGGTTGACGAGGGCTCTGGTGCGCGCCCTTCCGGATCGGGGGGTGAGTTCAGTCCTGTTTTGAGTGTCTATGAAAGCCAAGTCCACAACTGATCGTCCGCCCCCGCAAGACCTCCAACTGCGCGAAACCCTGGACGCGAATCCCTCGTTCCTGTTGCTGGTGGATTGCGACGCCCGCATCCTGTGGGCGAATCGGGCGGCGGCGGACTTGCTGGGCGAGGAACCGCAACTCCTCCAGCGCAAGGTTTGCGGTGAAGTGCTTCATTGCCTGCATAGCCAGGAGCCCGCGGGAGAATGCGGTTCCTCCACCAACTGCAAGGTGTGCGGGATCATGAGCAGCGTGGAGGCGGCGGCCAAAGGGGAGTCGGTGATGAGGCAGGAACTCTCCATGTCTCTCCAGACTCCGCAAGGCCTCCGCGAAGCTCGATTTCTTGTCACCGCCGCCCCTTTCGATTTCGAGGGCGCTCGATCGGTTTTGCTGACGCTGGAGGACGTAACGGAGTTGCTGCAGCAGCGCCATTCCAAGCTGGCCTCTTGAAGCCGGCTACGGCTCTCGCGACAGCCTCGACGGCGGTGTGGACTCCGCCCCCATCATCTCCAAGGTCACTTTTTCCCTGCGCAGGAAACCCGAGTAATCTAAACGCCGCTAACCGCGTGCCAGTGCGATGCCTGGTTCTATAGCCATGCCGTCCCTAGCGGGCCTGGCCGTGGCAGCGAGACCACCACGCCTGGGCGCGGCCGCAATCGTCCAAGCGTGATCGGGCCCATCCCATTTTCAGAGGAGAGGACGCAGCGTCGGATCGACAAGCTTGCCCGGCTCACCACCGACTCCCTTAGCTGACTTTAGAACAGCCCTGTTAGGCGACGTGAAGGTTTTTGAACTGGCCTAGGGCGGAACCTCTTCTGTATGATAGGCCCGTAAGCCAACGTTTCGGATGACCGCCGGAGCCTTCGAAAGGCGGGCCGGGCAGCCCACCACGGCGGCGCCAAGAGGCCTGCGCGGCCAAGTCTGTCTTATGAAAAATCGATTCACTGCCAAACCTGGTCGGGGTGGAGGTTGTTCCTCCGCTCCTGGTCTCGCGGCTCTCACCTCCCTTCTCTGCGTGGCCTGTGCCGGCTGGCAGGCATGGGCGGCCAACTCCCCCACCCTCTGGCAGCAGGATAAACAGCTCACTGCGGGCCGCCCAACCGACGTCGCGCCTTGGGGCGAACAAGCGACCTGGGAAGGCGGCAAGGATGTCGGCATTTACTGGGAAGACCCCAGAGACGTTCGCCGCGTGGTCGTCACGTTCCCCGGGCCAGCTCCAGCAGCAACGGGCGCGCGGCTGCAGTGGTGGCAATCGGCCTGGCCGCAGAGCCGGATTCCGCGGACAGCGGCTTCCGGTGCGGGAGAGTCGGGCTGGCTGCACTTGGGCGACCTTAACCAAGGCAAGTGGCGAGACGCCGACTCGGAGCTGACAGCATCCGGCAACACATGGAACTATACCTTCCGCCCGGTCAACGCCACCGAGTTCCCCAACCTTAAAGATTTCCCCGCAGACTACCGGACCACCATGAAGGTGCGTCTGCTCTTCAGCGGCAGCGCACCTAAGATCAAGTCTCTCCAGGTATTCACCGACTCAGCCTGGAAGCCCATCGATCTCGTGATCGAGTGGGGCGGGACGGCAACTAACGCCCAGAAATGGGATGGCCGTTTGGAGGCCTTTAATGGCCATGTCGATCGCATCGAACCGCTGCCGGGAGGCGGCAATCCCGCCCTCGGCGCGGACGGCGCCTGGAAATCCGAGGTCAAAGGCACGACCGCCGGCATCAAAGCCCGCATCTGGTATGCGGAGAGCCCCAACGTGAACACGTTCGACAGGTCGGTGATCACGGTGCGCGCCAGTCAACACAGCTTCAGTTTCGACCCCGCTGAAGTGGCCGCGGGCTCGCGCGTATTCGCTCCCCTGTACGGTGTGTTGGTCAAGAAGGCCGACGACCCCATCACCTACGCCCAGGCGCTCGCCGAGTGGAAAGGCCGGACGACTAAACCCCTCTACGAACGGGTCTTCGACGAACCTGAGCAGACGTTCAACCGCGCCTGGTCCGAGATGCCGCACGCGCACCAGTTCTACATCCCGCTCGGGTGTGAGGGTGGAAGGCAGCGGTTCGGGGTGGACCCGGATGGCTCGGTCTTTTGCGTCAACAACTTCATCGATCACCCCAAAGGCAAGGACACCGCCCGGCGCACTTGGGGTGGCAACCGCCTTCACTACTCGTTCGGGCTGCCCCAAGGGGCGCCGGAAAAGCGGTGGATCGAGGACGACTCGCTGCCCATGATTCATGCTCAGTGGGAGCGAGGCGGCGTGCGCTACAGACAAACCGCGTTCGCCACCCGGCTGGAACCGGGTCGCATCGGGCCGCCCGACATGCAGGCGGACGACACCACTGTCCTAATGGTGCGGATCTCCGTGGAGAACATCGGTTCATCGGATGCCCCCGCCTCAGCCGTCCTGGGCCTCGACGTGGACGGCCACCCCCTGACGCTCACGCTGCGCGATGGTCTCGTCTATGCCAAGCTGGAGTCTGGCGAGGCGCTCCGCTGCTCCTTCCAGGTCCGGGATGAAGCCGCGGTCACCGCCGACAAGGGAAAGATCACCTTTTCCGGCGACTTGCCAACCAACGAACGCGCCGATCTGATCGTCAAGATTCCGTTCATCACGCTGGACCAACCGGCGGAGATCGAGCGCCTGAAGAGCCTCGACTTCGCCACCGAGTTCGATCGGGTGCGCGCCCATTGGCGGAGTCGGCGCGACGCCAGCACTCAGATCCAAACGCCCGTTGCCGAGATCTCCCACTTCTACCGGGCCCACGTCTCGCACTTGCTGATCAACTGCGGCCGCGAGGTGGGCTCGGACCGGTTGATGGCGCGCGTGGGGAGTTTCAGCTATGGCGTCTATGGCAACGAATCGTGCATGATGATCACCGACTTGGACCGGCGCGGGTTGCATGCAGAAGCGGAGAAATGCCTGGAGACCTTCCTGCAATACCAAGGCACCGTGCGCCTTCCCGGCGATTACGCCTCGCAGAAAGGGGTCTTCAACGGCGCCAACGGCTGGGAATCCGGCGGCTATAACCAGCATCATGGCTGGATCATGTGGGCGATGGCTGAGCATTACTGGAACTCCGGCGACAAGGCGTGGCTCAACCTCAACGCTGACAAACTCATCCTGGCCTGTCGCTGGATCATCGACGAACGCGCCCGGACCAAAGGATTCGATCCCAAGGGCCTGCGTGGAATCGAACGCGGCCTGATGCCGCCCGGGTCCCTCGAGGACATCGGGGACTGGCGCTGCTGGATGTCGAACAACGGCTTTAGCTGGTGGGGGCTCGACGCCCTGGCCAAGGCCCTGGCCGACATTGGCCATCCCCAAGCCCAAGCGCTGCAGGCCGAGGCGGACTCCTATCGAACCGACATTCTGCGCGCGTTTGGCGAGGCCATGGTCCGCTCGCCCCTGGTACGGCTCCGCGATGGCGCCTCCATTCCTCAAATGCCATCGGAAGTGCACCGGCGCGGCCGGACTTTTGGCTGGATCACGGTCACCCTCGAAGGCTCGATCTACTTGATCCGGACAGGCTTGATGGACCCTCTTGACCCTATGGCCGTCTGCATCATGCAGGATTACGAGGACAACCTCTACCTCTCGGATCGCTACGGCTACTCCCCCAAGCATATGCCATTTTGGTTCAGCCGTGGTGGATTCTCGATGCAACCCAACCTCCTCTGCTCCCCCCACCCCTACTTGATGCGCGACGAGATCAAGCACTTCCTTCGCGCCTACTTCAATGCCTTCGCCGCCGATTACTTTCCTAACACGAAGATGTTCTGCGAACATCCGCTGCCCGACCTCGGCGACTGGCGCGGAGACCACTACAAATCGTCCGACGAATCCAACTCGACCTACTGGCTGCGCCTCATGTTCATCGACGAACGCGCCCCCGACCTCTACCTCGGGATGGCGATCCCGCGCGCTTGGATGACAGACGGCCCGCCGGTGGCGATCGAACGCGCCGCCACGCGCTTCGGCCCCATGAGCCTGAAGTTCGAGTCGCACGCGACAAAAGGAGACATCACGGCCATCCTCGACCCACCGACCCGTCGGGCTCCGCAGAAGACATTCCTGCGCTTCCGCCACCCTCAGGAGAAACCGATCATACGCGTGACGATCGACGGCCAGCCTTGGACCACCTTCGACGCCAAACGCGAATTGGTCGAGCTCCCGCCCCTCAAGCAACGATCCACCGTCACAGCCTATTACGCCGAATAGCGACTTCCCAGGCGGCGATGTTGCCATCCAGAAGGAGGCCCGCAGTCCTCGCTGTTACGTGCCGCAGTGCCGTCGTAGGGAGTGCCGTTCTTGTGCCGTATTGGCATTGTAGGTTCCGCTGCGATTACGATCTTAAAGCGGGGAGCGTGCCGTCAAGTGCCGTCAAGCGTCGCCTCCTCTCTTCTCTGATCCCGCTGGACCGAGTTACGCTGCCGGAAGCGCCGTCAGAAAGAGCTCGACTCGTTTCCGAGCTTGGGGCAGCCAAGCCCGATGCCCAATGTGCTTTGTCGTTTCGTGCGTGGCCTCAAAGAACTGGTTGAACACCTTTTTCGCTCAAGCAGCTCCGCTGTCCGGGATGCGGGGCTGCGGAGACTCTAAACCGGCACAGCAAGCTCTACGGTAACGATCCTGATAGCACCACCGGCGGCCGGAGCCAGCGCGGGCAACGGGTCTGGTGCTCCAACCGCGGCAGTCGTGGCGGTTGCGGCCGGAGTTTCTCCATTTTCCTGGCCGACGTTCTGCCGCGCCACACGGTGAGGGCGTCAGCGTTGTGGTCCTTGCTGGATCGCTTGCTGGAGGGGGGCTCTATCAAGGCGGCAGCCGATTTTCAACTTCACTTTCAGCGCCCGCTTTTGGAGTAAGGCCCGCAGCCGTCCTTTTTTCCGCCCCACGTCCACCGGCGCGTTGGCGGACGCGTTGATCCAAGAGGTTTGCTTGCGCCGCTGTGGCAATATCCAGGCCCAAAGGGCTCCACCAAGAACGACGGCAATGCCTAATTGCCGCGCACAGGTGGTCCGGCCGCAGATTTGCCCCCCGGCGGCAACGCCACAAGGGCACTCCACCCCCATGCTCGCGCCGGCGTAGGCTCCACACGCCGGTAAGGGATGGAGCGGTGAAGGGGAAGGTTGAAAGATTCTTTCGCAGTGTGCGCGAGCAGTTTCTTTGCCGCCAACTGGACCTCTCCTCCCTCGATGCCCTCAACCGCCAGTTCATCCATTGGGTCGAGGAAGGCTATAACGCCCAGATCCACTCCGTCCTGGGCATGACGCCCCTGAACCGCTTCGCCCTGGACCGCAACCGCGTTCGCTTTCTTCCCCCCAATGAGGCCAACGACGAACTCTTCCTCATCAACAACGGGTCCTGGACATCCTCCGGGTTCACGCCCAACAAGGCAGCCTTGGTCTGGTCCTGGGCGAACCCGGCACGGGCAAATCCGTGCTCAAGCAGGCCCTGGTCAACCACGTCCTCATTCAACCCCATTGGCGCCATGACTGCGACAAACCCCTGCCCTAATCCCGCCCGCGCCCCGGAACCGCGTTGGACGCGCCAGCAAATCCGCGCCGCCCGCATGGCCCCGCTGGTTCCCTTGCTGCAAAAGCGCGGCTTTGAGCTCATCGAGTTACCCGCCAGCAACTTCGAGCTGACCACCCACAAATGCCTCCTCGTCAAAGACAGCGATTGGCGATGGCCGGAGCGAAAGTTGACATACAACCCCAGTTCGGCAGAAAATGTTGACCTCAACATTAGGCAGAAAGTACGATGAGGAAAAAGTTCGTAACATTTGGCTTACTTGACCTCTTACTCTTATTCAGCCGGAGTGCCTTGCTCCGCGCCTCTTCAGGACAATCAAGACAAGTTCAGGTAGGACCGCAGCGGCCTGGACCAGCGGAATTTGGAGGAGCAGGATCGAGTTCAGACTGGAGTGGTGGACCAGGAAGGCATCAAGGTAGAGATATGCGGCGCCAAACACCAGAAGTGCTGTGGTCGCCGTTGCTATCGAACAGAGCAAGATGCTGTCAGCGAGTCTCACTGCAAAAAACATGAGCATGAGTGAGAGGGTGGATAAGGCAAATGGAGGAATCGGGTGGTCACTCTTGGCACCCGCGAGAACTGCCCACAAGACTATCACAAGACCCGCCGCGACCAGGACATAGCCGGACCGCCGCAGGGTGCGGCATGCCAGTGAATCCGAGGCAGCGAGGTTTGGTACTCCTTTGGGCATGTAAATCGGTTTAAGCGGGCTCATGCATGCACTTGTACTTGTAGCAAGCTCTCCAGTCGGGGTACTTTGCATCCAAAGAACTTTCCCAGATGCTCTTCTCTTGAGGCGTCGCATCGGGAAAGGCACCTTTCTGACCCAGGGGACCCTTGTCTCCCTTTTTCCACGACTTGCATGCGACGATCGTGTGGATGTCAGTCCCCGGCCCTCTGCGAGTGCAGCATGGGCGGGTACAGACCTGGCAGACTATAAATTTGACCGGACCAGTAATGCCCTTTGGAGAATCCTCGAAGTTTCCAGGTCTCCCAAAGTTCGGGTATTCAGGAAATCCAGTCCCGGAAGCCCCGAAGCCCTTCGACCCGTCGTCCACGAATGGTTGGCTATATGAACCCCAGCCACCGTAGCCAACTTGGATAAACGCTATCGACTCACCTTTGCCGCATGAAGATAACGCCGGATTCCACGTAACGTCAGCATCCAATCCGGTCCTATCGAAATAGTTTAGTGGAGCATTCCTCGCAAACTGGTAGGCGGGCCTGAAGGACTCGATCGAAACACTCTCTTGCTCGCTAGGAGTAGCCGCAATCTGGGCGGTGAGGAACGCGCTCTCCCCAAGGGGATCTCTGGATAGCCACCTTCCAGTGCTCGCATTGTAGTGCCGATACCCGTAATAAAGCAGGTCGCTCTCGTCATCCTGGTATTTGGTGGAGAAGCGGAAGGGGTTGGCCTTGGCCATGGGGCCGCTGGCGCGGATGAGTTCACCGAAGGGGCCGTATTCGTAGCGCGCAACCCAGTTCGCGGTGGTGGAATCGAGCAGGCCCATCACGTTC
>ORJL011448823.1_pt1 | contig 15252 bp, 8 predicted proteins | sample 1779941 | NCBI WGS metagenome assembly ORJL01 (sample SAMEA104232317, study PRJEB22302) | groundwater metagenome | biome: forest; feature: aquifer; material: groundwater | place: USA | collected 2011-08-07 | depth 5.8 m | reverse complement strand
CCCCGTGGGGCTGAGCTTCTGGACGCGGTTGTTCTCCCCGTCCAGGCCGTACATGTTGCCCGCGCTGTCCACGGCCACCCCGCGTATGGAGTTGAACTTTCCGGGCGTGGTGCCGAATCCTCCGTAGCTGGCCAGGAAAGCCCCGTCCGAGTTTCTGAACTTCTTGATCCGGTGGTTGAACGTGTCCGCCACGTAGACGCTTCCATCCGGCCCAACGGCCACCCCAAAGGGGTTCACGAACTGGCTGTTGCCGCTCCCCAGGCTGCCGATGGCCCAGAGCAAGGTCCCCGTGGAGGAGAACTTCTTGACCTTAGGCGTGTCCGGCTCGGCGATGAAGATGTTGCCGGAGGCGTCCACGGCGATGGCCCACACGTTGCCGCCGTTGGTGTCGAACTGCCGGACGAAAGTACCGCTCTGCGTGAAGACCTGCACCCTGCGGTTGAACGTGTCCGCCACGTAGATGTAGTTGTTCGGTCCGCCCACCGCAACGCCCCTATCAAAGTTGAACTGGCCGGCAGCCTGGCCCTTCGTTCCGACCGAGCTCTGATAGTAGGTCGGAGGCACCGGAGTGGGCGTCGGGGTCGGCTGCGAGCCTGGAGGGGCCGGGGTGTAGCTGGGGATGCCCCGCCCCCACACGACGATACGGTCGCTGTTGCTGTCCGCCGCGTAGACCACGCCGCCGGGGGTCACGGTCAGGCTGCGGGAGAAGCGGAACAGGCCGTCCCCGTAGCCGAAACGTCCGTAAGCGCCCAGGAACGTCCCGCTGGAGTTGAACATCTGGAAGCGGTGGTTCTCATAGTCAGCCACGTACACGTTGCCGGCGCCGTCCACCGCAATATCCGTGGGGAAGTTGAACTGCCCGCTGCCGCCGCCGAACGTGCCCCACTTGGCGATGAACGCCCCGTTGGGCGCGAGCTTCTGGATGCGGGAGTTGTTGCTATCCACAACGTACATGTTCCCCGCGCTGTCCAGGGCGATGCCCCGGATCGCATCGAATTGCCCGTCCGCTGTACCGAACCCTCCGAACTTCTTGATGAAGATGCCGTACTGGCTGAACACCTGGATGCGGTGGTTGAACGTGTCCGCCACGTAGACGTTCCCGTCCGGCCCAATAGCGATGTTGAAGGGCTGAGCGAATTGGCCGCTCGCTCCGCCGGAGCTGCCCCAGGTCAGCAGCAAAGTGCCTGTTGGGGAGAACTTTTTGATGCGGTTGTCCTCCGGTTCCGCCACATAGACGTTCCCCTCGGCGTCCACAGCGATATCCCACAGACGCCCGCCCTGTCCGCTCCAGCTGCGGAGGAACTGCCCGCCGGCGTTGAAGACCTGGATACGGTTGTTGAAGCTGTCCGCCACATACACGTCGCCGTTCGGTCCCACCGTCACGCCGCGCGGGATGTTGAACAGGCCGTTGGCCGCGCCGGCGTCTCCCCACGCCATCAGGAAGCGGAACTCGCCCGTCGGGGTGGACGTCGGCGTTGGGGTAGGCGTTGGCGTCGGCGCGCCGCCCGCCAGCGCCGCGAAGCGCAGTTCGTCGATCACAAAGGTCGGCGGAGGCGTCCCCGCCCCTTCCTGGAGCACCATGCGGGTGATGGTCTTGTTGACGGCGTTGAGATGGCTGAGCGGGATCGAGACCCAGTACCATCCGTTGTCCAGCGGGCGGGCATAGGTGGTCATGTTCACCTTGGTGAGCGCGACGGTGTCGTGCAGGTTGAGCCGCAGGGTGGGCAGCGGGTTGCCGTTGGGGTGAACGGCGAACTCCAGGTGGGTGTAGGGAGATGTGGAAAAGCCGGTGTGCCGCGCCTGGAAGCCCCCATAGGCCTCCGTGTACTGGATGGCGAGCCCGCGCACCCCCACGAAGACCGGCGCAGTCGCATTGGGGTCCCGCGTAGTTCCCCAGCTCCAGTCGCTCCAGTGGAGCGCCTCGTCGTACACATAGCTGCTGGCGTCGCTGGGCATCGGTGTCGCCGTCGGGGATGGCGTCGCAGTCGGTGTAGGTGTGGGTGTAGCAGTAGCCGTTGCTGTTGGGGTTGCGGTGGGCGTGGGAGTGGGCGTCGGCGTGCCTCCGCCAACGGGAGTGGAGGTGAAGCGGATGTCGTCCAGGTAGAAAGTCGGCGGGGTCGTCCCTGCGCCCTCCTGGATGACGAGGCGGGTGATGACCTTGCCCGCGCCATTCAGGTCGGCCAGGGGGATGGTCACCCAGTACCAGCCGTTGCTGACCGGTTGCGCGTAAGCGCTGACGCTGAGCTTGGTGAGCGCTACGCTATCGTAGAGATAGACCTTGAGGGTCGGCAACGGGTTGCCGTTGGGCGAGATGATGAACTCCAGGTGCGTATACGGGGAGGTGTCAAAGGAGGGCGTCTGCATCTGGAGGGCGGCCCACGCGGCGGTGTAGGTGACGGACATCGAGTTGGTGCCCACGTAGACCGGCGCCTGGGCGCTGGAGTTCACCGTGGTACTCCAGCTCCAATTGTTCCAGTGGAGCGCCTCATCATAGACGTAGCTGCTCGTGGGAGACGGTGAGGGGCTTGGCGTGGCCGTCGGTGTGGCTGTCGGTGTGGGCGTGGCAGTCTCCGTGGGTGTTGCCGTTGGGGTGGCGGTAGCCGTCGCGGTTGCCGTCGCAGTTGCCGTCGGGGTAGCCGTCGGGGTAGGCGTTGGCGTGGGCGCGCCGCCTGACGACGCGAAGCGTATCTGGTCCAGGAAGAAAGCCGGCTGGGCCGCGCCAGAGCCGTCCTGTATGACCACGCGGGTGATGGTCTTGTTGGCGCCGCTCAGGCTGGAGAGCGGGATGGAAACCCAGTACCACCCGCCCCCGACCGACTGGGAGAAGGCGCCCGCATTGACCTTGGGCAGAGCGGCCGCGTCATAGAGGTAGACACGCAGGTTGGGGAACGCGCCGCCGTTGGTGCTGACTGCGAACTCGAGATGTGTGTAAGGCGTCGTATCCAGCCCAGGGTGGCGGAGCTGCAATGCGGCCCAGGCGGCGGTATACGTGACGGACAGTGAGTTGCTCCCGGCATACACCGGGGACGTGGCCCCGGGGTTGACCGTGGTGCTCCAGCTCCAGTCGCTCCAGTGGAGGGCATCGTCATAGAGGTAGCTGGCGGTGCCTGCGGGCGGAGTGGAGGTGGCAGTAGGCGTCGCAGTTGCTGTCGCTGTCGCCGTTGCTGTCGCCGTTGCTGTCGCCGTCGCCGTCGCCGTTGAGGTGGCGGTGGCCGTCGCGGTCGGGGTCCCGCCGCCCCCGGCAAAGCGCAGGGCGTCCACGTTGAACGTGGGGGGAACAGCACCGACGGAATCCGTGATGGAAACGCGGCTGACCGTTGTCCCAGCGGCGCCAAGGTTGGCCAGGGGGATGGACACCCAGCGCCAGCCGTCCTCAAGGACTGTGGTGTAGGTGGCGACGTTGACGGCGGTCAGGGCCGTTCCGGCGCCGTCATGCAATTGGGCCTTCAGGGCGGGCATAGAAGCCCCCGCGCCGGGGTGGAGGCCGAACTCCAGGCGGTCATACGCAGTCGTGTCCAGGGGAGTGGCCGTGCGGAGCGACAGTCCCGCCCATGTCCCTGTGAAGGTCACAGACAAAGAAGCTGCGCCTTCCAGGAGCGGGGATGCGGCGGACGGGTCGAGGGTGGCCTTCCAGCTCCAGTTGCTCCAGCGGAGGGCATCGTCGTAGAGGTAGACGGTGGATGCGGCGGAAGGGGGAGTTGCCGCGAGCGGAGGGGCGGCGCGGACCCACATGAAGCTGGCCAGGACCGATATTAGAAGGCCGGCGAGCGCCAGGTTCTTCGCCGGTGCGTGAAAGCGCAGTCTGCCCATACCATCGACCTCCCTGCCGGACAAGAGGGGCGTTCCATTTCCAGACTAAGCAGAGAGGTCACTCTCTACGGCGGCCCTAACGAGTGATTTGCGAGTAACGAAGGTGTTAGCAAAGACGTTGCGCCCATACCCAAAGGTGCAAGAGGTGTTAATGCGTGGGCAAGGCAGAAGGGACTAGGGGGCAGTCCACCTCTGGCAATACAAGGCCAAAGACCGGAACAAACGCGACGCCGCGCCCGCTCCGCCTCACCATGTCATCCTGAGTCTGTCTGACCAAGCGTCCACTACAGGATCCGCTCGTCTTGTCGGAATCCCCAAAGTCGGAGACCCCGAAACAATCGGAGACTCCGCATCGGGGAGGCCCTCGAAGGCCCTGCCCTGAGGACATCGAAGGGACGAACACCTGGAGACGACGGTAGTCGAGGGTAGGTCCGTGGCCCGCTGGCTACACCACGTCTCCGGCCCATCGCCCCCCTTAACGTCGTCCCGAGGTCCTCCAAGGGACCTGGGGCGGGGCGATCCTCCCCTTCTTCTCCTCCCCCTCTCCGTCGACGGAGAGGGGGCCGGGGGGGGAGGTCTGCCCCCAGCCGGGGGCAAGTCCGAGATCCCGGCACCCCGCGCGGTGTCTAAGAGGCCCCATCGCGTGGTGAACCCCGCTCCACGTCAAACCGTCTCTGGGAGACGGTGTCAGAAAAGGGAGAGGGAGGGGCGCGCCGCTACATAGGTGCGCCCCTCCCTCTCCATCGCGACAGATCTCAGGCTCTGACACCGCCTGCTACGCCACATCCGGGGCCCCACACGGTGCCCTTGAACGCTTTACTCGTCCAGGCCAGGCACGCGGAACTTCCCGGCCAGGTGCAGCACCTCGTCAGCCACCTCACGGGTGACAGTATCGTTCTTCTTGTTCTTCACCACGCGGAGGATGAACTTCGCCACCTGGCGCGTGTCGGCCTCCGTGAAGCCACGGCTGGTGAGGGCAGGGGTGCCAAGGCGGATGCCGCTCGTGATGCGGGGCGGCTTGGTGTCATAGGGGATGGCGTTGGGGTTGACGATGATGCCCACCTTGGCCAGTTCCTCTTCCACCTCCTTGCCCGTTGTCCCCAGAGGGCTGACGTCCGCAAGCACGATGTGGCTGTCCGTGCCGCCGGAGACGATGCGCAGGCCGCCTTTGGTGAGTTCGTCCGCAAGGGCGCGGGCGTTGGCCAGCGTCTGCTTCTGGTACTGCTTGAACTCCGGGCGCAGCGCCTCGCCGAACCCCACGGCCTTGGCGGCGATGGAGTGCATGAACGGCCCGCCCTGCATGCCGGGGAACACGGAGCGGTCGATGTCCCGGGCATGCTTCTGGCGGCTGAGGATGAACGCCCCGCGCGGCCCGCGCAGGGTCTTGTGGGTGGTGGAGGTGACGATGTCCGAGTAGGGGACAGGGTCCGGGTACACGCCGCCAGCGATGAGACCGGCATAGTGCGCCATGTCCGTCATGACCAGCGCCCCCACCTCGTCCGCGACGGCCCGGAAGCGCGGGAAATCGATGGCCCGGGGGTATGCGCTCGCCCCTACGACGATGATCTTGGGCTTGTGCTCCTTGGCAAGCTTCTCCACCTCGTCGTAGTCGATGAGCTCGGTGTCCTTACGCACGCCATAGGAGACGATCTTGTACAGCTTGCCGGAGAAGTTGACCGGGCTGCCGTGGGACAGGTGGCCGCCCATGTCCAGCCGCATGCCCAGGATGGTGTCCCCCGGCTGGAGATAGGCGAAGTAGACGGCCATGTTGGCCATGACCCCCGCGTGGGGCTGGACGTTGGCGTGCTCCGCGCCGAAGAGCTGCTTGGCCCGCTCGATGGCCAGCCGCTCCACGATGTCCACGTTCTCGCAGCCGCCGTAATACCGTGCCCCCGGGTACCCCTCGGCGTACTTATTGGTCATGATGGAGCCCTGCGCCTCCAGGACCGCCTTGCTGGCGTAGTTCTCCGAGGCGATCAGGTTAAGCTTGTAGCGCAGGCGCTCCTTGTCCTTCTCGATGGCGCGGAACACCTCCGCGTCTTGTGTGGCCAGAGCGCTGGTTGCCGTATCGGTCATTGTGTCCTCCTTACGCGCGTGGGCCTGTCAAGGAAAGAGGCCACGTCCGTCACGTGGCCTCGTTGATATCGGGATGCGTGCCTTGCAGGCCGCCACCATTATATGCCTAACGAGCGGGAACGCGCTTGTTCAGCTCGCCGCCTTCTCCTTGTCCGCGATCAGCCACGCCGCCTCCGTCAAAGCCATAAGCCCCCCCGACACGAGCGAGTGGCCGCCCATGAGCACCGGGACGCGGGCGTGGACCGCCTCATAGGTCAGCTCCCGGAGGAACGGGTCCTGTACGTCCGCCCACCGCCCCATGTCGGACAAGAAGCGGTCGGCGCGGCTCGGCACGCGATTGACGTGGGCCAGGAGCACCCGGCTGTCCAGAATCACCCCGTCGCCCAGGTCTGCCAGGGCCTCGAAGAGGCGATGCATCCCCATCTCTTGCGCGTAGTAGCCCAGGAGAGAGCGGGCCTCCCCCCGGTCTGCGCGACCGTCCGCCTCCATGCCGCGCTCCTCGGAGAACAGCCGCACCCGGCAGGCGGTCTGCCGCTCCAGGTACGACCATGCGTGGCTGCCCACTCTCCCCGCCACGACCAGTTGCCTCAGAGGGTCTGTGAGCACACGACCCAGTCGTCTAACCGGTGAGATATCCAGGTCCAGCCCCTCCAGGTAGGCGCGGAGGTGGGGCGGCGTGGCCGGATGGACGGCCAGGATGAGGAGCTCGGTGGGGGTGTCAATGTCCAGCTGGGTCGCAGCCGTGCGAGGCAGCTCCTTGCCAACCAGCCCGCCGTCCAGGCGTAGGGAGGAGGCCAGGTGGTTGTCCCGGGCAGGCAGCGGCACCCTGTCCAGTGCTGACGCCGGGCAGAATGCGAGGATGTCCGCCGAGAACATGTTGTTGGAGACCACCGTCCCCGGCACGGAGCCTTCCCTGGCCAGGGCCAGGAGGTCCGCAGCCTGGAAGAGCGGCGCACACCCGGCGCTGGCGACTGCGACGGCGTCCATCTCATACGCGTGGACCACTTCCCGGAGGCGCCGCCCGAAATGGAAGTCCGGTCCCGCTGGCTCGGTGACGACCCAGGAGGGCAGACGACCACGGACATCCGGCAGGTCGGTGACGACCACCACAGGGGAGAAGCAGTCCGCCTCCCGCACCGTGTCCAGCAAGTCGAACAGCGCCGCGCTCCGCGCGTCCTCCACAAGGCGCTCGGCGGGGTCCGAGCTCCCCGGCCCGGCAAAGATGATGAGACCGGTCTGCATAGTATCCCCCTGGTGGCCCCATCATAGCACCGGGACAGCCACGGCCAGATGCAGCCATCGGGAAGTTGGCGAATCGGGACGGGGGAAGAATGTCCTGAGCCTGTTGAAGGGGTGGCGGATAAGGGTCGAAGGGTTTTCCATCACGCGACAGCACAGAGCAGAAATGTTCTCGCCAGCCACGGCTCATTATCGCAGGGGCGGTCCACGAACCGCCCGCGCCTATCTCCCACCTTCTCTGCGCGCAGAAAGGGCGCCGGCGGTGAGGTCCGCGTCCTAGCCACGCCGTCCGGGCAGCAGGACCGCCACGCGCTCGGGCGGCGCCGTCACCACCGCCCGCCCTTCCACGGGCTCGTCCAGCCGCACGGTGACCCTGTTGGTCCGCTCGTCCACAGCGGTGATGACCCCCGTGACGGAGATGGCGAATACCGGGTCCATCTTGATCGTCACCTCCCGCGTGCGCTCATCCACGGCGGTGATGATCCCCGCCACCGTCACGCCTTCCCCCACAATGGCCCCCGGCGTCTGTAGCTCCGGCATGTCCACCCGCACCCGTTGTCCCACCTGCGCCAGCGGCATCCTGCACCCCTTCTCCTGCGTAGTCGAAGGCGAGTGTCACACACGTCCAACAGCGGGTCAAGGCGCGGCTCTGCTACACTCCCGCCATGACGAAGAGGTTCGACCACGTGGAGATGACCGGCGACAGCGTGCGCCTCCGCCCCTGCGAGGCCGCCGACGCCGAAGCCTCCTATGCCCTCCTTGAGGACAGCGTCGTCACCCGCACCCTCCTCTGGGACGGCCCGTCGGACGCCGACGAGCTTGCCGCCTCTTACGCCCTCCGCCGCCAGTGGTGGAAGGAAGGCACAGGCGAATACACCTTCGCCATCGATGCCCTGGAGAGCGGGGCGGTCATAGGGTCTCTGGGCCTTCATCTCCCAGACGGTCCGCAGGAAGCCAGCGTCGGCTACTGGCTGGGCCAGCCCTTCTGGGGCCGCGGCTTCGCCACCGAGGCGGTCCGGCTGGCCCTCCACTTCGCCTACCGCCACGCAGGCGCAGCCCGTGTCATCGCCATAGTCTTCACCGGAAACCCCGCCAGCCGTCGCGTCCTGGAAAAGAACGGCTTCCACCTGGAGGCCACCCTGGCGGGTACGCGGCCCAAGCGGGGTGAACTGCTCGACGAATGGCGTTTCTCCCTTTCGAAGAGTGAATGGGAGGAGCGCGACGGTCTGTACCGCCCCACTTCGGAGGTGATTGTACCCGTCCGATAGCCGACTCCTAGTCCATCACACCTGAGAGGGTGTCCAACGAGGCGGCTTTTCCTTCGTCGTTGCGAGCGAAGTCCCGACTGCTCTGGGATCACGCACAGAGTCGGGACGATTCGGCCGGGAGGCAAGGAAAGACCCCGCCCCGCCAGATTGCTACGGGCGGAGGACCGCCCTCGCAACGACGGGTTCGTAGACACTCTGTGAGAAGTCGGCGCCCACGGCAAGTTGCGTTCTGGTTTCCGGCCTCCGCCGGAACGACGGGCAGCGCGACACGCGGCCTCCTTGCCCGCCGACCTGAAAACCCCTAGCCTGAATCCATGACACAGCCCCAGACCTCCCCCACACGCGGGACGCCCCCTGTCCACCCCCTCCTGAGCCTGGAGGACGTCCGTGTGGAGTTTTCCATCCAGAAGGGGTTCTTCCATGCCGTCACCCTGCCCGCCGTGGGCGGCGTCACCCTGGACGTCCAGCGGGGGGAGACTGTGGCCGTGGTGGGCGAGTCGGGCAGCGGCAAGACCACCCTGGGCCGCGCCACCCTCCGCCTGGTGAAGCCTGCCGGCGGGCGCATCCTCTTCGACGGCGTGGATATCACAAAGACCCCGCGCGACAACCTGGCATGGTTCCGCCGCCGCGCCCAGGCGGTCTTCCAGGACCCCTTCTCCAGCATCGACCCCAACATGACCATCTTCGAGTCCGTGGAGGAGCCCCTGGTCATCCACCGACTCGGGGACCGTAAGGAGCGGCGGGAGCGCGTCTACCAGGCGCTGGCGGACGTCCGGCTCCAGCCGCCGGAGGAGATCGGCAGGCGTTACCCGCACCTGCTCTCCGGTGGACAGCGGCAGCGCGCCAGCATCGCCCGCGCCCTCGTGCTGCGCCCCGACTACATCGTGGCGGACGAGGCGGTCTCCATGGTGGACGCCTCCAGTCGCGTGGAGATCCTGGGCCTCCTCAAGGGCCTCCAGCAGAGCTACGGCATCTCCTTCCTCTACATCACCCACGACATCGCAACGGCGCGCTACTTCGCCCACCGCATCGCGGTCATGTACCTCGGCTACATCGTGGAGTTGGGGACGCCGGAGCAGGTCATAGACAACCCGCTGCACCCGTACACCAGGGCGCTGGTGGCCGCCGTGCCCGAGCCGGACCCCGCCAACCGTTTAGCCGAGCGGCCCGTCGTTCCCGGCGAGCCGCCCAACCCCCTCGCCATGCCCGTCGGCTGCCCCTTCCACCCGCGCTGCCCCGTCCTCGTGCGCGGGAGATCGGACGTCGTCCGTCCCTCCCTACGCGAAGTGGAGCCCGGCCACCTGGTCGCCTGTCACCTGTACGGCGGCTAGGCAGTGGGACCACCGCCCACAGCGGCCCCTTGTAGAAAGCCTGCCAGTCCAGGGACACCTACCGCTCGATGACCTCGGTGAGGACGCGGGCCACGTCGAACGGGTCGGCGGAGACCACCGGCTGGCCGTACATCTCCATCCCACCGCAGTCCGCCGTCCCCGCTCCTGCCGCGCCCCGGTCCACCAGGCGGATGAAGGCCGGGAAGCCACTCCAGTCCTCGTCGGTGGCCGCAAGGGGGGGCGCGTAGAAGGCCAGGTTGAAGTTGGTGACACCCAGGTAGTCGCGGTAAGCCACAAGCGCCATGTAGGCCGCCCGAAAGAGGGGGCGGTCCACGCGCGGCGCGGCCACCACGATCTCCCGCTCCTTCGCAGGGGTCAGGTGGGCCAGGAGCGTCGCGCCCCGGTAGTCCATGGCCAGGCCAAGGGCCGCATGCGCCCGCAGAAGGTCGCGCACGTAACCGGAGATGCCGCCTAGGGCGTAGCGGGAGGCTGCCCGCCGCTGCGCCTCGATCTTCGCATAGTGGTGGCCCCGTCCCAGAAAGGTCTGCATGTGGCCGTGCGGCTGGCTGGCCCCCGCGCGCGCGCCCACGTTCCAGATGGTCAGCGGGTACACCGCTAGGGGGTCGTGCGCGTGGGCGGCCTCCATCCAGCGCCAGGCCGTAGAGAGATAGTCCTCGATGCGCTTCTCGTCAAAGGCGAAGGGGTCGGGCTCGTTGAAGATGACCAGGCCGTGGTGCGTGTCCGCCTTGGTCATGTTGGCCGCCGTCACGCAATACGCGCCCCGGATGCGCCCGAAGGGGTCGGCGGCGGTGTTGTCCTCCGGGTCCGCCAGCGGGTCCTCTGAAGCTGCCGGGACGGCGAACGGGTTGGGCGGTTGGGGCCGGAGCGCCCGGAGCGGGTTGAACAGCGTGGCCTCCAGGGTCACCCGGTTGAGCACCTTCACGATGCGCTGGCTGCGCAGCCCTTCCGCCGCGCCGATGGCCTTGCGCGCCCGCTCCGCCATCCTCTCCGGCAGAACAGCGTATCCCGCTTCCACGCGGATGTCGTACAGCGAGCGCACCAGGGCGCGGTCCGACTCCGGCAAGGAGCGCAGGAGCGCCTCGATCTCCGTGATCTGGGAATACGGCGTGGTCATGGGGGGAGGCGGCTCCTTGACCGGGGTGAAGGACGGATGCGCCCATTATAGGCGACTGGAGGGGTGTGACAGGCTGCGCGGGCGCGGCCTATAGTGTCTGAAGACCCATCGGCGCAGAGGACCATGCCCAAGAAACACGTCATCCTATACACCGACGGCGCCTGCAGCGGGAACCCCGGCCCCGGCGGCTACGGGGTCCTTCTGCGCTACAACGGCCACGAAAAAGAGATGTCCGGCGGCTTCTATCCCACCACCAACAACCGGATGGAGATCCTTGCCGTCATCACGGGCCTGGAGATGCTCGCCGAGCCGTGCAAGGTGACCGTCCTCTGCGACTCACGCTACGTGGTGGACGCGGTCTCCAAAGGGTGGGCGGCGCGGTGGAAGGCCAACGGCTGGAAGCGGAACCCGAAGGGGGAGAAAGCGCTGAACCCGGACCTCTGGGACCGGCTGCTCTCCGCCATGGCCCGCCATGACGTGGACATGCAATGGGTGCGCGGCCACGGTGACGACGTGGACAACAACCGTGTTGACCGCCTTGCGGTCCAGGCCTCCCAGCAGAAGGACCTTCCCCCGGACCCCGGTTACAGGGGCCAGGACTAGACGGCCCTTTCGGGTGATGGTCACGGCTCACAGATATCTCACAACGCGCTCCGCCACCTCGTTCCGCACGCCTTCGCGTCCTCACCATATCTGTCCGTAAGAACGAACGCCTAGTCCTTATGTTGCCCAGCCTCGGCTGAAAGGATAGCATGAGCAGCAAGCACCCCTTCTCACGGAGCGGGGCAATGGACGACCCAGGCTGGCTCACGCTCACGGCCTTCGGCGCGCCTGCCGAGAGCGCGCTCCGCTCCGCCCTGGCGACCGCGAAGGGGACGGACCCGCTCGCCCCGGTCACGGTGGTGTGCCCGTCCACCTACGCCGCCCTGAGCCTCCGCCATGCCCTGGGGCAGGACGGGCTGGTCAACGTCCGGTTCATGGTCCTTCCGCGCGTGGCGGAGCTCCTGGGAGCGCCTCTACTGGCGCGGGAAGGCAAGCGGCCCCTGACCGCCGTCCTGGAGAAAGCAGCCCTGCGTGCGGCAGCAGCCCAGGCGGACGGCCCCCTGACCGGCGTCCGGGGGCACCCCTCCCTCCACCGAAGCCTGCTCACCACCTTCCAGGACCTCCGGCACGTCTCTCCAGAGACCTGTGCGGCGCTGGCGGCGTGTGGAACGCTGTACGCGGAGACCGCGCGGTTGTACGGTCTGTTCCGGGAGCGCACCAAAGGCTATTACGACCGCGAAGCGCTGGCCGGGGCCGGCGCCCCCGCAGTGGCCGCCGGGGCCGCTCCCGGCCTGCGCGACCTTGGCCGAGTGGTCCTCTATCTTCTCCGCGACCTGACCCCTTCCGAGACGCTGCTCATCCGTGCACTGGCCCGTGCGGGCGCCTGCGCCGTCATCCTCGGTGTGACCGGGGAGTTCGACACCGATGAGAAGACCCTGGCCCTTGCCCGCCGTCTGGTGGACGCGCCCGCGCCCATTACTCCACCCGTCTTGGAGGGCGTCCCTACAGCCTCCAGCATCGTCGTCGCCCCGGACGCGGCGGAGGAGGTCCGCCTGGCCGTGCGGGCCATCGTGCAGGCGGCGCGGCAGGGCGCGCCCCTGCATAGGATGGCCCTGCTCTACCGCCAGCAGACGCCCTACGCCGCCCTGGTCCGTGAGGAGCTTGCCCTGGCGGGTATCCCCGCCGCCGGACCCGGCGCGGGCTCCCTGGCGGCGACCGCCGCAGGACGCGCCCTCCACGGCCTCCTGAGCTTCGTGGAGAGCGACATGCCGCGTGACGAGGTCATGGGCTGGGTAGCGGGGAGCCCCATGACCACTCCAGACCCCGCCGTCAGGCTGGAGCCAGCCCGGTGGGACGCGCTCTCCCGTGCGGCGGGCGTGGTGAAAGGGCGCGACCAGTGGCAAGACCGCCTGGAGGCTTTTGCGCTGCGGCTGGAGGAGCAGGCCGCCGAGGCGGACGACGAGGGCCACGACGCGCGGGCGGACCGGCTCCGCCGGGAGACATCCGCCGCCCGTGACCTCCGCGCCTTTGTCGGGCGTCTCTATCTGGACACCCGCCCACCGGAGGACGGGGCCTCCTGGGAGCGCCTGGCCCGGTGGGCCACAGGACTGCTGGACGGCTACCTGGACGCCAGAACGCTTGCCACCCCCGGCCACGAGGCGGAGGAGAAGGCCAGGGAAACGGTCGTTGCGGGGCTGGCGGAGATGGCCACGCTGGACGCGGCGCAGTCCGGCCCCTCTTTCGCGGAGTTCCGCATGGCGGTGGACGACCTCCTCGCCGCGCCGCAGGGCCACCTTGGCCGCGTGGGGACGGGGGTCTTCGTGGGGTCGTTCGAGGCGGCTCTGGGCGCGGGGTTCGCCCGGGTCTTCCTCCTCGGCATGGCCGAGGGATGGGTCCCCCCCCGACCTGCACAGGACCCGCTCCTCCCGGACGCCGAGCGCCAGGCGGTGGGCGGGAGCGCAGCCGGCTTCCCGTTGGCCGCGTCCGCCATGGCGGACGAGCGGTACGCCTATCTGGCCGCCCTTGCCTCCGCACCCCGGCGCACGCTCTCCTTCCCCCGCGCGGACACCGCTGGACAGCGGGAGCTGCACCCCTCCCGGTGGCTCCTGGAGTCCGCCACCCGCCTCAACGGTGCGCCGGTCTACGCCAGCGCCCTGTCGACCCTGCCGCAAGCGCCCTGGCTGAGGAGGGTCGCGTCCCGCGAGGATGGCCTGACAAAGGCCCGGACCGACGGCTTCACCGGCCCCTATGAGTACGACCTCCACGCCCTTGTCCGGTGGCGGGCGCAGGGTCTTCCCCTCCATCAGCACCATATCGTCACATCCGGAGACGGGCTGCGCCGCACGCTCGCCCTGGAGGCTGCGCGGCACTCCGCCCTCCTCACGCCGTGGGACGGCGACCTCACGAGCGCGGCGCAGGATGCGCGGCGTCTCCGCATCACGGGGCGCGCCGTCCTCTCCGCCTCCAGCCTGGAGGCTTGGGCCGCCTGCCCCTTCAGTTACTTCCTCTCCCGCGCCCTCGGCCTGGCCGCGCTGGAGACACCGGAGGAGGTCACCAGCCTCTCCGCCCTGGAGAAGGGCTCCCTCGTCCACCGCGTCCTTGAGGACCTCCTGAAGACCGCGCAACGGGAGGGAACGGCCCCCGGCCCCGGCGCGCCCTGGTCAGGGGAACACCGCTCCCTCATGGAGCGGCTCGCGGAGCAAGCCTTCGCGGACGCGGAGGCGCGCGGCCTCACCGGCAAGCGGTTGCTCTGGGACCTTCAGCGGGCGGAGATACTCTCCGACCTTTACGCCTTTCTTGAGGAGGACGCACGGTTGCGGGCGCGCTTCGGCACGCGGCCCCTGCGCGGGGAGATGGCCTTCGGGATGGACGGCGCCGCGCCCGCCGCGTGGGACATCCCTGGCCTCGGGACCCTCCGCTTCCGGGGGAAGGTGGACCGCGTGGACGTGGACGCTTCAGGCAAGGAAGCGGTGGTGCTGGACTACAAGACCGGCAGCGCCTACGGGTACAAGGACCTCGCAAAAGACCCCCTCGCGCGGGGCAGAAAGCTCCAACTCCCCCTCTACGCCGCCGCCGTCCAGGCCGCCCTGGGGGAGGGTGTCCGCGTGCGCGCTGCCTACTGGTTCACCTCGGCGAAGGGCGGTTTTGCCCTGTTGCCTCCTGAGCCAGTGGCCCTGGACACCATCGGGGAGCGGTTCACGGAGACGGTATCCGTGATAGCGGGGAGCATCCACGCAGGGTTGTTCCCCGCCAATCCCGGTGACGGGGACGCGAACTGCACGTACTGCGACTTCCGGACCCTCTGCCCGCAGCGCCGGGGCCGCATGTGGGAGCGGAAGCAAGCCGACTCCCGCCTGGCGGCGTACGTCGCCCTGTCGCAGGGCGCGGAGGAGGAGACGGAATGACCACAACCCCGTCCCCCAATATCGACCAGGACGCCCGGGACGCCATCGCCCGCCGGCTGGACGAGACCCTCATGGTGGAAGCGGGTGCGGGCACGGGCAAGACCACCAGCCTCGTCCGGCGCGTCGTCGCCCTGGTGGCGGGCGGGCATACGACGATGGACAAGATCGCCGCCATCACCTTCACGGAGGCCGCCGCCGCCGAGCTCCAGGAGCGCATCCGGGAGGAGCTGGAAAAGGCTGCCGCCTCGCCCGTCCTGTCCCACGAGGAGCGGGCGCGCTGCATGCAGGGCCTGCGCGACCTCGACCGCGCCGCCGTGCAGACCTTGCACAGCTTTGCCGGGAGCATCCTCAGAGAGAGGCCGCTGGAGGCCGGGCTGCCCCCCGGCTTCGAGGTGCAGGACGAGATCGCCGCCGGGCTCCTGTTCGACGAGACGTGGGACGCCTGG
>ORJL010528259.1_pt1 | contig 15255 bp, 18 predicted proteins | sample 1779941 | NCBI WGS metagenome assembly ORJL01 (sample SAMEA104232317, study PRJEB22302) | groundwater metagenome | biome: forest; feature: aquifer; material: groundwater | place: USA | collected 2011-08-07 | depth 5.8 m | reverse complement strand
TGGGGGTCCATATTTCCACCCCCACCCTAGCACGCACCGTGGCTCTGCTCGGCGGTCTCGGGACGGTATCCGGAGTCGCGGCCGACAAAATGTTGGCCCGCCTGCTGCAATCTGGCGATCCGGGCGAACATCTGCGCCGCGCGCTCTCCAACTTCCCGGACCACAAGATCGCGCGTCAAGTTCTGGGTACGTATTTCGTTCCGGGGGGCATCTCACCCGGTACTCCGTACAAACATGTTTCGGCTGTTACCCTCTCACCTTCGCGTCAATCGATCGCGCTCCTGCTGTGCGGCAACTTCGCGCTCGTCTGGCTGGCCAAAGAAGGCCACCGTAATCCCATCAGCATCAACTGGCTGGAAAAGATGCAAATGCCGCATCTGGCCAGTATTGCCGGCGCCATGTTGGCCGGAGTCGATGTGGTCACAATGGGTGCCGGAATTCCGCTCCAGGTTCCGAGCGTGCTCGATGCCTTAGCTCAAGGTCAACCGGCCGAGTATCGCGTGACCGTCACTGGTAGCACCGATGGGACCGTCGCCATGCGCTTCGATCCGCGAGAATTCTTCGGCCAAACATGGCCGGATATGAAGCGGCCGGATTTTCTGCCGATCGTCTCAACCGATATTTTGGCCGGTCTGATGATGAAAAAGATACCTGACGGAATTCAGGGTTTCGTGATTGAGCAACCGACCGCTGGCGGTCATAATGCTTCGCCGCGCGGAACATACTCTCTGAATGAATCCGGCGAGCCGATCTATGGCGAGCGCGACCGACCGAACTTCAAGAAACTACAAGGCCTCGGCGTGCCGTTCTGGATCGGCGGTTCGTATGCTTCGCCGGCAAAGTTGGCCCAAGCTATAGCAGTCGGCGCTCACGGTATCCAGGTCGGGTCGATATTCGCCCTCAGCAATGAGTCGGGTCTTGCTCCCTGTCACCGCCAGGAAATCATCCGGCGCTGGCATCGCGGTCAACTGCGCGTCCGGACCGACATCCACGCCTCGCCGACCGGCTTCCCCTTCAAGGTGGCCGAGCTACCGGGGACGCTGTCGGAAGAAGCGGTCTACTTGGCCCGGCACCGATCGTGCAATCAGCGTGGCTTGGCGACGCCGCACCAACTGCCGAACGGAGAGATCGTCTACCGCTGTTCGGCCGAACGGGTCAAAGATTACTTGGCCAAAGGTGGCGACGAGAATGACGCGATCGGCGCTCGTTGCATCTGCAACGGCTTGATCGCGACCACCGGTCTCGGTGATCCCGGCGAACCGGCGATTGTTACCCTCGGTGACGACGTCAACTTTCTCCGGTATCTCACCGAAACCGAGCACAGCACCTACACCGCGGCGCAAGCGATGGCGTATCTCCTCGACCCGGTGGAATGACCACCATCAGTACAGCCCTTTCCCTGCCAAACTTTCGGCGGGGATTTTTTTACTTTGTTGGCGGATCCGTTGCCATCATTAGCGGCCCAGTTTTTATCACGATAACAACGTTGAACTCGACCTCAAAATATGGTATGGTGCGCCTATGCCGAAAGGAAAACAAGCAACCGAAACGGTCGACGAATACTACCAGCAACTCGCAGAACTGACGACCGAAAATCGTGAGGCCAACCCATGGCTGAACGAAGACTTTTCTGGCCAACTGGCTGTTGATGTTTACCAAACGCCCGAAGGCTATACGATCCGCGCGGCGATCGCCGGCGTGGCGGCCGAAGACATTGATATTTCCGTCAATGACGACATGGTCACTATCCGTGGTGTTCGACGCGTCGATGACGATGTTCCGACGTCGAACTTTCTTTATCAAGAGTGTTATTGGGGCGGATTTTCTCGCTCCATTATTTTACCGACGGCGGTCGACGCCGATGGCGTCATTGCTAATCTGAAGAATGGAATTTTACGAGTGACCCTGCCGAAAATTGACGCGGTCGATCAACGGCCGATCCGGGTGGTTGATGATGACGAGACCGAAGCATGATTGTCAAGATCGTTACTGTTCATCCGTCCGTCACGGTCGTTAGCGGAGCCGACCGGCAATTCGAGATCCCGACCGAATCCTTTTCAACGCCTCCGCAGGTAGGGCAAACGTGGAATCTATCCCTGACCCACCTCCCATCCTCGGCCGAACAGGTTGCCAAACTCAATGACTACCTCACCAGCGCCTAAAGCCGAGCAAAAACCCAAGACCCCGCCGTCCTTTCCCTTCTGGAAGCAGCCTTGGATTTGGTGGTTGGGTGGATTGTTGGCCATCGCGCTGGTGGGCGGCGGAATTACCACCGGAATTGCCTATGCACAACAGGCGAAAACGATCGTTAAAGGCACGACTGTGCTGGGCCAGCAAGTCGGTGCAATGGATTCGTTGACGGCGATTGACACGGTCACAAAAGCCTGGACGGCCGCGGTCAAAACTGGACTGCGATTTACCCTCAACGGCGAGGAATACGCCGTTCCGCTTGACGGCTCGGCTGATGAAAAAACCGTTATCCTCGATTTGGTCGGCTTTCGTCCGACGAAAGCGGTCGACCGTGCCTATGCTTTCGGCCATGACGGTCCCTTGTGGCGACAAGCCTGGCAACGGTTGAGCGGGTATCTTGGCCGCCGCCATGAATTTGGCACAGTCGCGATCAGCCTGGACGATCTCCAGGGCTTATTGGCCCAACAACTTGGTGAATTTGAGATTGCGCCAGTCAATGCCGGCCTTGATTTCGACGGGGAAACAACCTTCACGGTCACGCCAAGCAACAATGGCGCCACGATTGACTACGGTTCAGCTATGAAGGCCGCCCGGCGGCAAATTCGCACCCTCTCACTCGCGCCAATTCCTTTACGGATCCTCAGCATAAAACCAACCATCGCCGACGCGCCGAAACTCGCCGCTCTCGCTTCAACCGAAGCAGTCAAGCTCCTTGATCGAGCCCCGCTGACCCTGACCGCCGGTGATAAAAAATGGACGATCGAAAAAAAAGAATTAGGCGGCCTATTTGGCTTCGTGAAGCTGAACGGACAGATCATCGTTGGAATTGATGAAACGAAAGGCATCGACTATCTCATTTCTCTTCGCGGCGAGGTCGAGGTAACGCCGAAGGACGCGAAATTCAGCATCGTCAACGGTAAAGTGAAGGAGTTTCAAACCAGCCAAATCGGGAGAACGATTGACCTACCCGCGACGTTGGCGAAAATGGACGCGGCCCTCCGGGCTCAAGCCGCCCTGCCGGTCGAGCTGGTGATTATCGAAGAACCCCCCGTCACCGACACCATCGGTGCCAATAATCTTGGGATTACTGAATTGGTGGCCGAAGGAAAAACGAATTTCCGCGGGAGCCCGGTCAACCGCCGTTATAATTTGACCTACGGGTCGCAAATCCTTAATGGCCTGCTCATCAAACCCGGTGAAACATTTTCCCTGGTTGACGCACTGGGGCCAATCGACGGCCAGCACGGCTGGAAACCGGAGTTGGTCATTAAACAGGGGGGAAAAATCACGCCAGAATTCGGCGGCGGTTTGTGTCAGGTGGCCACGACGTTATTTCGGGCTATTCTTAATGCCGGGTTGCCGGTCGTTGAGCGCCGCAATCATAGTTTGCGGATCAGCTATTATGAACCGCCGATTGGTCTTGACGCGACCATCTACGTGCCAAAACCCGATCTACGGTTTACCAATGATTACCCCGGGTATCTTCTCTTGCAAACAGAAGTCGTTGGCGATGAATTGATCTACCGATTCTACGGAATGAAGGACGGACGAAAAGTTGATATACCAGAGCCGAAGGTATATAACCGGACTGGCATCCCGGCGACAAAGACAATTGAGGTGACGGATTTGAAACCGGGTGAAAAAGTTTGCCAATCCCCTGGTCATCCCGGCGCGGACGCGACCGCGACGTATACCGTGACCAAAGCTGACGGCACAACGGTCACGCAAGTCTTCCAAAGCCACTACACCGCGATCGGCGTGATTTGTCGGGTTGGAAAAGCCGCGACAAAAAAGAAATAATCAGATTTGTGAAACAGCCCCGACTCGGTTGAGCGGGGCTGCGTTGGTGTAGATGAGGGCGCTGGCTAGAGCCGAGCACTTCCTCCGCCATTGACGGCTTGGGTGAGGTCGATGGCGCTTTGAATGAGCTGGGGGAGGTCGAAGACCATAGCCAGGGCAGCGATGAAGGCCAGAACGAGGATTACCGTCAGGACGGTGCGCATGGCTTACTCCCTATTGTGGTAGAGAAGAAAGCCGCCACAGACGACCAGGATCAGGCCGAGGACGAGATGCGGCAAACTCCGCGTGCCAGCGAAGTCGTCGTAGATTGTCGGCGCCGTCGTGACGAGCAGGCAGATCCAGAACTGGATGATGCCGATAATAAGCATCGCGATTCCAGCGGCGATTTTAAGCCGCCGCTTATTCCGCTGATGTCGCGCCTCTTGTTCATCCGCGTTAATACGAACCATCATCGGGCTGGGCATATTTTCCTCCGTGGAAAGTGCGATAAGAGGTCCGGGTTGATCTCGGACTCGTGAATCACCACTGTTATGATGACTGATCTGTGGGCAAGAAGATTGTTCTGTGGCGAGGTCGAGGACGAACCCAGACCAACCAGGGAATAATCTCCATGCTTGTCGTGCCCACAGGTCAATCGGCACAAAAGCGGCTCATGGATGCAGAAAGAATGTGACCGGAGAGGCTATCACGACTGGCCGCTTTTGTCAACCCCGTACTGTAACAAGGCAAAAAACACAATATAAATCGCTAGAAGTAACTTTTTAGGCGCCCCTTTTTCACCGTGGCCCAATAACGAAATTGTTGTCGTACGGGGTCAAGAGCTGGCGAAAAAGGTTGATATTTTAGCCCCGTTAGAGGTGCGGGGAATTTTGAATGATGACATTCCTAAAAACCGTGGTTTATCACGGAACATTGTTATTGTATATAACCAAAGAGTTCTTCACCTCTAACGAGGTTAGCGAAAAAATGCTATTCTTTAATTATGAACGCTCCCGATGAAGCCCGCATTCTGACCAGCCACGGTCAAGGTGACGACGTCGAGCTTGATGATAATCTCCGGCCGCGGCGGCTGACTGAATACGTCGGTCAAAAGCAGATTAAAGCGAACCTGCAGGTTTTTTTGGATGCCGCAAAAAAACGCGGCCAGGCCCTTGAACATGTTCTTCTCCATGGCGCCCCCGGTTTAGGGAAAACGACCCTGGCTCACATCATCGCTAAGGAGATGGGCGTTGATATTCGGATTACGAGCGGGCCGGCGATTGAGCGGGCCGGCGATGTCGCCGCGATCGTTTCGAATCTGGAAAATGGCGGGATCCTTTTCATTGATGAAATACATCGCCTTAACCGGGTCGTGGAAGAAGTATTATACCCGGCGATGGAAGACTATCAGCTGGACATCATCATCGGCAAAGGCCCGTCAGCCCGGACGGTCCGGCTCGAACTCCCCCGTTTCACGCTGATCGGCGCGACCACCCGGATGAGTCAACTCTCGTCGCCGCTCCGCGATCGGTTCGGCGCTTCCTACCGGTTAGATTTTTATGATCCCGACGAACTCATGGAAATCCTCAAGCGCTCGGCCGTGATTTTAAAAACCAAACTCCATCCCGATGCCGCCGCCGCGATCGCTTCACGCGCCCGACGGACCCCGCGGGTCGCTAATCGCCTTCTCAAGCGCGTTCGTGACTATGCTGAGGTGAAAGGCGACGGGACGATCACGAAAGCCTTGGCTGAAAATGCGCTCAATACGCTCGATATCGACCCGCTCGGCCTCGATGAGGTTGACCGGAAAATCCTGCGCTACATCATCGAAAAATTTCAGGGCGGGCCGGTCGGGCTCAATACGATCGCGGCGGCGGTGGCCGAGGATCAGGACACGATTGAAGATGTCTATGAACCATTCCTTCTGCAACTGGGATTTCTGACCCGGACCTCGCGCGGCCGAACCGCGACCAGCGCCGCCTATAAACATTTGGGCTTTCCAGCCATGAACACCCAACAAGAACAACTCGACGTATGACTTTACCGGCCGTTTGGTTATTGATTGTCTTCGCCCTCATCTTCCTAGCCCTAGTCATTATGGCGGTTGTCCACCTTTTTCACGCCTGGCGCTTTGGTGAACATACTCCCTTAGCGGCCATCACCAGCGGACTTTTTTTAGGTGGGATCATCGCCTTGGTTGTGGTTACATATGGCGTTCTTCGCGAGGTTGATTGGGGGCAAACGTTCGACATTACCCTGCCAAGTACCTCAATTCCTGGGCCCGATCAATCACTCGAATAACATGCGCCTGGCCTCACGTTTTCCCGGACAGAAACCTGATGAAAAAGTTCTCCTGGTGCTTCACCGGCACTGGATTGTTTTACTGAAAGATTTATTGATCTTTGTGGCGCTCATCGTTTTACCCGGTGTTGTTTTTCTGGTTGCGAAAAACTCGCTGAACTGGGATCTGGCGGCCGGATCGTTAGGGTTTATTGCCTTAGTGATGGGCGGAAGTTTATATTGTCTCTTTATCTGGAACCTCGCTTTCGGGTATTGGCTTGACTATCTACTCGATTACTTTGTTGTTACCGACCAACGAGTCGTTGATATAGATCAAGAAGGGCTCTTTAATCGAACCATTGCCGAACAGCCGCTCTACCGCGTTCAGGACGTGACGACTGAGGTCCGCGGTGTTTGGCAAACAATGTTGCGATTCGGCAATGTCTATATCCAAACTGCCGCCGAAAAACAGCGCTTCATTTTTGAACAGGTCCCACGCCCAGAAGAAGTCGCCAAACAGATCATTACCCTGTCTGAGCAAGCGGCACATGCTGGCGAAAAAAAGAGCGACGGAAATTCAACGTCGGCCGCTGAACAGAAAAAGTAATCCCCGGCCGGGTTGACCCGGTACTACAACAAGTACTGAACAATAAAGATTATTTTTTTGTCCACGTAGCTCACTCAATTACGGCGTGTATTTTATTATAGTACTTGTTGTAGTACCGGGTTGACCAAGAGGGTGTTTTTTGGTATAGTCACGCAGTTTTCTAACACCATGGCTGAACCATCGTTCACCCGCGCTGTCGGGCGAAACACCATTATCCAATTTGTCGGGAAGGTTGGGAGCACCATGCTCGGCCTGGTTACGGTGGCCATGATTCAGCGGTATCTTGAACCGGCTGGCTTCGGCGCGTACACAACCGCCATGGCCTATTTAGGGTTTTTTTCCGTGCTCGCCGACTTGGGGCTGTATGTTCTGCTGGTCAGAGAATTGGCGAAGCCGGAGGCGGACGCTGATTTCGTCGCGGGGAATCTGCTTGGTCTTCGCTGGGTTTCCGTCGTCGTCATCCTGAGTATTGGAACGGGGCTGGTTTTTCTCTTGCCCTATGAGGCCGAGGTCCGACAGGCGGTCGCCGTTGGTGTTTTGGCGTATGTGGCCATCGCCGCCACCCAGCTTTTAGTGGCCATCTATCAAAAACATCTGGCCATGGCCCGAGTCGTCACCGGTGAAATAATCAGCCGGGTGGCCTGGCTCATCGGTAGCTGGCTGGTCATCCATTATGCTGGCGGACTCTCGGCGTTGATGGCAGTCGTGGTGGTGGCGAACGGTCTTCTCCTGATAACGCTCTGGGGCGCGGCCAGAAAATTTATTTCCCTTCGTCCGCGGTATGATAAAAAGTACTGGCTCTACCTGCTTCGGGAAACCTGGCCGATTGCCGTGTCGGTCGTCCTCAACCTCATATATTTTCGTGCTGATACCTTAATTCTTGCTTGGTTGCGATCATCCTATGAGGTTGGTCTGTACGGCGCGGCCTATAAAGTCCTGGAAATTCTTAACACCTTTCCGCTCATGTTTGTGGGCTTGTTACTGCCGGCGCTCGGAGTCGCCTATGCCGGCCAGGATCGTGAACGTTTTGTCCGTTTGTATCAACGCGGGTTTGGGTTGCTGGCCATGGCGGCGTTGCCGCTGGTCGTCGGCGGATGGATCCTGGCCGAGCCGATTCTGGTGCTGATTGGGCAACAAGCCTACGCGCCAGCCGCGCCGATTCTCCGCCTGCTCCTCATCGCCGTCGCGGCGCTCTACATGAATTCATTATCCGGGCATGTCGTGACGGTCATCGGCCGCCAGCGCCAGATGGTCTGGGCGTATTTGGCTGTGGCGGTGATCGGCCTGGCCACCTATCTCACGCTGATACCGATGTATGGCACCCGTGGCGCGGCCATCGGCACCATCGTGACAGAGTCCCTCACCGCGATCATCGGCTCAATCATGGTTTTGCGGGTGATCCATTTTCGTCTCGATATTCGCGGCCTCCTCAAGACGCTTGTCGCCGCGACCGCAATGGGGGTCGTTGTTTGGGCTCTTCGCGAGCAGTCATTATATTTACCGGTGCTCGTTGGTGGCATGGCGTATGTTGTCATGTTGCTCGTGACGAAAGCCGTACCACCCCAACAGCTTCGGGAAATTTTTAGTCTGCGAGGAGCGGGCACCAGTGAGTCGACCACGGTATGATCCCGTTATTACTCAAGACAGCTTCCAATCCCGTTAGAAATGCCGAAAACAATTTGTTGGAACGGGCATCGGATGATGCGGCGTCATAACTAAAAGCCGGATGTCATATGTGTATTCATTTCCAACGGGACTAACGGGATGACCCCCGACCTGTCGATTATTATCACCAATTATAACGAGCGCGAATATTTGCGTTCGGTATTGCAGGCGCTCAGAAAAGAATTCTCGGCGTCACCGGAAATACTGGTGGTCGATAATGCGTCGCAGGACGGAAGCGTTGGAATGGTCCGAGCAGAATTTCCGGAGGTAACCCTGATCGAGTCGCCGACAAATCTGATGTATGGTAAAGGAAATAACCTCGGCTTGGCCCGGGCGACTGGGTCGTGGCTGATGATCCTCAATCCGGATGTCCAGTGGACTCCGGGGACACTCGCGAAGTTCATTGCCACGGCCCAACAACGTCCCAATCTCGATCTGGCCGCCCCACGCTTGCTGTATCGCGACGGCCGAACGCAGGTTAACGCCCATCACGCCTGGCCGTCGTTGTGGACGGTCTTTGTCGATTATTGCCTGCCGCTCCAGCAACTCCTGATGCGCTACAGCCACCACCCCTATCAACTGCCGGTGGCTGACCATACCACCACCAGAACCATCGCGCATGCCACTGGGGCCTGTTTACTTGTCCGGCGCGACGTCGTTCGCGATGTTGGTCCTTTCGATCCCCAATTCACGATGTATCTTGAAGAGACCGACTGGCAGGCACGGATGGCCGCGGCCGGGTATCAATCCTGGTTGTTGGGCGAAACGGCGATTACTCACTTTGGGGCGGCCCAGAAATCATTTGCCCAAGCATCGCGTCATTACCTTTGGGGTTTGCGGCGGTATGCCGAAAAGCATTGGACAGTTGCGCAACAAGCAGCCCTGCCGCCGGTCGTGATGGGCGCAACCCTCATTTCTATAATTACTTTACTATTACTGTTCCTCCCAAGTTTCTTCGTCGGCGCAACCGGACGACGGGTCCGACACTATTTCTTGGTCTATCTGAAACTTGTCCTGCGGTTGCTGTGGTGGCCGCATGCCGTCCCAAAAACATCATGACCCCACCTTTACTCAAGATGTTTCTAATCCCGTTAGAAATGCCAAAAACAATTTCTTGGAACAAGTATCGTGATACAACCAGTTTAATGAAAAGTAGAATGTCATATGTGTATTCATTTCTAACGGGACTAACGGGATGAACATCTTCCCTCACCACCGAACCACGCTGTGGTTATCCGCTCTGGGGCTGGCCGCCGCGGCTGGAGCAGGGTTGATCATCGGGTGGTTTGGAGTCGCTGGTGTACTCAGGCTGGCCGCGCTCTTACTTATAGTCCTGGTTCTCTGGAAGCCGGAATTGGCCTTTATCGCCAGCATCGTTTCAATGGTCATCGGCCAGTTCGTCCGCCTCTCCGTTTTGGGCGGTGATAACGGCGTGATTATAAACGACCTTCTGTTGCCTGCACTTATCGTTGTTTGGGTGTGGCGACGGTTGAGTTCGGGGCGATGGCCCCTCCCGCGCCAAAGTTTGACATTGCCCATCATGGCAGTGATTGGCATCATGATTCTCTCCTTAATTCTGAATAGTTCCAATTACACCCAGCGGGAAATATTTTCAGGCTTGCTGTACCAAGTTCGATGGATCGAATACGCTCTGGTGCTGGTGATGGGGTTTGATTGGCTCCGAACCCGTCAACGAGCCTGGCGTTACGTGATCCTGGTCGGGGGTGGCGCTGTTGCCGTCTCATTGTTGGGGTTTGCGCAATTACAAATTTTCCCCGACTTCTCTTTCATGGTTCCGCAGGGTTGGGATCCGCATGTTGGGCGATTGCTCTCCACCTGGTTTGATCCAAACTTTCTGGCCGGCTGGCTGGCCTTCCTCATCACCATTGCTTTGGCGACCGCTCTGTCACTGCCGTGGAATCGGGCGCGCTGGTGGTGGCTGGCAATCGGGATCATGACCCTCGCCGTCATCCTGACCTTCTCACGGAGCGGGTATGTGGCTTTAGCGGCTGGGGCTGGACTCGTCGCGCTGATCCGATCACGAACGGTATTTTTCTTGGGACTGCTGACCATGGTCGGCGTGGTGCTCTTTATCCCGCGGGTGCAAGAACGCGTGATTGGCATCCGGACAGTCGATGAAACGGCCAGGTTGCGGATCATTTCCTGGCAGAATGCGTTCACGGTTATTCATGACCACCCGTTGCTTGGCGTCGGGTATAATCTCTACCGCTATGTCCAGGTGGATTATGGTTTTCTCACTGACACCAAAGAACATTCGGCCAGCGGCTCGGACTCGTCGTTGTTGACGATGTGGGTGACAACGGGCATCCTTGGGTTGTTAGCCTATCTCTGGCTCTTCATTGCCATGCTCCGTGAAGCTTGGCGAACCTGGCGCGATCGAGCCTTACCGCCGGAGTGGCGCGGGTTTGGACTCGGCTTATTGGCGGCGCTGATCGGGCTTCTCGTTCACGCGCAATTCGTCAACAGTCTTTTTTACCCGCATATTATGCAAACCGTCTGGATATTTTTAGCCGCCGCGATTATGGTTCGACATAGCTCACCACAGGTGGTCCGACAATCCCGTTAGAAATTGTTTTCCAATGAACTATTATACGTATGATATGCTGAGTGAATTTCTAACGGGGCAGGCCCCATGCTGATACTTAGCCTTGGCATCGCCGCGGTCGTAATTGTCATCGCGCTTTGGCGTCCGCCGCTTGGCGCCGCGGCGATAATCCTGCTCTGGCCGACGTACCTGATTCGCACCAGTATTGCCGGGGTGCCGACTACGGCCCTGGAACTGGCGCTGTACGGCGCGCTGGCGGCGCTGATACTCCGTCTCGGGTTTCGTCAAACCATCTGGCATTGGATACGATTGCCGCGCGACACGTGGTGGTTGCTTGGTTTTTGGGGGCTGGCTTGGATTACGGCCACCATTTTCGCCGTCGATCATCAAGCCGCCCTTGGCGCCCTGAAAGCCTGGTGGCTTGATCCGCTACTGTTCATGGGGCTGTTAATCATCGCGGTTCGCACCAAAACGGAACGGCACACAATTATTAATGCGGCCATCCTCAGCGGCGTCATTGTCGCGCTGGCCGGCTTGGTCCAACTTGTCGGTTTCCGACAAACTCTCCAAGAAGGACGCCTCAGTTCTTTTTTTACTCCGGTCGCGAACTACGCGGCGATGTACCTTGGTCCATTACTGGTGATGACGGTTAGCTTATTGCTCCACGGTCGACGGACAGCGTGGCGATGGTTGGCAAGCGTGATCATGACGTTGGCTATCGGCTTAACTCTTTCCTTCGGTGCCTATCTGGCCGTCGCCGTCGGAATATTTTTCTCCTGGATTTTTTTACCGAGTGGAATGTTGAAGCGCCGGTTGGCGGTAATCGGAACGGTGATCGTGATTGTTGCCGTGGTCGGGCTAAGCCAGACAAAAAATTTCGGCCAGCACTTCAATTTTTCCGATCGATCGTCGGGTTCCGCCCGCCAGCAAGTATGGGTTACGTCGTGGGCACTCATCCGTCAGGATCCGTGGTTCGGCGTCGGGCCGAATAATTTTGAAGTCGCTTACCGGACGGAACTTCCCAAGCACTACTTTCCGCCGCTTGAATGGTTGGTCGCCCAGCCGCATAATCTTTATTTAGCCCTCTGGTTAGAAACCGGATTGCTCGGCCTCTTAGTATTTGGCTGGTTGGTGTGGCATCATTTTCGTCTGGGCCTGCGCCAATTTCTTCATGAGCCTGAACATCGAAACATCGCCTTCGCCAGCCTATCGGCCATTGTCGTTCTTCTTGTTCACGGCTTGGTTGATACCACGTATTTCAAGAATGACCTGGCCATGGAGTTAGCTCTGCTCGTGGCTTTACCCTGGCTCGGGGAAGTGCTGTTAGCGAAGAAGTAATGTTTGACCAAGGTTATTTACTTCTCTCCGTCGTGAAGACATCGCTGTTGCTCGTCTCCACTTCCTCCCTCCCCCCACCCCCTCTTTCCCTCACCCTAGCTCGGGGTTGCCCTCCATAGAAATGGAGAGCTTCATGAGAGGGACGTATTATACAAACTAACCTACTCGAAATTTCGGCAGGTTAGTTCTTTTTATAGTATTTTGGGATCGACTTAGCGGCGCTTCTTCGAAACTTTGCGGCGCTTTGCCACCTTTTTTGCTTTTTTGCGTTTTGCCATGGACAACACCTCCTTTCTTTTGTGTCGCCCCAACAGTTTTTTACCGTGTTAGGACGCGCGTCATGAAAAATATTTTTACGGTGCGTTATCCACAATTCGTGGTTGGAATGATTGTACCACTTTTTGATGTCAACGACAACAAAAAAATAAATAATACTTCTCGCTAAGGTTAGTCTATATTTTCTTTACCACGATCAGAAAACAACCCAACATTCAAGCTGGCGGAGCTCGATCAAATGTTCTTTGAAAAAATCCCCGCACGAGCCGTTAGGCAAGGCGGGGATGTGAACCGCGTTAGCGGCGATAGTGGACATCCTTCATCTGGAACGCCGGCGAGCAAGCGCATACCACGACCATGTCCTCCAGTGATTCGTTAGTGAGAGCGTGTTCAGTTTTGGGATCGATCCGAATCCAATCGCCGGGTTTAATCGGCTGACGAACTCGGTCAGTCTCGATGAAGCCCTTGCCCTCGACCACAAAGATGAATTCAGTGGTTTTCTTGTGGTAGTGGGGTTGCTTACGACGTGCAGGGTCATTGATGACCCGGCCAAAAGCGATGCCCAAACCGAGGTCCGGGAATGGATAGGAGATAATCTTCGCGCCATCAAAGCACTCCTGCATTTCCGGCAAAGACAACGGGTGCACATCTTCGGCAAAACTCATGTCGTCCAACAGATGAACGTCGACCGGATCAAAGGGCGGTAACGCAAACACCAAATGTTCCAGATGGCCGCTACTCCTGTTCCGGAGCATATGAGGAACCCCAACCGGAATCTCACACACACTCCCAGCCGCCACCTGTCGATAGGAGCCATTTGGGTTGGGAGTACCAAGCCCCAGCTCCCCGCACCCTTTCGTGATGACATATATCTCGGTCATCCGTTGATGTTTGTGCAGCAGCGACGCGGCCATTGGATTCATGGTGACATGAGCCATTGACCACGTGGGCTGTTTCTCGACCTCACGGAGCACCTGCTCACAGACATTTGCTACGATGGGAAAGTCTATGACGTTTAGCTTTGTCATATAGCATCCTTTCTGTTTTGAATGTGCCGTATTGACAATACGATACCATAAAAAATTACAGCATCAAAAATAGTTTATTGGGAGGCGACGTAGGACTCGAATGGTTCGGCACGCTCACCACGACGCCTGGGAACTCGCCTGCCTTCGCCGAAGCTCCGGCTTCGTGCAGGCAGGTCATTACCTGCCCGCCGTACGGAGTAATACTGTTAAGCGTTCTGCTGGTGGGCGCGGATGGACTCGAATGGTTCGACAAGCTCACCACAGCGCCTAGACCTCGTCATTATCAGTGACCCCGTACAATTCCTCGAGTACTCGGAATCTACGGGGCAGGCGCGCTTACCTTGGCACATGGTGGGCGATCCAGGATTCGAACCTGGGACCTCGTCATTATCAGTGACGCGCTCTAACCATCTGAGCTAATCGCCCATTCGCCCACCATGTGCAAATGTATAAATGTAAACATGTTCCCCGCCCCGTAGAATCCCGAAGGGATGCATACTGGGTAACCACCTGTCTGCCAGCCGAAGCGAGTGTAGGCGGGAGCTAGTCGCCTCCCCCCGACTGCTTTCTTGGATACAAAAGAATGTGAAACCGTGACTAGGGTACCAATATTCCCCTTTTCTGGCAAGACCGAGCCCCCCCCGCTTATTCATGGTAAACTTAACGCATGAAAATCTATTTTGCCGGAACGATTCGTGCCGGTCGCCAAGACCGCGGTAAATATATAGAGATCATCAAGGTGCTCCAAGAGTTTGGTCAGGTATTAACTGAGCATATTGGGAGCGATCTGCCAGAAACCGGAGAGGCGCTTCCATCAGCCGACATATTCCATCGCGATCGGGCGTGGTTGGAATCAGCTGACCTCGTTGTGGCTGATGTTTCAACGCCGAGCACAGGCGTCGGTTATGAAATGGGTATTGCTGAATCGCTTAAGATCCCCATCGTTTGTTTGTACCGACGTGGAAGCGAGCGACGCATTTCTGGTATGGTTGAAGGCAATCCCTACGTTACGATTCTTGAATATGATATACCGGAACAGGTTGCGCCCGAGCTGCGAGCGGTAGTGACAAAATTTTCAAGGTAATATCTAAAAAAAGGCGACACATTGGGTGTGTCGTCAGGTCGAACGGTTCAAAAATCCTACCTAGGAAATTCACTGCGGGCATAATTCTCTTCTTCAGCCTCAAGCTTTTCCTGCGGGAAAGGGGCATTGCACCGGGTGCATTTTTCGTGGCTGAACTTCGGGGCGTTCTTTGGCCCTCCAACTTCCACGTCGTTGAATTGGCCACACCCCGGGTCGCAAATAACGAGGAACTCGTATACCAATCGCGACATGTGGGGCCTCCTTTTGTATACTAGCAGTGTATCACAAATAAAAAAGACGACGTACAGTTAACACCTAGAGGTGACACTCTGTTACCCATGGGGTGTTTATCGTCAGCTGAGCGGAAAAATTACTCGACCAATCAGGCATCGATCATTTTAGCTCTGGCGTTAGCCAAATTTTCGCCTAGAACAATACAGAT
>ORJL011264783.1_pt1 | contig 15258 bp, 10 predicted proteins | sample 1779941 | NCBI WGS metagenome assembly ORJL01 (sample SAMEA104232317, study PRJEB22302) | groundwater metagenome | biome: forest; feature: aquifer; material: groundwater | place: USA | collected 2011-08-07 | depth 5.8 m | reverse complement strand
GTAGTCGAGGTTGTTCGCGAGATGCTGGGCGTTGTTCATAGGCAGACTGTACAGATAGTTGTGCAGCTTGGGGCTGAAGTAGTTGATCCTCTTCACCCGAGGGAACGGTATTCGCCAGACCTGGTCGGCCTCCAACGCGAAAATCTGGCGGATGATGTCCTTCCGCTTGGCCTGGTCCATCTCGACCCTCTGCGCCGCGGTGAGCCTATCTACTTCGGGGTCGTTGATCCCGGCGTAGTTGGCCTGGCCCTTAGAGTTCATGGAATCGTAGACGGCCCCATCCAGCGAGTTCCCTGAGAACACGACCCCGAAGGTCGCCGTGTCGTACTTTCTTGTCCGGAGAGCCGCATTGAACGAGGTGTTGTCCATCGGCGTAAGTTCCAAGTTCACGTCGACTGCCTTCAAATTGTCCAGCGCCACGGCAATATACCGGGCCAACTCGGTATAGGCGTAGTAGTTTACCTTGAACTTGAGACCATTCGCGTATCCGGCATCCTTGAGCAACTGCCTGGCGGTTGTTGGATCGTACCTATAGTAGCGCAACTTGTCGAGGCCGGGCTTTGTATCGAAGAGCTCGTTCCATGGAATGGGTGCCAGGATGCTCGCACTGCCTTCCAGGATGTCTTTGACCATGCCAGGGCGGTCGATGGCCAGGGACATCGCGCGCCGCACGCGAACGTCGTTGAACGGTGCTTGGTCCAGCCGGGTGTAGAGATTATACAGGCCGTAGTTGTTGTCGACGACCTCGAACATGGTCTCCGGGTTGCTCCTTTGTAGCGCGTTCATCTCGGCGACGGACAGGACGTCCGTAGCGGTTGTCTTGTGGATCACACCCGCTCAATAGGCTGCCCGGATGGCCTGTCTGTCAGAGATCACAAGCAGCTCCGCGCCATCCAGGAGAGGCGCGCCAGGAATGAAGTAGTTCGGGTTCTTCTCATAAACGACCCGCTCTTTGCCGTATAGCTGTTTGATGACGAAAGGTCCAGTGCCGATGACAGTCTTCTTGAAGTCCCCGTCTTTGTCCGCCACTTCCTTGGGTGGAATGTAGGCGGAGACTCCAGCTGGGCCCTCTTCCAGGAACGCGGCATAGGGCGATTTGAGGGTCACAGTGACGGTGTACTTATCGGGTGTCTCCATCTTGTCGACGAGCGAGAACCCACCCTGGGCCGGGCCACCCTGCATGAACTTGTCGTAGGCCCACTTGATGTCACTGGATGTGAGCTCGCGGCCACTTACTGGCGCTACGTTCTGCCACTTGACGCCCTTGCGAAGGTTGAACGTCCAGACTTTCCCATCGGCAGAGACGGTCCACGATTCGGCAAGTTGAGGGCCGGGCTCACAACCTAAGGCATTGGGAGTGGACATCTCGAGGGTGCCCTTGCACACCACGAGCTTGCTATAGACCGGCGCCACCGCCGTTACAATGGCGGAGGTAGAATCAATGGTGTAGTCGAAATGAGGCCAGACGAGTGCGCCTGCGTGCTTGAGCACGCCTCCCGCCCTCGGAGTTATTGAAAAGTCGGGCTTTTTGGCTGGGTATTCAATGCCCCCGATCTTGTCCGGGTTGACATTGAAGCTCCCGAAGACCGCCTTCACCGATGGGGCAGGCTGAGGGGCTTGAGTTGTTGGCGCGGTGGTCGGCGTCGACTTCACAGTCGTGGGTGCCGGAGCTGGCGTCGGTGCGGTTGCGCCGGTGGTCGGGACTGCTGTCGGGAAAGTGGTTGGAGTCGATACAGGGGATTTCGTTGGGACAGCCGTGGGCTGCGCAGCCTGGCCGCAACTGATAACGACGAGCGCCAACACCGTGAGCAACGAAAGAACCCCAAGAAGCTTCGCCATTTTCATTTCTCCCTCCAAGTCCTAATAGAGTAGTGGAACGGTGCCTTCGGTCTTTGCCGAGGGTTTTGGCAGGACAACCGGGCCGGCTTCTCTAGACGGAAGGATAACGGTGGCCTTGCCCGGGGCCGTCACCTCTCCGCGCTGGTTCTCGCACCACATATCTATGTCCACCAGGTGGTGCCCATCCTCATCGATCTGCTTCTTGAGTACCTTGCCCCTAACCCAGGTTGTGTCCCCAAGGTAGTTGAATTGGCGGAACTGGTTCGACATCTTCCAAAACCAGGCGGTGTCCCCCATCCAGTTGGAGACGAGCTGGGATAGGAAGCAGCTTCGCAGGCGACCGAAGTCGTAGGGGTACGGATTGCCTATCTTGTTGGCCCATGCCTGCTCCCAGTGCCCCCGCTCGACCACATCCGGAACGCCCCATTCGTTCAGGCTGTAGAACTTGGGGCGTCTCATCCGGTATTTCCATGCTATGCGCCAGCCATAGGCGCCACCCCAACCCCGCATCCAGGCGATGATATCGCTGGTGTTCATCGGCCCCCGGACCATTTGGGGCAGCGACTCGCCTTCCTTGACGTCCTCCCAGTACCGGGGCGTGCTTCCTTGGACTTGCTCCGCCGCATATGCGTCCTCGATTTCCTTGATCATCTCCGGGGTGTACTTGGTGCGCTCTATATGGAAATTCTTCTTGGTCTTGGCTGCTGCGTCCCTCTCAGTGCGCACGAAGTAGTACCTGTCGACGGCGGCCAGTTCTTTCCTCTGGTTGAGATAGTCCACGCGGTACTTGGTGATAAGCGAGCGGCCCCCGCTGAACCTGCTATGGGGCTTCTCCACGACATCGTAAAGGTAGTAGCGGGTTGTCATACGGTCGCCAGGAAGTGTCGGAAGAAACCACTCCCACTCGTCGCCCGAGAAGAATTCATGGACTCCAGCCAGGGCATGAGCACCCCTCGACCGCAGCTCCGGCCTGATGGACTGCGTTTCACTTATGCCCATCGTTGTTAAAAATAGGGGAGGAGCGATGACACCGCGCCAGTGGCTCTTTCGTCCGTACTGTTCATCGCACCAGAGGGGATTGTCATCGCCGTAGCCGTAGGCGAAATGCCTGAACCCATCGAGAGTAGCGTACTCGTTCAAGGCGGGGAAGTCCTGCGCCTTGGGGCCAGGAGCGACCACTCCAATGCGCTCCCGCATGCGGGCTATTCCTTCGTCGGTGATCTTCGCGGTTGTGTCGACGTACTTCTTGACAACCTCGCTCGCATCTCCCATAGACCCGCCTCCTATTCGAAGACTACTTGGCCGCCCGAAGCCCGAGAAGTTCGCCTGTCACGAACTCGCTGTGTTCACCCAAGCGCGGAGCCGGCAACCTGGTGCCTGCCGGAGTCCCCGAGAGTTTCCACGACGGGCCCGGATACAGATGTGAGCCCGCATCTGGGTGCGGCACGAGTTCGAAGTACCGCCGCTCGGTCATGTGCGAGTCGTGGAGGAGTTCCCCGCTGTCGAGGACGGCGCCAGCCCCTATCCCGGAACTCTGGAGGATCCGCATGAGCTTGTAGCCATCCTGGGTGGCGGTCCACTGGCCGAGGAGCTTGTCCAGTCTATCACGGTTGGCGACTCTCTTTTCAGAAGCAGCGAACCCAGGGTCGCCCACCCACTCTTGTCGACCGGCAATTTCGCAGAGGGAGTTCCATTCTACCTCCGAGCACACTGATATGGCTATCCACCTGTCCCTGCCCTGGACCGGGTAGACGCCGTGGGGGGCCATCGATGGATGGTAGTTGCCCAGGCCTCGCCTGGGCTTGCGATTGAACGCAAAGTCGAGGATGTGTTCTCCCACAAATGCGACGGCGGACTCGACCATCGGCACTTCGATGTGTTGGCCTTCCCCGGTCCGGCGACGGTGGTAGAGAGCCGCGAGTATCGCATCCGCAGCGTGAAAGCTCGAGATCGGGTCGGGCAAAGGCGTGGGCAGCCGCGTCGGAGGGCAATCCGGGTATCCCGTCAACGCAACCAACCCCGATAGCTCGGCAAGATTTCCTCCGTAGCCCCTGTAGTCCCGGTACGGCCCTTCGAGGCCATATGCCGGCATCGAGACCAGAACTATGTCGGGCCTAAGCGAGCACAGGACCTGATAGCTGTAACCGAAGTTCTGGAAAACCCTGGGGGCGAAATTCTCCACGACCACATCGCTGACCTTCACAAGTCCCTCGAACGTCTTCTTGCCTTCTGGGGTCGTGAGATCGGCTAGAACGCTGAGTTTGTTCCTGTTGACATCGTTAAATTGGGGAGCACGGTCGAGAGGATGTGCACCCGGTTCGTTGTTGGGATACGGGCCGGGGCCAGGCGGGTCGACATCGCCCCGAAACGAATCAATCCGTCGCAGGGCCTCGACTTTGATCACCTCGGCGCCTGCATCACCTAGAAGTTTAGCGCCGAAAGGACCGGCCCACGTTGTTGCCAGTTCGACGACGCGAACGCCTTCAAGGGCCTGCCTGCTCACCACTCTCTCTCCGTTCGTTAAATGACACCCTGGGCCGACAGCGCCTCAAGTCGGCTCCCGGTCAACCCGAGGAGTTCGCCGTAGACCTCGCGGTTGTGTTCTCCCAGGGTTGGAGCGCGACTTATCATTGTGCCCGTCTTACTGAAACGGAACGGCGGCCCCTGGTATGCAGCCTTTCCAGCAACCGGATGGTCAAGCTCCTGGAAGAAGTCGCGGGCTATCAGTTGCGGCGACTGCAGGATATCCTCTGGAGTGCAGACGTAGCCACTAGCAACACCGGCGTCCTGGGCCTGCGAGAACGCTTCCAGCTTCGTCCGAGGGTCCATCCACACCTGGATGATAGCGTTGATTTCCTCGCGGTAGATCTTGCTTCCTTCGAAGGAGGCGTACGGCAGCTTCCCCAACTCGGGCCTGCCTGTGAGTTCGGCAAGGCGTTGCCGCCCGGTCGCGACATACATCACGGACGTGTAGCCATCTTTGCAGCGGAACAGTGCAGGTCCCCCCTTGCTGCCCAAACGGTTCGACGACACGCCTGCGTATGCATACTTCACCGTGTCGGCGAGGAGGAGAGGAATCAGGCTCTCCACTATAGAAACATCTATGTGCTGACCTTCTCCAGCGAACTCCCTCGCGAAAAGAGCTGATAGTGCACCAGACAGTGCATTCGCCCCTGCGGTGTACTGGGCGACGCGGAACCCTAACTGGAGTGGCTCACGGTCAGGCTCGCCTGTGAGAAAAAGGACTCCACTGAGGGCGCAGGCGACAAGCTCGGAGGCTCTGTAGTCGCGGTACGGTCCGGTCTGCCCGAAATTCGAGATCGAGGTCATTACGATTGAGGGGTTGTAACGTCTAAGCTCGCCGTAGCCGAGGCCAAGACCGGGCAAGACTCCCGGCACAAAGTTCTCTACCAGGATGTCGGAGTTCCGCACGAGTTCTAGCAGCAGCTCGCGGCCCGCTCGGGTCTTAAGGTCAAGAGTTACGCTTTTCTTGCCGGTGTTGAGGTAGAGATAGAGGACGCTGCGCTCCAGCCCCTGGGTTTCTCCAGCGAACGGCCCGACATGCCTGGAAAGATCACCTGTTCGGGGTTTTTCGACCTTGATGACCTGGGCTCCCATGCCTGCCATGAGTTTCGTGCAATAAGGACCGGCAGCCAGGTGGGTGAGATCCAGTACCCGAAGCCCAGCCAGGACGCCATCCCGAGGCAAAGCGGTCGTCGATGACAACTCTGGGGCAATTCTCCGTTACATCGATGGCTGTGTAGCAGGAACCGTAGTGCTGGTGATCAATCGTGACATTTCGTTGTGTAGTTGTCAATAGTATCCGCGCAAAGGAGTCTGTGGCCCTTTTGTACCACCGACGCCTCAACCCTTGACATGCATCGGTGCTGGTGATATAAGTTGGCTTCGGGTTGGCTTAGCGCAGCACCAGCGCTCGGTCACCCTGGAGCAGTGTTCACTTCACGGTCGGCGAATATCGTAACTCGGGGTTGAGGGCTGACAAACGTGTTGAATGTGATCGAGTTCGTCAAGGTCCAACCAGGCAAGCTCCGGGATTATGTAGCTGCCGCCGGGGCGGAGCAGCTTTCCCTGTACCACGACTTAGGCTTCCGTCTCGTCGGGTACTGGGAAACGGTGCTGGCGCAAGGGAACTGGCCGGAGGTTGTCGCGCTCTGGGAACTGGACGGCTACATGGAGTACGCGAAGGCGTCCTCCCAGGCATTCGGACAAGGGGCCCTCGGTGAGAGGTACAGGGAATGGCAGGCCCATCTGGGCGGGCTCGCTGAATCGAGTCGAGGGCGGGTGCTGTCGCCATCCTCAAGGACTCCCTCGGTGGAGAAGATACAGAAGAGCGGAAAGCGGGCCCCGGTGTGCTTGCTCCAGGTCTCGCGGACGGTGCCGGGGAAGTCGCCGGAATACGTCGAAGACATTCAGAAGCTCTGGGCGCCTGCTGCCGAGAAACACGGCTGGTGGATGATCGGAGCGTACCAGAACCACGGGTGGAAGAACAGAGAAACCTTCGACATCTGGGGCACCGAGTCGTGGAGCACGGTCCCCCCCGCAGCCATTTACTCGGAGCTGCAGACCATGGGCGCAGATGCGCACATCTGGTCGGAGGTGGCCCTAGCCCTGCGGGACGATTGGGAATCGCGCCTCATGGTAGCACTGCCGTTTTCGACCGTTTCTTGAAAATCCGGCGAAAGTCCCCAGCTACTTCTATTGAAGGGTGGCAGATCCAATGCTCTATATCGAGGAACGGACAAGGCTGAAGGCGAGTAAGCGTGCCGAGTATTTGGCCGCTGCGGAGAAGGAACAAATCCCGCTGTACTATGATCTAGCCCAGCGGCTGGTAGGCTACTGGGAGACCGTTCCCACCGAAGGGTACTGGCCCGAAGTAATCAGCGTGTGGGAACTGGACGACTTCGACGCCTTCGGCAAGATATGCCAGAAGCGGTACTCCGAAAGCGCCCTCGGCAGGAGGCATCGCGACTGGCAGGACCGCCTCGGGGCGGTGGCCACCGAGTCTCACGGCGCCCTCCTGTGGCCTTCGTCGGGGACGCCCTCTCTGGAGAAGCTCAAAGGGTACAAGCATGCGCCAGTCTATCTTCATGAAAGCATCACGACGTTCCCGAACAAATCGAGGATATACATCGAACAATTCCAGAAGCTCTGGGGGCCAACTGCAGCCAGGTACGGCCGGCGGCAGATCGGCATATACGCCGAAGTCTGGCACGCGGGCCGTGCTACGAACATTTGGGCCTTTGACGACTGGGATGTTATTGGAAAGTATCAAGGAAAAATGAGCGAGGACCCAGACGCGCGGACCTGGCAAGAAGCCGGTCGGGCGCTTCGCACAGACTGGGACGACCGCCTGGTAGTCGCCCTTCCGTTTTCTCCCGTATAGGCATCCACGTGATCCAAGGTCGATAGTCTGAAACGAAAGGAAGCACAGAAAGGAACCACGGTATGAAGTCGGTTGTCAGTCTCGGATGGAAAACTGGAACTGCGGTGGTGGTAGCCTTCGTGATGCTGGTGACGGCTTGCGGACAGTCCGCGACGCCAACGGTTGCCCCAACAAAGGCGCCAGCTGAAACCACAGCGCCTGCCGCAACGGCCACAGTGGCCAAAGCAACACCAACGACGGTCCCCACTGCCACTCCTCAGAAACCTGTCTACGGTAGTTTCAGGACGGACCCGAACAAGATACTGGCAATAGAGTACCCCTACAACAAGCCGGATTTCTCAACCACACCAAAGCCAGGCGGAGTGTTGAAGGAGGCCCATAACTCAGCGTGGCCTCATCTCGACGTGACCGTGAACACCGCGCCGGCGGCGGTTCCCGCGGTCGCCCCCGTCTACAGCAAACTCGTTGTTTGCAGGAATACTGTGGAGATGGCCCGCGCCGACTCCAACGGCTGCGAGATCGGGCCACAACTGGCGAAGTCATGGGAGGTCTCAAACAACGGCAAAGTCTGGACTTTCCATCTGGTCCAGGGAATCAAGTGGCAAAACCTGCCTCCAGTCAACGGGCGCGATCTGACAGCCGACGACATCAAGTGGTCATACGAGAAATTCCAGCAGGGTGGCCCTTCAAAGGACCCATTCTCGGTTGTTGACAAGATCGAAGCGACCGACAAATACACGGTGCAGATAACTCTTAAGACACCCTTTGCGATGTTTCTCGAGGAAGGCCCGGCCGGAGTGTACGCGTACATAGTGCCGCACGAAATCGCCGACAAAGACGGAGATTTCAAGAACGCGGCAGTCGGGAGTGGGCCATTCCAGATCAGCCAGATCACCGGGAAAGAGCGGATCGTATACCAGAAGAACCCCAACTACTTCGTCCCGGGGGCCCCGCTCATGAGTGGAATGGAACTGTTGATTATCGCAGACCCACAGGCGATACGCGCTGCCTACCGCTCCGGTCAGATCCACAGGCCAAGCTCAGCCGACATCCTTTCCGTTGCGGAGATGAATGCGCTGCAGAAGAGCAACCCCGACACCATCTTCGAAGTGGTCGACAACAACTTCGCTATCTGGGACCTCTTCACACGGTTTGACAAGGCGCCGTTCAACGACATTCGAGTCCGCAGAGCCATTTCGCTGGCAATCGACCGCCAAGGCATAATCAAGGATATCCTTGAGAACTCCGGTAGCATCCTTGCCCCAGTCCCCTGGAACGAGCTCTTCAGTGCCAAGCCCGGGATCGACCAGATGCCCAGCTATGCCTATGATCCCCAAAAGGCCAAACAGCTGCTAGCGGATGCAGGATATGCCAATGGGTTCCAGATGAAGATCATCTATTATCCCTACGCAGAGGTCTCTCGCTATATAGCCGTGGTGCTTGATAACCTCAAGAAAGTCGGGATAGACGCCCAGCTTGTCCAGATGGACAACGCTTCGTTCAACACAGCGTTCAAGGGACGGACCTATGACCAGGGCGCTTTGGGCTATACTCTGGCAAGTCCTTCGATGGACGGATTCACCTATGGCAGCATGCACTCCAAAGGCTCCAGCAACTACGCGTTCATCAATGACACGGAGGTCGACAAGCTAGCTGAGGCACAGCGAATCGAGTTGGACCCTGCAAAGCGGAAGGCCCTGCAGCAACAGCTATTCGCCAAGGAAGTTGACCAGCTTTGGCGGATACCGATGCCACGCCCGAAGAAGATCAACTACTACAGTCCCAAGGTGCACAACTACGTCTACAGCTTGCCGATGAACGTGGCCCTGCACCTTTCTAACAACCTGGACTACATCTGGGTCGACCCGTAGTCGCTTAAGCGTCAGCCGAACGCCGGAAACACGCAAGGGGCGCCAAGCTTGGCGCCCCTTCCTAATTCTACAAACCCTACCGGGCCTCAGTCGACCAGGGGGCCGAAGGGCCACTCGCTGTAGACTTTGTACCCCGTCTCCGTGATGTAAACGAGAAGTTCGTGGCGGAAGCCGCCGACGCCTTCCTGGTAGACGTACGGCTCTAAGGCCATGGGGACGTTGGGCTGGAAGACCCACTCGTTCTCGATGTCAACGCCGAGGTCAGTCCCGACGTATGGCGGCTCCACTCCCTCCAGGCCCATCCCGTGGGCGAGGTAAAGACCTTTTGGCCACGGGGGCGGGCTGCCCTTCGGCCAATTCTTCAACGCAGTGGCAAGCATATCCTGGCTGCGCTTTCCTGGCTTGCACGACTCGAGGGCACCGTCGATAACTTCCTTCCACCGCTTGTAGAGGTCCTTCTGCTTTGGAGTGGGAGTGCGGTGGTTGGCGCAGAACCATGTCGTGCCCATGTCCGAGACATAGCCCATGTACATGACACCCGCGTCTGTCAGCACGAACTCGCCCTCTTCGAACATCCTGTTGCGGGTGAGCTCCCGGAAGCGCGGCTGTTGAGTGTTGGGAATATCCATCGGGACCGAGCAGAAGAACGGGTCGATGTGTTGTACGGGGGCCCCGAGTTCTACCATCAGTCTGTTGAACCGACCCACAAGCTCGGTCTCAGTGACGCCCGGCTTGAATTCTTCATAGAGCCGGTACATCGCGGCATCGTTCAACTGCTGGGCGATCCGCAACGCCTCGATCTCGTCGTTGGTCTTGACGACCCTGGCCTGATCGAGGACCATGTTAGCGTCAACGAACTGGGCCTTCGGAAAGGCGTCGTGCAGGGACTTGTAGGTGGCCCAGGTCCATTTGTCGACCCCTATCTTGCCACTGAACGCGGCGCCGAGGACCTCCCGGACCAGGTTGGTAAGCTGTGCGGCCCCAGCCTCGAACTCGACCCTCAGGAGTCTGTGGACGTGGTCCCTAGGGATGGAAGGGAGAACTCCCTCAGGGTAGGCCGTGCATATGTGCGACGGGCTTCCATCCCCAGGCACAATGGCGATGGTCGGGATGTAGCTCTCGTGTGTAGCATCGGCAGCCTGGGCGATCGCACCCGTGGAATACCGCACGTTCCTGGTCTTCTTGAGAACGAGCGCAGAAACGCTATTTTTCTTCATGGCGGCAACAGCCTTCTGAGAACGCTCGCGGACCATGCGCGAAACGTCGATGTGGTCCTCGTACTCCGTCATTCTTCTACCACCGGGCAACATCGCGACCTCCTATGTCTCGAACTCCGAATCGTCGGTGAAAGCTACTCTGAAAGCGGACCGTGGGGGAAGCAGGTAAGCTGCTCGCGGCCTTCCTTCGTAATGACAAGGGTCTCGGAAGCGCGAAAGCCTCCCACACCCTCCTCCCAAACGTAGGGGGCCACGGTCAGTACCATGCCAGGGGCCAATGTCCAACTCTCTGCTTGTTTCTGGTCGACATCTTGCCCGACGACCGGCGGCTCCAGGCCCAGCCCGATCCCGTGCACCAGGTAACGGGCTGCGGAGTCGACTGCATTGCCTGCGGCACGGCGAAGGTCAGCAGCAGTCTTGCCAGGGCGACATTGCTCGGCTATCCGGTCGAAAAGCTCTTTCCACTTCTTGTAGAGGTCCTTCTCTTTGGGACTCGGCTTGCGCTTGAAGCTGCAGTACCAGGTGCGCCCAAAGAGCGCCATGTAGCCGAGGTAGAAGGTGCCAGTCTCGATGGTGACCATCTCACCTTCGCCGAAGATAGCATCAGCGGAGAGTTGCCTGTAGGGGGCAGCGCCTTCGCTAGAATAGAGTGCTTCGGCGCGCGTCTTTGGCTGGGCCGCATATACGCCCGCATGAACTGGGAACGTAGTGCCAGCCCGGCCGATTTCCTGAAGGAAGATGCCGTGAAGATCGACGTCGCGAGTCCCAGGCCTCAGGGCCGCTAGCACCCTGTTCATGGCCCCGTCGGTAATGGCCTGGGCGATACGTAGGCACTCGATCTCATCCTGAGTCTTGCAACTCCGTGCCTCGAGCATGATGTTGGTGCCATCCACCAACTTGACCTGGGGAAGCATGCTCGCAAGGGTGGTCATGAGGTAGGGCGCCAACCGATCAACCGCCACGGTCCTGCGGCCGGACGCGCCCAATATCCTGCCTATCTGGCCTATCTGTTGGACTGGATGCCATGTCCGGGAGAAGAGATGGTCAGGGGCAACCAAGTCGGAGACGCTATCTACGCATATCGTCCAGTGGTATGGCCCCGGGCTTTCCTTCGTGATCATCGCAGCAGGGAGATCGGGGGCGCCACTAACGACATCGAGGAGTCGCGACGCCGTGACATAGCGAACGTTGCTAGCCCTGGCCAAAAGAAGAGCGTCGACTTCATGTTTTGCCATGGCGGCGCGGGCCTTTTCGAGACGCTCCTTTCTGAGCCGATCGAAGTTTACCCGGGCCTCGTAGTCAGTGGCTGACAGACCCCTGAATGACATTGCAGTCGACCTCCTGGAATTTGTGCGGGGACATCCACCGTGCGGACATGTCGCGTATTTTTACGTCTGAAGCTCTACTTGTCAATAGCCAAAACCTGAAGGCAAGAAACGGGGGCCCGGACTCCGTTTAGCGAAGGAACGCGCGGCAATAGCTACGATCCGGCACAGACCAGGGCTCAGCCTTGACTCAGCGGTTGTGGGTGGCTGCCAATGGGCCAGTGTTTTCACGGGCCGCCTGCCCGAGGTTTCTCGGTTGCCCGCGAAATCACGCCTATTATAAACTGCTACCCAATCTGCGCCACCCATATTCATACACTATTGGCGCGTGTTCCGAAAACGCCCGCCTGAAGGGTAGCCATACTGCGTTTCCGTGTATGGTGTGAGGTAGGCATAGCGACCGACGGATTCATGGCAGAGTATTGCGGCAGACCCGATGTGTCGGACCATTTCGCAGTAGATCAAAAAGGAGTGGCACAACTATGCGAGGAAAGACTGGACTACTGATCGGCGTCATGATAATGGTTGGAGCGCTGGTCGCGTCGGCCTGCGGCGGGCCAGCGGCGACACCGACGGCCCAACCAACGGTACGCCCCACAGCGACTACACAGCCGACCGCTACCGCGGCGCCTGCGCAGTCGACGCCCACCCCGACCCGCGTCGCACCAACAGCGACACCATCTGGGCCACAGCCCGTGTACGGTGGCATCGTGCGACGCCCGTACAGGACCGATCCAGGACACCTTGACCTGCAGAAGGCCCGCGACGGCGCCAACTGGATGACAGTCCCGCCCCTTGTCAACTGGCTGGTCTCGTTCTCGGTGTCCGACGGAATCCAGCCGGACCTGGCGAGCAGCTGGGACGTGAGCCAGGACGGCAAGACATACACCTTCAAGCTTAACCCGAATGCCAAGTGGCAAGACGGAAATCCCGTTACCGCCGACGACATAGTGTTCAACATCAACCGGCTAGCGTTCTCGGACGAACTCAAAGGTGGGCCATATCGCCCCACTTTTCTGCCTCTTGCATCCGTCGACAAGGTCGACAACCTCACCGTTCGATTGACTCTCAGCCGGGTGAGTGCGTCATTCCTGCCGTCCTTGGGCCAGATAGGCATCGCGATATATCCCAAGCATATGCCCATCGCGGACTTCTCGAAGAAGACGCCCGAAGCGGTTGTCGGGAGCGGCCCTTTTAAGCTCAAGGAATGGGTGCAGAACGTCCGTGTGACCGAGGTCAGGAACCCGACTTATTTCAAAAAGGACTCGGCAGGGCGGCAACTCCCATATCTGGATACGCTGGAGCTGGCCATTATCCCCGATGTGAGCGCCCAATACAGCGCTTTCAGGACGGGCAAGCTCGACATGACAACGCCTCTAGAGTCAACTTCGCTTCGTGGTAAGGAAAAATCGGTAACCCAGGACGTTCCCGGTTCCAAAGTGCAGATCAAGAACTTCAACTGGGTATACCTCACATTCAATGCCAAGGTCAAGCCTTGGGACGATGTGAGAGTCCGAAAGGCCTTCAGCCTGGCCATAAGCCGACAGGAGTTCAACCAGGTCGCATACGAGGGGCTGGGTACCCCCTACCGGGCACTGACGACGCCGGGAACGGGATTCGCCTTCACCGAAGACCAGATAAAGTCCTGGCCAGGCTACAACCCTAATACAAGGGCTGCTGACCTCGCGGAAGCTAAACGACTGCTTCAAGAGGCTGGGGTGCAGGGATCCTCAATTGCTGGCAAGCTACCTTCCCGCGACGTGTATGCTCAGACAGCTGAGGTCATCGCAGCCCAGTACAGGGCCGCCCTGGGCGCCAACTGGACCATCGACTCCATGGACGCGGCTAGAACCCTGAAGGTGTACGCCGACCGGTCCTTTGACGTGCTCTCCGGGCACTACGGCTCGGCGTTGCCGGACCCCTCGGCAGAGTTGGCGCCGTTCCTGCTAAGCTCCTCCGGTCTCAACTGGGGCGGGTTCAATGACCCAACAGTCGATAGCAGGCTCAATGAGATCGACGCAACCCTGGACCGGGCAAAACGCATGCAGCTCAGCCAGTCGCTGGAAAAGGAAGTGCTGATCGACAAGGTATGGTTTGTCATCACCGGGTCGGAGCCTTTCGCGCACGCTTGGCTCGGGCGGCTTCAGGGATACAATGGCTACACCCTGAACCAGGAAGGCCCATACCTCCAGCTCGAAAAAGTCTGGGTGTCGAGTTAACATCGCGACTGGAAGTGTTGGTCGGGCGGGGTCCCTAATATTCCACAATGGTGGAGGGATACCATGGTAATGGGCAAGACGCTGCGGTTCCAGCAAGAGGTGTCCCACTACGACGCCCAGGTGGACGTAGCGAAACTCACAGAGGGGCGGTACAAGAAGCTCCTCGCGGCGATGGCCAAAACGGAGGTGGATGTACTTATCGTGACCGGGGGAGGCGGGCCTGCCCAGTATGCCACCGGTGCGAGGGTGCTTCTCTCGGACGCTGGAAGGTACGACGCGGAGCCGATTATCGCCGTTGTAAGACGCGATGGAACACCGCCGTATGTGTTCACCCCTGACCCAAATGGCGTCCCGCCACATATACCTCGAGACCACATCTACCCGCCCATCTTTCCTAGATCACGGCTTGGACTGGAGTACTTCGGGAAAGTCCTGCAACAGATACTCGGGCCAGCGGCGTCGGGCCGCATAGGAATGGACATGTGGTCGATACCAACGCGGGAGACGATGGCCCGATTCCTCCCGAAAGCGAAGATCGTCAGCCACTACCCGACCTGGCTAATGACCAAGGGAGCGCTATTAAACGAAGAGGTCCAGTGCATCAGGATATCGCAGAAGCTGGCCGAGCACTCATTGCTAGCCGTGCTGCCCTACGTGCGGCCCGGCATGACAGAGACGGAACTGGCAGGCATTTACAACGAAGAGTTGGTCTCCCGGGGCACGACGGGCTGGTACTTCGACCCTATTATCAGCGTCCAACCGTGCAACATCTCGCATGTGCCCCGGCGGTGGCCCGCCGATGATATCCTCAACCGTGAGGTGACCGGCCACCGCCCGCTCATGGAGGGCGATGTGCTGATGCTCGACTTCGGGGCGAACTATCTAGACTACACGACCGATATCTGCCGCACATGGTACTGCGGCGATTGGACGAAGCCGACACAGGCACAGAAAGATGTGTTCAAACGTTACCAGGACATCATGGTTGCCATGTACGAGGTCTGCAAACCCGGCAAGACTGCTTGGGACATACGGCAGGCGGGGCTAAGAGCGTGGTCGAAGGGGGCGAGGAACTGGCCCCGGCTGTGGCGGACAGGAACATTCATAGCACACAGCGTGGGGCTACTCGCAGGTGCGGACCACCCGTTCATCGGGACGAACCTCGGGGAACAGTACGAGCGGAACTACGCCCTCGTGCCGAACATGGTGCTCAACATGGAGCCGCACCTCTACTATGAAGGGGTTATTAACTACCGCGAAGAGAACCTGATCATCATCAACGAGACGGGCGCAGAGCTGGTCATGACCCTACCCTACGGCCTGATCGGAGAAGGGATTACCCCGGCGTCGGAGTTCTTCAACAAGCCGGCCGCCGGTGCAGGT
>ORJL010875890.1_pt1 | contig 15259 bp, 9 predicted proteins | sample 1779941 | NCBI WGS metagenome assembly ORJL01 (sample SAMEA104232317, study PRJEB22302) | groundwater metagenome | biome: forest; feature: aquifer; material: groundwater | place: USA | collected 2011-08-07 | depth 5.8 m | reverse complement strand
CCAGGCCGACATCCCAGATCGCTTCGGGGGGCAGAGGCGCCCAGCCACAGTAAGTGTCGTAGTTACGCCAGGTGACCCAGGCGGGCCCCCAAACCGAGCCCGGCACCCATACCCAACCGCAAGCCGGGCTTCGATGCCAGCGTCCATAGTGGAACGGCGCCCAGCCCCACGAGTAGTCGGAATACCAGTACCAGCCGCTATCGCTGTAAATCCAGCGTCCCCCATGGCAGTAAGGACGCCAGCCAGGGTCAATGACGGAGCACGTGGGTTGCCAGCACCAGCCGTAGCCCGGCAGGTCAACCCATGTGCCGTAGGGTGAAAGGGTGTCGTAGAAGTAGTTCGAGGTGACCGGAGCCGGAGCGGCTGCGGACACATACTGCGTGGCTGGAGCCTGAACAACTTGAACGGGGGGGGCCTGCGGCGCTTCGGCTTGAGCGGGGGGCGGCTGCGCTGCGACGTCCGCGGGTGCTGGTTGGGCCTGGGCTGCGGCAGGTTGTTCGGCGACGGGAGCGGGTGCTGGTTGAGTTTGCACCACCGGGGTGGGCGGGGGTTGAGCGGGCTCGCTCAGGGCTGGGTTGGCGGGCGGGTTCGTGGCAATGGCTTCCGCCTCCTTCGCAGCCTGCTGACGCAGCTCGTTGCCGCGCCGCACCATAGCGGCAACAACCAGGTCCGAGACACCCAGATCCTTGAGATAGACGATCTCATCCACGCTTAATTCGTAGGCGTTGGTGGAGTTCTTGACGAACTCCACAGCCACGGCGTCGCCCACACCCGCCTGCGATAGGTCCACGATTTCATCCACCGCCGCAGGAAGGCTCACGCGGACGGGTGGTATTTTGCGCGTGGGTGCCTGGGCCTGTTCGGCCACGTTCGTCTTCACCGCCTCTGGCGGTTGGACGTTCGTGCTAGCGGCCTTGGTCACGGGAAGTACCCCGGCTCCGCTGCCGCAACTGGGCAGAAGGAGCAGACCAGCGAGACATCCGCAAAAGAGCGAGACAATTCTACCTGGCGTTTTCATAAAAGGAACAGACATTGAAAAGTTACGGCATTGGCTGACCTTGTCAAACAAGCCCGCGTCCTCGGACGTGCGCTGCGAGCGCGCTGGCTGGGCGGAAATGTCGGACTTGCAGACTTCATAAATGATCAATGATCATCTGGTTTGGCCCGGGCCGGCGGAGGTCATGCACCTCGAACTCGCGCCTGACCCGAACGCATCTGCCCATTGGACTCGATCGTCCGCAAACCTATTCAGAGGCGGCCGGAAGCGTGTCCACCAAAAGCGCCTGAGATCAGGCGCTCCCAGCTCCGTTTCTAAAACACCAAACGAATAAACCTGGATTCGTACGGACGGAAGGTGAGTTGCTCGATCCCCTCCTGAAGGGGTTCCTCGATCACGCTCACCTCGTCCGCCCCGAGAATACTCGACCACCCCAAGACATTCTGTTGGGTGAGGGTCACCGTCTTGCCGTCCACCTCGCGCAGGTGGACGATGATCCCCGCGCCGCGCGCCGCGGGCCGCGCCTCCACCATCAGGAGATTGGGAGCCTGGATCGTCAGCGCGGAAAGTGTAGCCGGCCGCTCCGCCTGTTTCCCTGCGGCTTTCGGGAGCACGCGCGCGGCGAGGGGCACACGCGATCCCCACCCGAACCGCGTGGCAAATCCGTCCGTGGTATCGCGGGAAGAGGTCAGGTAGTAGCTCCAACGCAAATCCCCCTCCTGGCTGGCTCGGAAATTGGTGAACCAGTAATTGTTCATCACCCAGGAATAGACGTGCGGTTTCTCGATCTTGGTAACGGGCTGCCACTTGCCAAGGTTAAGGGCCCCCAATTGCACCAAGGGGGCCTGGTCGCACCCTTGCACAATCTGGCCCCGCGGCCCCCGAACCGAGACGAAGTTCTGAAGAGTCTGCCAATCTGAGGCCGAGCCCGGAATCTGCGTCTTTCCTGGAGTAACAACCCCGCCTTGCCCTTCATACACCAGATGGCTTTCCGGGCTCTGGAATGGAAACGCCACATAGACCGCTTCGGGCGCGGTCACAGGCAGCTTGCGGAGCGTAAAGTGGAACTCGATGCGCTTCTCGGTTTCGTAAAGTCGAACCTCGACTTTGACTCCCTTGTTGGTAGCGCAGCCGTCCATCTCCGCGCTGAACTCCAGGCTTTTCCAGATTGAACCGTTTGCGCCCGCTTCGAGCTTGATATCGTGGGCCGGGCTGCGCTTGAACGCCTCGGGCTTCATCTCACGATCCGCCGCCAGGGTCTCATAGAAACACTGGCCGAGCAGCCAGGAAGACCCCTGGTCCACCAACTCCTCACCCGTCTCGCGGTCGAGGATGCTCTTGATGCCACCTTTGGCCGAATCCAGGGTCAGGGTGTAGAACCGGTTCGTCAGCACGAGTGTCCCCGGTTGGAGGCGCGCTTCGGAAGCGCGCGGGATCTGGGTGGCCTCGACCCGGAGAGTCCGATACCCCAAAGGCGGCACGTCGTTCACCCAGAGAGCCCAGTAACTGCCCTCCGCACGGCGCGCCAGGTGCTGCGCGGGCACCACCGCGCCAGTCTGCGCATCACGGATTGTGGACTGCTTATCCGGAGGGAGCACCTCATGATCAATGAACAGCCGCACCACTCCCGACCGTGCCCAATTGAGGGTGTTGAAGACCGCGATGACGGGCGACTCTGACCGTGGCAGGTATTCCTGGACCAACCCGAACGCTTCCTCCCGGAGCAGGTTGGACTGCTTAACCGCCTCCCAGACATACGCCGACTTCTCACCCCACTGGACCTGTGAATTCTCGGCTAGCGGATCACTGATGCTCTCCGCCGCGCCGTAGGTATGCTCGGCATAGAACAGGAGGTTCTCCTGCACCTGGGCAATGCGTTTGGCCAGAGTCGGGTCAATCGGCGAACCGAGCACCGACGCCATGGCGAGCAATCCCTGCGTCACCTGCATGGCGGCCTCCGTCTCCCGAGCGGCACCGGTCTCCCGTGCCGCGGAGCCAAAGCCGTCGGTCCACCAATCGGGCCACGCCTCGCGGTGCACGGGAAGGTCGGCGGCGTGTTCTTTCTCCACGTACTCCAGGAACTCGTGCGCGGTAGAGAGGCGCAGCTTCGGCCAGACGTATCGCTCGTTCCACGCCTTCACGACGTCGCAGCCAACGGTGGAAGGGGGCGAATTGTCCGTATAATACCCGGAGAACTGCACTCCCACGCGGTCGAACGGGTAGGCACGCTCCTCGAGTGACCGCAGGTAGCCGGCCAGATCGGGCTTCATCCGGTCCACACTGCCATCGTTGATGTGCCAGAAGTTGGCCGTCATGTAGTGGTCGGAGCGATACGCAAGGATCCGCTTGCCCGAGGGGGACTCCCACCAGAAGGGTGTGGGACGGTCGAATGGCAGGATGGACCGGGTCTTATTGATGCCCATGGTCAGGTAACGGATCCCGATGTCCTGGAAGTAATCCACCAAGCACCAGCCCGCGCCGTTCACGTCGTTTTGCATGGCGGTGCGCACCGGCGCTCCCAGAACCTCCTTGAACGTGTGGAGCGGCTGGAGAGAGGCGGCCAAAGAGCTTTCGGTGGCAATCTCGGACATGTTCAGCAGCATTCCGGCGACCTCGATACGGCCTTCTTTCAGACGTCGTTTGAGACGCTCGATCTGGGGGGCCGGGCGGCGTTGAAGGTACTCGCGCACCGCCCAGGCGGTCTCGCAGGTCCAGCGGAACTGCGCGTCCGCCGGATAGCCATCGGTCAGATCACAGTAATCCAGCGCGTAGTCGATGTAGCGCAGGTGCTCGGGCAGAATCTCGGTCTGCGGACGCGTATAGCCAATGTCCGTGTGCGTGTGCTGGGTCAGATACACAGTCCACTTTCGCGGCGCCTTGAGCTGGAAGGAACCGCACTCCTGTTTGCCGGAAGCGGACTCGATGCTCGCTCGGACCGTCGCCGCAGAAGCAAGAACCGGCACTAGGGCCTCGATCTGGTTGGTGCCCGCTGACAGATTCCCAAGCGCCATTGATTGCGGAGCCGGCCACGCGTCTGAGGTCAGGATCAGGACGGCGTTGGACAGGACGCCGGAACGGATTGTGACCGGCAAAACGTTTCGCTCTCCCTGATCGTTCTTAACGACCAGGGGCGAAGACTGGATCGTGATCGAGGGAGCGCTGGCATCGGCGGCGCCAAGCGGGAAGGCCGCACTAACCAGAAGGACCGGGGAGAGCAGGAAGAGATAGGACTTCATAAAGGAAACCCACCAAGACACGTTTCAACCACATGCGCCGTCAGGGACATGGGACCCATGTTTGCCGCCCTCGAGCCGCGCGGCAAGGGAAAAGTGCCGTGCATGACGGGTAGCGGGGGCGCATTTCGCTTCTCTGAGGAGGTCGTGAGTTTTCATGATGCAATAAAGCGCCGCAGGCCACTCAATCCTCCGACACCCAATGCTCCTAACAACCGAGCCGTACCGGATCAGACCGCCCAATCACGTCATCGCTATCGTCGCCCGACCACCAAGTGGTTCTCAACATCCTCGTCGCGGAGCGACGCACCGATGGTAGCCGTGGGTTTCAACCCACGGTTTTAAGCACCCACGGTATGCGTCGCGTCGCGACGCCCGAACGCCACAACAGGTCCGCGCATCAATCGTCGCTACGCGACGAAATCGCACCCCGCCGCCGGGCCGTGGATTGAAATCCACGGCTACCAGCAGCACCTCGCTACGCGAGGAACCGCCCCGCCGCAAAGAGGGCGTGTAGATCATGTGCGGACGATAGAGGGCACGGCGTGCGGGAGGCCAGGTTGACACTCGCCAGACACACAGGATGCTGCTAGCTTACTCTGAATGCTGTTACGACCCCGAGGCTGCAGCATTCGCTTCATACTACGGCCTGAAGATGTTGCTTGCCCTGCTTCGGCCAAGGCTTCTACTACCGAGCTTCCGTGGGCCGGGTCACCCCGAATGCCCACGTCGCTTATCACTGGATGGCTCATCGTCATTTTCCATCGCCGGACTTTCACCGGCCGGACTGGCATCTGCATGGGCTGCGAGCAAAGGGGCGCAAAGGTTTTCTACTTCTTGGGAGCGGTCGCGGTGGGTATCCCGGTCTCTTAGTGGCCCAACACAACGCGCTGGATCCCGTCTCGCGAGCGTTTGACGCTAAAGTTGATCTCGATATGCATGCCGACTGGAATCTACCGCCCAGAGCGGTGAGCAATCCAATGCTTCTTGCTCGGCTTCTCCTTCGCGATCGTTTGCGATCTTGGCGGTTGGGAAAGTGCCTCTCGGCGCTGGCGCCGCAGGCGCCAGATGCCCCTGATGTCCTCCAAGATGGTCTTCATCAGCCGCACCCGGCTCTCCGTGTCCTCCACCAGGGCGGGGCGCATTTCCCTTCCTTGAGTGGTTCTTGAGATCATTGCAGCAGCACTTGTGCAATCCAATCCTCCATGTGGCCTGGGTCAAGCGCGACAGGCGCGCGTGGAGAGGCCGCGGAGGGGTGCCGGAATTCGGAGTTCTGACCCATATGCTGTTGATCCGGACTGGGAGCGCCGGCATCTTGCGGGCGAGCGGATGAGGAGGGACGCACCGCGCCGGCAAAATGCCGGCGCTCCCAGCGAAACCCAGCGCTCCGGCCAGCAATGCCTCTCGGCACCTACGAACGCTGGGATGCGCGGTCAAGACGTTGACACTCGCCAGACGCCCAAAATGCTGCTAGCTTGTCCTGAATGTCGGCACGACTCCGAAGCTGGGAGCGCTCCGTGGCGATGGGGCGCGAGTTGCTCGCCCGCCACTGGCAGCAATTGCTTGCGTGGCGCGAGCGCCTCCGCCCCAGCGAAGAGGCCTTTCATCTCCTCCTGGCCGCGCTGGTTGGGATCATCGGCGGATTGGCCAACCTCTTCTTCTATATCTTTACCGAATTTGTCAAAATGTTCGCTCTCCAGCAGCCTGGAGATCCAGTGGAAGTCGCGGAGGTGTTCGACGCCTGGGGTCGATTTGCCACCCCCGCGCTCGGCGGGCTGGCTGCGGGGCTGGTCCTCCACTGGGGCCTCCGCCTCGTGGGCTCCCAAGGCACGACGAACCTCCTGGAGGTCGTGGTCGCGGGAGACGGCCGGCTCCCATTCCGGACCGCCCTCATCAAGGCCGTCTCCTCCCTGATGAGCATCGGCACGGGCGCATCGATCGGACGCGAGGGGTCGATCATTCAGATATCGGCCACGCTGGCCTCCAAACTGGGTCAGATACCGCGCTGGCCCCCGTACCGCCTGCGCCTGATGCTGGCCTGCGGGGCCGCCGCCGGGATGGCCGCAGCCTATAACGCGCCCGTCGCAGGCGCCGTCTTTGCCGCACAGATCGTGTTGGGCAACTTCTCGATGAACCTCTTTGCCCCCTTGGTATGCTCCTCGGTGGTTGCCGCCATGGTCTCGCGCAGTTTCTTCGGGATCGACCCCTGGTATCGCGTGCCCGGGTTCGACTTCACGCGGCTCTCGCAGTTGCCGTGGTTCCTGGTGCTGGGCATTCTCGCTGGCGTCCTGGGCGCCGTGTTCATGAAGCTCTTGCGGGGCAGCGATAAGCTCTTCCAACGCACGGGCCTGCCGATCTACCTCCGCGTGGCCCTGGCGGGCGTGTGCGTCGGAGCGCTCGCGGTCCTCTACCCGGAAGTTTGGGGCAACGGCTATGTCGTCACCAGCCGAATTCTTGAGAATCGATACGACCTCAACTTCGTTGGAGGACTGCTTTTCGCCAAACTGCTGGCGACCGTCATCACGGTTGGGGCCGGCACGGTAGGCGGGGTTTTTACCCCGACCCTGTTCCTCGGGGCTGCCCTGGGCAGCCTCTTCGAGAACGCCCTGCACGGCGTCGGCCTTGGAGGCACCTTGCCCCACGGGGCGTTCGCGCTGGTCGGCATGGCCGGTCTCCTGGCCGCCACGACCCATTCCCCTCTGCTGGCCATGATCATGGTCTTCGAGATCTCGCTCAATTACTCCCTCATGCCCCCGCTCATGCTGGCCTGCGCCGTCGCCACTCTCGTCAGCCGGCGCCTCCATCCCGTCTCCGTCTATACCGAACCGCTCCGCCGAAAGGGCCTCATTACCGACCGGGAGAGCGACAGAATAGGGGCGGCCACTCAACTGACCGTAGGCGACATCATGCACGACCCTGTGCCACCCTTGATCGACACGGCCACACTCAGAGAGATCGCGGACCGTTTCCTCATCAGCTCGAACAACTTTCTCCCCGTGGTGGACTCAAGCCACCGCTTGCTCGGGGTGGTGGCCCTCCAGGACCTGAAGGGCTACCTCAATGCCGCAGAAGAACTGCACGTGGTCATCGCCTTCGACGTCATGCGTCCCCCCCCACCTCAGCTCACTCCCAGCCAGAAACTGCAGGACGCTCTCCCAACGTTGCTTTCCAGCGAAATGCGCAACATTCCAGTGGTAAACGACCGCCGGGACCGCCGCCTGATCGGCACCGTTTCTCGCAGCGAAGCCCTGGGCCTTCTCTCCGAGGCCATCGCACCCAAAACAGGCTGAGTTCCACCCCATGCTAACCCTTGACGTCCTTGCGGAATTGCTTGAGCAACACGGTTCGTCCACACGCGCGCGGGTGCGCGAGTTCGCGGTCGGCGGCCGCCCGCTCGCCTTCAACACGCGACCGGCCATCATGGGCGTAATCAACCTCTCGACCGACTCGTGGTACCGGGAAAGCGTCTGCCTCTCCGCGGAGCGCGCCATCCAGCGGGCCAATGTGCTCCATGCGCAAGGGGCGGACATCGTGGATATCGGCGCCGAGTCATCGCTGGCGCACGCCGCGCGGGCGGACGACACGGTCCAGAACCGCCAGCTCTTGCCCGTCATCAAGACGCTCGCTGCGTCTGGCGTTCCGGTGTCGGTCGAAACGTACCAACCCGCGGTCACCCAAGCCTGTCTGGAAGCGGGAGCCAGCGTCCTCAACCTGACGGGCGCCGCGCGCGGCGAGGAGATGTTGCGGATGGTAGCCGCGCACGATGCCGCCGTGATTATCTGCTATGTGCAGGGTCCGAACGTGCGGGAGGTGACTGACTTCGATTTCGGCGCGGACCCCACGGCGATGATGCGCGATTACTTCGCGCGGCAGATCGATCTGGCGAGCCATTGCGGTGTCCAAAAGATCCTCATTGATCCCGGCCTGGGCTTCTACTACCGGAACCTGCAGGACAGCGCGGTGCGGGTGCGCCATCAGATGCGCGTGTTCCTGAACACGTTCCGCCTGCGAACCCTGGGCGTCCCCGTCTGCCACGCGCTCCCGCACGGGTTCGAGTATTTCGGAGAAGAGGTCCGCAGCGCCGAACCGTTCTTCGCGGTGCTCGCCGCCCTGGGCGGGACTGACTTGTTCCGCACGCACGAGGTGCCCCGCACGAAAGCCGTGCTAGACACCCTCGCCGTGTATTGATGGAGAGTTCAAAACGAGCTTGGAAACCGCGGCTCCACCTGCCACAGTATCAACAGGACCCACGCCCGGGGCTGGGGCTGGTGAGAACGACCGCAAGCAACGCCAAACATGGAACATTCAGTCATCATCAAGTCGGCCCAGAACGACACGGTTCTGGAGTTCTCCAAGCATGTCGGCCATCATTACGTGGTTTGCATCCGCGGCTCCAGTTTCCATGCCACCACGCGCGTCTATGACTCGGAACCGGCCGGTCTGGAGAACTTCTTCCGCGATCTGGCTGCGAACCGCAGTGGATGGTTCGGCAGCAAGGAGTGGGGCTCCGTGGAAGGAGAGGTCTCCATCACGGCATCGAGCGACACGACGGGGCACGCGACCTTGTCGATCCACCTGATTTCCGGTCCCTATTGCTTCGACTGGGATTTGTCCACGGCCCTGCTTGTCCGGTTGGAACAGCTCGATGACGTTGCCTCCCAGATGAAGACATTCGTGTAGCGCAATCACGCCGCTTGACAGCCCCAACTGCGGCTATGCAAAACCTCGCGGCCTCTAGCGGGAAGGAATTGGTCAAACAGTAGGCCCGCCTTACAAGGTCCAGCCTTGCCGGTATTCGCGGTGCAGGAATTTGTTCGCGCCTTTGTCGCTGGTCACCTTCAGGCTCGCGCCGTCCCATGCGAGCTTTTTCTGGGCGCGAAGAGCGACGTTCCCCAGCAGGCAGACCTCGGTAAGCAGGCCGGCGTGATCCGGAAAATTCGAGCCGGCGGCTGGACCGCCGCGACAGGCGCTCACCCACTCGTGATAGTGGCCGGGTGAGCGCGGCAGCGTCTTCGGTGGCATCCGATAGCTCTCCATGCGGGAGTCGGGGATGAGACGCTGCCCCATCAGCTTGCCTTTCTCGCCGATGTAGATGGTATCTTGCATCCCCTCATCGGGCTCAAGTTCAGGCGGAGTCGGGGGCTTCAATCCACCGTCATACCACGAGAGCACGACGGGCGGCATCTCGCCCCGCGCGGGGAATTCAAACCGCGCGATCACCCCGAGCGGATAGATCTCGGACCCAAGCTTGGTGGAACTGGCCTCGATGCTGACGGGATGGCCGAGCTTGAGAGCCTTGAAGACGGTCGATAGCTTGTGAGCACCCAAGTCGCCAAACAACCCTGTGCCGAAGTCCCACCAGTTGCGCCAGGTCCAGGGATGATACGCCGGATGATACGGGCGCTGGGGAGCCGGGCCGAGCCACAGGTCCCAATCCAGCCCCTCAGGCACCGGCGGAGTCTCCGGGGGCCTGCCCTCCCAGGTGGGCCACTTCCAAAACCGGGCGCCGCACCAGACCTGCACCTCGTGCACAGGGCCGATGGCACCGTCGGCGAGCACCTCGCGCACGACACGGGCCTCTTCGGATGCCTGCCCGTGGTTGCCCATCTGAGTGGCAACACCTGCCTTCCGCGCCGCTTCGGTGATCTGGCGCGCCTCGAACACGGAGTAGGTAAGCGGCTTTTCGCAATAAACGTGCTTGCGTCGCTTGAGCGCGGCCATCGTAATGACCGCGTGAGTGTGGTCGGGCGTGGCGATCATCACCGCATCCACGTCTTCCTTCTCGAGCAACTCGCGGTAATCGGTGTAGGCCTTGCATCCCCGGTATTGGCCCGAGCGCTGCTGCTTGCTGTAGTAGTCGTCGATCGCGCGTCGAGCCGGCTCGCGTCCGCACGGTTTTTCGTCCCGGCCCTCGGACCAGTTCCAGGAGAGATAGCCGCCACTCTCCCGGTTCACATCGCACACCGCCACGACCTGGATTTCCGGGAAAGCCTGGAGCGCGGCCATGTTCTGCGTGCCCTGGCCGCCTACGCCGATGCCGGCAAGGGTGGTCTTTTCGCTGGGGGCAACCTGTCCCGCCCCGCCCAACACGGAACGAGGCACCACGGTGAAAGCCGCCGCCGCCGCGGTAAGTTGGAGGAACCTCCGGCGGGAGTGAGACGTGTCGGAGCCCGTTTGGCCCAGGTGAGGAGTGTTCATCGGAGTTCAGGGTAAATGAACACGTCTCCCTGCGCCAGCACGTTTTCGGCGTCGGGTTAATCCCCGGTGAGGCTGCCAGGGACGCAATGGAGCAGTCCCGGCATTTTGAGCCGCTCCTGGTTGAACTTCTCGTAACTCATCGAATCCACATGTGCGTCAAAGGCCAGCATGCTGCCGCCCTTCCTCCCGTGTAACCGGCCCAGCCCCTCCCCTTGCGACGGATAACTACTTGCGTCGTTGTAGCAACTCTGCCCCGGGTAGAACTTATAGTAGTTGGGTTCGTCCGGCTCCCACATAAGGTAGGCGACCGGTTGGAAGGCCGAGAGTTTGTAGCTCTTCCCGTTCAGCGCGCCGTAGCCGTTGACCGCTCCGTTCATGATGTAGGTCGAGAGCTTGTTCTGGCGTTGGGCATAATACGGATTCGCCGTCTTGTTGGTCTTGTCCTTCGGGCAAAAGTAAACCTTGTCGTTCTTGACCTGCGGCCATATCTGTCCCGTGCCGTAGCTCTTCTCGATATTCGTCTGGTTCGGGAGCGGTATCACGCCCCCGATCGCCGTGTAAAGCCAGCACGGGTAATCGTTACCCCAGCCGGGGTGCGGCATACTGTCGTTGTTGTCGTTGGCGTACATGGTGATCCCCAAACCAAGTTGCCGATAGTTGCTGACGCACTGCGCCCGAATCGCCTTCTCCTTCGCCGAGGACAGGGCCGGCAACAACATTCCTGCCAGGATCGCGATAATGGCAATCACGACCAGCAGTTCGATCAACGTGAACGCCCTCTCCGGGCGGCACTGCGAATATGTACTTTTCATGGGCGGATTCCAATGTCGGACGAGACCGGCTCTCATACACCATGATGCCGAGTTCGGTGCTCATTGGACTTACGGCGGAATGATTACGTGCTATTTAGTTACTAATAGAACAGGGTCCGAACAGAGTCAAGGGTACCCGGGCCCTTTCTCGCGTCCTCTCCGCTCAAAAGAACTCGAAAGCCGAGACTCGCGCCCTGCAAAGGAGGCGCCCCAGACGCCGCCGCCCGCGCCTGTGGAGGGGACTGCCAAGTCGGCAGGGCGTGCTATCGGGTTGCGGCGCTCGTACTTTCGCGCCTCACACCCTTTGCGCGCCCGGCAGGTTTGGAAACCGCTTCAAGCAGAAAGGTCAACTCGGCCTTTGCCATCCCCCTCACGATCTGCTCTCATGAGGGCCGAAGCACCGACTCTTTGAACCGATGAAGAACATTGCATTCACCGTCGCAGTCCTCAAGACTCGTATCCTTGCCGGCGTCGCCGCCGGCTTCATGCTCATCGGACACGCCTCGGGCGCTGAGGGCCGACCGGACACGGTCATCGCGGACTTCGAGGGAACAAACTACGGCGCATGGACCGTCACCGGTGAGGCCTTTGGCGCCGGGCCGGCTGAGGGCACCTTGCCAGGTCAGATGGCTGTGGACGGCTTTCTGGGCAAGAGGCTCGTGAATTCGTTTCACAAAGGCGATGGCACCACCGGCCAACTCACCTCGCCCCCGTTCAAGGTCGAGCGCTCCTACATCCGGTTTCTCATCGGCGGCGGCGGGTTTGCGGGAAAGACCTGCATGAATCTGTTGATCGATGGCAAGATGGTCCGCACCGCCACTGGACCCAACACCCAGCCGGGCGGCAGCGAACACCTGGGGCTCCAGTCCTGGGACGTGCATGAATTCGCCGGGAGAACAGCGGTTCTGGAGATTGTGGACCAGGCGACAGGCGGGTGGGGCCATATAAACGTCGATCAGATCATCCAGACCGACCACCGGCTGCCCGGGCTGATCAAGGAGGCGACGCGCCAGATGACATTCAAGAAGCGGTATCTGAACCTGCCCGTCAAGAATGGCGCCCCCAAGCGCGTGATGCGCCTGATCGCCAACGGGAAAACCGAACGGGAGTTCGAGATCGAGTTGGCCGATGAGAAGCCCGACTGGTGGGCTTTCATGGACCTGACACCCTTCAACGGCAGACAGGCCACGCTGTGGGTGGACCAACTGCCGGAAGACTCGACGGGGTTGAAACTCATAAACCAGTCCGATGAGATCAAGGGCGCTGAAAACATTTACCATGAAACGTTGCGTCCCCAGGTCCATTTTTCACAGCGCCGCGGGTGGAACAACGACCCCAATGGGCTGGTCTATTACAAGGGCGAATTTCACCTCTTTTTCCAACACAATCCTTACGGCTGGAATTGGGGTAACATGCACTGGGGCCATGCGGTAAGCACCGACCTGGTTCATTGGAAGGAGCTTCCCGAGGCCCTCTATCCCGATGCGCTGGGTACGATGTTCTCCGGTTCAGCCGTAGTCGATTGGAACAACTCAGCCGGCCTTCAGACCGGGTCTGAGAAAACGCTTATCTGCATCTTCACCGGGGCCGGCAATTTGTTCTCCCAGGGCCTCGCCTTCAGCAAGGATCGCGGCCGCACCTGGACAAAATACGACAAGAATCCGGTCGTGCCTCAGATCACCGGAGGCAACCGGGACCCGAAGGTCTATTGGCACGCGCCGACGAAACAATGGGTCATGGCCCTCTACGTCGAGAAGGACAAGCGCCACACAATCCACTTCCTGACCTCGCCGAATCTCAAGGATTGGACGGTGGCCAGCCAGGTGGAAGGGTTTTTCGAGTGCCCCGACTACTTCGAACTGCCCGTGGACGGCAACACCGCGAACAAGAAGTGGGTCCTCACAGCCGCCAGCAGCGAGTACATGGTGGGAGCGTTCGACGGCAAAACCTTCACGCCGGAGACGCCGAAGCTAAAAGGCCAGCTCGGTCTCGGCTTCTATGCGGCGCAGACCTACTGCGACATCCCGCCAGCCGACGGCCGACGCATCCAGATTGGCTGGATGCAGGCGCCGGCGCCAGGGATGCCGTTCAACCAAAGCATGACCCTGCCGCTGGAATTGAAACTCATCAGCACTGCCGAGGGCCCTCGCCTGACATGGACTCCGGCGAAGGAACTGACGTTGCTCCGCGCCAAGTCGCACAACGCCGGCCCACTGACGCTCAAGCCAGGTGATGCGGCCCCGCTCGGGAACGTCCGGGGCGAACTGCTTGAATTGCGCGCCGAGTTCGAGCCAGGCGCGACGAGCGTCTTGAACCTCAAGGTGCGCGGCGTGGCGATCCGTTACGATGCCGCGAAACAGGAACTCACCGTCAAGGGTCACACCGCGCCGGCGCCGCTGCGCAACGGCAAACAGCGGCTCGTCCTCTACACCGACCGCACCTTCTTCGAAGTGTTCGCCAGCGATGGCTTGACCTACGTGCCGATGCCCGTGATTCCGAAAGCCGAAGACCGTTCCATCGAAATCGCCGTCAGCGGCGACCCTGTGAAGTTCAGGACCCTCGATGCTCATGAACTTCGAAGCATCTGGAGATAACCCTTACCAACCCATGCACTAATAGACTTATGGTGAAACATCGCGTTTTCTTTTGGTCACTCGTTTCCGCTCTCGCCGGGTTTCTATTTGGGTTTGACACCGTGGTCATCTCCGGGGCCGAGAAGACGATCCAGTCGCTCTGGGGACTTGGCGCCGCGCTGCATGGCATTGCCATGGGCTCGGCCCTCTATGGCACGGTGATCGGGTCGCTTCTGGGGAGTTGGCCTGCGGATCGCTTTGGTCGCAAAGCTACCCTGCTGTGGATCGGGGTGCTCTACTTGGTTTCCGCGCTCGGAACCGCCCTCGCCCCGGAGATTTTCTCGTTCATTGTCGCGCGGTTCATCGGTGGTCTTGGGATCGGCATTTCCACCGTCGTAGCCCCGCTCTACATCTCGGAGATCTCACCGCCCCGAACTCGCGGACGTCTCGCCGGCATGTTCCAGTTCAACATCGTCTTCGGGATCGTCATCGCGTTCCTCTCCAACTACCTCCTCGAGAACGTCGGGCAAAACGCCTGGCGTTGGATGCTGGGAGTCGCCGCCTTCCCATCCATCATCTACTCCGTCCTCTGCTTTGCGCTACCGGAGAGTCCGCGCTGGCTGCTCGGCCGGGGTGACCGTGCAAAAGGCATCGCGGTTCTCCAACTCATCGAGCCAGAGGCATCACCGGCCGAACTCGCCGCGACAGCGGACGGCATTGTCGCCGCCTCCTCCACGCGGGCGGACGCCTCGGGCTTCTGGAGCGCGCGGCTCAAGACACCCATCCTGCTTGCCTTCTTCATCGCCTTTTTCAACCAACTCTCCGGCATCAACGCCATTCTCTACTTCGCTCCCCGCATCTTTGAACTCACCGGTTTGGGCGCGAAAGCCGCGCTGCTCCAATCCGTCGGCATCGGAGTGACCAACCTCCTCTTTACGTTCGTGGGGCTCTGGCTCATTGATCGCCTGGGCCGCCGCACCCTGCTCTACATCGGCTCGTTTGGTTATATCCTCTCGCTAGGCCTTGTCTCGTGGGCCTTCTTCACACAGCACTACAGCATCGTGCCCGTCTGCATCTTCGCTTTTATCGCCTCCCATGCCGTTGGCCAGGGCGCCGTGATCTGGGTGTTCATTTCCGAGATCTTCCCGAATAAATACCGCGCCACCGGCCAGTCCTTCGGTAGTTCCACCCACTGGGTTTTTGCCGCGCTCCTCACCACCTTCTTCCCGAAAATGGTCACTTCCTTTCCACCCGCGTGGATCTTCGCCTTCTTCAGCGGCATGATGGTTCTCCAACTGACCTGGGTAAAACTCTTCGTGCCTGAAACCAAAGGCGTGGCGTTGGAGGACATGGAGGCCCGACTCGAGAGCCGCCGTCATTGAGCCCCACGTGAAAGACCAAATGCCAAAGGACCGCAGAATGGTTGTCGTGGGTGTGGGTGAGGTG
>ORJL011373606.1_pt1 | contig 15260 bp, 13 predicted proteins | sample 1779941 | NCBI WGS metagenome assembly ORJL01 (sample SAMEA104232317, study PRJEB22302) | groundwater metagenome | biome: forest; feature: aquifer; material: groundwater | place: USA | collected 2011-08-07 | depth 5.8 m | reverse complement strand
CGCCACTGGAGCTCGCCGGCCACGAGACCGCAGATGACCTGCGCGTCACCGGCCTCGATCAGCAGCAACTCGAAGTCATGGAGTAACGACCACGCGGTCTCCGTCGTCATCTCGTCCAGGCCCGCGCGAGCGACCTCCAACAGCACCGGCAACCGCCGTCGCTGCTCGGTCGGCAATGAGGCGGTCAATAGCAGTCGCGTCAGGTCTGAGAGTGCGTCGCTCATCCGCTCGAGGTACTTGCGGAGGTCCGGATCGCGAAACCGCCGCCGAGCCCGATGCTCGTGCCTCGAGTTCGCGGCGGCCACCCGCTGAGCGATGTCCACGAGCCGTGCTTCAAGCTCGGAATCGGACTGCCCGGAAATTGTGAGCGTTTGCATACCTGCTCTACCTCCCGCAATTGATCGTTGCCCCGCGTCTCGCCGCCGGGGGGAGCGGACGCCACGATGATGTCACGTTGACCCGCGACAGCAAGCGCAGGAACCAACATCTCGTACCGTGCAGATGACGGCACGGGGTGGGGCCTGAAGCGGAACGATGGTCATGACCGGACGGCTCTCGGAACGATGGTCATGACCGGACGGCTCTCGAACCAGCCCCGTTCCGGGATCACACGGCATCCGGTTCGCGGCTTAGACTCGATGACCGATGGCCCTTGCGTGTTCCTCGGCGTTGATGACGAGCCAGGCCTCGACGATCTGGTGATCGTTCACTCCCGGGCGATAGTGCCGGCTCTGCACCGGGCGGTCTCATCTCGGGCAACCACGTTCCCTCTTTAGGGGTTGCCCGAGTGGCAGCGCGACGCCGATCACTCGCTGTGGTGATGCGTGTATCTCAGGGACGGTGGTTCCGGCTCGCCATCGCGGCCGGCGTACTGTGGCTCGCCTTCTATGGCACCTGGCTCGCGTTCGGTCCCTCTTCGCCGCACGCGCGCATGGTCTTCGGGGACACCGCGTACGACGTGCCGATCGCTGCGGCGGCGGCGCTCGCTGCGGTCGCTTGGCGCCGCAGTGAGCGCGAGTCGCGGATCTTCTGGGGGCTCGTCGCCCTCTCGAACGTGCTCTGGCTGGCGGGGGAGGTCCTCTGGTCGGTGCGCGAGCTTGGCTCCGGCTCGGTGCCGTTCCCGTGGTGGACGGATGTCGGCTACCTGACGTCGTACGTGCTGCTCATCCCGGCGCTGCTTCGGGCGCGACGGCCGTCGCTGCGGGCAGAGCGGCTTGCTCCCTTCCTCGACGCCCTGCTCGTCACCGGGGGGCTCGTGCTTCTGTGGTGGCTGGTCGTGCTGAGGCCACTGACGATCGCGGCCGACCTCGGGTCGCTCGTCGGGCTCGCGTACCCGTTGCTCGGGCTGATCCTGCTCGGGCTTCTCATCGCACTCGAGTTGCTGCCGGCGCGTCGCTTGCGTATCACGTTCGTCCTCTTCAGCGCCGCGGTTGCATCGACTGCGGTCACGGACGGCCTCTACACGCACGCGGTGATCACGCACACCTACCTGTCTGGTGCTTGGCTCGATCTCGGCTGGCAGCTCGAGGCCGTCCTGCTTGCGCTGGCCGCGGTTGCCGCGATCGCGCGAGTCGACCGCACACGCGACGAGCAACTGCTTCGCCGGCCACGCCGGTTGAGCCCGTTGGCGGTCGTGAGCGGCGCGCTCCTGCTGGTGTTGGCCGGCTTGATTACGGAGGGATCCGCGGATCACCTGACCGTTGGTGTTGCGGCCGCCGCAACGTTCCTTGCGACTCTCGCGGTCGTGCGCGTCGGCGTCGCATTACGCAGCGCCGCTCGTCGCGGAGAGTTGCACGAGCCTGAGACTGGGCTTTACCGGTCGGAGTACTTCTTCGACCAGCTTCGCTGTCGGCTGATCCAGCTGCGCTATTACGGGGATCCTTTCGCCGTCGCGCTCGTCGGCTGTGACAACCCCGCCGCGGGCCGTGCCGCCTACGACGAGCTGGCGCGCAGGATGCACGAGGCCTCTCGCGAGCTCGACTCGGTCTGTCGGCTCGACGACGAGACGCTCGTCCTGCTCTTGCCCGGTGTCGAGGCCGAGCAGGCGCTTGCGCTCGCCGATCACCTGCGGCTCGTCGGCAGCGCGACGGATCGGACAACCGTGAGTATCGGCGTCGCAGCCGTCGCCGAGCCCGCGGGCGAGGACGAGATCCTCGAGCGTGCGGAAGCGGCGCTCAAGGCCTCTCGGACGCTCGGCGGCAACCAGGTTCGTGGCGCGCCGGACGATCTCACACTATTCGCCGACGGGCGGCTCGACGGCGAACGGCTCGAGTTGCTCTCGAGCTTCGCACGCATGGTCGACCGCCGTGAGAACGATTTCGGCGACGAGGCGAGCTGCGTCGCGTCGCTGGCCGAGGCGCTCGCTTTCAAGCTCGGGCTCGACCCCGAGGTCGCGGAGCGCGCTCGGATTGCAGGCCTCCTGCACGACCTCGGCAAGATCGCGCTGCCTGAGCAGCTGCTGCGCAAGGCGGGGCCGCTCGACGACGACGAGTGGACGAGACTCGTCGGACACACGAGCCGAGGCGCCGACATCGCCGATTCGGTCGCCGCCGTCCGCCGCATCGCTCCGGCGATCGCCGCCCACCACGAACGCTGGGACGGCGGCGGCTATCCGCGCAGTCTTGCGCGCGAGGAGATCCCACTCGAAGCGAGGATCGTCGCGGTCGCAGACGCGTACATCTCGATGCGCAGCCCACGTGCCTACCGGTCGTCGCTCGGCGCGGTCAACGCGATGAAGGAGGTCTTCCTCCAGTCGGGTAAGCAGTTCGACCCAACGGTCGTGAACGCCTTCTTCGATCTCGTCTCCGATCGCTCGCTCGACGAGATCATCGGCGCGCTCGCCGAACTGCCCGCACTTGCAGCCGACGACGACATCTAGCCTCGGCACGAAGGCGCGTTCAAAGTCTCCTGAGACAGCTTTCTAACCCTCCGGAGGAGCTGGGCCACCTACTGGTGACGCTCGGATCACGCTCGTCGCTGCGGAATTGGCGCTCGAACGGCATTGACGGCTGCTCCGGATTTCAATGCTCCCAGCGGCTCACAAATCCGAACGCTCCAACGGCGCGAGTTCGAGTCGACGCGAGTTCGGGCGACGCGCTGTTAGTCCAGCTCGGCCGGCAGGCCGCACTGCGCGAAAAGCCAGGGATCCGGAAAGCCGACGATCCCTGCGATCAGGTCGCCTTCGATCCGCAGCACCATCAGGCCGTACGGCCGGTGTCTGCCGTCCTCGCCGCGCGAGTAAGCGGCGAGCGCCGGCTGCCGGTTGGCCGAGGTCGGCACGAGGCGGATCTCGTCGAGCCGCCCGTCGTGCGGCACGGAGCTGAAGAAGTCGCCGATCGCGCGCGCGCCCGCGACCCGCACGCGCTCAGGAGGCATCGTCATCAGCGCCTCCTCCGTCAGCAGCGCCACGAGGCCCTCGACGTCGACCGCATCCCACGCCGCCATGAACCGCTTCAGGAGCGCACGCTCGCGCTCGCCGGGCGCCGGGCTGTGTCGGCGGGCGTTCTCCAAGCCGTTGCGGGCGCGCTGGAGGGCGCTGTTGACCGCGGCGACGGAGTCCTCGAGCGTCTCGGCCGCCTCCTTCGCCGACCAGCCGAGCACGTCGCGGAGGATGAGTACGGCCCTCTGCTTCGGCGGCAGGAGCTGGATTGCGGTGATGAACGCCAGCTCCACCGTCTCGCGCAGCACGACGTCCTCGAGCAGCCGGTCCGGATATGGCTGCAGGTGCTCGAGGTCATCGCTCACCTCGGCGGGCCGCGCGCGTCTGCGCGCGATCGCCGTCAGGCACACGTTCGTGGCGATGGCGTGCAGCCAGGCGCCGAGCTGCGCGCGCGGCTCGTAGCGGCCGGAGCCCTTCCACGCGCGCAGCATCGTCTCTTGGAGCGCGTCGTCCGCATCGTGAAGCGAGCCGAGCATTCGGTAGCAATGGAGGTGGAGCGCCCGCCGGTGCGGCTCGATCAGGAGCGCGAACGCCTGCTCGTCCATCGCCTGCGGGACGCTACTCGGCCGGAGGGTTGGGCGGGTCGGCGCCGAGCTCCGTCCAAGCGCCGGGTGTGAAGGCGCCGGGTGAGCCGCCGATCGCCACGAAACGGATCCCGTCCGGACCCGGACGGATCTGGCGGAGCTGGTCGGGCCCGACGCGAACCATCGTGCCCGGGCGCAGCTCGAACTCGCTGCCGTCGGCGACGAGGGTCGCGGCGCCGCTGAGCGGGATGTAGACTTCCTCCTGGTTCGGGTCGAACGCCTCGGAGCTGTGGTTGTGGTTCGGGTAGCCGTCCCAGTTGGGCGGCAGCGTGAAGACCTGCATGCCCCACGCGGTCACGCCGAGCTCGGCGCGCGCGCGGCGGGCGAGGCCGCCGTAGATCGGCTCCATGTCGTCGATCGTCCTGACAGTCACGTCCGGCATCGGTGCACCTCCGTTGTCGAGAGAAGTCCCCTTCGTAAGGCTTCAACTCGGCCGCCCACCGAAACTCATCTATCGGTCGGACTGCAGTCAAGAGGAAGCCGGGCCATGCACGCCGGAGCTGCGGCGTTGCCGTGCGCGGAGAGCCTCGATCTGAGCTTGTTGTGCATTTCACAACAAGAATGCACCTCCTGAGACAGCTTTCTAACCCGCCGGAGGAATTGAGACGCCTGGTCGACAAGACGTCGGCGAAGTCGTGACGCGAGCGCGCGAATCCAGACGAGGAATGCGGGAGAGGCGCTGCCGCTTAGCGTCGCGAGCTGAGAGGAGACAAAGGCCAGCTTCCCGGTCTACAACGAGATCTACCGCGAATACTTCTCGGAGCCGTTCCCTGCGCGGGCGACGGTGGGTGCGGCGCTCGCGGCGGACCTGCTCGTCGAGATCGACGCGGTCGCGCGCCGACGCGGCCCATAGCCGTTCCTCTCTTTTCGTCGCTCGAACTCGGCCACCACCATGAAGGTCGCCCCTCCCACGATGGCCAGGCCTCCCCAGCTACGCCCTACTGCGCCCGGGTCAGCCGGGAAAGCAGCCGACGCGACTCCGAACACGACGGCGGCCGCTCCCGCGCTCCAGGCGGGGATCGTCCATCCGCGCGTCTTGAGTGCGGCGAGCAGTCCGACGAGCACGATGCCGACTGCCAGTGCGGCCATCGTGGACAGGCGCTGAACGTGGTGGGGCGGTCCGGATAAAGCCCGCGCCTGTGCCCCCATACGCAGCCCGTAGGCGATCAGGGGAATCGCGCCGAGGACGGTGATGGCGAGGAGCGCTGGGCTGAACGCCCGTGGCCTCAACCTCAGGAACTCAGCTCGGGCCGGATGCAGAGCGAGCATGACTCCAACCGAAGCCGCGACGATCAGCGCGGGAGCGAGATTCTGGGTGTCGGCTGCGATTGCAGACCCGATGAGGAACGCCGGGGCCACGAGGGCCGCCTGCTGCAGGCCGGCGATCTTCCGCTCCGGTGCACGGAGCTGTTGTCCCAGCCCGGCGGTGAGGATGATCCCGACCAGGGCGCCGTAGCCGAGGTCCGTCACCGGGCCGGCGACGCCCTCGACGTTCTCGAACCATCCTACGACGAGCGAGACGAGACCGAAGAACCCGACCCCGAAAAGAACGACGAGGGCGGCGGCCAAGACGGTGAACGCGACCGTGCGGGGCGACGTCGCTACGTCGCCTCCACAGCCGCGCCCGGCTGGACGAGGCCCGACTCGTACGCGAGCACAACTGCCTGCACGCGATCGCGCAGGCCTAGCTTCGTGAGCATGTGTCCCACGTGCGTCTTCACGGTTGCGTCGCTGAGGAAGAGCTCCGTCGCGATCTCACCGTTCGACAGCCCGCCCGCGACGAGCCGCAGAACCTCGAGCTCGCGCGCAGTCAGGGACGCGACCCGCGCAGGTTTCGCATCCGGCGGCGGGCGGCGCGCGAACTCGGCGATGATCCGCTTCGTGACCGACGGCGCGAGCAGGGCCTCACCTCCGGCGACGACACGGATCGCGGTCACGAGCTGATCGGCCGGTGCGTCTTTCAGGAGAAAACCACTCGCGCCCACCCGCAGCGCCTCGTAGACGTACTCGTCGAGGTCGAAGGTCGTGAGGATGAGGACGCGGATCTTCGACGATCCCGCGACGAGCTGCCGCGTCGCGGCGAGACCGTCGAGCTTCGGCATCCGGATGTCCATCAGCACGACGTCGGGTGAGAGCGTGGCCGCCGCGTCGATCGCCTCGTGTCCGTCGCCGGCCTCTCCGACGATCTCGAAGTCGGCCTCGGCGCTGAGGATCGCGCGGAAGCCCGTGCGGACGAGCTGCTGATCGTCCACGATCAAGATGCGGATGCTCACGGCCCCGCCGGCTCCAGGGGGAGTCGAGCCCGCACGCGATAGCCGCCGCCGCGCCGGCGGCCGCTCTCAAGCGCGCCGCCGTAGAGGGCGACGCGTTCCCGCATGCCGACGAGCCCGTGCCCAGCTCCGTCGCCGTCTCCGCCGCCCGCGCCATCGTCCGCGATCTCGAGCTCGAGCTCGGTCGGGCTGTACCGCACGACCACTTCCGCGTGGGCAGGGCCTGCATGCTTGAGCGCGTTCGTGAGCGCCTCCTGGACGATCCGGTAGGCGGAGAGGTCGATCCCGGGAGGAAGCGGAGCGACGGTTCCTTCGACCCGGAGCTCGACCGGGAGCCCGGCCTCGCGTACCTGCGCGACGAGCGAGTCGAGCTCGTCGATCCGCGGTTGCGGCGCGAGCGCAAGCTCGCCGTCGCGGCGGAGGACGCCGAGCAGCCGTCGCATCTCGACGAGCACCTGGCGTCCGGTGTCCTCGATCGAGCCGAGCGCCTCGCGCGCCGGAGGCTCGTCACCCTCCAGCAGCCGCAGCGCGGCTTGCGCTTGGATGACCATCACGCTGACGGAGTGTGCGACGACGTCGTGGAGCTCGCGCGCGATCCGCGCACGCTCATCCGCGACTGCCGCGCGCGCCCGCTCCTCGCGCTCGCGCTCGAGGAGGAGCGCGCGCTCGCGCAACTCGTTCGTGAGCTGCCAGCGGGCGCGCGTCCATCTGCCGAAGATCCAGAGGCCTCCGAAGAAGAGCCAGCCGCCACCGAGGTCGACGTGAGGGCTGCGCCAGGGATCCGCGTAGTCGACGAACAGGAGGGCGGCCGCTGCAAGCGCGGCCCCGGTGAGCGCGCGCCGCATGTCGCTCTCGGCGGCGACGGCGTAGATGGCGAGGAGCGCCACGATCGCAAGCTGCAGCGGTGCCTGGTTGGACGACTCGATGCTGATCTCAACCACCACCGCGGCGAAGACGACGGTGAGCACGGCCAGCGGCGCCCGCCGTCGCCAGAGCAGGGGCACGGTGCAGGCGAGCGCGAGCAGCGCGATCGCGAGGCGCGGCCCGGGCCAGCCGTCGTCGACGAGCGGGTGCACCCAGATCTCGTACTGGGCGGTGGCGAAGAGGGCGAGGACGACGAGCCGGTCGGCCCAGCGTGTCGCACGCTCGATGCCGTTGCTCATGGGAGGAACGTAGCGCGCTACGGCCCCGGCGACATCATCCCGAGTACCGAGTTGGCGACCCCCAGATCAGCCTTCAGGCTGACCGCTCAACGCGACCTGGAGGCGACGACGCCGGAGGCTGCGGCGCCTAGCGTCGCCCCGACAACGTACTCTCACACTCGGAGGCACATCATGACCGGTCGTATCGTTCCTCGGCTCGGCGCCATGAGCGGGCTCCTGTACTTCGTCGTAATCGTCGCCGGCAGCTCCTTCGGCAGCGGCGACACCGCCAGGCGCATCGAGCTCGTCGGCATGCTCTTCTTCCTTCCCTTCCTCGGCTATCTGTGGAGCGTCCTGCGCCGCGCCGAGGGCGCGGACGGCTGGCTCGCCACAACCGCGCTCGGCGCAGGGCTCGCCGCGTTCATCGTCAAGATCGCGAGCGCAGCGCCTCTGCTCGCCGCGAACAACGAGGCGGACGGCACGCGGCTCCACGATGCGCTCGCCCGCATGAACGACATCTCGTTCATCGTCACAATGCTGCCGCTCGGCGTCTTCGCGGCCGCGGTCGCGGTCGTGACCCTGCAGACGGGCGCGCTGCCGCGCTGGCTCGGCTGGTTCGCCGCGGCCACCGCTCCGGCGCTCATCGTCAACGGCCTCTTCTTCGGCTCCACAGAAGGTCCCGCGTTCTTGCTGTTCCTGCTCTGGCTGGTCTGCACGAGCGTCGTGCTGACGCGCAGAGCCGGCAGTACCCACGTCGCGGCCGTCGATCGGCGAGCCGTCGTGGCCTGAAATGAGACTTGTTGCAGCCCTCGCGCTGGCGGCTGCGGCGCTCGCCGTGCCGGCGAGCGCCGCAGATCGCGAGACGAAGCTCGAGCAAGCCCTCGACGGGGTCGTCGCCGCCGGCGTCCCCGGTGCCGTGCTGCTCGTCCGCGACGGCGACCGGACGATCCGTCTCGCGAGCGGGTACGGAAACGTGAACTCGAGGACAAAGATGCGGACGGCCGACCGCTTCCGCGTCGGGAGCATCACGAAGACGTTCGTCGCCACGGTCGTCCTCCAGCTCGTGAACGAGCGGAAGCTCGCGCTCCGTCACACTGTCGAGCGCGAGCTCCCCGGGGTCGTCCCGAACGGGAAGCGGATCACCCTGCGCCAGCTCCTCGGCCATACGAGCGGGCTCTTCGACTACGGCGGCGACCAGAAGTTCGTCGCAGCCGCGTTTCGCGATCCGCTCCGGGTGTGGACGCCGCGCGAGATCGTCGCGATCGCGACTGCGCACAAGCCTCGCTTCGCGCCGGGCGTGCGCTGGTCGTACTCAGACACGAACTACTACGTACTGGGACTGATCGTCGAGGCCGTAACGGGCCACTCGCTCGCACAGGAACTACGGCAGCGCATCCTTCTGCCCTTGCACCTGCGCGCGACGAGCCTCGACAGCGCGCCGCGCATCGCCGGGCGCCATGCCCACGGGTACTTTCTTGCGCCGCTCGTGGACGTGACCGTCGGAAGCCCGTCGGTGCAGTGGGCCGCGGGCGCGCTCGTCTCGAACGTAGACGACATCGCGCGTTTCTACCGTGCCCTCCTCGCTGGACGGCTGCTGCCGCCGCCGCTGCTGCACGCGATGGAGACGGTGGCCACCCCTGCACCCGGCTTCTCGTACGGGCTCGGCCTGGAGAAGCGGCGCAACGGATGCGGCGCCATCTGGGGTCACGACGGCGGCAGTCCCGGCTACGTCGCCACGGCCCTCAACAGCAAAGACGGCAGACGCCAGGTGGTCGTGCTGGTCAACGCGACCGTCGCGTCACTCTCCGCTCCCGTGAACGGCTTCCAGTTCTTCCATCTCCCCGCGCGCGCGGGCGATGCAGTCGACCGCCTGGTCCGGGCGGCGTCGTGCTGGTAAGACGCAGGTCGATCGAAGCGTTTGCCACCGTCTGCGTACATCCCTCCCTGATAAGGAGGAGGTCGATCGTCGGACGCGGTTCGGGAGACTCGCGCCGGCGAAGTGAGGCGGGAAGCGGACGTCTCAGCACAAGCCTGCGACATCACCTGGCGAGGTATCGAGCTGTCGCCAGATGACGAAGATCTGGCACGTTGTGGATTCCACAACAGGAATGCACCTCCTGAGACAGCTTTCGAACCCTCCGGAGGAGCTCGAACACCTGGTGGACGCCACACGTCCGGAGGTTTGAGTCCTCTGGCGTGGGCCGAACCGAGCATTGTGCGAACCGCGGCGACGGCGAACTCTTAGGTACGGCGATCCGTCTCTGACCGCGGTCCCTCGCGCTCCAGAAAGTTGCCCTGTTCCGAGATCCAGAGTGCGTCGTTGTCGTCGGTCCAAGGGGTTGCCGCCCCAAGAAGCATGATGTAAAGCCACCCCCGGGATGGTGCCGAGCCGTGAATCGGAGTCCCGCGGGCCGGCTGCGTCGTGCAAGGGAGCGGCAACTCCCAGCCACCAGCCCCCCCCGTCCTGCTCAGTCCGATTCCGCCGGGACTCGCTGGAAGCTCTTCACGGCCCGTACGAGCTCGGCCTCGGATGCGTAGCCGATCAGGTGGATCGTCTGCTGTTCCTGGTGTACGACAGCGCGGACGTGGTCATCGCTCGTGCTGACGAGACCCCGCATCACCTCCAGCTCCGGTATCGGCGACCAGTTCCCGCTCGGAAGGCGTAGCTCGGGTTTCTCCGCCCTGCCGATCACGCAGATCGGAGTTCCCCCGCGGCGGGTTGAACCTATCCGGTACATGGCGCCGTCGAGTCGGTACGACACCTTGCGTGTGTCCTCGGGCCACCAGGTCGGTTCGAAGACCGGTGCTCCGAAGCTCTCTGCGAGCGCGAGCGCCGACCTGTAGCGCTTCGACCGCAGGCGACGCCTCTTCGCAGTCTGACCGGGGACACGGTCCCCGGTCAGACTGCGAAGCCTCAACAACCTCACCAGACCGGCCCGCCGCTCACCCACAGAGCCAGGTCGGCCCCGAGCAGATGACGCTGATGCTGGGTCCCGATACCAACCAGAAGTTGACCGTGACGGTCGGGCTCGGAGTAGCGATCGCGGACTTCGTGCACGTCGATGTGAGGCAGGTCTGACGGACCGAGTCCGTCTGCTTCTCGTCCGTCGCCAACAGGTCGAGCTCCGGGCCGAGCCGCTCCGGAGGAATGTTCTCCGCTCCCGGGACCCCGGAATCGACGAGGATCTCGCGGGCCGTGTCGACGAGCCAGTCGACGAGTGCTTGCGCGAGCGCCCGCTCGTCCGCGAGCGTCCCCCGGTTGGGGTCGAACGTGGCGACCTCGCTCCCGTCCGTCGCCGATGTCCACGTCTCTGTGGAACCGCTGGAGCTGACGACGAAGTCGGCGGAGGTGTCGTTCGTCAGCGTGACGCGGGTGAGACGGTCGCCGTTGTCGTAGCGCTCGAGGACGGAGACGTCTTTGATCGCGACGGCCATCGCGATCGAGTCTACTTCCACGAATGCCCCTCCTGGGACAGCTTTCGAACCAGACAGAAACGTTCCGTGGTTTGCTCTCTGACGCGCTGTTTCCCGGCGTCGCGTCCAGCGGCGGCCCCCCCGGAAGCGCGGGCGCGTTCTGTGTGTGGGCCGCGCGGCCGCTCTCACCCGCCTTCAGGGCCTCAAGGTCATTCACATTCATCGCAGCCGAACGGGCGATCCAGATGACTAATGTCGCCCACCGGTTGAACTGGTGGCGGCAAGGTGCTAGGAACGTCGCATGGCTGTAGAGATAGAACAGGGGATGGTGTCATGCCGTACTTGCAACTCATAGACCTGATCTGTCGTGCGACAGAGGACGATTTCGGCCATGACGAGATTTATTTCGTGATTGGCGGGCGGCAAATCGGACCTCGAGAAGTGAATGAGAGTGATCCGTGGCTACTGATTGACCACACGGGTAGTCGGTTCTTCAGCAACGTCACCGTAAGAATGTACGACGAAGATACCCATATCTTGGGGGATGAGGATGACTTCTTGGGGGAGACAACTGTCGATGCAGATGAAGCAGGTCTCGGAGAACGGAGAGCAGTTTTCGATCTGGACGGCGCAGACTACACATTGACGTACAAGGTGGAAAACAATCCAGCGATGGTTCCGAGCTATAGCGCACAGGGACTGCTCGACGTTGGAATGGCCGAGATCGCAAAGAGAAGCGGTGACTCGCAGGACGCAGTCATCAAGACACTACGTGCTGATGAGAAAAATGCATACAAATTGGAAGGCTCCGTCAACTATCTTGATCTGAATCGTTCCGTGACAATGGGAAAAGATGCGTTTCATGAAGCAATCAATGCAGGGGACTATCCGGGATATATGTTATCCAAGACAAAGAAAGGGCGCGTTTACGCGAAAGCTAAGGCGAACACCTTTCCCACGTTGAACTGCTTGCTCTCTATTCTCCGCTTTGTTGGAACGAGGATGGACAAACACTCGCTGGAGGAGATTCTGAACTCGGCGTTCCTCGGCAACGAGGAGGCCAGAGCGGCCAAGGCGGCCTACGACACGCGTATGGCTGCCGAGTTCCATCATCTCGAGCAAGACGTGCTCTCTACCATCACGGCGGCGGGCACGGGCATCACATTTGGCACAATGCGAGCCTCGTTGCTCGATCACTACTTGGGGCGTGTGAAAGACGGCCTCACGCCAAGTGTCAAGGGGATAATCCCGAAAGACGCTGCCTATGCGAAGGCCGTCAAGGCGCTCGCCCGAGATGGTCGGGTTGGGCGCCAGAACCCAAAGTGGAATGCGAAGGTCGACGAGTTGGAGATCTTGCTTCCCGGCGCCGTCTGACTGCCTGCAGTCGGTGATCCGGAGCCAGGGGTCTGTCAAGTCTTCGGCAGAGCATGTTGTGGCGATCACAACAGGAATGCACCTCCTGAGACAGCTTTCCAACCCTTCCGGCGGCCTCGAACAACTCATCTCGGAGACGATCGACGGGGCTGAGGACCTCTAGTTGGCGCGCGCTCGTCGAGCAGCTTTCGCGCTCTGCCATGAGGAGACGGCTGTTCACCGCCCGCAAAGTTGTCGTGCGAGATTCAAGGCGGGTCTCAGGGTTGCCTTAGCCGAGATCGCGTCGTCGTTTCGAGTGACCGACACCCCACATCCATACTGCGCCCCCGGCGCCAGCACTTCTGCAATAACCACATATTTTGGTGTACTACCGGTTGCACCCGCTGCCGCGAACCACGTATTGGATGAAATGAACTCGTTGAGGTCGCGTCCCTGTGGCATCGCAGCCATCACCTCAGCCGTCTTCTTGTGGATATCTCGGCCCGTGTCGAAGTAGTTACGCCCTTCGCTTGGTGACATTGGCCCCTTGACTTGCAAGGTGGCAAACAAGCCTCGGCCACGCGCGTCTCGGTACGTGCACTGAACAGCGAACTTGGTTACGCGGTCGATTAGCGGTACGTCGCCCGGAGGTGTTGGTTTCACTTCAAATCGCAGCGTCATGCGCACTGTCTGTAACGACGGGCAGCTCCTCGCCACGGTTCGGGAGCGATCGCTCGAGGGTCGCGGCGTGGCGATGGGCGTGCCGGCTCCCCCGGTGGAAGCACATAACAGGGTGAAGGCACCGACAGCAAGCGCGACAATCGCAGTTCTTGACCGTCTCAGAGTCGGGGAATCGCGGCTAGAGCCTTGTGAAGGGACAGCCATCAGCCTGGCAATGCGGCGCAGTTTGCGTCGCTTGCGAACCAGTCGGTCGTTTGACGGTGACCGGCAGTCTCACCGGGGGGTACTTCAAACACCTGGTACTTCTTCGCGCTACCGGCGCACGTCGTCCCGACGTGCTGTTTCGTACCATCGGCGTGCACGAGCCAGACGGTCAAATCGCCGACCTCGCGTACGAAATTAACGCCCGGCTCTTGCTCGTATAGACAGTGCGCGGAGAGTCCGGTCGGATAGCTGTTCGCCACTGCGTCTGAAACGGAGACGGGTGGGTCGGGATGGCCTCGGCCGAGGATGCACTTCTCGATCATTCCGTTGTCAATGTGGAGCTTCTTACCGCCGGAAACAAAATAGTCTTCGTCTCCTAGACGAATGATGCGGCCCTCGTAGTTCACCGGCGGTGTGGGATGAGGTTGTGGCGAGTCCGTAGGTGGCGGCGGAGTTGCTGGAGGGGCTGGAGGAGTAGTTGGCGCCGAACCTGAGCCACCCGCGGTCGGTCCCGATCCGCCCGACGGCTTCGGGAGCGGCGCGAGTGCGTTTCGGTTGTACTCCGCATCCGCCGGCGGATTTACCGGCATCGTCCAGCCGAGATAGGTCCCGCCTGTCTTTCGGTCGTAGTCGATGATGCTTCCGAGGGCGACTGGCTTTTCGCCTGCCAGGCCGACTGTGCCGATCATTCGCCAGTTGCCGATGCTCACGGCGACATGGCCGGCGTCGTTACCCGGGGCCGGTGCAAAAAAGACTAAAGCGCCCCGCGGAGGACGAGTACGGCCCTCGTCGGCCTGATGTTGAGCCACATACCACTGCCACTGGTTGTAGGCGGTGCCATTCGCGCCTACTTCGTGGGTCTGCCTTCCCCAGGCCATGTGGCCAAAAATGACGCAGGAGCCGCTCCAGATGCCGCTCCAAGAGCCGTACGTATCGTCGGAGTCTCTCTTCTGTCCGATGTGGCCAATGGCCCAGTCGGCAGCGTTCATCCAGTTCACTTTGGAACAGGACGGCGTGCGGGGAGTCGGGCTCGCAACCTGATCCGCCCAGACGTAGCCCTCGCGCCCGTCATCGAGGTAAACGTAGAACCAGCGATCGTGACCATCACCCGTGTCGCCCTTGTTGTTGCCGCGCTCTTGGGCAAGTCGATCGTCGCGCCAGCACACCATGGTCAGAGCTTGCCTCTGACCGACATGGAAGAGTTGCTTGAGGCAAGAGAACCCGGTGTCGACACCGAGGTTCGTCCTTCCCTGGGTGCTGGTGCATTCGTACACATCCGCACCGCCCTTCGATGAGATGTTTGGACGGGCCGCGGAACTAACAGGTGACGCGGTCGCGCTCCCTACCAATATGTGGCCGGCCAGGACAGCGATCCCGGCGCAGCTGGCTGCAGCGGTCACCTGGCACCGTCTCGCCCGCACGTTCACGTCAGTGAGCCTGACAGGTACCCGTGTGTCGCACAACGGATTGGGTTGGAAGCACGCCGAGCACGCAGGCCGACGCTCGGACTACCCGCCAGGAAGTATCGCTGTCGGACATGACCCGCCGTTCCAAATGCCGAAAGGAGCCAGCCACTGTCAAGCGCAGCTGAGAAGTGCACCGGTTTGCGCAGTCGAAAAGTGCACCACTGCTCGGAGGTTGAGGTGGTGGCCGCCGGTCAGGCGGAGTCGCGGAGCGACGGAGCCTGAGCGGCGGGCGCGACGGCGAGGCCTCGTTCGCGGAGGCGGTAGCTTTTGCCTTTGAGGGTGATCATGGTGGCGTGGTGGACGAGCCGGTCGATCAGGGCGGCGGCGACCATCGCGTCGCCGAGGATCTCGCCCCATTGCTCGAAGCCGCGGTTGCTGGTGACGATGATCGAACCGCGTTCGTAGCGGCGCGAGACGAGCGCAAACAGCAGGTTGGCGGCTTGGCGTTCGAGCGGCAGGTAGCCGACCTCGTCGACGATCAGCAGGTGGTAGCGCTCCAGCCGGCGCAGCTCGGCCTCGAGCTGGTTGCGGTCCTGGGCGGCCTCGAGGCGGGAGACCCACTCCTGGGCGGTCGCGAAGGCGACGCGGTAGCCGCGTTCGCAGGCTTTGAGGCCGAGCGCGATCGCGAGGTGGGTCTTGCCGGTGCCGGGCGGGCCGAAGAAGCAGACATTGGCGCGCTCCTCGATCCAGGCGAGCTGCGCCAGATG
>ORJL011296844.1_pt1 | contig 15267 bp, 17 predicted proteins | sample 1779941 | NCBI WGS metagenome assembly ORJL01 (sample SAMEA104232317, study PRJEB22302) | groundwater metagenome | biome: forest; feature: aquifer; material: groundwater | place: USA | collected 2011-08-07 | depth 5.8 m | reverse complement strand
TGTTGTGCTGTTGTCATAATTGTTCTCGCCGTCAAAGTCTTCAGAGATTACAACTTGGTTGTCTAGATTGCCACCTGCAGTCACTGTTACATTATCTATATTTTCTTCGATAATGTTGCCGCAGCTGTCCAAAGCTCTTACCCACAACTGTGCTTCCTGCTCGCCGTCTGCTGGGACGCCGAATCCTGGCACTGATATGATGTCCAAGCTTTCTGGAATGCCTGCCTCAAAGTTTACAAAGGTGTAGTCTGCATCCAGCGCATATGGCGTTGCAGTTATGCGGTAGAAACCTGCATACTTGCTTGTGGCATAAAACTGTGCCTGACCATTTGCATTGGTCATGATTGTGTTGTCTGCCACAGGGCTACCGTCCAAGTTATAGAACTCTACTTTAGCGTTTGTAAAGTAGTTGTCTATCCATGCTGTATACTCTGATCCGAAAAAGTCTGCAAACAATACTTCGTGGAAGTAATCTGCAAAGTTTTCGAAGATCTCACCGTCTTCCAGCATCGCCCTGAATTCTTCTTTGTCTACACAGTGGTCATTGTCCCAGTCGAACCTGTCGCTTATGAATTCGTCTGGTATAAACCCTATAGGCTTTCCTTCTTCATCGAAGTCGAAGAATTCCCATGCAAGGCATGAGTCCAGTGTTACTGGTAATGCCTTGCCGTGCGGATTCTGGAATCCGTCAGCTGTCTGTAGGTTTACGAGGAATGCGTTATTTGGTATGTCAAATTCAAATCCAGTTTGTTTACATTCTCCCACAGGTTTTGCATCAAAGCCGTCATGGTTTATCATGACAACTTGTGTTGCCAACTGTTCAGAGAATGTTATTGTTTCTGGATTTGGAACTACAGAGATTAGAGACATGTCTGCTTGCGGCAAGTCACTGCAAATTCCTGTTTCAGATGATTTCCAGCTTTCGCCGCGAACATCCTGGCAGTCTTCTGCTGTTACATCGTCCATCAAAGGACCGCTGCAGCTATTTCTTACATAACATCTTCCAACTTCTGCTTCGTCCTGATAGTTGCATACTTTTCCTCTTAGCTGTATGTCAGATGACCAGACTTTTACTGTTTCTGCTGTCAAATCCCTGAACTTTATCCATGCTGTTCCTTCAGAAAAGTCAAGGTTGTTTAGGAATTTGTCACCGAAACCATATTCGTCGGCCTGATAGTTGTCGTTTCTTGAATTGTCGCCATCGAATACATAGTTATGGTCGTCTTCACCTAACTCATAGTCTTCACCGTTGCCGCTGAATTCTCTGTCGATTATGTCAGCGTTTGTGTAGTCTTGGTAGAACGCAAAGTTCACGTCGTAAACTCCACATACATCTCCGTTATCCTGGTCGAGAACAACATAGAAATCTGTTGTATCTCCTGCTCTAACGAGCACACCGCCTTCTCTTTCTGGGCCTGCATCGCCGTTTGCTTCAGTGCCTCTTGAATAAAAGTCAGCGCCAAAGTAAGGTATTGTTTTTCTTAGTTCTGCAACTGTCAATCCTTGTGGTGAATTTCCTTCGCCTAGGTCATCGTATAGATTGTTTGCAGGCGCTCTTCCAACAAGAATATCTTCTCCTGACTGGAAGCCTGGTGTCTCTTCACTTTCTTGATATATCTCTACATCAAAGTCATATTCTGGCGCGCTTACTGTAAACGCAAGCTTATCGACCATGATATCGTTTTTCTCAAGGTCTGTCCATTGTTTGCCTTCTTGTGCACAGTTGTCTACGACTAGTTTGAATACTGGTTTTTCATCGTCTAGTTCGCATGCGCTGTCGGTTAACCAATCACAGCTGTCGTCGTTTATGGCTTCCCAGCACTGGTCAAATGTAAATGCATCGCATGCATTTGCATCTGCTGTTCCTGTGCATACATCTACATTCCATGTACAACCTGCATCCTGACAAACTGATTGCCCTTGTGAAGTTAGATCGCCGCAAGTTGGTGTGCCTTCACAATATTGTCCTGCTACGTTCAAGTCTGCTGGCGAATCAACTTCTATAAAGCTTACACAGTCTTCGCCTTTCAGCTGAACGTCTACTTCACCGTTGAAGTCTTCAACGATGTTAGCGCAAGCGTCCAATGCATAGAACGTGTCGTATATTGGCTCGCTTACAATGTCTGATCCTTTGTCTGGTATGGCCAGACCGTTTCTTTCTGCTTCAAATTCTGACGTTATCTTAACAGGCTCGCCTATTAGCGTTATGTCCAATACTTCGCATACTGGAAGGTTTGTTGGGAAACCTGAAACACAACATTGCTGTTGTGGCAAAACGTTTATTGAAACTTCACCGCACATTTCTGAATTTCTTGTAAGATCTATAAGTTGTGCGTGACCTGTGTCTGTTATGTCAACGCATACTGTGTTTGTTGAAAGGTCGATCAAATTGTTTGGATCGTTTACATTCAATGTTACACATGTATTTGCTACTCCGCCATTGCATTCCTGGTCGACAACATAGTTACCGCATTTGTCTAAGACGCCTACATCAATTTGTGCATCTGACTCACACGCAAGAAGGTTGTTGTCTTTTTGCTCAAGTTCTACTGAAATGCATGTAGGAGGCGCATTCTCTACGCTTACAAATGCTTCGCCTGGATCTAGTGTATCAGAGAATGCTTCTATATCAAAGATACCCAATCCCTGGCAGCCGCATATTGTTACAGTGCCCATGCCGTTTGTAAGTTTGCCTTGCACTGCCTGTCCATTATCCAAAATTTCTTGTTCTAGGAAGTTACTTGTTGTTATATGTGTTATGCCTGATGTTCCTCCAAATGGAGCCTCTTCATCAGTTTCTAATGGATGTGTTAGTTCCACTCTTACAAGACTGCTCCATTGCTGTGCATGACCTGTAATTGGATCGTTGTAAACAGTCAACACGTTTCCGAATTCATCTGTTATCTTTACTGTTGCTACAATACAAGCGTCTGCTGTTGTTACACTTGGCGCTTCTATTACTACTTTTGCTGGTGCGCCTGTAATGCCAGTTACTGTTATTGTTTGGCAAGAAGTTCCTGTTGCTGTGTTTAATACAGTTGGACTTGCTACACAAACTTTAATTGTATGTGCGCCTGCTTGTTGGCTTGTTCTTAGGTTTGCATCACCTATTCCCTGATCTGCAAGTTCGTCGTGGAATGATGAAAATCCATCTGGAATGTCATCATCGTCTATTCCTGCGCCTAATGCTGGCGGTGTTGCAGATGGTGAAGTCAATAGTTCAAAGCTTACGTCAGGCCTGTTTGGCACGTTTGTAATTACATTGCCATAGGCATCGTATATTGTTGTTTCGATTCTCTGCAAATTGCCTGCTGGCACACTTGCGCCATTGCCTTCTGTGACTGACCATCTCGTAGGAGGGCCTGCGTTTATTCCTACAAACTCTTCAGCTCCATCGCCTGGAAGCATGTTAACGCTCAATAAAACATGAGCCACGCCTTTGACTGTTCCAGATTTGAATGAAAGCTCTACCTGTCCTTTGTTTGTAGTTGCCTTAGGACTTGGATCATTGAATGATCCCAAGTCAGTTGTAAAGTCAACCTTTACAGCATCGTCTAATACATCAATCCATTGTGGATTGCCTGTTGAATTAGTTGTGTTCCTTACAAGTTGTGCAAAGATTGTTCTTGTCTGACCGCCAACTGATATTACAGTTCCTTCTGAAGATGCTTCAAATCCTGTTCCTATTGATGATGGGTCAGGCATTTTTACAACATCTTTGTGACCTCTTACTGCAAGAGCTCCGCCTGAGTTCAAATCAATAAAGTATTTGACAGATTCTGCATCTTTTACATAGCCGTCCTCAACTTTTGTTGGTATGTCCATTGAAGAGGTGTATGTAAGAGGAATTGTATTTATTGTACCTGAACCTGTCAATGGCGCATTGTCAGCTACAAGAAAATCTGTTGCTGAATTGAAAATACCGTCCCCATTGTCAAGGTATACATCCACTGTTGTTGATGTGCCGCTTGTTCTTTCAACATATAGTTCTTCCAGCCTGCCCCAGCCGCCTTTTGCTGTTGCTGTAAACTCGTGTTCAACACCAGAGCCTGCCAAAAGATTTCCTCTCTGAATGTATTTTATCTGTATGTCTGTTGCAGATGTTATTCTGATAACAACCTGTGGCGGATCTATTGTTGCCCTTACTGCTGTTACAGAAGGCTCGTTGCTGAAAACATCTGATGTTAATGTTGTAAATGTCGATGTTTCAGGCGCAGAAGGTGTTGTTAATCCTGTTACGGTGAACGTTACTTTTTCACCTGCGCATAAAATTTTGTTTGAACCAAAAGAAACAATTCTTACTGATTGAGCATCTGATATTAAATTGCTTCTGGTTCCGTCATCAGCTTCGTTTGTGACTGTTATTAATCCAGTACCACCCCTGCTCCATGCTGAAATATCTGCTGTTCCAGACCAGGTTGGTGGGGCTGTGAATATTAACTCGTCAATACACGTCGAACCATCGTTTAGAAATTCGATCGTGATATCTTTCGGAACGTTAGTCGTAGCTGATGATGGCATATACGAAACGACAGTTCCGTCGCCGTTTGCAGCGAATGCTACTGATACTGTTAGCGCTACAATGGCGAAAACTAAGATTGCTAGTTTCTTCATGCATATCCCCTCCGAGATTTTAGTTTTTTCGAAGAATTATTTCTTCTTAAAAAGATGACGCCTGTATGCTCAGACGCACTTCTAGTATGTAGACGCTCAAGGCGTCGATTTAATTTTTTATTAAGTGGCGTCAGTCTGCGTGCGTCTGATTGTCCAAAAGAAAAATAGAAACATGAATTTTTAGTGCGTTTAGATGTTTGTTTTGTTGTTAAGTTTCCTGAAAAGAAATTCGTATAAATATTATCTTTTGATAAAAAGAGCGATTTTTTAATTATTTTTTTGCCCACTAAACACACCCCAAAGCCTGCGAACCGACGCCATTAGGCGTCAACACATTCAGGACTCCATAAATTTCCCAATTTCTTTTATATATCCCGAGTGTTCCATCGTGTTCCAGTGTGTTCCACGCACGAAAACATTTACAAGTTTTGTAAACAATTACATTAGAATTACGGGATGGTATTTTGTAAAAAAATGTTACTATTTTAAAATAAATAAACTCTAAAAACACGCATGAATTACAGAGCAATTACGAAAAAATCTTCACTTATACTTTAATAAACTCGAGACAAATAATTTTTGGTTTTTGATGGAATTTGAAAATAAAAATGATGGAAAATTCTCCTCGCATTTAGTAAACGCAATAGTCTGCTCCAATATTAACAGGGCAGCCCTTGTTTATCTTCTTAATACACTGCCTAAAAAAGAACTGCAGGCGGAAAAACTTTCAGAAAAACTTGGATTAAGCCATAGAACAGTGCTATATCACCTTAATGTTCTTGAAGGCTTTGGAATGGTTGAGGTCCGCAGGCACAGGAAATTTGGAAACAAGCTTGTCAGATCTGTTTGGGGACTGTCTGAACAGAAGCGTAACCAAGAAATTTTCAAAAAAATAGAAGACGAGTTTGGTACAAGCGAGCTTGAAAAGCTAATTAATAAGAATTCAAATGGAAGAAAAACCAAAGCAGTGGCGGCTTAGGTTCTTGATAAATCTTAGTAAAAAAGACTTATAGTGAGCCAAATAAATAACAAAGGTATAATTTATTTGCCTCCCATCTATCTAACCGACAAGCATGTCGGGATTCTTTTGTTGGTTAGCTATAAGAACATCAATGCAATAATTAATAGGACTTATATGAATGAGCATACTGACACATCCAGCTTTATAAAAATTTACTCTAACCTACCATTTAAAGTTAGAGAGGAAATAATTGTTGTTGTAGAAGGTGAACCTATAAGCTGGAATGTTGCTTATAAGGAAATAATTAATAATACAGACAAAGGCAGAGAAATCTTTAATAAGTTAGTAAGTCTAAAAATAATCTAGGGATAATTATGTACACTGAAGATGAAGTTGAACTTGTTGTTGCAAGATTAAGAGCTATTCCTGATAACGCAATTTTATCTATAGGATCTATGGCTGGTCAAAGCCATTTTAATAAAGATGAATTGATAGAACATGTTAAAAAAATGGATGAGATAGGAAATAAAATTATTGCGATGCAGTTACATTATGTGCGCTCTTTTAAGTGATTCTAATGCTTGTTACTATGCCAGATTACGATCTTGCTACTAAATATGCAAGCGAATGGTCAAAAGAAATAGCTGAAGTTGCAGAAAGAAATGGCATTAAGCCTATAGTTGTAAAAGGCAAATCTGTAACACGCTCAAGAATTGAAAAAGCCATAAAAGAAAAAAATCCTAATTATATTGTTTTCAATGGCCATGGATCTGATGAAATAATAGCTGGACATAACTTTGAACCGCTAATAATAATGGGAACGAATCATGAACTATTAAAAAATAGGATAGTACATGCTTTTACATGCAGTTCGGGGAAAATACTTGGATTAAATTGCGAGTCAAAAGCATTTATTGGATATAGTGATTGGTTTTTCCTTTGCATGTATAATCATAGCACAAATCGTCCACTTGAAGATAAATTAGCCAAACCTGTAATGGAGTGCGCTATTGAAGCTCCTAAGCAATTGGCTAAAAAGAAAACCGCGAAAGAAGCATTTGATAAATCTCAAGATAAGTATCAAAAATGGATAGACGAGTATACATTGAGCAGTTCTAAGTATACCACAGAGGAACTGCAGATAATTCTGCCATGCCTTATGTGGAATAAAAATTGTCAGGTTCTGCATGGCGATGGTAATGCAAGAATTGGTTAAAATTATTTTTTAATCGTCACAGACGACGGCCGATACCGAGAATCGCCCAGAAATTCTATTTTTGCTGTTTTCCAGTCGCCATTGAATGGTATGAACCATGATCCGCCGGCAAAAGTAAGTGTGCTAAGCACAACCTTTCGAAGCGCCCCGCGATACATATAATCAACAGTAAGCTTGACAGGACGGTATGGCAGAACAGCGCCGCTATCCTTGTCATATAATGACCCGTAGAAGAAGAACCCAGAATTGTTTATAGTGAACTGGGTGTTATGCGGATATGGAGGGAGAACTCTTACAGTTGCTGTAACCTGCACGCTTGTGGCAGAATAAACTATTCCTGCAAATACAAGCATTGCCGCTAGCGGCAATGCGATCAATATTATATTTTCTTTTCTCATTTTCTTCACCTATTTTTCATGAAAAATGAAATAAAAAAAAATTCTCTTAGCATGTTGCAGTAAATGTTATTGTTTGTTTGTATACAGATGCAGGTGTTCCAGCTGGAACTGATAGTTTAAAGTGTACACCTAATGGGTCTCCAAAACTTACAGTATCACCTAATGATGTTGCAGATCCTGATAGCTCTGTCATAGCACCATAAGCTACATCAGATAAACTCCAATGAGTTGCACCGACTGGCATTGATGGCGGTGGAAATAAATCAGCTTCAGTCCATTGAGTTCCTTCTACTGTTGGTGTTACTACAAAATTTCCTAATGGCATTGATATAGTTGATGTAACATCACCACTAGTTCCTCCAGGAATAAGAGAACCAAATGCTATTGGAGATGAAGCAGTTATACCACAAGTTTGAAGTATTGTGGTAGTTGCTTCTGGGCTTGCTGATTCAGAGACGGCTGAAACGCTTACTGCAAACAAAGTCAGAGCCAATACTGCTATTGATGCTCCTAATGCTTTTTTCATATTCTTCACCCCTAAATTTTTCCTAATTTTTTTAAAATCGCAAATGCGACTAAAATTATTATTATGATCGCGGCTATTGCCGCGCCTGTTGTCAGATCTACAGGCAATGATGCGGCAAGACCTGTTACTGGCAAGCCTGTTTGTAATGGTTCTGGCGCTGGTTGGCCATCTGTTGTCGGGTTTTCTGAAGGTTGAACCGGTTGTTGTTCATTTTGTGTTGGTTGAGAATTATTGTTTGTAATTGTGTTTGTTCCTGAAGTTGATCCTGATCCGCCGCTGCTAGGACCTGAAGATGGACCAGCTGATGGTTGAGACGTCAAACCTTGGACCGAAATAGTCACGCTTTTCTTCATCTGTACGTTTATCTGAACTTGTCCGGGCTTTCCTTCCTGAACAGCATAAAGAGAACCAGACAGGTTTGAAGAACCTTTGTAATTAGCAGGTATGTTTGCTACAATATCTGTATAAACAATCTTGTTTGGCACAAGTTCAACGGTTGTTGGGAATGACAAATATTGTGCTGCATCGCCTTCGGCCCGCAGTTTTACAAAAATAGTTTCGTTGCCGTCATTTACAAGCCCGTATTGAGCTGAACCTGTGCTTCCAACAGGAACTGAAAATGATAAAGGGCCGGCTATTTGTTGCAAAGCAAATGCACTAGGCAATAATAACAAGACTAATAGTATGACCACTGATTTTTCCATACAACCCCAATAACAGGTTAATTTTCCTGTTAAATAGCATTTAGATTGTGTAGACTAGAGTGAAAAATCACTTTTACAAATTCTGTTAAAGAATACCTTAAATATTTCCGGTTTATCTATAGTGTAGTGAAAAATAGGAGGAATGTGCATGCGATTTCTTATGAAAATCCAATTACCTGTTGAGGAAGGCAACAAAGCGATTTCTGACGGTACGCTGCCAAGTCTTATAGAGTCGACGCTTACAAAACTAAAGCCTGAAGCGGCATACTTTTTTCCAGAGAATGGAGAAAGAACTATGATGATGGTTTTCGACCTAAAAGATGTTTCAGAAATACCTGTAATCGTCGAGCCTTTCTTCATGGGTGTAAATGCAAAGGTTGATTTAATACCAGTAATGAATGCAGAAGAGTTACGAGCTGGTCTAAAGAAGGCATCTGAAAGTTTCTAAAGTATTTTTTTTATTTTTATCAATTTTTATTAAAAAATAACAGAAGATTTGACCTCTAAGGGCGTCGGTTCACTCAAACATTATCAAAAAGGATCCAACGGATCGAACATAGTGTTTGTTGGATTGTTTAGGTCATCCGTCCTCACATTAAATTCTATCTGCCTGTTGCCGCAGAATAAGCACAGCAAATTAGTTGGTTTGAATGTAGCTTTTTGGTCAGCTATTACTTGCCATTCATTGTTGCATTTGTTGCACTTGAAGTCAAGAGTATGCGCGTTTTGTTTTTTGTTCACTGACTTCACACTCCATAAGGGCGGCCTTGATGACATTTTTGAATTTAGGATTCATCCCTACAATGATGGGTTTGTTGTTAATCACTACAAGAGGCACTGCTTTCACAGGGTTTTCAGTGGCCCCAAATTTTTTCTCTATTTGCTTTATGTAACCTTCCAGCAATTTTGCATTCTCAGCATATTGAACGTCCAGCGCCTTCACAGAAACTTGCGATTTAATTTTTGAGCTTTTTATGGCCTTTGCTATTTCTTTTCTTACTTTTATATAATGTTTGTCAGATTTAGAAGTGAATATCTCTATTTGTATCATAATTATATTTGTAGTAAAGAAGATAAATAATTGAGATTTACTATAAGTCGGTTCATTCAAGCAGTCAACTGGGCGTCGATTGCTTGCTTGAAAGCTGAATATGGCTGCGCGCCGACAAGCTTTACACCGTTTATGAAGAATGTTGGCGTTCCTGACACTCCGTAGCCGCTTCCGTCAGTAAAGTCTTTCTGGACTTCTGCTGCTGTTTTTCCTGTATCTAGGCATGAGTCAAATGCTGATGTCAAGCTTAATGTTTTAGCATAACCCTTGAATTTTGCTGCAGCGCCTGCAGCATCCATGCTTGACCACTCGCCCTGCTTTTCAAACAGGGTGTCGTGCATTTCCCAGAATTTATTCTGCTCCTTTGCACACTCTGCTGCTTCTGATGCTTTCTGCGCATTTGGATGGAAGCTTAGAGGAAAGTCTCTGAATACTAGCTTTACTTTTCCTGTGTCAATATAATCCTTTTCCAATTGTGCCAGTGTCTGTGTGTAAAATTTGCTGCAGAATGGGCACTGGAAGTCTGAGAATTCTATAATTGTGATTGGTGCATTTGCATCGCCTTTGATAGCATCATTGTCTGCAGATGCCGCAGTTGTTGGTTGCTGGACTTGTTGCTGTTCAGTAGGCTGTGCCTGTTGTTGTGTAGGAGCTGCCACTGCCTGACCTGTTGCGCCGATCTTGCCAACGCCGCCCAGCATAAATCCTGTTGTAAAAGAAAATGCAACTGCAATTATGAAAATAGCTGTTAGCATTTTAGTGTATGTGGATTTTTTAATTGAGATTTGATTTTCAGCTTCTGCCATCTAGAAATTATTTCACAAAAGTATTTATAACCATTTTGATTCAATGAATGCTATGAAAATAATATTAGTGATAGCTGTTCTTGCTGTGATTGCCTTCATTTCATTGATCCCATTCGACGTTAATGATAATTCACAAACAGAAGTTATCGATTTACCAAACTTGCCTGATGAAAATGGATTCATACACTGGCATGCGCAGCTTAACATTGTTATTGACGGGAAAACTGCGGTTATACCAGCGAATATAGGCATAAAGAACAACGAGCATGCTGTTATCCATACGCATGAACCTGATAATATCCTGCACATTGAACAGTTTCCGAATGACACAACCATGACAGTAGGTTATTTTTTTGACATCTGGTCATATCATATTAATAAATCTGTTGTTTTCAACAGCACATGCATTTTGGACAGGTGTAATGACAGGGATAGCATAGTTTTGTTCACTGTAAACGGGGAAATGAATGAAGAGTATGAGAATTATGTTGTGAAGGATGAAGACATAATAAGGATCGAGTACAGAAAGAGAACTAATATTATACAGGCTAACTGACTTTATTGCCGAGCGTGAATACTGCGGGTTTGACCTCACAGTTTTCATGGAAAACCCGTCGCACATAGGAGGGTTATAGGGAACCTGAGGTTCCTATTTCATTTTCCCTGTCAAAATCTTGCTAAATATTTTTTAAATTAGTAACTGTAACTTTACCAAACTTTGTCAATTGATACATATTATCTTGTTTTATAACTAAATCTAAACTTATAAGTTTAGTAATAATTTCACGTAAATCTTTATTGTCAATGTTTAGATTCTTTTCTAAGTCCTGTAACAATACTTCTGGATTATAACTGTCAAGATACAATAGAATACGTATGCCTTCCAAATTGTCCAAAATCTCATCAAATTGTACTGTACGATCAGAAAGTTTATAGTCCATTGATATACACCTAATTACTTACAGCCCCGCTATTAATAGTTGATTTATGAAGGTCAATATATATTTTAGCTAATCTATAAGATTCTTTTTTCGCAAGTCCTACAGCTTTGTAAATAAGGTCTTCTCTTGTTGTCCAAAATTCATACATAGGATAATAAATATAGGATTTTGACAAATTGATCATATCTTCAAAATTTTTATTTGTTAAAAGAATTGTTTTTGTTTGAAATGTTCCATTCCCTATTATTAGTCCACAATCTATGCCAGTTCCTATACAGTCTCCATCAACCAAAATTATTATGTCAAAATCATTCATTAAAGATAATGTATGATCATATGATGGCATTGTCATGTCAGAAGGCTTGAAATCTTTAGCTAAAAATGCTGGGTGACCATTATTGATCAATTTGGTTTTTATTTCTTCCAGTATTTCAATATTTTCACCATAATCTCCACATACAAGAATTCTGTGGCTTTTTGCTATTGCATCTCTCCTTTTTTGTAAATCTCTTAATTTTTGAAATATTTCTACTGCATGCTCATCGATTTTCTTTAAGCCTCCTGAATCTGGTTCTTTACCCATTAATTTCACTTTCTATAATTACAAAAATCAATAATTCAGCCTTCCAAAATAATTGAAGTGTAAACTTAAATTCTTACCAACAAACATCCTTCCGCTACTAAATTTTTTAAACAAATAGTGTTATGTTAAGAAAAGTTGTCACAAAGAAACTCAAAGAACAGATAAGGAAGGAATTTGAAAGCGACAAGGGTCTCCTTCATGTGTCATTGATTAAGCAATGCTACAAATACAGTTGTTTCTGCTTATATTGCATTTCAATCCCAATGCTTCATGCTTTGTCAATGAATTATCCTTCATGTAGCCGCAGACCATTTCTTTCTTAATTGGCAGAAGCAGATTTTTTAAGTATCCGAAAACTACATCAATTCTGGATTTCAAATTATTAAATGAGTTGTTTGTATTGTTTAGATTATTTTCCAGTAGATTCAATTTGTTATTAGTAGCATCAAGCTCGTTTTCCACTGCGGTTACTCTGTTATTTGTTGTATTCAATCCGCTTTCCAGATTATTTTCTAAGTCACTTATTTTGCCCTCTGCATTTCCTAGCCGCATTTCAAAATCGCTAACTTTATTTTCCGTATCGTCTAGCCTTGATTCTAAATCGCTAATTTTATTTTCTGAATCGTTCAGTTTTGTTTCTGCATTTCCCAATATTATTTCAAGTTCATTTATTCTATTGTCTGAATTATTAAGTTTTATTTCCAGTTCATTAAATCTTTGCTTCAGCTCTTCTACTTTTTGCGTGATATTTGTGCAATTGCATACTTTTTTATCAGCAATATTTTGATTACCAAAATTAACGCCTGTTATTTGTTTAATACTGCCGTCCAGTGTTATTAGGTCTGGATTTGGCGTAGTTTGAGTCCATCCAGATTCTTGAACTTCTCTAATGCGGTACGTTCCTGGTAACAAGTGTGTAAATTCATAATAACCATTTATGTCTGTTACAGTATTCATTTCGTCAGCATCCAGAACATTATCATCATCTGTGTCTAAAAATATTGTCCAGCCTTCTACTCTTGATTCACCTACATCCCGTATACCATCTCCATCAACGTCTTCAAATTTCATTCCTTGAATTGTTGTCCCAAAATGATCAGATTCCTGAGGGTAAACAGTTCGATTTAATATTCGCCACTCGTCTATTTCTCCATCTATGCCTTCGTTTGGAATAGCTCTAGAGAAACTAAGTTGCATGTCACTTATAGCACCTACTGTACCATCATGGCCAGTAGCATTATATTCCAGTATGTTATCTACGTACAGTAATAATCTAGTATTTCCTATACTTCTAGTACATGTTATTCTATGCCATTGGCTATCATCAATACTTCTTCCAAAAACCTGCTGAAGTGAAGGGCTTCCAGCTTGAGCATCCGCTCGCAAATCACATCTTATAGATCCATCAGACAGAACTGCTATTTGTATTACTCTTGAAAAACTTTCACTAGGCTTAAAATAATTGAATATAAGCCTTGTATTGGCGTTTTTATTTAATTTTACAAATCCATCTATAGCAAAAGGCGTATTTGCAGGAAAATTAATAGGATTGTTCTGTAAAGAAGCTACTGCAGTTGTTAATTGATTCAAATGCAAGCCTTTTCCAAATTTTCCTGCGGCAGTCCAGTCAGCAGATACTAATAACGTTCTTGAATTACCTGAACTGTCTGTTGATGTTAATCCTAAACCTTCATCCATATGCCACAATGCAAGAGTGTCGCTATCACTAACAAATTGCGCATTTATTGGAAATGCAAAAATAATCATGATTGGTAGAAAAAATATTATTTTGTTCATTTTGAATCTGTTGCGAGTTCTCTAAAGAGTATATAAAATGGCCGTGTTCCATAAAGACCTTTCTTTTCTAGAAAATAAATCCCTTGGGAAAAGAAAATATCATTGGACATAAATATAATATTAAATCAGGTTCTTGGAACGTGGCTTGGCAAGCCTGGCGTTGCTCCTTCGGTCTTTGCGTCGTCAGGGATGAGTGCAATCTGCTCCTGTATCAATGTTTCATTGTTTGGGCCGTAATAGATGAGTATTTTGTCCAGATCCTGCATGACGTAGTCCAGGTAATTCGGACTGGCATCTCCATTTACAATGTATTTAACAATTTTGTCTTGAGGAGTGCCTGACGTCCCTGGCGTCGTTTGGGTTGTGCAGTATTTCTTGTCAAGCGTTATGCAGTCTGGCTTTGCTCTTATGCGCAGCGCATCCAGCGCATAAGCCAGTGTTGCGCCTGTTGCATGCACATGATGGATATTACCGTCTCCGCCTTCAAAGTGGACATATTGGTTCTGAAGTTGGTAAGATGACTGGCCAAAATCTACTATTGTACCGTCAACGTACATTCTGAAATCCTGGTGTATGTGTGTTGAGCCAAGAGCGCCCAAATTTACTTTTGGCTTGTCTGGCAATGCTGAAATTGCCAGATAACCTAAACCAACAATTATGAGAATAACAAGAAGATAGGCAAGAGGTTTCTTTACATTGCGCCTTTTTTTGTATTTTGTTTGAGAAATGTTCGTTGAAGCAGTTGCTTTTTTCTCTTTACCAATACCGTGCTTGTCTCGCATGTGCTGGTTGAATCCTTCTTCAGATTCAAACTCTTTGTTGCATTGATCACATTTCATAATATCACATAGCTGTTGTCTTTTTATTGTCAAGGGACATCCTAGGGTTTTCCTCTAGACGCACTTCTTTCCTATTGTTAATTATTGTAATAATTATATTTGTTTGAACCCGCCTAGATAATTTATAGTGAATATTAGCAATCCTATAGATGCCAAATTAATTATCCAGCCGAACTGAACAAGCGCTGTTACGGCGCTTACGGGCAGCAGGAGTGTGCCCAAGGATGCGCATGCGGGACATTGGGCTACAAAAAAGCCTGCCGCAACGGCGCCTGATGTCGCGCCTGTGCTTTTTTTAATATCGCATATTTTTGGCTGGCTTCGAGTATACAACTGAAATGATATGGCTATGCCAAACAAAACAACAAGGGTTGGAAACAATACTGCATTGTACCATGGAATAACGCTAAGCCATAAATCTATATTTTGTATGATTCCCAATACCTGTGAGTATATGTAAACTCCTGTGAATAGCAGGGCTGATACTGCTGCTATTATAAAATATTTTGGAATTTTTAGAATTTCTATAATTTTTAAAGTCATAATTATTAAAAAGAGGAAAAGTTAATCAGATTTTGTTTAAGCTGCAAGCGCCTTGTCTATTGTCTGTTTGAAAACACTGTACGGCTGCGCGCCTACCAGCTCTACGCCATTTATGTAAAATGTCGGCGTACCTGATACGCCATAGCTGCTTCCGTCAGTGAAGTCTTTCTGAACTTCTGCTGCTGTCTTGCCTGTGTCCAGACAAAAGTCAAACGCTGTTGTTAGGCTTAATGTTTTTGCATACTCTTTGAATTTGGCTGCAGCGCCTGCAGCATCCATGCTTGACCA
>ORJL011534844.1_pt1 | contig 15270 bp, 12 predicted proteins | sample 1779941 | NCBI WGS metagenome assembly ORJL01 (sample SAMEA104232317, study PRJEB22302) | groundwater metagenome | biome: forest; feature: aquifer; material: groundwater | place: USA | collected 2011-08-07 | depth 5.8 m | reverse complement strand
ATTCATTTATAGCTACAAAGTCTACGCACTCTATGGCAGCGACGTTCTCAGCGCGTAAATATTGATTGAATATGGGCCTGCCCGGGCCTTTATTTACATGCCTATCTTCGGTAATAGTAACTACTAATACATCTCCTTTTCTCTTGGCAGCCTCAAAATGCTTTATGTGCCCGGGATGGAGCAGGTCGAATACGCCGTGGCTATGGACAATAATCCTGCCTTTCTTCTTTAGTCCTGCTAAGACATCCTCCAGTTCATTTAAAGCCTTGATTTTGGAATATATTTCTCTATGCATAGTTATCTCGCCAGGTATTTAAACCAATCCCGAGTTGCCTCCTCTACCTTCTCAGGGGTCCAGACCACAGCGCCCTTCCAGTAATCTATGTCTTCTAAAACTAAACTTATCCCGTCTTCAAAAGAAGTTCTGGGTTGCCATCCCAGCATCTCTTTGATTTTATTTATATCTGCCCAGGTGCAATCAGGTTCTCCCGGCCTTTTCGCTATATGGGTTTTCTCACCGCCCAAAAGAGACACCAGTTTATTTATGCTCTGCGGATCTCCGGAACCGACGTTAAAAATTCCATCCTCTATGTTTGACATAGCGGCCTGGATAAACGCCTGCGCAACATCCAGGACATACACAAAATCTCTCTTCTGGCTTCCGTCTCCTACTATCGTAAAAGGCGCGCCGTTTAATTTCTGCGCCAGAAATACCCCTAAGACCGCCCCATACGTCCCGCAAGTCCTTGCCTTAGGCCCATATACATTAAAGAGCCGCAATGAAATAACCGGTAGTTTATAAACCTTTGCCCAGTGCAAGGCACATAACTCTCCGATATATTTAGTCAGGGCATAAGGGTATTGCGGTGAAATCTGGGCAGTCTCGGGAGTGGGACAAACCTCGGCTATTCCGTAACACGAAGAGGAAGCCGCATAAACAAACTTCTTTACCTTATTGTGCCTTGCGGCCTCTAAAACCGCTATCGTGCCATCTACGTTGGACCTATGATACCTCAAGGGCTCAACTATTGAGGGCACAATATCTGCCAATGCCGCTAAATGAAAAACCCAGTCTATTCCCTTAAAGTAACCGCTGATGCTCTCGAAATTACTTATATCTACCTTAAAAAAAGAAAGGTTGGACTTTTGAGCTATATTATTTAAGTTCTCGGCTCTTCCCGTAGAAAGATTATCCAAGACCACGACGCGATGGCCATCCCCCAGGAGCCTTTCTACCAGGTGCGAACCGATAAATCCTGCCCCTCCCGTAACTATGGCATTCATCTTTAGTTATTCATCTTTGTATAAGTAATGGTTACACTGATTGCACTGATGTAAGAGCAGATTACACCGATAAACCAGTGGAATCAGCGCATTAGCTATGCAAGGCTCAATTCATCTTTGTATAAGTACTGGTTACACTGATTGCACTGATATAAGAACAGATTACACTGATAAATCAGTGAAATCATAAATAAATCAGTGAAATCAGTGCATTATACTTCTTATTCACCCCTTTTTCCAGAGATAATTTAAAAAATTCATTGCCCCTCTTAATTTCCTATATAAGTCAGCGCTATTCTTGGTGGAAAATAAAAATTTAATTATATAGCCCGGCCTAAAATAGAACTTTTTTAAGCCCTGGTCCACATAATAATCAACTTTGTCTGGAGCCAAATCCGGATAACTAATTACCCCTTTCTGCTCGCCCTCCTGTAACCAATCTGACCATACAGATGTATTTAACCATTTATTATTTTGGGCTATTTTAAAAAATTCTGTGCCGGGGAAAGGCACGGCTCCGGAAAACTGCACTGTATCGCACTTCAAGGATAAGGCAAATTCTATCGTTTCTTTAGCTGTTGCCTCCGTTTCTCCGGGCAAGCCAATGACAAAACACCCATGGACTTGCAATCCGGCATTCCTTGCCGCTTCCATAAATTTATAGGACTGCTCGATGGTAATATTTTTATTTACCTTGCGCAAAATCTCCTCTACCCCTGATTCAAACCCAACCAGCAATTCCCTGCACCCGGCATTCTTCATAATGGTAAACATCTCTAAATCCGCAGTATCTACGCGCGCATTTACGGAAAAGGTAACCTTTAACCCGCGGCGCATAATCTCCTCGCAAAGCCGAATCGTCCTCTCTCTATTTACAGTAAAGGTATCGTCTTCAAAAAAGAACTCTCCGCCTTTAAGGACTCTCGGGCATAATTCAATGTCGTATTCCATCTCATCAACCACATTCTCAGGAGCCCTGAGCCTATATTCTAACCCGTGCATTACCTGCGGCCATAAACAGAATATACAACGATTGGGGCAGCCTCTGCCTGAAATAATATCAACGTAAGGATAGAGTTTCCCTCCATCAAAATATTTCATTAAATCTAAGTGCCTCCATGCAGGAAAGGGCAAGTCATCCAAATTCTCAATCAATGGCCGAGGGAGATTTCTTATCACTCCTCTATCCCGATAATAGGCTATACCTTTGACTCTTGCCAAGTCCTCATACCCCTGGATAACCTCTTTGACGGTATAATCATATTCTCCTATGCAGGCGACATCGACAGACCCAGCAGCCAAGAGAAGGGTCTCCTCTGGCAAAACAGAGATGTGCGGGCCCACCATAATTACCTTTGCCTGCGATTCTTCTTTTACAATACGGCTGCATGCGATATCCGAATAAATTGAAGGTGTAGTCGAATCTAAAACTACAAAATCCGGCTCTTCTTTTTTTATAATTTTGCGCAGATCTTCTTTATCCTGTCCTGCCGCTACCATATCTAATAGCCGGACATTAAAACCTTCTCTTTCTAACACTGCCGTGGCATAGGCCAGCCAATCAGGGGCCCGCAAGACCCTGCCTCTTGAACGCGCGGCCCAGCGCTGGGTACGACAGAAGTCTTTCACGAACGGCTCATTGATTACCAGTATTTTGCTATCTGCATCTGCTTTCATCTTTTAATATTATCCTTATTTATTATCAATTAGCGGCCTGATGGTATAAAAGAAAATGTATCTACCCCATATCTTATATATGGTTCTGGTCTCTATTTTCCCCGAAAGCGTCTTGAGAGCGTCCTCTATGGACTTTTCATCTGTTTTGCCTTTTTCTAATATTAAATACCCGAGCCGATTGGGATTTTCTGTCAGGCCAACCTCTTTAATCCGATAATTCTTTTCTATATATGCATAAAGCAGGGGATTGTCTTTCTTCAAGACTTCCGGGTATTCTCCGGGATAAATGCAGACAATTCTCACGCGGTATTTCTCCTCCTTATGCTTAAACTCATCAACTGTCGCAGGGCTGCCTGTAAATCGAGAGGTATATCTGGCTATGCCGTATCCTTGAGGATGAGTAAACAGAAAGATGCGCTCTCCGGATTCAGTAAACTCTTTCAGGCTCTCACCGGCAACATCTACTCCTAAGAAGGCAGTCCCGTACATACGAAAGAGCGACTGGTAGACCGGGTGGATGGAGAGCGCAAGCACAAAGATTATCACAATAATAAGCATCTCCTTTCCCAGGTATCTCTTTATTTCCGCCGAAACGAATGAAACTACGTAAGCTGAGGCAATGCACACCAGACCCAAAAAAGGCATCTGCGCAAAACTATTCTGATGTATCTGGGCAGGGAATAACATTGCGTAAATAACCATGGCGAATACCCAGCCAATAATATAACGGTTCAACTGACCTTTGTTTTTAAAGACCGCCAGGCATATTCCGCAGCAAGCCAGGAAACTGTAGATTAAAGTGTAATTTTCTCCTTTGATATACCATAAAATGACGCTGCCGTAATCCCGCCAGTAGGAAGGACGAAAAACTTCCAGGGCATTAATGAGCTTATAATCGAAGAGCGGGTATCCGGCTCTCTTGAGCCAGATAATATAAATCAAGACTGCGGCATAAGATAAAAGTATGATAAAAACAGATTTTAAGAATTCTACCTTTCTTTTGGCCATAGCTTTCCAAGGGAAACAAAATATAAGCGGCAGCACACCGATAAGAAACCTTGATTCATAAAGCCAGGACAAAGAAAAAGCTATCCCTGCCAAGAGAAGGTTGTATTTCTTAAAAGAAGAGGCGAACCTTAAATAAAGTGCGCTCCCCAGAAGCATAAAAAAGAAAGCCGGGCTCTCCGGCTGAAGATTACGGGAAAAAAATACGCCCAGGGGCATAATCGCCAGTAAAAAAGCGCAAAATAAAGATATATTTATATTGCCAAATAATAAAAGTGAAATGTAATAAATAGAGATGATACTGAATAAGGCAAAGAATATGTTAAGCAATCTTGGGCCCCAGAGATTCTGCCCCAGCAGCTTCCAGGAGATAAGTATCTGATAAGAGACCAGCGGCAGCCTGAAAGGCTCTTGTATGCTTATGTCGTCTTCAAAGGCATTATAAAAATATATTCTTTTTACGCTAAGGTCATTGCTTCTTAACATCTCCTGCGCCATACTCAAATACTCGTTTTCTCTCATATTGTGATAACCTATGGAAGGAAAGTTCAGGTTATAGCTCCTGAGAGCAAAGCCAAGGATGAGAATTGCGCACAATATTAATATTTTTTTCCCATTATGTTTATTCATCTTTGTATAAGTAATGGTTACACTGATTGCACTGATCTAAGAACAGATTACACTGATAAATCAGTGAAATCATAAATAAACCAGTGGAATCAGTGCATTAGTTATGCAAGGCTCAATTCATCTTTGTACAAGAAAATCGCCTTAGGCGATAACTTTAAACGATTTTCGCAGTGGTATAGGAAAGTGTTTTATACTTTCCTGTACCATAAATAATAATTGCAGGGGGAGAATTAATTACTATTTAGGCGCCTGTATTTTTTTATCCAGATATAAGAAGCTGACGAAAAAAGAAGAAAACATAGTCTGTAGGCCAATAACCAATAAAGTCATGGCCAGGATAGACTCTCTTATTCTATATAGCGCCCCAAAATGCTTGGAGAACCATTCGATAAAGATAAAAAGGATTATGGTGAATCCGACGAGAAATATAATGCCTCCCAGGATGAGGCCGCGCTCCAGGCTAAAACGCCGCTTAAAAAAGAGCGTCAGACTGTCGTATTTTAAAAAACCCTGCCTGATGGCAAAGGTATGGGCATAAACCCCCAGGTTCAAAATCTGATAAGAAAGGATGCAAATGACACTGGCAAAGACCATCAGGTGCAGGTCCCAGAGGTGGCCTAAAAATAAGAACGGGCCCTTTAGTAAAAGTAAAAGGAGAAATATGCCTAAAATAAAACCTGTTAATCCGGGTATGAAATATAACCAGAGGGGACAATAAAAAAGCATAAACCTGATATGGCGCCAGGCATCGTAGAGAGGATTTAATTTTGACTCACCCTGCCGGGGGTGGTAATGTATGGGGATTTCACAAATCTTAAGATTATTCATGAGGGAAGAGACAACCATTTCTGTAGCAAACTCCATGCCTAAAGTAGCGAGTTCCATTTTTTCAAAGGCCTCTTTAGTGAATGCGCGCATACCGCAGTGTATATCAGTAAGCTTGGTATGAAAGAATAAGCCGCACATCCAGGAAAGAATGGGATTGCCGATATAGCGGTGCGTCCACTTCATTGCCCCTTTCTTAATGACGCCTTTGAATCTTGTGCCTATGACAAAATCATAGCCCTCCTTAAGCAAAGCGATAAACTTGGGGATATCGTAAAAATCATAGGTATCATCGCTGTCACCAATAATTATGTATTTACCCCTGGCTTCTCTGAGCCCTCTCAAATATGCTGCACCATAACCTCGCTGCGCCTCTTGGACTACCTTTGCGCCAAAGGCTATGGCAATTTGTATTGAGCGGTCAACTGAACCGTTATCCGCCACAATTATCTCACCCTGAATCTTCTCTCTTGCAAATACCTCATTAATTTTCTTAAGGCAGGTACCCAGGGCATCTTCTTCATTTAGGCAAGGCAGAACCACAGATACCTGAATTGCCCTATCTATGCTTTCCATGCGGAGTTCCTCTTACGCTTCTTTTTATCCGTTTTTCTCACCAGTCAATCTTATAACTGCCGATGAACTCGCTTCCTTCCTGTGCATCTATGTGCAGTTTAAAGTGATCAAGGGTACGGCCTTTTAAGAAATATAATTTCACAAATAGGCTGTTTGCCAATTCACGGTCCAACAACACTGCCTTATATCCCTCTTGGTTTTCAAAAACTAAAATAGAAAAAATCAGGTTGGCATCGGGATAAAATTTTTCTACAATATTATTCCCGGTGGCTAAGAATAAACTTCTGGGTATTTGCCCGTTATTAGATTTAATCAGCTGCTCCTTGGGGTTATAGACAAAACCATTATCAAAATATATCATCCCATCACTCTGGCGCCCGGGGACTAATCCGCTGTAAAACTGATACGGACGCGATATCCAGCTCTCCAGGTTTTTGGCGGGAATTAAAAAAACTTCTTGATAAAACTTACGTATCTCTGCTTTATCTTTGCCTAATTTTTCCAAGTGCTCTAAAATTTGCTCCTTTTCTTTTTTATTAAAATTCTGCACGATATAGACTTTAGAAAAATTCCAGTTCCCCAAGTAAGAGATTGCGCTCATTTTAGCGATCATCGAGGGATCTACGATAAAATATGCATTTTCTGGTTTATCAAAGAGTAAAATTACCACCTTATCTGCCGCCTGCTGAGGCAGGAAATCTAAGAGGATTTCCTTCGCCTGTCCGGAAGGAAGCGGAATGATGGTTTCCAAAAGCAACACCGATTGCAAAGGGTCATTAAGATACGCATCTATAATTTCAAATGCCTGGTTGCCTGCGTTATTCAGCATCCTTAAAATACCCAGCGCTTCATTCTCGTTGGTAGAAAGAATGGCCCTGGCCATCCAATAAGCCTGGGGAACATTCTGGGTCTGGCCGTCAAAAATGACCGGGCGCATGGCCACTACCTTAAACCAATCACCGAAATCCCACCAAGAATTAATGGTTGAGTTTTGAGGCGTTGTGTCTTTCATCAGGGTCAAAACCTTATACCAGGCATCATTCATAAGAGGGTAAATATTCTTTGCCACCCTATTTGCCCTCTCAGTAAATATGAAACATAAAATAAAAACAAGGGATATCGCGGGAATGCTATATTTTTTCCCTCTGTTTTTTAGGTATTGATAAATATCGCTTATTGCCCAGCCGAGAAATATACCCAAAGGCACAAGTAAAAATACAGTGAATCTTACCCCCATAAGCGTAGCGTAAAGCATGCTTAAAAACCAGAATGCCAGAATAATTATCGCTTCGCGCCGCAAACCCGTATATTTACGGCCCATCAGGACTTGTATCAGGAAAACAATCATACAGAACAAAGCAGCCACAGAGATAAATATGCCTCCAGTAGAATTGGCTATTTCTCTTAAGTCTACTTTTCTTAACTCTGCTACCGTAGAAAAAACATTTGGCCAGATGGAAGGAATCAAAGGCTTATGTAAGGCCAGGGCACCGGTAAACTCGCGGTAAAAAACACCAAAAGGCTGCCATCCGGAAAAAATAGCAATCAAGAATAGGCTACAAACCAAAAAGAAAGATAAGGTGGCGGCGCGCTCTTTCATCAGGCCTGAGTCTTTTGTTTTATGCCTGAAGTTTATAAAAACCATGAGGGCCTGAGAGAATATTTCATAGATAATAATAATGAGCAATATAAACCACCACTTCACCCAAGTATAACAAAAGAGATTCATCCAGAAGGCTGAAAAACCTATCCAGAAGAATTTCAGTTTCCATGATACTGCTGTATGGGCTTTAAGATATGTCCAGACAATTAAAAAGGGAAAGAGCAAATTTAAGATATCCATATCAAACCACCCGGCGCAGCTGCGTGGCAAAAATATAGGAGATAACCCAATAAACAAACAACTTACTACGGCGCCCAGGCTACTTGAAGTCTGGCGGACAAATAGATATAGGACGAGTATAAAAACTGAGGCAAAAACTATAGGAAGATAGAATACAAATGTAAATAGTGGAACGGATTTGAATAAAGAGAATCCCCTATAAAGGAATGCAGAAAAATAAAAAAGAAACTGATTCCATGCTAAATAATCTCCTTTGGGACTGAGCATCAACCTGTCCCACTGCCGGCTATCCTTGACCTTGTCTCCGGGATGTCCCAGATAAAAAACATTTTCTACATACCTTGCCCAATGCCAACAATCAAGCTCCATAAGGTACGTCTGGCCGGATTCATCTTGAAATCTATCTTTAAGCTGAGAATAAAGGTCTTGTATTTGTTTTTTAATTTCTTTTTGGTTATATCTCTTGTACTCTGCCATTCCTACCTTTATCAATCTATCTTTTGCCATGGGGTCGTATTGCGGGAATTTTTGATAGACTTCTTGGGTTATCTTCTGGCGGATGCCATTTTCTACCATATTTTTTGCCTGGACCTTTAACTGGGGGAAATATATAGGGAAGGAGCGGAAATAAACATTTAGCACGAGCACTAATAGCAGGGGAAGTACGAAAGAAGCTAGCTTTTTCATATGTTGGAATGTATATAGCGGTTGGTAAACACAGGGGCTTGAATCATTGTGTTTTTTTATTTGTTGCCTGTGTAATGAAAAGCCAAATACAGGTGTTTAAGCAGCTCCTTTTGAGCATTTTCGCTAATTTTGATAAAAGCCAAACCCATGCCGATAACGCGCAAGTTTTCATCCTTAGCAACTCTAACGACTTTTGCTTCAACATTGATAGGCTCCAAGGTAGACGGGGTATGTATCTTGAGATTTAAAATTGTCCCTGTAGGAAAGGATTCATTGGATACCAAAAACATTCCTTCCGGGCCTATATTTTTGCCGGTAAATATTCTTTCCACATGGTCCCCATTTGTGGTTAAAGTAGCCGAGACATAGGCATCAACTGTTACCCGCTTATATTTTCTTCTTTCCATCTGATTCTCCTTGCCCACAAGGGCACACCCGCGCAATTCCTTATAAGCGCGGGGTGTTCCCACAAGGGCGCACCCGCGCAATTTCCCTACAAGGGGACACCGGCGCAATTCTCCGCCACGGGGCGGATGCCGACCCATCCAATTGGGTCGGGCCGATTAGCTCCGGGCGCCTTTTTAGCGCGGGGTGTTACTTCCATAGGAAATGATTAGCTCTCCAGGTCCTTTACTACTTCCATGATTATTTCTTCATTAATTATCTCTGCCTGCCGTCCGAATCCTGTTAAAAGCGCCATATCCGAGATCTGATTGACCCTGCGCGGGATGCCGCCTGATTGCTCATAAATTATCTTTAAGGCGCTATCGTCAAAGATTTTCTTGGCTGCTCCGGCAATATTTAAACGATGGTGTATATATTCTAATGCCTCTATTTCAGTTAAACCGCTCAAGTGGTATTTTATGGCTATTCTTTGAGCTAATTGCTTGATATTATTTATCTTTTCTTTTAATTCCGGCTGGCCCAGAAGTATGAGGGTCAGCAGAAATTTATTTTTATATTGGAAATTTAACAAGAGGCGTAATTCCTCAAAAATGATCCGGTCATCAATCAAATGCGCCTCATCGATTATAACTATGGTCTGTTTGCCGTTATCCATATTGTTATGCAATGTTTCATTAAGAGAGTGTAAAATATCCGTTTTTTGTATAGGGAGATTATCTTTTAGCCCTAAATCATAGAGAATCTCGCGCAAAAGTTCAACGTGAGAAAGTTGGGGATTAATCACAAATGCAGTCTCGTATTTACCTTTGCTCAACGAAGAAAGCACTGCCTGGGCAACTACAGTCTTACCGCAGCCAAACACCCCGCTTAAAACTGCCGCGCCTTTCTGTTCTTTGATGGCATAGATAAGCCGCGTAAAGGCTTCCTCGTGCTGCTTAGAATAATATAAAAATCTCGGGTCTGCGGTATTCTCGAATGGCTTTTCGTTCAATTCCCAATATGACTCGTACATTTTAATTTTTAGCTTCATAGGGACTGTCCCTATGGATATTCAAGCCAACAATTCTCTTATTTTATCCCGATGCACCTCTTCTTCTGCCCTTATGCCCCTGAGCATAATCTTAATCTCAGCATCGTCAATCTGGCCAATCAAATTTTGATAAAGGTCAATCATTGCCTCTTCGTTGGTTAAGTGCCTCTTTAAAATTCCTTTTAAATCGCTTAATTCTGCAGATAATTTAAACTCCCATACGGGTTTACCACCCAATTCTAATATCCTGATGGATAGTATATCTGCATGCCTTATCTCCATCAGGCCAAATTTTTCAAAGAGTTCAGCAACATTTTTATCTTTCATATATCTTGCTTCACGTGGATATAAGAATATTTCACCATACTCTATCTGAAGAGCATCATTAAGCAATTTGATTAACTTATCTTTATCCATAATTTTGGCCTCCTTATTTTATATTTTTAGGCTGTCACGAAAGTCGTTCCAGCCTATGATTACACAGATTTTGATAAGATTACACAGATCTTTCCGACGAGCAATTAATCTGTGCAATCTGCATTTTAATCAGTGTAATCAAGGGCGGCACTTTTGTGACGCCCTATTATATTTTATTAGGGCATCACAAAAGTGCCTTATACTTTCCTGTACTATAAAAACCGCACCCGAGAGGATTATAGCATAGATATCGGGCCTGCGTATCTATTTTTCCTATAGAAAAGTTAATCTTCATTCAGCCATAGGGCACATGGAACAAACAGATGGAACATTCTCTAGCGCGATAGCTTCTCTTAGCGCCTGCATCTTCGAGCTATTCCAGATTTCCATAAAGGAATTAACTGCAAAAATATTGCCGAGATTATGCACGGAACTGAATGGCCTGCCACAACATATATTTACATAACCGTCCCAGGTAATATATGGCTGCCGCCATAAATGCCAGCACAAAACTTCTCCGGGCGCCTTAATGCCATATACCCGCGTAAAAGCCGATTGTATTCCTTTTTCGGCCGCAAGGTTCACCGCCCTTTTAACATTTGTGTAGTCTTCTAAAGTCAGAATCAGTTTATTTTTTACGCTCCCCAGGTATGAGAGGTTCAATTCGCTAAAATCCACAGATTTAATCTTTAACTTTTCAGCGAGTTCTATCACTTTGATAAGATACGGTGAATTAATTTTCATTACGCAAGAGTGGAATTGTATATCTGTATTCTTGCCCGATTTGCGCACAGCAGTAACCATTGCCTCCAGATTACTGACAAATTTTTCAAAATTATGATTAACGCGAACTGCTTCCAAGCTGGCCTTTTCCATAGAATCAACGGAAAAAACAAGTAAGTTAGGCGGATACTTACGCAGCCCTGCCTCAATCTCTTGATTATAAAAAGACGCTGAGCTGGTAAACGAAACAAAAAAATTTTGCTTATGCGCAAATTCTATCATTTTGAAAATATCGGGATTCAAAAGCGGCTCGCCTAATCCTTGAAGCGTGATACGGCGGACAGGCCGCAATTTAGCAATTATCTCCGCAAATTTCTCAAAAGAAAGAACCCCTAATTCCATATTAATTTTGTTAACATCGCGATAAGAACGCGGACAATGCATACAACATAATGGGCACCTGTTTGTAATCTCTATATCCACGCATGCCGGAAACGAATGAAGGATGGCTGCCTTTTTCTTAAACTCCCATTGATTAATCAGGCAATTGAAAATCTTAGAGATATCAGGAGTCCTGAATGCGTTATATAGACCAGCTATATATCCCATTTAGCTTTAAAGGTTACCAGGACTGACTTGGCGATTAATTTCATATCCAGCCAAAAACTCATATTATCTACATACCATAAGTCGTATTTAAACTTCTCTTCCCGCGCAAGGCTGCGTGAAGCAAAAACCTGAGCCACGCCTGTAAGCCCCGGCCTTATACTTGAGCGCTTTTCAAAGCCGGGAATATGAAAAATGTCTTTGGCAGAAGAGGGATCTGCGGATTCTGTTTCCATCGGCCGTAATGCACGCGGGCCTACAAAAGACATTTCTCCTTTTAAAATATTTATAAGTTGGGGGAACTCATCCATTGCCGTCTTTCTCATTATCCTGCCTATTTTTGTATCCCGCGGGTCATTCTTTTTAGCCTGGATAGGGCCTAACCCTTTCTCCGCTTGCGGTATCATCGAGCGAAATTTTATACTTCCAAAATTTTTTCCATTTTTCCCCACTCTTTCCTGAGAATAAAATATCTGTCCTCTGTCTTCGAGTGAGACTGCCAGGCCAAATAACAGCCAGAGCGGTGAACTCATAAATAAACCAATTAAGGCAAGACAGAAATCAAATATCCTTTTCATAGTTCGACTCGCTTCGCTCGCTCACTATGACCCTAAAGCGAAGTGGTTCGACAAGCTCACCACATTTCGAACAACACTGAGCGTAGTTGAAGTGTGGAAGGGTCATTTTAGTTTCTGGTAATTTTCTCTATACCAATCAATAGTTTTCTTAAGCCCTGTTTTTAAATCGGTTTTCGCCCTGAAACCAAATTCATTCTCTGCCTTTAAGGTATCCAGGTATCTTTTAGGCTGGCCATCTGGCATGGCTTTATCCCAGATAACTCTTCCTTTAAAGCCGATTAATTCTACAATCAATTCCGCTAAGCCGTTGATAGAAATTTCAAAACCCGAGCCAATATTAACAGGTTCGGGTTTGCTGTATCTTTCTGCAGCCAGGCAGATTGCCTCTGCGCACTCCTCAACATATAGAAATTCCCTTGTAGGCCTGCCTGTGCCCCAAAAAACAACTTCCTCCTGTTTATTTCTTATTGCTTCCAGGCATTTCCTTATCATGCCTGGGATAACATGGGAATATTGAAGGTCAAAATTATCTCCGGGGCCATATAGATTGACCGGTAATAGATATATTGCATTAAAACCGTATTGCCTGCGGTAGGCCTGGGCTTGAACCAGGAGCATCTTTTTGGCTAAACCATAAGGGGCGTTGGTCTCTTCGGGATAACCATTCCATAAATCCTCTTCTTTAAAAGGCGCGGGGGTGAATTTAGGGTAAGCGCAGATAGTCCCAAGTGCAACAAATTTTTCGACACTCGCCTGCCTGCCCACTTCCATCAACTGGACGCCCATCATTAAATTATCATAAAAGAACTTACCGGGGTTTTCTTGATTCGCGCCAATGCCTCCCACAATTCCTGCTAAATGAACTACAATATCCGGCGTAAAAACCTGGTAGGCCTTTTTTACAGCTTTCATCTGGACCAAATCATAATCTTTATGCAGAGGGATAAAAATATTATTACAACGCCGTTCTTTTAATTTCTGCACCACATAAGTGCCAAGAAAACCCGTGCCGCCGGTAACCATTATTCTTTTAGTCCTTAAGTCAATAAAAGGAGAGGCGCTTAATTTTCTTATATCATCCATATATTTGATTAATCTCCCTTCCACCATCTGTGTGGAAACTTCTCTTTTAAAATCTTATCGCCATCGCCAACCGGCTTAAGCCCGCAGGCGCGCATATCTGCATCCACCATAATCTTGACTAAATCGGGAAAAGTAACTCTTGGCTCCCATCCCAGTTTCTTGCGGGCTTTAGCGCTATCCGCAATAAGATTTTCCGGTTCCGTAGGCCTGAAATAACGCGTATCAATCTTCACGTATTTTTTCCAATCCAAGCCAACATAAGAAAATGTTTCTTTAACAAATTCCTTTACTGAATGCGACTCTCCAGCCCCCAAAACAAAATCATCCGGCTTAACCTGCTGTGTAATCTTCCACATCGCTTCCACATATTCTGGAGCAAAGCCCCAATCTCTCTTTGAGCCTAAGTTACCCAGATAAAGATACTTCTGCTTTTTTAGCAGGATGGCGGCAACGGCCCGTGTAATCTTACGCGTAACAAAAGTTTCCCCTCGGCGCGGGCTTTCGTGATTAAACAATATGCCGTTAGAAGCAAAAATATGATGCCCATACCGGTAATTTCTCACCATCCAGTAAGCATAAACTTTAGCGCAGGCATAAGGGCTAAGCGGTTCAAAGCGCGTAACTTCATTCTGGGGCGGCACAGCAGAACCGAACATCTCGCTCGAAGAAGCCTGATAGAATTTTGTGTTATTGCTTCCCATTCTTCTCATTACTTCTAAAATTCTGGTTGTTCCTAAAGCGGTGATATTACCGGTATATTCAGGAATATCAAAACTTACGCGCACATGGCTCTGGGCTCCCAAATGGTATATCTCATCGGGCCTGATATTGTAAACAATATCAGAAAGCTGCTCAGAATCGGAAAGGTCTCCATAATGAAGGAACAACTGCGCCCCGCGCTTATGCGGATCAATATAAATATGCTCTATTCTTTGGGTATTGAATGTACTTGCTCTCCTGATAATCCCGTGGACCTCATAAGCTTTAGAGAGCAAAAATTCTGCCAGATAAGAGCCGTCTTGGCCGGTTATTCCTGTAATCAGTGCTTTCTTAGACATAGTTTCTCCTTGCGTTATATCCTTTAGGGCGTCACAAAAGTGCCGCCCTTGATTACGGAGATTAAAGTTTTAGATTACACAGATTAAAAATACCGTCGGTATTATCTGTGTAATCTTTTCTGAAATCTGTGTAATCATAGGCTGGCACGGCTTTCGTGACAGCCTATTATATCCTTCTAACAAATTGGGGTGCCTTAACTAACTTCTTCAGTAATATTGTAAAAATATTTCTCTTTAGATTATTTATTTTCCAGGCTTTATAATCTTCAGAGGTTTGGATGAGCAAATTTTTTAGGCCCCTATTACTCAGTCCGCCCCTTCGCATTTTTATAAGAACCTCTGGTATATAATAAATGGATATTCTATGCTTTTCCCAAAATCTAAGCGTTAACTCGTAATCTGCGGCTATCTTAAAGTCTGTGTTGTAGTAACCATACTTATCATAAACACACTTTTTTACAAAGAAAGTAGGGTGCGGTAAAGTCCAGCCATATTTAAATTTTCCCTGTGTGCAGGCTGAGGCTTTCCAGTATCTGGTGATTCTGTCCGGGTCTTTTTTGTCCACATATTCCAGGTCCCCATAACAACTATCCACATTTTTCCTCTGAAAAACCTCAATCACTTTTTCTATGACCCTATTATGCGCATAAAAATCATCTGAGTGTAAAATTCCAATAATATCCCCTGATGCTAACCTGATACCTTTATTCAAGGCATAGTATATACCATTATCCGGTTCGCTGATAACTTGGCCTATCTTATCTTTATAGCGGCATATAACATCCAGCGTGCCATCCACAGAGCCACCGTCGATAATGATGTGTTCGACATTTTTATACGACT
>ORJL011934842.1_pt1 | contig 15271 bp, 16 predicted proteins | sample 1779941 | NCBI WGS metagenome assembly ORJL01 (sample SAMEA104232317, study PRJEB22302) | groundwater metagenome | biome: forest; feature: aquifer; material: groundwater | place: USA | collected 2011-08-07 | depth 5.8 m | reverse complement strand
TGATGGAGAAGATGCCGATGTGTTTCACGAAGTTCTCCCGGCGCAGGGAAAGTGGATGCAACAGCTTCCCGCCGTAGAGCAGCGTGCCCAGGAGGAACTCGCCCGCGGCAGCCGACCGTGACGGGGGCGGCAACAGGATGCCCTCATCGTTGACGGTCCTGGACAGATAGCGCCACGCGAACATCTGAATCATCGCTTCGACCTCACGCTTCGACGCCGGTGTTTCCGCCATGAGATAGGCCACCCAGAGCGTGTCGGCTTGCGCTCCCAGGATGGGCTTCAGCTTCCGGCAAAGTTCTTTGAGTTCAGTCTCCCACATGATCGAGAAACATGGCCTTGGACTGGGCCTGTTGATGGGCATCCCACGTGTAAAGGAAATCGCGCATGACGTGAACCACGTCCCGCCAGCATTCGACTTCTTCCGAGCGCTGTTGCGTCTCGGTGTCGAGCCACGCGCGGTAAAGCACACCCTTCTCCTGGTGTTCGCGGAGCTGGTAATTGGCAGCACGATCCAATCGCTGGAGCATCCCGCCGATGCGCTCGTGTTCCTCGTCCAGGTTCTGGACGTTCTTGGTGGCGATGTGCAGCCGCCACCAGATTTCGGCGGCGAGGATTTCGAGTTTGCGGTTCAGAATGCCCGACTTGCGGTGGATGAGACTTTCCAGCGCGGTGTCGTGGCCACGGCTATCCGAATCGTCCTGCCGTTCGCTCGTCTGTGTCAGTCCCAGATAGGACTCGATGCCCATGAATTTTGAAACCTCCTGAGCAGGCGAAGCGGCCGGACTTAAAGAGCCTTGCCAGCAAACCGTTCGGAGAAAGCCAGCAACATCCGGCAACTGTCAGAAATTCCGAACGGAATGGTCGCAAAGTTTATTAACTCCGAAGTGATGACGGGAGCATGTCACGCATCCGGGACGACACACACTGGGTGAGGCGCGGCCGGCAGAAAGCGGCGGTAGCACGAGCGCTCGTCCGGCCGGTGACGGCGACGGAGATTCTGAAAGCTGCCAGAACACTCGCGCCAAGACTTCAATTGCGCGACGTGTGGTTCATTCTGAAACAGTTTCGCGAACGCGGATTGGTGAGCTGCTTCAATCCCGGCGAAGTGACCGGCAAAGTCCACGGGCTAACCAGCAAGGGCAAACGCGTCCTGCGAACAGCGTTTCCGGACATTTCATTTCACGACGAGCAAACTCTCGACTGGCGACTCCATGGCTGGCTGATGCGGGGCAAGTTGCGCCGGCTGATTCTTGAAACCCTCACCCAAGCCGCAGCCTCCCTGACGGCGACGGAAATCCGGAAGCGGATCAATCCCAAACACGGGCTGAGCCTGAACACGGTTCTGCGCGTGCTGGTCGAACTGGAACTGCAAAAGTTGCTGCGTTCTGGAATGCAAGGCCGCCGAAAAACATACGCCCTTGCAAGGTCCGGGCCTCTGTTCACCGCTGCCTGATCCAAGCCACAATCTGAACCCGGCGAGACGCGCGCGGACAACACTCGAAGCGAAGTGAGGACAGTCAGACAGTTCACAAATCGGTTTCGGGCCATCTCACCTCAGCCTTCAAAGGGCACGCGGGCCACGTGGAAGAATTGCCCGTTCACGAGGACTACCGTGGCCGGGACCGTCACCAGGTGCGGGCCTCTCGAAATCTGCCAGGTGACAGCGGTCTGGGGCAACGGGAGTCCACCGGCGTCGGGACGCATAATAAGACGCAGCTTCTGCTATCTGCCAGTGCGCGTCTTGTCCATGAGCACGACGACCTCTTTGCGGCCGAAAGCTTCGGATGTCGGTTCGGCGGTTTCGAGAGTTTCACCGGGCGTGGCGAATCTGGCCCACGATTCGAGGATCAGGACGGCGGCTCAGCATCAAACGGCAGCCCGAAGTACTCGAAGACCTGCTGGCTTCGGTCGTAAATCAACCGCTCGGACATCCCGGCTCGCTCGCACATGGCGTTCATGGGCATGAAGTCGTTGCTTAGGAACTGGAGCAGTTCGAGCCGGTCGTATTCGACGGCGACATTCGGGCGACCGTCCACCTTCATCGCCACAATCGACGGCAGGCAGCACAGCACCATCATGCGAAACAACTCCGTGTCGAGATTGCAGAAGTAAAGCCAGTAGGGCCACGCCTCGTGGAAGGCCGCGTAGAACCGGCGGATCTCAGGGATGGAATGAAGCTCGCGCGGATCGTCGTCGTAACCCTCGATAACGAACATCAAGGTGTTCATCATCAGGCGCAGTGCTTGTCCGGTGGGGAGCTTGTCCGGCCCGTAGATGCTGAGGAAATGGCTGAAGTCGCCACGCTCCACCTTCGACCGGCTGAATTGATAGAAAACAACGTCGATGCCCATGACGCCTATTTCCTCACGTTCGATTGCTTTTTGCCCAAGAGCGCGGCGAGTTGAATGACGTTTGTCTTGGTGACCGCCTGCAAGGTCATGAGGAATTCCTGATTGAGCCGCTTTCGTCCTTTCATCTGTTCCTAAATTGATCTTGGCGGATGACAACACCGCGGGTCTGCTGGGGGCGGGTCGAGCCGCGTTTGACATTGCTGGCCGGTCCGGATGGCTTCGGTGAGGGCGCCGTAGATTTCGAGGACGATGTGTTTGGTGCGATAGTCGCACCACTTGTCCTCATCCGTGCGCTGCACGATCGGGAAGGTGTTCATGACGGGGCAACGGCGGCGCGCATTTACTCCACGCGGAATCCCATCGGCTCCAGCACCGTGCCGTCGGGGAGCTTGAAGGCTGTTGGTCCAAGATTCACGGTGACCGTGACACCGTTGGCGAAGGCGGTTTGTTGCACGTTCCGGTCAGGCGTGCGGAAGCGGTGGTCCGTCATCTCGCTGTAGCCGACGCGGCGGACATGGGGGCTGGTGTTGCGATAACTTTGCACGAAGCGCGCCTTGTTCTCCTGCCAGAGCGCGCGGTTGAACATGAACATCGGCGGTGTGGCGTAGAGGACGTTGAACAGGTCGCGCTTGTCCCAAAGCATCGGGAGCTTGTTGTTGTAATCACCCCAATACCAGTGCGCCACCACGCACTCGTGATAGACCAGTTCCCAGAGCGGCAGGCGGTAGGTGTGGCCAAGTTGGAACTTCACGACGCGCTCCGGGGCGTTGGTCCAGAGGCGCGCCATGTCGCGGCCGGAATCGGGCACGCGGTAGGGGCCGAGGCTCAGCATGCCCTCAAAGTAATGCAGGAACGGCACCGAGGCGCCATGGCCGGTCTCGCAGCCGGTGACGAGCTGGTTCTCCCGCGAGACGTAGTCGAGGAGCTTCATCTTCCATTCCTTGCTCTCGGTGCGGGTCATCAGGTGATTGGTGTGGTAGCACTCGTGCCAGGGCGCGGCCGTGGTGGTGTCAATGAACCGGCAGCGGTAGGGATGGGTGGCGAGTTCTGTAGGGATGCGCTTGGCGGCGTATCCGGGCGCGCTCTTGTCGCAAATGACGCCGCAGTAAAACCACTCGCCTTGCTTGCCCTTCACTCCCCAGCCGCGCAGCCAGTCACCGCTGGCTTTGCGAATGATGTCCTCGGGCCAGGCTTCCGTGACCCAATCGCCGTGCCGGCCGTTGAGCTTGGGGAAGTTCGCCGGGTCCATAACGTCCTGGTAGATGTCGTAACGGCTGGTGAGCACGCCGAGGTCGTTCAGTGCGCGGAGATTCTCCGGGCTCTGCCCGTTGCTCCAGAGAATGCGCTCGATGCCGGCAGACTGCATTTCCTTCACGATGGGCACAGCGTCGCGATCCCAGCACCAGACGTTGACGGCGCCGATGAGCAAATCGACGTTCGGGTTCTCGCGGCGCTTCTGTTCGAGAGTCTTGAACAGGCCGGTTTTCTGCGCGTGGGCGCGGTAGCGTTTGGCGATGGCGACGTGGCCGCCTTGGTCGAAGAACACGTAGCGCAGCCGCCGTGCGTAACCGAACTGCCCGCGTTGGGCGTCCCATTGCGGCGCGATGACGAGGAGTCCTTCGTGGCGCTCAATGAGGATGGAGGCGTCGTCCGGCGTTTCGATGATCGCCATGTGTCCGCGCGCGCCGTCGGTGGCGCCCCAAAACGCCATGCAGATGCCGTGTCCGCCGTAGGCGATAAGGCTGAACGGCTCGATGGATGGGTCCTCGACCGGATAGGAAATGCCTTCGTTCATCGGCACAACGAGGTATTCGCCGGGACGTGAAGCGAATGGATGCGGGAACCGCAGGGCGTTCGGCAACTCGCCTCGCCCAGCCAGCTCGAAAGTGAACTCGGACAAATCGGGTTCCAGGCGAATCGTGCCAGCGATTTCCTGACCGGACGCGGCGTGAAAGAACTTGAGCTGGAGTTGGTCGCGTTGCGCGTTCGCGCCGGTGAGAATCACATCGCGTGAAACCGGGTTTTGCTCGAACCGCCTCCCGCTGCGGCGGTCGAGCACGGCGAGCGTGGCGTTGGTCGTGTTGAGCGAGACTTCGAGGACAGGGTTCTTGATGGTGAGCGTGCCGGGCAGATTGGCAGGACGCGTCGCGTTCACCCTGCCGGTTTTCTCCAGCGAATAGTCGTCCAGCCACACGACCAGCGGGCCATTGCCGATCAACCGCGGCTGAATCTGCGCCACTCCGGCCGGCACAATGAACCGCGTCCGGACGCGCTGCCAGTCGGTAGCGTCACGCAGCGTCCGCTCGCCGTAGGACCAGTCGAGTGCTTTCCCCTGCGCGTCGTGGGTGGAAACGCAAAGTGTCGCGGTGGCGCCCCGGCTCTCCACCTTCAGCCAAGCTTCGAGTTCAAAGACATCGCCTGCCTGCACCGGCACGCGCAGGGCCGGCTCCAGGCTCCAGTCGTTTTCGCCGCGATGCTCGACGCGGACGGAATTCTTGCCGGCGTGAGCCGTGCTCGAATCCAACGTCAGCGTCCCGACTTTGGCGTCGCGCGTCCACAGCGGTCGCCAGCCCGCGAGGCCGGACTCGAAGCCGCCGTTGGTGATGATGGCTGCGCTGCTGCTCAAGGTCAGGGCCACTGTCGCCAGCCAAATACGGAGGAGGGTTTTCATGTTGCTGAACCGATAACGGGATGTTGCCTGCGTGGAGTCACCTGACGGCGGTCAGGAGGCTGGCATGGATGGCTTCGGTGAGGGCGTCGTAGATTTCGAGCATGGCGCGCTTGGTGCGGTAGTCGCCCCACTTCGCCTCGTCCTTGCGCTTCAGAATGGGCAAATTGCTCATGAGGTCAGGATCGTTTGTGTGAAACCTGATGATGGACCGGGAGCTTGCGCGAGTTGAGCGCGCTCCTCACCAACTTGGAACGGTCTTGCATCAGATGACGCAGTATTGCAGCCGAGACATTTCCGTTGCTGGCGACTGCCATGCGGACATCGGTGTGCGGGTCTCTCGCCAGACGAGCCAAAATCGCCGGCGGACAGTCTGGATTGGCGGCGACGGCCATGCGAAAAACAGGCGTGGCCGATCGGGCGTAGCCCTTCAGCATTTCAACACGCACATTGGGATGGCGAAGCGCCGCGTAGCGAATAACCCAGTCCTCGTCATCAATGAGGATGTCCAATGTACGGCGCGGGCAACAAGGGTGATAGGCGACTTCCTGGCGAATCTCCCAATTCTGATGGCGTGCCAGCGGCAACAAGACGCTGGCCTTTGCTTTGGGATCATACGCAGCCTTCCAGTCCACGCCAGCACCGGTCGAGGTCAATGAGCGGGAAGATCGTCGACGAGCCTTGCGCTTCACGATGCGGCTGGAGTTCATTTTCCAGTGGAAACGTTTGGACCTGCTTCACCATCCAGCGGGCGAAGAGCCACTTGAACCCGAGGAAAACGCCCATTGCTCTCACGCTTTGGCAACCATGACGGTTTGTCTTTTCCATGAGCCGCTTTCCAAGCGAAGCAGACTGCCTCGTAGGTCAGGTCCACCGTCTTGCTTACAACGGCGAGGTTCACGTCGTGGAAGTGCGCTTCTTTGACGTAGCCCCACTTGGTGGGAGCCGCGCCTGGTTCGCAGTGGACGAACGAATCGCGTCGTTCTTTACATTCACCAAAGAGCGATTGTAGAGGAGGTTGCGTGTCATTCAACACGCTCGGTTGCCCCGAAATCAGTGAAGGGAACAAAATGAACCGCTTACGCAGGGACAAATTCTTGTCCTCCAGCTTTTTTACGACGTGCTCCGGGGCATTTGGGTTTTCCATCAAGAAAGCCATCGCAAGTCCGCTCACAAATGATTCAAGTAAACTGAAACACGTTAAAATGACACTCCTGCCGAGCGACTGGTTGTGTTCAGAGCCATGCACTTGTCGCAGACGTGCGGCTTCATCCATGAGGAGTTGGGAATCCATGAACAAGTTGTAAAGCAGAGCCATATCACTCGCCAGATGGTATTCCGGGTGCCGGATAGCCGCCCCATTGAAGCCTTGCAGCAAAATCTGCGCGTAGGGCGGGCATTCCATGAACTTTCGAAAGCCGAGTTGCCCGACCGTTCGTTCAAACTCATAAACACGGCCAAGATCGAACAGTGCACAACCCGTTGCCTGCCAAGCATCGAATTGCTCGGCGAACCATGCACTCTTTGACTGCAAACTTGAGCGCTTCCAATTCAGTAGGATTTGCTTCGCCTGATTCTCAAAATCATCCTGTAAATCTTCGATCTGTCGCTTGAGCCACTTGTTCTCACGCGCAAGGTAGTTTGGTATGAAGTATTCCTTCTCGGTCAGTTGAGGGCCGAGACCCATTACCGCAGCAGTCAACAACCATGCTTTCTTCAGTTGAAGAGCTTCCGCTGCCAAGCGCGCATGTTTGTCAGCACTCATGTTCTCGGCGGATGAAAGCACCCCGGGTCTGCTGGTGGAGGGTCGAGGCGCGTTTGATAAGGCTTGCCGGTGCGGATGGCTTCGGTGAGGGCGTCGTAGATTTCGAGCATGGCGCGCTTGGTGCGGTAGTCGCCCCACTTCGCCTCGTCTTTGCGGCTCACGGCGGAATAGCGGTCATGGGAATAACGCATGGCTTTTGGCTCCGTCAAGGCAGGCGCGTCAAATGGCCCGACTGGCGGAGGCCCTCGAAGTAGGCGGCCACTTGCTCGGCGAGATATGTCGCCTGCGACAGAAGGCCCATCTCGACATTTCGCTGCTGGGCAGCCTCTGTAAAATTGGCGGAGGTCAAAAAGAGTTTCGCGCGGTCCACGACGACGACCTTGGCGTGCAGGCTGGCGCGCGTGTGCGAGTCGGTGTGCAGCGCCCGCGGATCGTAATAGACTTCGGGGAAGGGCTGCCAGGGCCAGTGTCGAGTGCGCAACTCCTCGGCATATCGAAGCACTATGGCATCAGAAGTTGAGGTGTCCCCAGCCCGGCGAGGAACATCTACGTGAAAGATGATTCGCAGTTGCGGACGCATTCTCTTTTGCTCCGCCAGGCGCTCGAATAGCAGCTTGCCGTTGTGGAAGGCGTAACCGGCCAGGACGATCTCGTTCTGCGCCTGTTGAAACAGGGATTGAACCACGGCATAAGTGTCCGCCGTGGGAACGCCAGGGACATCCGGACCGGAGACGACCAAATCCGGCACCAGAATCCGATCCCGATGACGACCCGCGACGATGGCGCGAAGCAGGCGGGCGATTTGGGCCGGGGTAAAGGCTGCCTCTTCCAAACTGCGAATCCACGCGGACACGAGCGCGCCGTCTTCGCCGGCGCTGGAGGCGAACATCGAGTCCGGTGAACCGCCGCCCAACCAGCCCGCCTCAATCGCCGTGGCCCGCGCGGCCAGCGCGGACTCCGAAAGCGAGAGCAGGATGACATCCGAGTCGTTCATGGCGCAGTAAAGAACTCAGCTTTACAAGCCTCGACCGTGGGCACGACCAAGGCGCGGTCGAGAAATTCGTTGCACTGCTCGCAGGAAGTTTCGGGCACGAGCAAGCAGCCATGACAGGCAGCCCCGAGCAAAGGCGCATGATCGTGCTCGCCGGGTTGATGATGCGCGCAGATGGGATCGTTTGAGCAGAGCGAGGCCAGTTCCAGCGCATTGCGGGCAAAATCCTTTATCCGGCGAGCGGCTTCCACCAAACCGCCAAGCGTTCCCTCTGCGTCAGACGAGCCGGTAAAAATCAGGATCCCGTAACGATCAGGCAATGTTCCCTCGGCAGGCAGCGCATAGATGCGCTCGCGCAGTGAGGAGGCCGGATAGCCGCAATCCAACGAGATGGCGGTCATCAACAGATGAGAGAAAGTGTGCAGCAGATAATAAGGCCCACCGGGAAACTCGCGTGGACTATTCGGGTGACTGCTCTTCCATGCGGCAAACCCAGCCACCAACATTTTCAGGCGGGCGTGGACGGCGGGATGTTGCAGCCATGCCGCAATGGCGGGGGCATCAAAAAAGCGGACCCCCCCCTCGCCGCGATTCTCAATGGCGGGCAGCCAATCGGCGTCGCGCGCAATTGCCGCAGCCTTAATGTTCAGTGTCAGTTCATCCGGCAATTCACCGTTGACGTCCGTCCCCAGCGACTCGAAGCGCGTGAAACCGACCTGGGCGACGACTTCTCGGAGACGATGCACCAGTACCACACGCTTGATCGGCGACATACACGAAGAATCCCAAACGGCCTTGGGCAGAGCGCGGGCGAAGAAATCGCCATCGGGTTGGTCGCTGCCCAATTCCTCGGCAGCGTCGGCGAAGGCTTCAAACTCGACCTCCTTGACCGGGCGCTCCGCCAACTGGGCGACACCCTGCGCGACGCGCATCACACTGGCGAGTAAATCGGCGTCAGAAACCCCCGCGAGGCGCGTGGCGATCTTGGGGATCTGCCGCATTGCCGACAGCACCCCCGGATTGGTGGCGACCACGCTGAGTCCATCATCCCAGAGCGACTTGACGATTTCGTCGAGCGGCGATTTTCGGTCGGGAATCGAAATCACCGAAAGGATTTGTGAGAAGTAAGCATTGCTGGCGCTGCGGATGAGGAGGCGGCTGAGCTGATCGCACGGCTCATGGCTAAACGACCCAAGCCAGGGGCGCGCGCCGTTGCAGCGACCAAGCGCTTTGCTGTCTTTGACGGCGGCTTGAGCGAGCGAGCGTTTCTCTTTGCAGGAGCACGTGGCCCAAACGTCCACGAGCGCGCCGGTGGTGCTACGTTCTTCAAGATGCAGGCTGCCGCCGCAACCGCCGGCGTAACCATGGATGAAGGCGGGCCAGTCAATGTCCTCCACATGGCCATGCTCACAGGCACGCACAAAACGGACCGGGACAACGTCGTAGTTCGAAGCTCCCTCACGGTATTTGCCATTCACCAACTGGGACTCGGGCACGAGGCGGCGGCGATTTCCATTACGTCCCTCCAAGGGCTCGGAGTTCTGCACGAGAAACCAGCGAGGAAACCGCCACACGACAATCCCCGGTTTGCCCGCCGTAGGGTCTTCCGTGGAGGGTGGCGGCGATTTCAGAACCAGCGTTGGTTTTTCCAGACGCGCCCGCAGCTTGGCCACGAGACGAGGTTCTTCAACCAGGAGTGTAACGCCGGGTGAAAAGCGCCAGTTGTCCAAGCCCCCCACAATCACCGAGCCTTCGGGCAGGTCCATCATCGCGCCCGGACCAAAGGTCGTCAGGAGCTGACTGGAGCGGATTTCGCTTTTGCTCATGGGAGGTCAGTCTCTGAGGGCCTGGGGAAACAAATCCACGTTCGGTTCAACATCCCGCATGGAACGATTCGCGCGGAATTTGCCGTAATCGTCCGGAAGCGCCGCGAGCGATTCGTCGAGAAAACCATGCAACAAGGCGGGTTGGTTGCGCAGCTCGGTGCCGTATTGCATCTGTGCCCCCTTCAGGCGTTCGGCATCTGCCAGCTTATACCAGGTGTCGAGCAGATCGAGACAGCGATCCCGCACGCGGCCACGCAGGGCAATCTGTTCCTGAGCCGTCATAAAGCGATGCGAAACGGCGCGCTCCGCGAAAGCTTCGGCCACCGCATTCAGGGCGGCGCGGTGGGTGAGGATGACTGCCGCACCTGTGGGAGCTCCGAAGCCGGTCGTGTGATGGCGGGCGAACGCAACCAAGGCTGCGGCCAACGCACGGTCCAATGCGCGTGGGGAAAACGGTGTCACGCTCGTCGCCTCGACCGTGCGATAAAACGTCGCGTGATAAAACCCGAACCGCTCGTAGTGCGAGCGGTCGCGCGGCTTGTGGACATTGAGCAGTGTGACGACCAAGCCCGGACGGTTGGGGTCGCGGCCAACGCGGCTCGTGGCCTGAATGTATTCGGCGGACATCTTGGGCTGACCGAGCACCACCATCAGGCCCAGGCGCGTGATGTCCAAACCGACGGAAATCATGTTCGTGGCGAGCGCCAAGTCCACGCGGTCCTCTTCGGCGAAGGTTTGGGCGAGCCGCCGCTTGGCTTCCGAAACCTGGTTGGTGGAAACACGCGACGTCAGTTCCAACGGCTCCCCAATCTCACGCTTGGAGAACAGTTCATCCACCGGATCACGGCGTTTGCGTGATTTGTAGCGCCGCAACTGGCTCGTGACTTCATCCTCCACGATGCGTCGCGAGCCGCCGAGTTCGCGCAGGCTGTTGAAGTAGCCGAGCAATGTCATGTAGGGATCGGTCGGGTTGCTCTGCGACTTGCCGCCTGCTTGCTTGTAGAGCGTCTGGCCCGCAGAGAGCAACGCCAACGCGGTACGGAGCAGCACGACCTTGAGACTGCGGCCCTGCGCGCCCACACCGAGATAAAGGCGTGCCGGACTCTGGGCGGGCTCGTGGGTCTTGGCGAAAAATGAATCGCGCCGATTTGGGCCGGGCGGTGGAAAGACCATTGAGTGCGGGCGTGCAAAGAGCGCCCGAATCTGCGTCTCGGCCTGCCGCACCGTCGCGGTGCTGGCGATAATCTTCGGGCGCAAGCGCTTCCCATCGCCGAGGTCGCGTTCGGCTAGGTGACCGATGGCGGTTTCGTAAACGCCGGCAATCGTGCCCAGCGGACCCGAGATGAGATGCAGTTCGTCCTGGATGATGAGTTCAGGCGGCAGCAATGGACCACCCAGCGACTGCCCACGACCCGGTTCGGCGGCACTGTAAAAGCCATCTTTGTCGAACCGTTCAACGTGACCGAACAACTTTCCGGACGGTCCGATCCACGGCAACGCCGCGAACTTGTCAATGGTCGCAATCAAGAAGCCAGGCAACCTCCGGTAAATCGGCTCGTCCACAGCGACGATGGGCAATGGGCGATCACCCGTGAACGCGCACGAGGCGTTGACGCACGTAATGCGCAAATCCTGCGGGTTCTGTTCGGAGGGAAGCATGCGAAACGATTGCGTGGCGAACTTGGTGCCGCACCACGGGCAGTTTTCCAGCGGGATGGGCGAGGGATTCTTCCGCGAGTTGCTCCGGAAGGCACGGAACCGACGGTAAGCCGTTTTGTCGGCACTCGGGCCTTTGTCGCCCGGACCACCCATGCGATTGGGCGTGGCGGCCGAGCCGACCCATAGGCCGATCTCGAAGGGCCAGTCGCCCAAGCGGGTGTCACCTTGCTTGGCCTTTTCCTGCCGTTCCAGTTCGAGGGCGCAGATGAGCGCGGACGCGCGGCTCAGTTGGTCGAGCGTGAGCAGGCGCAATGTGTAACGCATGAGCACGTTGACGCCAGCACCGCGACGGCCCGGATTACGCAGCCGCCGCAAGACCAACGAAAACGCGGCGAGACCAAGGTAGGCTTCCGTCTTGCCGCCGCCGGTGGGAAAGAACAGCAAGTCCACTAACTCGCGGTCGGGGTGCGCCGGGTCGTGAAGACCGCGCAAATTAAGGAGGATGAAACCAAGCTGGAATGCGCGCCACGTCGGCGTGGCCACCTGGCTGGGAGTGGTGTTGTACTTCTGCGCCTCACGCTGCCGGGCTTGTCGCGCCATCGCACGGTTGGCGGTGCAAAAAGCTTCGCGCACATCATCAATCGCCAGCAACTCGATGCCCGCCACCAACTACGATCAGCGGCGAGACGAGCGCGCCGGATCAATTCCTTGGCGGCTTTCTGGCGGTTGGATTCCATTCCGCTTTCGGCGGCAACTTCGCCCGCCTGCAAATCAATCCACGCCCGGTAATGCTCGACGAGCTTGCCCAGCTTGGCGCGGGCCCCTGCCACGTTGGCAAGAGTGGCCAGCGCCTCCATTCCCAGTTCCACTCCCGGCAGTGCGGCGTCATCGAGGTGACCGACGAACTCGACTCCGGCGGATGGAATCCAGCAGGTTTGGACGACACGACACGTTCCACCTTCTGGCACTTGCACGGGTTCACCCGCGCATCCGATTCCCGAAACAAAATCAAAGGCGCGGCGGTATTGCAGGTCCGCGACCTGCTCATCCCAATCGTGGGCGCGCGAGCCATCGTCGCTGCCGCGAAGATCGGGACGCGGAACAAAACCCGCGTCGCATTTGACCTGCAAGTGCGCTTGAAATGCGTTGCCCTGATAAGCGCGCTCAGCGGGCGGACGGCCATTCACGAGGAACACGCACACGGCCCGCGTGCCCTTGGGCAACCGGCTGTGGCTGTCCTGAGAAATCGGCCGCGCACTGGCGACCAGACGCAAGCCACCGCTGCTCGGTACTGGGAAGGAAACCAGCTTGCCGTCCGCGTTGGGTAAAACGACTTCGACCAACTCCAGGCGCGGCGAGCGGCGAAAACCTTTCGGTGGTGGTGCGGCTGTCCCGGCCTTGACGCGTGGTTCATCCTGCAAAGCTGCGGCGGATGATTCCGGAATCTCGTAAGTCTCCGGTTTGATCTCCTCCTTCAATCCCAGCCCCTCGTCAGCAGGTTCTTCGGCTTCTTTTGTCGGGTCTTCCCAGTGGTAATCGCCCCAAGTCACTTCGGCGTGAAGCTTCGTGATGCCGGCGGGCACGAGCACACTCAAGCCCATCGAACTGGGAAGCAGGCTGGGCGCCGCGCATTTGTCCGGCGTCCCGCCGTCGTCAGTGCCGCCGCCTTCCCCGGCGGCATCTACTTCGTCCTTCGCGTCGGCATCGCTTCGGTGCTGCACGGGCGCGGTCTCCGGAACCAGGTAGCCGGTGAGATACCAGCGAGTGGGATTCTCCGGCAGCAACTCGCTAGCGAAAGGATGCCCCGGCCACGGGCCAACCAGGTCGAGCTTCAGAGCGTCCACCAGCTTGCCGCGGATTTCGGCGGAAGTGGTCATGGGCGCGTCAAGGAAGCGGCTGGCCCGGGTTTGCAACCTGCCAGCGTTCAACCGCTTGGGCGATGAGCGGGGCTTCGCGGCGCAGCCATTGCAGAGCAGTCTGTCTATCGGCACTCGCCTTGAATTCGGCGTAGCAACTCGCACGGTAATCTAGGACGCGTTCGTCATCACGGATGGGCAGCGTAACCAGCGTGAATCGGGCCTTCCCCAGCAGTCGCGCGGGCACGTTCGCTTCATTCAAGACAAGCTCCATGATCGGCAAATCAATCTCAAACCATCCGGCCCCAACTTCATACGGATCGAGAATCCTCCCATCATGCTGAGGCCTTTTGGCGGAGTTTATCCATGACGCCGCATAGCGATAGTTCGACCATTTGTATGTACGGGTCCGGTAGTTCTCCTTCGAGTAAAAATGATCCACCGTACCATGGTCGATGAGATGCGCGGTGTAGCCGCACCGTTCTTGGAACCCTTCTCGCAGCACCCTCACATACTTACGGTTTCCGGCCGTCCGCCAGTAATCCGGGTATTCATCTGAGTTGGCCGCCGGGTGCGCGGCCAGCCAATTCTGGCCCCTTGTTTCCACATCAACCTTGAACCCCCGAGGCTTGCGAATTTTGGCGACTGGAATCATTTCCCGCCTTGCCCTCCGGGTTGCCGTTGCATCGCCAGCTTGAAAGACCAGCGCGGCTTGAACCGATCGTTATCCGCGAGCACCCGGCGCAGTTCTGCGTCAATTGCCTCCGCCGTCTGCAACTCGGGCGGGAGTGCGCCGTGGTCGCCGCGCATCCATGCTTCTGCCGCCTCGACGGCTCGCTCGCCCTCGATGGACCGGGCTTGCTTGAGGCCAAAAGTTTCTGAAACCAGCCAGTTCAGTGCATCACCCTGCTTGGCCCATTTTACCTGCTCCAGTACCACAGTGCCATCACGCAGTTCGAAGGAGAACAACCGGTCTGTCTTTTCGTCGAAATGCGGCTCCACCGACGCCAGCACCAGCGGCGCGTGCGTCGTCCCGATGATCTGCACTGGTAATTCCCCTCCACCCAGCGACCCCAAGACCCGCAGAAGCGCGGGCAGGATGCGGCGCTGCCACTGCGGATGCAGATGCGCCTCGATCTCATCGAAGAGAAACACGATTTGATGCGCCGCCGTGGCCATGCCCTTCTTCTGCACCACCGCTTTGCGATGCGCTACCCACGCCCACACCAGCGCGTAGGCCAGCGCCACCATACGGCGGATTCCCGCCGAGGCCAGTTCCAGCGGGATCGGCTCGGTGGAATACGGGACTTTCAGCATTGGCACCTTGCCCGTCCTCCCCAGCATTTCGCCCGGTGGCCCAAAAGCCAGCGGTGCCCGGGCGACACCGCCAGGATTGTCCTGCGGCGATAATTCCGCGACCACGCTTTCGAGGAGATCGCGTGCCGCCGTCTCCTCGGGGTCGTGCTGCCAGGAGACGAGGTCTTCGAGCAGCCCACGGCAGACCATCGCCTCTTTGTTCTTTTCGTATTCGTCCTTCTCCGTCCGCCACAGCCCGTTCCAGATTTGACGGCGGTTGAAATGATACGCCAGCGGCGCCCGCCGCCCCACGGAGGTGCTCTGCTCCGTTTCCCGCCAGTAGTTTCGCGCCGGATCCCAGACGGAAAAGCCGCCATCCACCCGCGCATAAATCACCAGGCCGGGCATCGGCTTCTTACCCCGTGGCAGCTTCCAATCCTCCGCCTCGCCAAAGTCGAATTCGCTCTTCACCTTTGTGTGCAGTCCGGCCTTGCCGCGCACTTCGTAGGCGATGGATGACTCCACGTCCGGCCGCGGGTCCGGCACCAGCATTCGACCTTCCGCCCACGTTCGCGTCAGCGCCCACCAAGCGGCATCCAGCACGAAGGTCTTGCCGAGACCGTTGTCGCCCGTGAGCAGATTCAGTCGTTCGCCCAGGTGCAGCTTCAGATCTGGGCTGGGCCCAAGGTGTTTGAATTCAAGGCGTTCTAGCATTGGCGTGTTTTTCTACATTAAATGTTCAGCGGCGGCAAACTTTGCCTGCGATGTCATGCAAAGAAATCCTTCTGCGGCGAGGGCAACAAATCCCCCTGCGCTGCCGACGCGCCGCTGCTCCTTTTCCCCTTTGCTCCCTTTCTCC
>ORJL010981888.1_pt1 | contig 15274 bp, 17 predicted proteins | sample 1779941 | NCBI WGS metagenome assembly ORJL01 (sample SAMEA104232317, study PRJEB22302) | groundwater metagenome | biome: forest; feature: aquifer; material: groundwater | place: USA | collected 2011-08-07 | depth 5.8 m | reverse complement strand
GTAGGTAAGTGCCTAACTTTCGGGGCCTAAAGGCGTTTTTGTATTTCATTAACGCTCTTTGAAAATGGCTCTGAGGAAAGTCCACCCACCACAGATGAGTTACTTATCGCAAGGTAAGTGTCAGAAATGGAAGGCAACTGCTCAGAAACGATACAGCCTTTTGCTGCTAAAGATGTGGCTTGCGAAGTCTCTCGCGAGAGAGATGAGATAACCAGCTGAATAGGCAAGGGGAATTGGTGAAACGACAGCCCTAACCGGTGCAAGTCTTAAAAAGACGCATAGTAAAATGTTAGGACAGTTCATTCCTTATAAGGAGGACTGACAGAAGGTGGCTTACAGCTTACCTACACTTATACTTTCCAAGAACTCATCCAAATTCCTATGAATTACTAGTTGCTCTTTAAGGAAAAGAGCGTATTTCTTTTCATCTTCAAACATTAAAGGTAATTCCTCTTCTAAACTTCTAAAGAAATAGGCTGTACCTTTTAATAATCTTTGATCTTCTTCAAATTGTTCTTCAATTTTTGAATTTAGACTTTGAATAAAACTACTATCACTAGGAACTTTTATTATTGTAAATTCCTGTGGCTTATGCAGGCCTTCAAGCTCTGCTGGATTTTCTGGAAGCTCTTCTTCAAAAGGCCTGTTGATTAAAGTTAGATAATAATTACGTGGGTTTAGGTTCAAACAGTTTTTAATACCAAGGGCATAAGCTAGAAGTTGATATCTATATCCAAATCTGGGGTAGGGTGTCTTTCTAGACCTTTTAGCATCTAAAATAACTATGTCTTCATCTAGTAAAAATGAGGAATCAAAATGACCTAACAATCTAACCCCATTATGCTGATATAAACTTGGTTTTTCACAATAAAACTCTCTTCCAGTCTCTGGAAGCCCAACTGATTCTAGTATTTTATTATGTTTATAGGGGCCTTTTTGTTTGAACATTATCTCATGTAAAATATTTCCTGAAATTGCCTCTCTGGAATTTTCAAATTGAACAGGAAAATTATCCTTGTAAATTCCTATAAACCTAGATACTGGGCCTTTCCTGCTAAAACCGCTCGGCCTCATATCTTTTTCTTCAGCAACATCAAATTTGGGTGTCAGCCTTAACTCTTTCCCCTGTACTTCATGAACCCATGATTTATGAATATAGTTAGGGTCAAAAACGTCGAAATCACGGCCAGCCATTAATTCATGAACAATTGTTTCTATTCCCTCTATTCCAAAATGGAATTTTTTTGTATCGTCTCTCAAGATAGTTAGGGATTCTTTGTCAAGAGATGAAAAATAATCATGACTACAGCAGTCATCAATTGTTCTGCATTTTCTTTGAAATTGTGCAGGGCAAAGGAAAAATGGGTAAAATGGGCAGCTTAAAGGTTCTATTGTTTTAGATTCTCCTTTAGGCCTTGGTTTTGATGATAAGTTTATAGGTTCTTGTGTTCTATTGATATATTGAGTCAACAAAAATCCATTGAACAAATTTATTGCACTTTGCTCTGATTCCCCGGAAGTGCCTCTATCTATATTTCTCATGCATCCTTCTTTACCGCCTATTCTTATTATGGTAATGCCTCTTGATATAGAAAGTCTATTCATTATTGTAGCAGCATAACTGGTCTGCATTGAAAATAAATTTACTTCTTCTAGATTTAACGATTCAATAACATTCCCGAACGCATTTTCCATCAACAATAAATTAAAGAAAACTTCATATTCTATTCTTGCTCTTACCTCGTCTGGATCTAAAGTGTCTATATAATCTAAAGTGCTTCTTCCTGATTGATGAATTCTTCTCTCTAAATCAAATGCCTCTTCAGAAAATTCAAAATTTGCCCTATATTTAGTTCTTGTATCTAATCCTTTTTCTGTAGCCCCAAAACCTAATTTGTCTTTTTCCATCATTTCATAGTTCACTTCTCTTACAATATCTTTTCTGAAATGATGTATTTTGCCGTCATAGAATTCATATGGCCATATTATTGGTGCTATGGGTATAATAAGAACATTTTCATAGGCTTTCGGATTTTTATAATATCTTTCTAAAAACCTGGTTGTGAGAGCAAAAGAATCTGCAAAAGGGTCTGTTGCTAATTTTCTAGGGATTCCTGATTCAGGAGTTGTTAAATTAACAGAGACACCTGTTGTGAATATTATTTTTTGATAGTCTTTAATAGATTTTAAATCAGTCTTAAGATAGTTATGATATAAAATGTACTTCTCAAGATTGCCTAAAATCCTTAGATTCTCATATGCTTCTTTTGCCTCCCCTAATAGTGATAATAAGGTATCTTCTCTATATTTTCCATGATTTCTAAGATTTAGATCTGTTAAAAATGGTGCCAGAACAACATAGGTATCCTTAAAATCATTAATTATCTGGGTTGTTGGGACTTGAGGCATTCATTTTAACATATTGGAAAAACTTTTAAAAATATCTAATCTACCATTTATATGGCGTTTTTAGTAAATTTAAGGACTCATGGTAATAAAGCAATTTTAGAGTTAAGAGATAATGGTAATAGTTTCTTGGTAGAACAAGAATTTGAACATGTAATACCAACTTGGAGTTTCGGTTATCATGAATTATTAGAACATATAGAAAAAATTGCACTACCTAAGGAAGATACAAGAAAAGAATTAGAGATTGTTTACAAAAAGCTTAGTGATATCGGGATTAGAATTGAATTAAGGCCTTATGGTATAAGCCAGAATTTAGACGAATTTTCACATGGGCAATTTAATTGGTTAAAAGAAAATTGGGAATTTGTTGCTTTAGCAATTGGAAATCCTAGAATGTCTAGATACTTACCATATGATTTTATCAAGGGTAGCAAAAATGATTCTAGAAATAATACAACAAGGATGAGAAGATGGCAATTAAACTATCCGTTTTCGATCTATCATGATATAGAACAAAAAGTTAATTTAGAAACTTTACTGAAAGAAAGGAAAGTAGCTGGAGACATCGAAGTTAGGGGCTATAAAGAGGGCAAAGATGAAATATTTTTATTTAGTTTTATTACATTTGATGAGGGGTTTGGAAACTTTATAGTAACCAAAGATAATTTAGGTATTGATAAGTTAAGAGTAAATACTGATTTTGGCCCATTAGAGGTTAAGGTAATTCAAACAACTGATATTGGTCAGGATTCTAGTAAATTATTTCAGTCTTATAATCCATTGTTTACAACTTTTCATCATGCCGATTATGATATAAAGAAATTAAGAGAACTAGAACCTAACTTTAGACCCGGATTAAGCATGGATCTAGATGGTAGACCAGAAGAATTAAAGATTGAAAAACCAATAATTACTGCGGGCGGGTCTTCTTTTATAAAAAGATGGAGCCTAAGAAGAGGTTTTTTGATTGATACATATCCATTTTCATTACATTATTTATGGATTCCAGACAATAAATTAGATACTGTTTATAATTATGCTTATAATAAAAGACAGAAAAAAGAGATGGGTTACGAGGAATTAGAAAGAAAAGCAGAACTCTCTAAAACAGACCCAGAAGTGGCAAGAGAGTTGGCAGCTTATTGTGTTAAAGATAGTGTAAAAGGATTTAAAATTCAAGAGAGATTTTTAAAAGATATATTAACCTTAAGTTATTTGTTAAGGCAGGGTCCAGATGTTATACCTACTGCATCTAAAGACGAGCTTGGATTAAAGGTACATGAAGAATTACAATTCAAGAGAGTTTCTACATATGGTTATAGAACTCCCGGAGGCAGAAAAAAGCTCAAAGATTTTTCTATGAATGAGGAAAAAACAAGACTCTTAAATCTAAATAATAGCAGTAGAGGTATTTTTAATGCTTCAATAGTTTATTTTACCCCATTTATTGAGGGTTTGAAGCCAGTAATCAATGCAGATAGATATGCAAGAAGGGCATATGAACTTTATTTAGAATCTGAACCTGTAGATAGAATAATATTAGCGGAAGGTTTAGAAGCTTATTTGAGAAAAACTTTGTTCGATTTAAAAGCAAGATTGCCGGTTGGAGAAAAAGATAGACTTAAACATAAAATAAATCGTGATATTAATCCTAGAGAGGATCATTTATTTGGTAGCATTTATGGTATAAGAAGCGGAAATTATAGAAACTCTCATAATATTCCAACATTAAATAATAATATTGTAGAGCAAATAGAATCTATTAACAGCTTTTTAGCAAAAAACAGAGTAGTAAATTATTCTAATAGATTTACCTTACTTGAAGGAAATATTGATGTTAGTAGTTTAGAACACTTAGTGATAAAACTTGGCCATGGCAATTGTCTGTCTTTAGAGCAAGGAAGATTTGCAATAAATATAGGGGGACAATTAATAAGCCAAGAATTTGATGTTAGGGCAACTAGAGGGGACATAACATTAATAGAACATGAAATAAAAAAAGATATAATAGAAATCTCGTTATTTGAAAAGGACAAGCCAAAAATTCTAGATTATTTAATGACAAGATTAGCAAATTTAGAAAAAGAGAAAATAGAAAGTTTTGCTTATTTGCGTGGAGATGTAGTTAGAGATTATGATGAATATAATGATAGAGGACTTTTGAGAGAGAGAATAATGACTCTTGCCCAATATGGTGCTAAAAAGGGTGAAAAGTTTAATAGTGGTTATGTAGTTGGAATTAAAAAGCGTGTGAAAATTCCAGAATTTTTAAATCCCGAATATAAGATAGATTTCGAAAGATATATGAACAAATTCTTTGGAAAAGAAAACAGCAGATGTAGAAGCTTTTCTTCCGGTAGCATAGGAAACTTGCTTTATTCTATATTCTGTTTTGATGACGGCCATATAAATTCAGAGAAACAACTGGCTCTTTCAAGAATAATCAATGGTAAAGAAAAAAAAGAAGATAGAGCTTTATTGCTCAGTAAGCAAATGGCATTATTCTAACTACTTTTTTACCATAAATTCACCAATTATTGCTACTACCAATAATATAACTCCAAGCCATAGCCCGGTTCTTGTTGAAAGGGCAGGAATCAATGATGCTAGTATTAATCCAATTCCAAATCCTGACAAGCTATGCAGCAAGGCATGTGGTTTTAAGCATTCCTTCATGTTTGGCATCTTTACACCTCCGTTGTTTTTTTGTTTATTATTTATATCCATACAGCTCCAATCACCATGGTTACAATAACAGAAACTAAAACTGCCCAATAATTTATACTAACATATACAGTCATAATAACACCCCTTTAGAAATTTGGACTAATTAACTATATTTAAATCTTTTTAATTACGGCATATTAGAAACATTTAAAAACATTTGATATTACATAATTTTATGGCAGAAGACAAAATTCAGATGCCCTCTGGAAGCGGCGGCCTAGTAAGGTATTTTGATGACTATCAAAGCAAGATAGAAATCAAGCCCGTAGTTGTCATAATCTTTATTTTGGTGGTTATCATAGCACAGTTAATTTTGCATTATATTGGATAGTAATTAGAAATGGTAGTGATAAAGTTCGGTGGATCTTGTATTAGTTCTAAAGATAATTTAGAAACCTTAGTCAGCATAGTTAAATCAAGTCTTGATGAAAATCCAGTCCTTATAGTCTCTGCTCCCAGCGGAATTACTGCTAGACTTAAGGAGATCTCCTATGAATTAAGCACAAAAAAGTATTCGAGAGCAGATGAACTTAATGAAAGGAATCAAGTTACAACGGTTTATTATAATGAAATATTCTCTAAATACATATCACTGGCTAAAGAAGTTGATTTGGAATTTAAGGAAGTTGAATTAGGTATGGAGTTTTACGGCTCATTAATGTCTACTATTAGCCCAGATACATTTCTAAGAGTCAGAGATAGTATTTTAAGTATTGGGGAAAGACTTTCTGCAAGGCTTATAGCTCAATTGTTAAGTAATAATGGCTTAGAATCAAAAGCTTACGATGCATATAATCTAGGGCTAATCACAGATTCAAACTATGGAAACGCTCATTTTAATCTATCCTCATTAAAACCTATTTCAATGGGAATTAAAAATTTAAGAGGGGTTCCAGTGATAACAGGATTTATAGGAAAAGATAAAGATGGCAATATTACAACTTTGGGTGCAAATTCTTCTGATTATAGTGCCGTGATATTTGCAGTTGCTAGTGAAGATACCGAAGTTAAAACCTACAAAACAGTTGATGGAATACTAACTGCTGATTCTAAATTAGTAGAAAATCCAAAAACAGTAACTGGACTTAGCTATAATGAGGCCTCTGAGCTTGCTGGTTTTGGTGCTGATGTAATAACAGCCAGATCTGTAAAGCTCGCAGCAGCTTACAATATAACTATAGTTGTCTTGAACTTAAATAATCCTGATAAAAATTTTACAGTCATCTCTAAAGAATCAGATAATAAAAGTTCAATAAAAGTTATCACAAGCAAAAATAACACGCATCTTATGAATGTTTCATCTGCAGAAATGGTTGACGAGCCAGGCCATGCCGCCAGAATCTATGAAATTCTTGGCAGGTATAAGATTCCTGTAGACATGATATCAACATCCGAAACAGGAATATCTAGCAGTTTTGACTTATTCATGAAAGACAGAAAGAGAATGGATGAAAAAATTGACTTGAGTAGATTAGAAGCAGAATTAAAAACAGAGTATGAGGTAGAGGTAGAAGATGGCAAAGCAATTATTTCTCTGATAGGTGAAAATGCATCGAATAATTCCGAGATTTTGTCTAGGGTTTTTGGTGTTTTAAGCAGAGAAAAAATCAACGTTGAAATGCTAAGCCATCGGAGAAAATCTTGCAATCTTACATTATTAGCCCCTCAAGAATATGAAAGACAGATAGTCAGAGCCTTGCATAAAGAATTCTTCGAGTAGCAACATTTTTATAATAGTTAATTTTTGTATTTTTTATGATGCCTAAAATAAATCAAAGGGATATGCAGAGGATGATGCAGCGTCTAGGTATTCAACAGCAAAACATAGATGCAGAAGAGGTAATCATAAAATGCAAAGATAAAGAAATTGTAATCAAAAATCCTAATGTTGCTAAAGTAAACATGATGGGCCAGGAGACTTTTCAAGTTACTGGCAATATTACAGAAAGGCCTGTTTCCAAAATAACAGAAGACGACATAAGTACTGTAACAGAACAAGCCAGTGTTTCTAGGGAAAAAGCAGTGAAAGCCTTAGAAGATAATGACGGAGACTTAGCTGCTGCAATTTTAAGCTTTAAAAAATAAGCAAAAGCTATTTAAATGATGAGCTGCTTATTATAACTCCTTTTGAAATTTAAACAATAGTTAAATTGCTTAGCAAATATTTAAAAACTTGGCTGCTATATACTATATATGGAAAATATCGTTGCAATTTTGAGGGAGGCAAATTCAAAATTAAACACTGCAGATCATTTAGCATACGTTACTTATCCTCTAGTAAAAGAAGCAAGATTACTTCTTACCATGACAGAAAATGTGTATTCGGCAATGACCCTTGCTATGGAAGCACTTCTTCAATACGACCGCTATTACAAAAGAATAAGCTTTGTTCCAAATGACTTCATGCAAAAATACGAAATGTTCAAGCAAAGTTCAAGAAAATACAATATTGACAGAATGACAATTGTATTAATGCTCGACTTGAAAAATTTGATCGAGCTGCATAAGAAAAGTCCTATGGTTTTTACAAGGGAGCAAAAACTAGTCATTGCAAGTCATGGCTTTAGCGTGATGAAAACCTTAAATATAGAGATCGTGAAGAAATACGTAGAACAAGCAAAACCATTTATTGCAAAAATAAACAAAGTAATAATACCAAATGATAGAAGATTTGCCTGAAAAGGCCAAGGACGAAATTAAGAGAGCAGACCATCTAGTCTATGTCACTCTCAAGTATACCAGAACAGCCGATGTAATAAAAAACACTATTAAAAGATTGATAAATGCATACAACTATGTCATTCTAGAAGCTCTTGAATATGCAAAAGACAACAAAAAGATAAAGGAAATTCCCGCTTCTTCACAAGACAGAGTTGCCTTATTAAAAAAACTATATAAGGATGACCTTATAGAATATCTTAAACTATATACCTTACTAAAATCAATCGACCAAGCAGACTATAAAGGCAGGGAAGAATACAGAAAACATGTAACCTTAATAGCTACCTTTGAGAAAAAAACCATCGAGGTTGATATCCCTGTCCTGGTTGAATATTTTAAGAAGACAAAGGAATTTGTGAATCTCATCAATTCATGGGTTGAATAGAGCTACATTCTTTTTTTGTATGTTTTTTCTTTAAACATCTGACGTATTTCTTCTGCAGTCATATGTTCTTTTAAGTCCAATTTTCTTATAGTTAATTCCAGGCTTTCTACAGGATATAATTTTTTTCCTTTTCAGATAAAAAAACTGTATGACCATGCGAAGCTATCATGCTAACATTCTCTTGAACCAGACATTCTATAGTACTTACTTTATAGGTTAATGTGTAAAGATTATAGATGCTTTTCTTTTCTTGCATTAAAGCAATCAATGTATTAAGATCATTTCCAGAATATAAGAATTCATCATCCTTTTCCAATAAATAGTATTTTCTATGATGCATTTTAATTCAAAATAAATAATAAAAATAAAAAGGAAATTTATTCCTTTTGTTTATATAGACTTTGTGCTACTGGGGACATCTCCAAAAGTCCATCATAGCCACCAAATACTTTTGCTACAAACTCTTTGTCTATCTCGTAGCCTTTTTCAGTCTTAACTAGAGCTTTTTTTGCTAGATGCCTAGATCTCATGTCAATCATTCCATCTCTAATACCACTCCAGTCCCTTCTGAAATTTTTGTAATTATCAGACAATCCATGTTTCTTTATCATAATACCAGATGCAACATCTTTAGTTTCTTCATCTGACAAGTTCTTTAATTCTGAAAGTTCTTTAAGAACTTCGACAACTTCTGGATCAGCATCTTTGCTTTCCATATAGTTCTCGTTTGGAGTTAAAGAAGCTAGTTGATCTCCAACAATTTTCTGTAATTGGGGCAATATTTCACTATCCAATATTGCAGCTCTTTTATCTTCAGGAACTTTCTTTTCATCCATTCCCTTTTTAACAAATTCAATGATTTTTTCTATCCTCTTATTATGAACTGATGTGTAGTCTGAAACTATTCTAGGGCCGTATTCAGCTAAATAAGATTGAATTCTTGGTCTGTTCCTTTCTTGATAATTTATGACCATATCTTCTATAGCAGTATCTGTTTCATTTAAAAACATCTTTGGGTCATCAGGATTGATTATTGAACCCAAACCCAAATTACCTGTCTTAGGGTCTTCTACTAAGAATTCTAAATTAGTATGCTTTCCTTTTAATTTTCCTTGTCTAAATCTACCATAATCTTCAAATCTACCACCAACATGGTTCATTCTAGATATTTGGTCTAGTTTTGCTTGATAATCATTCATATCAAATTTTTCTTCAGTTTTTGCTTCTGTCATTTTTGTTTTTACCTCACTTTTTATTAAATTTCTATGCCAAATTAAAGAATTAACTAGTTTATAAACCTTTCGTTTTTGTTACTACTAATAAGTAATATGCTAATTAAGGCTTAAAACTGTTAAATTCTAAGCTTTTAGGAGGCACTAAAAATGTACAAAATCCAATAAGAACTGAAATTGAAAGATTTTTAATGGAGAAGATAGCTATGATGGGATTGAAATAGAAACTTTTATAAGTAAGATAATCTTACTATCTTACTAGTGGAGGTAATAAAAATGGATATCGAAATAACAAAAATGAGTTCAAAAGGACAGATTGTAATTCCTCAAAATACTAGGAAAGAAATTAATGCAAATGAAGGAACTATGTTTGCAGTAACTGCACAAAAAGATACTATAATACTAAAGAAAATAGAAACTCCTTCAAGAAAAATGTTAATGCGAGAATTAAGAGAAATAGCAAAAGAGGGGAGAAAAAGGCTAGAGAAGAAAGGGATTAAGGAGTCTGACATTCAAAGGATTATAGAAAAAAGAAGGATGAAATAAATGAGTGTAGTCTTTGATACAAATGTATTAATATCTAGCACTCTATAGGACAAGAGCGTTTCTCAGAAACTATTCTTTAAACTTATAGATTCTAACATCAAAATCTACACTTCTAAAGAAATCATCCAAGAATATTCAAAGGTTATAAATAGGGATTTTGATTATTCGCAAGACGAAGTTATTAAGATAATAAATTCTATATTGCCTCTTTTGACTAGTATAATTCCTATAGAAAAAATTAATATAACTAAAGAAGATCCAGATGATAATAAAATAATTGAATGTGCAGTTACTGCGAAAGCAAATTATATAATAACTTATGACAAACATTTACTTAAAATTAAAAAATTTAGAAATATACTTATAATAAAACCAGAAGAAGTATTAAAAATATTATAAAAAATAGCTATGTAACTAGAAGATAAAAGAGAGGAAGAACTAGAGATGAGAAAAGAAAGTGGTGATTTGATGAATAAGCTGATGAATGATCCAGAAGTTTGGAAATTAGTTTCAGAAAAGATTGCTACAATGGGATTGAAATAAAAATAATAAAACTTACTATGCCTAGAATATTATACTTCATAATTAACAGCACCTCTTCAAGTAATAAATAAATTATTGTATTTAAAAATCTTTCTTAAGAAGTACTGTCTTTGTCTATGCCTAATTTTCTCTTTACTCTTTGAGGCACCATTGTCGCAAAGAATGTTAATGGTCCAGTATAGTTCTCGAATCTTGTATATTTTCTTTCTTTTAGATCTTTTCTTTTAAGTTCTATAATTTCTCTTCCAGCTAAAGAAGTTAAATCGTGTCTAGGCAGATAAATCCCAGACATTCCTATATTCCTAAAGTAAAATAATCTTGCTAACCAGCTATTGTCTCCATAATGAATATCGGAACCGGCTATTGGTGCTGTTATATCCCTTACTAATCTTTTTGCTCTAGCATTACTTATGAACATCCATAGTGTATTATAACTGTTAAATATTTCAGCAGCATCTGCCATTTCCAGAACTTCTTTGGTTAATGTATTATCTTCTTCATTAGTTATAACAAATTGGAATATAGGATGTGCTTTTGTACATGGATGTTCTATTATTGCAATTCCATTTTGTCGATGAATAAGATCAATTGTTTTTCTAGGGTCTAAATTTTCTGGTATTAAAGTTTCACAACCTTCTGCAGTAATATGTAAGTGGGATTTTGTTATAATTTCTTGAGAAGGATAAACTTCTAATTGCCTATCTTTATGTTTGATTATGCTTACTACGCCCCTATTGTCTATTTGATAATTATCTAAGCATTTAACAGCATCGACCAAATTTTGATAACTTAAAACTCTCTTCACATGGCCCCAGGTTGTTAATGCAGTACGGTCTACATTTTCTAGCATCAAACCTAATATTTTTTCAAGATCTTTTTTATCTTTAGGTTGAGGGTAATGGGCGTGGGGGTCATCAAAAACTTTATCATCAAATCTAGGCCTTTCTATTCTTGTTAATCCTAAATCAATAATAGATCCTCTTAAAAAATTTAGAAATTCTTCTCTATACATTTTATATAAACCTTAATCTTTCAACTTCAGAGATAATCCTGTTTATATCAATAGGGGTTTTATAATGTTGTACTAATATTAATTTGTTCTGCAAAATGTAAGCGCCACCGGTTCTATCTTCTAGTATACCCGTAGTGCTTTCATCAAATGAAAAAGCATAAACTTGACTTCTCTGTCCAGTATGTGGATTAGCTTGTAAATTATGTTTTTTTATTGTTCTAAAACGAGGATGTTTTCTTGCTTCATTTCTCACTAAAATTTCATCATCATCTCCATAATCTATTGACATAGATGTTATTTTATCTTCTCCAATAGATTTAGCTATTATATCCCAGAATTGCGGAATTAAATTCTTTAGCTCTTCTCTATTTGCAACTACTGCATAAGCTCTTGCACTATTAGGATTGCCTTTTAGGAAAAGAGGTTCTTTCTCTATTTCTGGTGAGCCATCCCAGCTAATATCACTTGTAGTTGGTATGTTTGGAGAACCCGGTGGAAAAGCGTATCTTTCTAATCTGTCATCTAATGTTAATGTAATTGCATCGCGCCAATTAAGAGGCCAGACAAAGTTATCGCTAATAAATATTTCTACTCTGCCAAAATTTGGTTTAGAACTTCCTAGATAGGTTTTTTCTGATAGAAATGGTTTATTACTAATCAAGGCCCTTTCTAACATGCCCCTTGTATTATTTTGGGGTGCAGAATTGACTTCATCAACATTAACGGGTCTATAACCACTCAATATTCCCTTTGCTATTTTATATAAGTCCTCTTTATATAAAGAACCTTTAGAAAAAATTACTCTCAATGAAGGATCCATATTAACAGATAGACTACCGCCAGTTAAAATCTCGTACAAAATTGACTTCCCAGATATAGTGTTCATAAAAATACTTAATGATTCTTGATATCTAGATACCCTAGATTCTAGTCCTTTCTCTCTTCTTCTAACTCCATCTATATGCTCTCTTTCTTTAGCAGAGCTCCATGCATTATAAACAGTCCTTGTTAAGTCCATTTTCTATATATTAATAACCAGATTCTCCTCAGCTAAGCTTTTAATTAAATGTAATATCGTAAATAGAGTTACGTAAGCGTTAGTTTCTTTTGTGGTTTGGCCTTTAAACTTTCTGAAATCCTTCAGCAAATAATTAGCCTTCTTGTGGAATTCCCTTATATTAATGTTATTTTTGCTATAGAACATGTCATAGTACATCTTCAACAAATCATTAGTTTTCCTGAATATCAGCAACAACTCATTATTCACATCTTTAGGAGGAAAGAATGTGGCAAGTTTCCTGTACTCATCTGATATTTCCTCTAATGTTGAAACTATCTTGTATAAGGAATTTGTATTATAGACAATTCCTCTCAGATTAAGTATCCTTATGCACATATTAGAAAATTTGTTTATATTATAGTCAGAATAAGAAATATTCTTGAGCATTTCAGCATCTTTCTCGGAAATGCCCTTTAGTGTATCCTCGCTTACATTCAGGATTAACAAGAATACCTTGCTGAACATGTCTTCAAAGTCATTATTCTCTATAGGAGCGATATCCTTTATTATTACACTATCACCATTTCTTTTTACTATGGCCCAGCCCATCAAGTCTGGAATGAATTTCATTACATGTTTTAATCTTCTTTGATTATCATATTTAACATTAACAATACTTGCACCCTTTCTGTATGAACAGATTAAATGTCTCCATATCAAATCATAGGACATACTGCTTACATCAACATTAACTTCCATCTCTTTGTTGATTTTGCCCTTGACAACTAAATCGTTGCCTCTTTTCTCGAAATGAACGTCATCGCTCTTGCTTAATTTATTAGTCTCAATCCATTCCCTAGGCAAGCTGACTACAAAAGTTGAGCTTCCCATCTGCATTAGTTTACGGGTGATCATTTTTTAATTAAACCACCATGATAAATACATTCATAAATTTCTCTGAATCCTAAGCTTATATTTTCTCTCCCTATGAAAAAATTTGATTCCTGTCCAATAACTGAATTCCAATAAGTAAATTCTCCATTATCATACCAATCTGGCCCCCTAAATGGTTCTTGTTCATTAACTCTTTTTAATGCTTGTCTCAAAAATTCATATAATCTTCCTGAATCAACATTCGGATCACTAATTCCCCCCACATAATTCATTCCCCATATTGGAACTTGATTTTCAAAAACAACTTCTTGTCCTATGAATGGATCATTTCCAAAATATCTGTCTCTATATTTGTAAATTCCATTCTCATAAACAAATTCTTCAGAGCCATCATCTAATTTAACAGTATTATTGCCACTAGCATATGTGTTTCTCTTTGCTTTTACCAAAAATCTTCTTAATCTTTCGTGTTGCATTTTTAATACCTTATAATAGTTGACCTCTCCGGATTTAAGTGTTTTAATTTTGAGTATAGAGTCCTATTTCTAATATCATCAACTAAATTAAGCGGATTACCAACATTTACAAGTTTTTTATTTGGGTTTTCTCTCACTAGTTGGGATAAATTATTAGCAGCATAATTATTTCTTTTCTCATCTATCGAAGAAATAGTGAATTCCGCTAATTCAGGGATTAGTTCTTCTAGATATATATCACCACTTATTAAGTCTTCAAACACCTGATATCTAGTTTTTTCAGCTACTTCTCCTAAATTACTGTCTTGCAGATTGGTATTCGGGAGTGCTAAAGGTAAGGAGAAAAATAATTTTTTCATTCTTATCTTTAATGAATCGTATAAATCTTCAAGATTCCTAGGATCACCTATGAAATGTAAATGAATATTATTCTCATTGGCATAGGCATACTTTCTAGAAATTTCAACATCGAAATTTGTTTCTTTTAGATTTATATAAGCTTCTGCATGTTTTACAATATTAGAATCAAAACCTCCTTCTCTAAAAAGATACATGCTATATTTTCTTATTTCTTCTTTATGTTGTTTTTGAAACTCAATCCATTCTTGGCTATTTTCAACAGTGAGTATATCTGGTTCTAGGTATATTAATGCCCTTTCTAAATTACTCGCTAAATTTGGGCTTGTAGCCATTGACCCTAAAAGGTGTATTGTCATTTATCATTCCTATCACCAACTTTTAAAAGAAAACTAATATTTTTTACAACAGGAAATCCAGAGATTCTCCAGACAGGTGTTCACTAGGTTCTTTTCCTTTGATGAAAACTCTTGCACTATTCCCCTTTAAGTAAGCATGGTCATCATTAACCCTTAACATTGAGCCTTCCCGTAATGCAAGAACATTTGTATCATTAAATTCTAAAAATTCTCTAATTCTTGTTTCCCTAGTCTCACCCATATGTGTTGAGCTCGGGTCTTTATCAACATAATGTGGATTAATGTTAAATGGGACTAAAGCTAATGCATCTAATGTTATTGGATGTACGATAGGCATATCATTGGTTGTCTTTATGTTTAAACCTGCTATGTTCGCTCCTGCGCTTGTTCCAATATAAGGAATTCCATTATTGACTACCATACGAATCAAATCTAAAATACCATCCTTCAATAAAGTGTCTAATAAAATGAAAGTGTTTCCTCCGCCAACAAAGATTGCTTTACTATCATACACAGAAAATTTTTTATTTTCATAATTATGAATAGAATCTAACTCAAAGCCCATCGCACTAAATCTTTCACTAGCTTTTTTTGTATAGTCATCATAGCTTAT
>ORJL010038165.1_pt1 | contig 15275 bp, 18 predicted proteins | sample 1779941 | NCBI WGS metagenome assembly ORJL01 (sample SAMEA104232317, study PRJEB22302) | groundwater metagenome | biome: forest; feature: aquifer; material: groundwater | place: USA | collected 2011-08-07 | depth 5.8 m | reverse complement strand
GTCGACGCTGGCGCTCGCTCAGATGCGGCCACAGCGCTGCGATCCGACGCTGCACCGCGCCAACCACCGCCGCCTCGACCACCATGCCGCAAGCCTAGCGGCATCGGCATCACTTGTCCAGATTATTAGTGCGCAGGCCCTAACCATCAAGACGAGTCCCTGACGTACTTCAGCGGCAAGACAGGCCGCTTCCCCGTTCGTAGGGAGCCTCACATGCCATGGAAACACGTGGTCGCCGCCGCTCGAGGATCCTCGATATCGTTGCCCCCATAGCCCTCGCCGTGGTCCTGGCGTCCTGCACGTCGCAGGCCCCACCGACTGCCGGGTTGCCATCTCAAGGGCTCGGGAGCAGCTCGCCCGAGGCACCGGACCGGGAAACATCGGAGCCGTCTGGCCCGGTCGTATGGGTCCTCCAGGAAGGGAGGTTTCGCGGGCAACGCCTCCCGTTGTTGGCTGACCGCCCGATCACCCTGGTTCTCGGCGTATCGGAGCTGTCTGGCGCCTCGACGTGCAACCAGTACTGGGCCGACGTGGAGATGTCAGACGGGAGCGTTCACCTGACAAACATCGTCGCCACTGCCATGGACTGCGGTGCCGAGGTCATGGAGTCGGACATAGCGTTTCTCGACGCGCTGCCCGCGATCAACCTGATCGACGACTCTCGTCCGGACATCCTCGTTCTCGAAGGCCCCGAGCTGGAACTTCGATTCTCGCCCGCATCCGTCTCGAGCATCGACTAGACGTAATCCCCCGCGAGGTTGGTGACACTCAGGCCGCCATGAGCTCGGTGAGCCGCTGACGTGGTGTCCGCCCGCCGATGCCGAGATGCGGGCGCTGTCCGTTGTAGTAGTCGATGAACCGCTCGAGCGCAAGTCGTCGCTCGCCGGGCGAGGCGAAGACCTCGACGTACAGGCACTCGGACAGGACCGTCCGGATCCAGCGCTCCGCCTTGCCGTTGGTCTGGGGCCGATAGGGGCGGGTCCGGAGGTGGCGCAGGCCGAGCCAGCACCGGGCGCGACCGAAGACCCGACTCCGGTACGGGCTGCCGTTGTCGGTCAGGAGGCGCTCGACCGAGACGCCGTGGGCCCCGAACCAGCGCAGCGCCCGGACCAGGAAGCGAGCGGTCGTGCGGCCTTCGCCCGCTCGCGCATGAGCTCGGCGAGGTGATGGCGGGAGTGATAGACGATCGCGTTGGGCCAAGTCTCGCGGACGGCCCGCGCGATTGCCCAATCTAGGTCGGCGACGACCCAGTCGGGGGCGCCGTCGAGGCTGCCGAAGAAGGCCTTCCAGCTCTCGACGTCCTTGCCGCCGTGAGCCTGGAGCAGACACGGCACGACCGCGCGTCCGGTCGGATCGAAGGCGCCAGGATCGTGCCAGCCTTCCAGATTGCCGACCCACTCGATGACCGCGCCGCCGGGCGACCCGGCCGGACCGTCCGCAGCACCTGGCTCGGCGATCGCCGTTCGGTAGCCACGGGTCATGAGCGTCGTCGCGTCAACGACGATGATCCGCGGCCAGGTCCGCGGATGGAGCGCCGCGATGACGACCGGGGCGAAGGCATCGACGTAGTTCACCGCGAGGTTGGCCTGGCGGCTCGTCTCGCCCGGCTCGGAGCGTGCCGTCGCGATCGGTCCGACCCGAAAGACCGACCAGCGGAGCTCCGCACTGGCCTCGCGCAGGCTCATGCCCTCGCCGATGCGCAGGAAGAGCCGGGCGATCTCGGTGTGGCCGAAGACGAAGTCGCGGCCGGTCTTGACTCCCTCGTGACGCTCGTAGACGTGCTCGCAGCGCGGACACGCGATGCCTGAGTCGGGGTGCTGCTCGGTCGGCTGACGGACCGGCACGGGCAGCGAGAACGCGTGGCCCCTCGAGCCGGGCTCGGTCACACAGCGATAGCGGGGTCGGCGGTGGGCCGGGCTCCAGGCGCTGTGGACGTAGCCGTCCAGTCGAACACGGCTGCCCGGATGGTGCGGGCAGGCCGGCCGAACCGGTTCACGGGTCTGTCGGGCAACGACCATGCGCTCATCGTTGCCGCCCCGCGTGCCAGCTCCGCTGTCGCGTCAGATTCCCACGCAGATAAAACAGGGTGGCGCGCCCGGAGGGAGCCGGACGCGCGTTAGCAACCTACCGGGTTCCGATCGAGGGCCGCGATGAGTGGATCGCCGCCGCAGAGCGATTGGCATGAGGGCCGGGTACCTTCGCGGCGCACTCTCGCGACCCGCGACGCAGCGCCAGATGGACGTCCTCGCTGCCTTCGTCGCCGCCGGTGGGTCGATCCGGGACGCGGCCGAGCTCGTGGGCATCCGACCGAGCACCGTCAAGCGCCACCTCGCCGACCTGCGTGCGCGGTCGGGCCTGACCACCGAGCAGCTGATTTACGCCGGACGGGCTAGCGGCTGGCTCGTCGTCCCGAGTTTGGAGCCCCAGTAGACGGATGCCGTCCTGACCGGTTCGAATTGGTCGCGCGCACTCAAGAGTCGGGCCAGACGTGGGGCCATGAGCCCCACGACGACCAGCCGCGAGGAAGGATGGCAAACACAAGATAGGGACGAGCGCTGACTGGGAATTGCCCAGCAGGGCCACACTGGCCAACCGGATTGTCAGGCCACGTCAGGTACCGAGCCGGATCAGCAGCGCTCGGGTCCATCTGAAAAGCTTGACGGCCGCCTCGGACCCCTCGTCAGTTCGGGTCAGCAGCCCGTCCCGGCCGCTGCGGTGACATTCACCGTCGACGTGACCTTGGTCGTCGTGCCGTCGGCGAAGGTCACGGTTGACGTCACGGTGTACGAGCCAACCCGCGTGATCGTGAATGTGGCCACCATGGAGCCGCTCGCGTCGGTTGTGCCGGTGATGGAAGTCGGTCCCTGTACAGCGCCGTCGATTGTTGCGATGTACGTCGACACGGGCGCTCCCACGACGACCGGCGTGGTCTTCGTGGTCACGCACACTGTCGAGACCGCTCCCGAGTTGTACACGTACGACCCGCTGATGCTTGCCGTCGGCGCCGGGGTCGGCGGCGGGGTTTGCGTGGGCGGCGGCGTCACGGTGGGCGTGGCCCTTGGCGTTTGCGTCGGGGCGGGCGTAAGCCTTGGCGTCGGGTTTGGCGTGGGCCTCGGGGCCGGGGCGGGGCTCAGCGTCGGCGTGGGCGTGGGCGTGGGCAGCCCGCTGGGCGCGGGCGTCGGTGTGGGAGTGGTCGAGGGCAGTGCGCTGGGCGTGGGCAGCGCGCTGGGCGGCGGCTCGGCCGACTGGGCGGCGGGAGCGGGCGACTGGGGCGCTGTACCAGTGCCTCCCAGCACCAGCAGCGACGAGACCAGCACCACGATCAGGACGATGGGGACCATGATCCAGCGCGACCACGGGAAGCCGAAAGGCCCGAGGCCAGGGGTGCCTTCCGTCCCGGGCACCACCGGCCCGGGCACGACTGGCCCGCCGCCCTTGCGCTTGCCGGTTCGCCGCAGTGTCGTGTCGCCGGCGCTGTCGGCGGCGATCAGATCGGCAGCAATTGATTCGATCGACGCCGGGGAGGCAGTTGGTTCGATCGGGTCGGTCATCGTCTGGCCGAGTGTAGAGGCCACCATGCCAACCGTCGCGGTGTGCGGGGCAGGACCGTCGCTGGCGGGGAGTTCGCGCCGGCCTCACGCTCCGGCATCAGGAGCCCGCGCCGAGGTCCAAGTTCGTCGTACAGGCCGGGCTCAAGCGTCTGCGACCATTCATGGAGCGCACGCTCGTCCGGTTCACTCGTCAGGAAGGGCCACAGCAACGCGTCGAGACTCCCTGTATCCAGCAGGTGCAGGAACGCCTCGAGGTACTCCCGTGGCACGCACGCGAACGCGCGCCGGGTGCGCCCCAGGTCGACAAGCAGGAAGACGGAGGCGGTCCAGGTCACCATCACCGGAGCCAGCTCAAAGCGCGGACGTCGACGAGGGCGCAGCAGATCGCCGAACGATCCGGCTGCGAGCGACGGCTGTGGCCGCTCCGCCTCAGCCCCGGCGGGGCCTTCGCTCGGCAGGGGCACGACGCCGGACACCATCCGGTCGACAGGGTCCGCGTCATCAAGATCGATGGCGCGGCCCAGGGCGCGCCGTGCCGCTCGCCAGGCTCGCTCAAGGTGGAGCTGCGCGTCGATGACCCCGCCCCCGGCCAGCGGCAGCTGAGTGCGCCGGCCGAGGACATGCAGGTCGGCGCCGGCGGCCCGTCGATCGACATACCAGCCGTACCGCTCGTACGCCGGATCGACCTTCAGGCGGACCTCGGGCGGGACCTCGGTGTTGACCAGTCCATCGACCGCGGCCGCGCAGGCAAGCGCACTCCCGAGGGCGAACGTCAGCACGGCACGGAGCCGTTCGCCATCGATGAATTCGCCACACAGCTCCAGCCGCCCGGGTCGTGGTCGCACCAACAAACCCGGCGAGGTGGTCCCATTGAGCAGCAACATGAGCGCCGGCGCGAAGGTGCGCGTATAGAGGAGGGCTGCCGGCTCTGTGAGCGCGTCCGCCATCGATACGCTGACGTGGGTCGAGTAGCCGATCAGCTCGGTATCAGGGGCGAGGAGGAGCTCGAGGGCTCCTCGTTCCGACAGAGCCCGGCCTTCGATTTCCCGCGTAAAGCCGGGGCCGCGTCGCACCGGCGGTGTCGCGATCTCAGCTTCGCGGTAGTCGCACGTAAGCATCGCGCCGGATGGCAGGTGATAGGCGTTCGGATCCGACGGATCAAGAAAGCGAGCACCGAGTCGGAAGCCGTGGATCAGCTCCTGGAAGTCCAGTTGCGCGCCGTCCTGGATGACTTGGTACTCGTGCTCGAGTCCGATCAGGTCACCCGGACGCCGGCCGGACCTCGTCCGCTCCCTGTCCAACCTCTGTGCGAAGGCATCGCTGACGCGGAGCGCCGCACCCATGGTTTCGCGGCTCGGGTGTGACGCATCCTGCATCGCGGTTGGCCGATCAAGGAAACGAGTGAGGCGGATCGCACTCGGCATTAACCCCAGCGTACTATGGTGCGAACCCCCAAGCGATCAGCCAAGGGCCGGTACCGAGCTACGGAGGTCGCGAACAGAAATGGGCGAAAAGTTCAACGCTCCTGATCCCGGAGCGATGCAGTCAACGGCCATAGGTGAAGCCGGTCAGCGCAGCGCGTACATGAAGATGCAGAACCCCGTCGCCTCCATAGGCGACCCGGATTTCGACATGAAGCAGTCAACGGCCACAGATGATGCCGGTCAGCGCGGCGCGTTCAAGTTTTTTCGCCCCCCGCCTGGTAGCGCCGCAGGGGTTGGATCTCCGTCGGACGATCCTGGAGCGGGACCGGACGCGGCCTCAAGGAACTTCGAGAAGGTCCGGAACGATAACCCGCAGGCTGAAGACGCCAAGAGCGTCGACTCGTTCCTGAAGGTGGAAAATGCCAAGAGCGTCGACTCGTTCCTGAAGGTGGAAAATGCCAAGAGCTTCGACCCGTTCCTGAAGTTGGAAAATGCCAAGAGCGTCGACTCGTTCCTGAAGTTGGAAAATGCCAAGAGCGATCCCGGAACTGGGCCGGACGCGGCCTCCTCGAAGGAACCTTCGGGGGGTTACGATGTCAAGAAACAAGATCGCGTCTAGCTGATCGATACCACGTTCGACGGCCGTAGGCCTCACATCGTTGGACGGTCTGGAGATACGCAGCGCGCTCAGCGCGGGCCGCGGGGTTTTCGCTACACGAGACTTTTCCGCGGGTCAGATCGTCGAGCGTTCGCCCGTGATCGCAATGCCTGCCAGAGACGTCCCGGCGATCAAGGACACGCTTCTGGCCAGATACTCCTTCCAATGGGCAGGAGATGGCGTGGCCCTTGCCCTTGGCTATGGCAGCTTGTACAACCACTCGTCCAGCCCGAATTGCATCTACTGGACCATCCCTGGCGAGGGTGTGATCGAGTTCGTGGCCCTGGTGGATATCCAGGCGGGTGAAGAACTTCGCGTCAACTACAACGGCAACCCGAAAGACACGACCCCTCGGTGGTTTGACGAACCGTAGTCACCAGGGCGGTTCAGCGCTCCCCGCTTGCCCAAGATTGGTCCCGCAGGCGTAGCACCGCAGGCGAATAGACCGCAGCATCGGCCTCGCTCACGCTCGTCGCGATGACCAAGAGCCTGCAATCGAGCGTCGCCAGCGTCAGACGCGCTGCCAGGACGCCCGTGCCCATCGGCGCCGACCCTCGGCGCGATCCATGAAGCTCTGCACCGTCTGCGGTGTCGTCACAAGCCGACCGGGGAGTCGCTGCACCAAGCACGCACGACAGTCGAACCGCAGCCGCCATAACGCCTCGTACGACACCCGGGCATGGCAGCGCCTGAGCGCGCGGGTGATCGCCCGGCATCGCGGCCAGTACGGGAACCACTGTCCGGGTTACCAGCGCGATCCCCACCCGGCCATCGACCTGACCGCCGATCACATCGTGCCGCTCGCAGCCGGTGGCGCGCCGCTCGACATCGGCAACTTGGCCGTGCTCTGTCGGTCATGCAACTCGACGAAGGGAGCGTCAGAGCCCGACCGGGGGGACCCACACGCAGGTTCTGCACGCCTGGAAGACCGCGCCTTCCCTTCTTGTGCGCGCGGACGGGTTTTGCCATTTATGTCACTCCGCCCGGTCGGTGAGCGGAGCTAGCTGATGGGTAGGCGCGGTCCCGTTCCGATGCCCAGCACGCTTAGACGACTGCGTGGTGAAACGCGCCCCTCCCGGCTCAATGACCGGGAGCCGCTGCCGCGGCGGACCGCGCCCCGGCCCCCGGCCGACCTCGATCCTGCCGCCAAGCTCATCTGGCGACGGACGGTCCGGGAGATGCCCGCGGGCGTGATCACCGCGGTCGATGCCGACGCCCTGGCCTGCTACTGCGAGGCGGTCGTGCGGTACCGCCAGGCAGCCTCGCTCCTGGCTCGGTCGGCGCCCCTCATCCGCGGCGCGCGCGCAGGCGACCTGATCGCGAACCCGCTCGACCGGGTGACCCGGGGCTGGGCCGACCAGATCCGCCTGTTCGCCCGTGAGCTCGGTCTGACGCCCTCGGCCCGAGCCGGGTTGCACATGGAGATCAGCCCCTTCAGTTCCAAGATCGAGGACGAGATCGGGTTGCCACCTCGGTTCACCGTCCTGCGGCAGGTGCCCGGCGATGTCTGAGCGGTCGCGTTTCATCCGCCCACGTTCGCCCACGGGCGCCAGGTTGGCCCACGTGCCGCGATGAGTGAGCGGATGGCCACTGACGCCACCCCACGCAGAAGGGCCCCGGGTTCGCGCCCAGGGCCCGAGGGTCGGCTGGCTGCGGTCGGGCTATCCGGCGTCGCCCTGCGAACCAGCCTCTGGTGTGGCCTGCTTGCGCCCGCGCGGTACCCGGGTCCGGATCGGCTCAGGCTTCGCCGCCCGAGTCTCCTTGGCCCCCCGGCCGCCGACCGTCTTGGGGGCGGCGACCGCCGCCGGTTCCGACTCGGTCGGCGCCCCCCCGGTGGCCACCCCACCCTCGGCGGCCTTGCGGGCCAGCGCCGCCTTGCGCAGGGCGCTCGTGTACTGGTTCCAATGGGGCTTGCACATCCGGCCGAGGCCGTCCTTCTGGCTCGGTTGGGCCGGGAACTCGTCGGCCGGCGCCTCGTGCGCCTCGATCCCGAACTTCGCCGATCCGATGCACTTCCGCATGTCCGCCATGTCCGTCGTCCTTTCGCTTGCCAACGCCGATCTGGCGTTCGGCAGCCCATCCATCACTCCGGTGGCACCCTGATGCAAGGCCGAAGATCGGGAGTCGCCCGATGACGGCGAAGACGCCCGTCGCCGCGGCTCCGACCACGGCCTGGCGCAACCGGATCACCGGCTCCGGCGAGGAGGCGCCCGACCAGCTCGTGGCCAACCCGGCCAACTGGCGGACCCACCCGGCCGCCCAGCGCAACGCCCTCCGCGGCTCGCTGGGCACCGTGGGCTGGGTCCAGCAGGTGCTGGTGAACCAGCGGACCGGCCACGTCGTGGACGGCCACGCCCGCATCGAGGAGGCGCTCAGCCGGAACGAGCCCTCCGTGCCGGTCCTCTACGTCGACCTCGAGCCCGAGGAGGAGGCGCTCGTCCTCGCGACGCTCGACCCGATTGGGGCGATGGCCGAGCGCGACGGCGAGAAGCTCGAAGCGCTCCTGGCCGAGGTGACCGTGGACGACGCCGGCCTGCGCCGGCTGCTCGCCGACATGGCCGGGCCGAAGCGGGGCCTCACCGACCCCGACGACGTACCGGAGCCACCCGAGGAGCCCTACGTGAAGCCACGCGAGCTGTGGCGGCTCGGCGAGCATCGCCTCCTGTGCGGCGACGCCACGAGCCCCGCCGACGTGGCGCGCCTGCTCGACGGGGCGGCGCCCACGCTCCTTTCGACGGACCCGCCCTACGGGGTCAGCCTCGACCCAACCTGGCGCGATGGCGTGTACAACGCCCTGGGGCCGGCCGAGCGGCCGTACATGCGCGTCGATAGCCAGCCCGGCGCGGACGAGGGCACCGCGACGCCCACGAAGCGCCACGGGCGAACAGCGGGCCACCGCAACACGACGCTGTCGGGCGACACGCGGGTCGACTGGTCCGACGCCTTCGCCCTCGTCCCGAGCCTTCAGGTCGGGTACATCTGGCACGCGGGCGTTCACGCGAGCGCCGTCGCCGCGGGGCTCGTCCGGATCGGCTTCGAGATCGTCGCCCAGGTGATCTGGGACAAGGGCCTCTTCGCGATGGGCCGGTCCTGGTATCACTGGGCCCACGAGCCTTGCTGGGTCGTCCGCAAGGCGGGCGTCCCGAACCTCTATGTCGGCACACGGGACCAATCTACGATCTGGCGGGCACCCAGCCCGAAGATGATCATGTCCGGGAGCACCGAGGAGAAGTACGACCACCCGGCGCAGAAGCCGGTCGTCCTCGCCGAGATCCCGATCCGCAATCACGCGGGCGACGTCTATGACCCGTTCGCGGGCTCAGGCACCACGCTCATCGCGGCCGAACGGCTCGGCCGGCGCTGCTACGCGATCGAGATCGACCCCCGCTACGCTCAGGTGATCATCGAGCGCTGGCAGGCCTTCACCGGCCGGGCGGCCGACCGGATCGATGGGTAGGCGCGGCCCCCCCCCAAAAATGCCGACCGCCCTCAAGGTCCTTCACGGCGAGCGGCGACCCTCGCTTCTGAACCGCGCCGCCCCGAAGCCGCGGTCGAACCGCCCCACGATGCCCCTCGACATGAGCGCAGAAGCGAAGACGGTCTGGCGGCGGATCATGCGCGACTTCGGCGCCAAGGGCATCCTCACCGCCGTCGACGCCGACTCGTTCCGCGCCTACTGCGAGGCCGTCGTCCGCTACGTCCAGGCGGCCCGGACCCTCGAAGCCTCGGGCCCGCTCGTGCGCGGCGCCCGGACCGGTGAGCTGGTGAAGAACCCGCTCCACCAGATCGCCCGCGACAACGCGATCCTCATGCGTGCCTTCGCGCGGGAACTCGGCTTCCTTCCGGCCGCCCGCGAGGGACTGACGGTGCGCGAGTCCGTTGCGGCCGATCCGCTCGCCGAATGGATGGCCCGATGACCGTCTGGCCCCTCGCGCCTCGCCCCAAGATCGCCCCGCACCCAGAAGGCGAATGAGGCAGGGCGTCTGATGCCCACGGCTCCGCTGCCGGCTTGTCTCGAACCGGGCTGCCCGAACCGGGCGGAAGAGAGGGGACGCTGTGCCCTGCATCGCCGCACGACATCGCAGCGTGGCTACGGCATCGGGCACCAGCGAGCGCGGGCCGCCCTGCGGGCGACGCTCCCGGCCCTTTGCGGCTACGGCTGCGGCCGGATCCTCCGACCCGACGGCGACTGGGTAGCAGCCCACGTCGTCGATGGCCACCCGTCGGCTGGCTGGATCGCAGCCTGCGGCGCATGCAACGAGCGCGCCAAGCGGGGTCGGGATGGGGGGAGGGGTCGCGACGGGTCCCGGATCTGCTCATCCCTGACCCGGGCGGCCCTTCTCTCACGGAGCCAGGTATCGCGATCTCGTCAGGCGGGCGATGACGAAGGCGGGCATTCGCGGCCTCCCAGGGATTCCCAGGGCGGTCCTCGGCCTGTTCGTGGCCGGGAACCTCCTGGTCGTCGTCATCGGCCTGCTAGCGCTGTTCGGGGCGGCCGTTCTCGAAGCCCTGACGAGGCGGCGCGCCTGACGCCCACACGATGAACCCATCGTGTCCATCAAATCGGGGGTCGTCGCTGCGAGGCATGATCTGGGCCGGCGGGCCACGCCGCACGAAACACGGAATCTGTGCCGTACTACCGCCAAACGCGCTAGTACCATGGACCCATATCCCGGTGCCAGCTGGCAGGACTATGGTCGGCCTCCGCGGTCAAGTGGGAGTGTACCGATTTCAACATGACCCAGCAGCCCAGAGCCATGCCCGCTCACACCGCCCGTGCGATCGAGCGTCGGGCCGCTCCCACCGCGCTACAGGGCGTCCCGGTGAGTCTCGGCCGACGGCCCGCGTCCCGGATCAGAACTCGGCCCCGGGTCGCCGAGCCTGTGAGCTCGATCCACAACGTCGCGATGGTCGCAAGTGGCGTCGATCCGACCTGGCTGACGGTCGCGATCGAGCACGCCGCGGACGCGATCGCGGTCACCGACCTCGCCGGCACGATCCACTACGTCAACGCGGCCTTCGAACGGAACATCGGCCTGTCGCGGAGCGACCTCCTCGGCACGGACATCCGCCGTCTCGCGGCCGCCGAGCAACCGGCCGCCTCGATCGAGGCGCGCTGGGCCGCGCTCCGCCGCGGCGAGGTCTGGACCGGCGAGCTCATCAACCGCCGACCCGATGGCACCGTCGTGTACGCCGAGACGACCGTCGCGCCGATCCGGGATGGCACCGGCGTGGTCGTCGGAGGCGTCGCGGTCAAGCGCGACAGCAGCCGCCAGCGGGTCCTCGAGGCGCGCCTCGACGCGTACCACCGCGAGCGTGCCGCTCTGGCCGCGGCCCTCGGCGCGTTGCGCTCCGGACCGACGGCCGAGGCGACGGCCGAGGCGGTTGGGCTGGCGCTGCTGGGCCTGTCCGGATTCGGCACGGTCGGGCTGTTCAGCCTCGAGCCGGGTGGCGAGGTCGCCCCCCTCGTGGCTCTCGACGCGGATGGCCGCGCCATCGATCTGCCCGGGAGCCTGCCCCTGGACCGGAGCGCCTACCTCCGGGAGCGGGCGGGCCACGGACCCTGGATCGAGGACTGGAACCCCGCGCCCGATCACCCGTACGCCGCGGTCGGCCGCGAGCAGGCCGTCCAGGTGCTCGCCTACGTGCCGATCCGGAACGACGGCGACGTCGTCGGCCTGCTCGTTGCCAGCGCCAGGGACGGTGACCCGCTCGCGCTGGCCGAGCGCCTCCCCGCGCTCGTCGAGTGCGCGACACTCACCGGCGCCCTCCTCGGCCCCCAGCTCCGCTCGCGCAGCTCGGGGTCGGTCAGGAGGGCCCGGATCGCGGCGATCATCGCCGACCGCGGGTTCCTCCCGGTCTTCCAGCCGATCGTCGAGCTCGAGACGCGAACCGTTGTCGGCTACGAGGCCCTCACCCGGTTTGCCGACGGCTCACGGCCGGACCAGATCTTCGCCGAGGCCCACCGCTGCGGGCTGGCGCTCGAACTCGAGTCGGCGACGCTCGCGGCGGTCTTCGCCGCGGCCGGTCCGCTGCCGGATCCGGCCTGGCTGAACATCAACGTGTCGCCCGAGCTCGTCCTCGCGGGTGAGCCGCTCGCGGCCATCCTCGTCGGTTCGGCCCGGCAGGTCGTCCTCGAACTGACCGAGCACGTCGCGATCACCGACTACCCGGCCCTCCGGGCGGCGCTCGAGCGGTTGGGACCGAACGTCCGCCTCGCGGTCGATGACGCCGGGGCCGGGTTCGCGAGCCTCCGGCACATCCTCGAACTCCGGCCGGATTATGTGAAGCTCGACCGCGCGATCGTCCAGCGAGTCGATCGCGACCCGGCCCGCCAGGCGCTCGTCGCCGGGCTCGTCCACTTCGCCGCCGGGACCGGCGCGATCCTCGTGGCGGAGGGGGTCGAGACCGAGGCCGAGGTCCGCCAGGTCCACACACTCGGCGTTCCGCTCGCCCAGGGCTACCGGCTCGGGCGGCCCGGGCTCGCGACCAGCGTCGCCGGCCCCGCGGCCAGGACCGCCCCGCCGGCGGCAGGTGCGCCGTCGCAGACGGCGAGACGCCCACGGCGACCAGACCGCGACGACGGCATCGGGCAGGCCGTGAACATCGGCTCCGCCCTCGCCGCCTCGCTTCGCGACGTCGGGATCATGACGCGCTCCGATCTCGGGGCCATCGGCGCCCTGGCGGCGTGGGAGCGGCTGCGCGGACGACAGCACGCGATCGCCACCGGCACGACCCTGCTCCGGCTCGAGGGCGCGACGCGCGGGATCCGCATCACCCAGATTTCGCCCGCCGAGCGGAGCCGGCTGCGACTCATGGCGAAGCTCGTGAAGCAGCCGAGGTAGCGTCGCAGGCCGTCCTGTGGGAGGCGACGACCCAGAGCAGCCAGGTGCGCTGCCCCGTGCCTTCTCGGCGCTCTCGTGTAGCGTCATGGCATCATGGGTGAGCTGGTCGCCGAGCTTCGCCGTCGCTGCCGGACCTGCCACGGCACCGGCGTCTGTCCGTGCACGCGGACCGGCAGGAACACGAAATCAGAGCCAGGCAGCACCTGGTGTGTGGCGCGAAGTCTCGAGTGGGAGCTACGAAGCGCACCCGGCCGCGAGCCGATCCTGGCCGACGAACTGCCGGTCTACTTCCAGGACGGCAGGACCTGCCACGTCTGCCTCGGCCTCGGCAGCCCCCGCCCCGGGCGCTGGAGCTATGACCCGCGCCGCAGCCCGACGCGCGGCAGCGCGTTTGCCCGTCTCCGTCGGTCCGTGATCGAGACCTACCTACAGGAGCACGGTCCTCTTTGCCCGGGGATCGGGCGCCCGGCACACGAGGTCCCACCGGGCGCGCTGTCGGTCGACCACGTGGTGCCAGTCGCGGCGGGCGGCGACCCGGTTGAGCCATCCAATCTTCGCGTCCTGTGTCGCGACTGCAATCGGCGCAAGGGTGATCGGACGCTCGACTTGTCGGTCGCGGCAGGACTTCTGGCCGGAGATCTTGATGACCTTTTGACCCCGCAGGAAGCGGCGCGTCTGGCAGGCTGTTCCCTGGATCGCATCAACGCCTGGATTCGGGCGTTCGAGATGCCGGTGTCGCGGTGGCGCGGTGGCGACCTTCGGCGGGCACAACGCCGGCCGATGATCAGGCGCGCCGACCTCGTCGAGGTCGTTGCTCGGCACGGCGGCGTGCGGTACCCGAGGAGCAGGTAAGCCGTGAGGTGGGGCTGGCCCTCGCTCAGGGCGTAGTGTTCTTCCGGTGAGCAACACTGAGCGCCTTGTGGCCTTCGTCGAGCTAGCCGACGAAGTCCTGGCAAATCCATGGTGCGGGCGCCAGGTCGAAGTGCGTCTCGAGTACCAGGCAATCGGTGCATCGGGGCGCGGCGACTGGACGCTGAGCGGCCCGACCGAGCCGGAGCTCAAGGCCCTTCTGATTGACCTCCGCAACCTCATTCAGCGGTCGTCGGACCAATACCTTCCCCGAGTGATCGACACGCTCGCCTCCGCGGTCCCCGATCCTGATGCGCTCGTGGTGGCACGTGCCCTCCGGGGACGCTTCGATGAGGCGATCGCGCGCGGCACGACATATGAGAACGGACGGCCGTTGAAGCCCGATAACGTCGCTCGTCTGTGGCTGTACGGTCGATACCACCATCGGGAACCAGGCAAGGCGAGACAACTAAAGGCGCTTGACCCGATCACCCGTCTCGTCTACAGGATGGAGTTCTTGACCTACCTGCAGAACGTGCTCGGCATCGTGGTCGACGTCTGCGACTTCATCACCGTGTCCAAGGAGCGCGGCTACCTCGCGAGCGTGCCTCTATGCAGGGGCGCTGAACCCGAGTCCCCAGCGTAGCCCTGGTCAGCAGGACGCGACGGTGGCGGCAAGTGTCCCCGCCCTGGCCCAGAGAGCGTCCGCCGCCTTGACGAGCTTCGCCACGGCGGCACTCGCCTGGTCCGCTACGCCGCTCGCAATCTTGGCCGTCGCGGTCGCAGAGGCCAGGGCAGCTTCCGCGGAGGCAGCCGTGTACGCGGGCGCGACACCGGTCGGATTCGCGGCAACCGCCGCGTTCAAGGTCGCCACGCCTGACTGCACGGCCCTCACATACCCGGAGCGGTCCATCAGGGCGGACTTGTACGGGCCCGCCGCGATCTCGAACTGCGAAAGAGCCACGTCCACCTGTCCTCGGGCCACGTCGACCTGCCCGAGCGCGACGCACACTTGACCCTGCTCCACATCATCCATCGGGCGGACGTCGGTCTCGGTCAAGAGGTCCGAGTAGGACGATTCCATGTCGTCAAGGGAACCGGCCACGTCGTCAACAGCTGACGCCATGTCCGAGGCGGCGCCATCGAGGTCGCCCACGTTGTTGGCCAGGTCGTCCATCGCGAAGCCCAGGGCCGACGCAGCATCCCGGGTGGCGGCGTCGAGCCGAGCTTGTGCCGCGGTGGCCTCCCGCTGAGCGCGTTCTGCTGGGCTCTCTGTGGCGGGCGGGATGTAGGTGTCGCCGCCATTGTCCCCGCTCGGGACGATCGGCTGGGTCAGCGCGACCACGACGCACGCACCAAGGTCGTTGAACACCCGGCACTTGAGGGTCAGGCCGGGCACCGTGTTGTTGAGGAACCACGACCCGCCGACCAGCAGTAAGGCCGCCAGCAAGGCCGAGGCGAGAATCGAGCGAGCGTTCACGCCACAACGGTAGTCCCGGCCAGTCTCGCGGGTATGGGGCGAAGGTACCGCTGCGGGACGTCCGTCCGATCAGCAGATGGTGCCCAGCCTCACCGTCACCGACGACCGTCCGTCCCCAGCAATAGCCACGCTGGCAGGGTGGAGCCCCGTCGCAGTGGCTCGAGCTGGCCGGTCGAAACCTGGATCGTCGTCCGCCCACGGAGCGGGGCCGTGCACAGCCAACCGCTCCCCGCTCACCAGCGGCTCACTCCGGCGGCGGGGGCCCGACACGATGAACCCATCGTGCGTCCTCGCGCGGGCTTCAGCGGGACGGCGCCCCGGCCGGCAGAGCTACTTCCTTGTGATCTTGATGCTGAGTGCCTGGGTCGCCGTCTGCGTCGCGCCATCGCTCACGGAGATCGTGAAGCTGTAGCTGCCTGGCTTCGTCGGCGTCCCGGAGATCGTGCCGGTCGAGGCACCAAGGGTCAG
>ORJL011817911.1_pt1 | contig 15276 bp, 9 predicted proteins | sample 1779941 | NCBI WGS metagenome assembly ORJL01 (sample SAMEA104232317, study PRJEB22302) | groundwater metagenome | biome: forest; feature: aquifer; material: groundwater | place: USA | collected 2011-08-07 | depth 5.8 m | reverse complement strand
TTGGAACCGGCGGCTCCAGCCGCCGCTTCGGTAAGAATGCTTGTTTTGGCCAAGTTGTCATTTATGGGCGGCGTATCGGCGGATGGATCCCTGAGAGTGACAGGCGTGGAATCGCGGAAACCGCCGATGTTCGTCACGAGGCTGAAGACGGCCGGACTGAAGGTGTCGTAACGGCCGCGCGCCATCCAAAGCCCCAAGTAGGCTGATCCCGCCATCTTGTTGTAGATCACCTCAATATCATACGGTTGGACACGGAGGCGCACTGTGCCGAATACATCTGCGCAGCAGCCGTTAATTTGCATGCCGTCCAGCAAAGCTTGTGGCTGGCTGACAACCCGGTTTCCCGAACTGACCGTCCAGCCGCGTGAGCCTTTGATTCGAAAGCGCGCGCCGTCATCGCTCAAAAGGCAGAATGTGTATTCGCCGGCCGGCTCGACGTTAAGCCGCGCCTGAGCGCCGAAGGCAAAGGGGGTGGCGGTGCCGTCGCTGCCGGGAAATGGGAGCTGCGCGAAGCCGTGCCCGCCGCCACCAGGCTCCGGATTGCCGAAGTTGAGAAACGGAAAGAGATTCGTGTACGTTGGCACATAGGGCCGGTTGCTGCCAGACCAGTACTCGCCGATCTGCGCCGCAGCCGAAGCGAGGCTGGTGGCGCCGTGTTTCAGAACCACCACTTTCCACCCATCCGCATCAGTGCCGCTGCTGTGATTTGCCGGAGTAGAAGGCGCGTGGCCAACAAGCCGGAACCCCGTGTCTATTCTTGTCTTTGCGCCCTGGGCGACGAAGACCTCACAATAGGCCTCACCACCACCCTCCCAAGTCAGGAATTCCAGGCCATACGTGCCTGGCTGGAGGTAACAGACGCCCAGAGTGTCCGAGTTTCCAGTGGGAAGGCTGAAGCTCAGCGTATTGTTGGTATGCGCGGGACCTGTGGGGTGCTCGGGATTCAACCATGTGCTGTCGGTGAAGTTGGTTCCGAAAATGCGCAGGCGAGCGCCGTCATCGCTGGAGAATCCGAAAGTGTAGGCGCCTGCATTGGTTACGCGGATGACACATCGGGCGAGGAGGAGAAAATCGTCGTCATTCCCGTCTATGAAGCCGGATGGGGTCCGATCGTTGACGGCGAAGGGTTGGTCGCCTTCGAAGAATCCGCCGCCTCCAGGAGCGTCAGGATCGTGGCGGTTGATCACCTGCGATTGGTAGTGAAATATCGTGGCGCCCGCGGGGTTGGCTGCCAGCTCCTCGGCGTCACTGAGGCTGTTTAGTTGCCCGCGATTTGAGATGATCTCCTGAACATCCCACGCCCCATCAGCCATCACGCGGTAGTCTTCCACGGCGCCTAGGTCCAGCCCCGCGCCTACCAGTCGAGGAAAACCCCGTTGGTCCTGGCTGGTGGGAGCGACCGAGTCTGTGCTGGCATCCAGGGCGGGACTGCCGATCAGTGGCGGCATTGTAGGAGTCGGGCCGCCATAATCACCCAGTGGCGCGAGCAAAGGGTCGAGCGGTTTCGTCGCTGTTCCAGCGAGAGGGCCTTCTGGAAACTCGTCGGTGACAGTGTTGTTGGCTCCAATCAGGCTGGATCCGAAGCGGCTGATCTCACCGACGTCCCTATAAATGTCCTGACCTCGGTCCGACTCATTGGCCGAAATCATGTTTGCAGCGATGATGCTGTTTGTGAGCGTAAGGCTGCTTTGGCGGAGGGCGATTCCGCCGCCCGCCTCGGTCGCGTGATTGGCCGCGACCGTGCAGTGGTTGAGGGACAGGGTGCCGGACCGGCAACAGAGACCGCCACCGCTCTGGGCGGAATTGCCTGCAAGGGTACAGTGATTGAGGATCAATGAACCTTCCTCGTTTAGAATGCCGCCGCCGAATGCCGACGCAGTATTCGTAAACAGCGTACAGAAGTCGAGCTTCAGGACGCCCTTGTTAAGAATGCCTCCTCCTCCGCCTTCGGTGTGCCCGCCGCAAATCGTCATATTCATTAAGGAAACGCTGACTCCCGAGTCGATCCGGAAGACACGCACATCGCTCTCGCCAGAGAGAGTCAAGCCTTTCGCCAACCCGGTGGCATCGATGTGTACCTCTTTCGCGAGCTTCAACTCGCCTGCAGAATGTGTGAGCCGAATAGTCTTGCCCGAGAGTCTGGTATCGAACCGGATGCTATCTCCCGGCACAGCAATGAACAGCGCTTCTCTAAGAGAAATGCTCGTTTTGAGCGTTACAGGTGGGTCCAGGCGGTCCGTTTCCATGGTTACCAATACCTTGCCTTGCGCTTCCACCGCGCCCAGATCCAGTGCCTCGCCCACCACCCGCCGGAAACCTCGTTGGTCGGTTTCGTTACGGTCAATGGGACCCGCACCGCCGGCGTCGATGGCAGGACTGCCTTTGAGCGGTGGCATGGTCTTCGTGAGGCCTCCGTAATCACCAAGCGGGGCGAGGTGGGGGTCGAGAACTTCGTCTGGCGATCCGACGAGGTCGCCTTCTTTGTTCGGGTTGCCAAGGGGGAAGTCGTTGCTGACTGTCGAATTGTTGCCTATGAGGTTCTGTCCGACGCGGACGATGGTCCCTGGTTCGTTCCTTATGTCTGGGCCAACTCCTCCCGTGGCCGTGTTGCCCGCGACGATGCCGGAGCCGAGGTTCACAGAGCCATTCTCGATGTAGATCCCGCCTCCGTCCTTGGAGTCATTCCCCGAAATCGTGCATCCTCTCACGGTCAGCCTTGCTGCGGTTCCCACGTTGCGGATTCCTCCGCCGCCCAGAGAGGCCGTATTCCCGAAAACCGTGCATTGGCTCACAGTCAACGCTCCTTCGTTGTAGATTCCGCCACCGTTCGTGGACTGATTCCCTAAAACCGCGCATCGACTCATCGTCAGCGTGCCTACGTTATGGATTCCGCCTCCGTCCTTGGAGGCATTCCCCGAAATCGTGCATTGAGTTACGGTTAAGGTTCCTTCGTTGTAGATTCCTCCGCCGTGGGCGGACGCTGCATTTGTTGCAAGGAAGCAGTTAGTGATACTCAGATTTCCCCTGGAGGCGTTGTAGATGGCGCCACCATCGGTGGCAGATGAATTACTCACGAGCGTGCAGCGATCGAGGGTCAGAGTCCCGTAATTCTCAATGGCTCCACCGGCACCGGCTTTATTAATGCCTCCTTGAAGGCTGATCCCTTTCAGGGAAACGATGTCTCCAGACAGAGCCCTGTAGATCAGACCATTGCCAGGTCCGAGAATAATCAAACCGCCGGGCAGCGCGGAAGCGTCAATATTAATGATAGTGGGTTGCTGAAGCGGAATTAGAGGTTTGGTGAGTTGGATTCTCTTTCCTGAAAGCGTAAGGTCGAAGTCTATTGTGTCGCCGGGGGCGGCGGTATCCATGAGTTTACGCAAGGAGTTGGAGGAGCCGTCATCCGCTACGGTCCTGACCGTAAGGGTCGCGGCGCGGAGCTCGGGCGCAGCTTCATGCGGCACGCCGGTGACCGTGAGGAGGACGCTGATGCGGCAGAGGATTTGGTGCAGTCTCATAGGTTTTATGAAAGAACGTTTTACCGTGTTAAAGACCTGCATGGAACACGCCCGCCATCCAGCACAGAGAGGACACCTAAGGCTGAGGCCTGACAGCCTGTGGAAGAACTTAGGTAGGTCTGTGATGTCATCATGGGACAAGTAGTTCCACTTACATCGTTGATTATGGGCAAGATATGGAGTCTGGCACACCTGCCAATTGCGCCAGGCTGGCGCCCATTGGCTGGATCAATTGGACAGCAATATGCATTATGTTCATGGAACCGCAAGCCCATTGTGCGCGCCGAATTCTCACATTCTCACCTTTTTCACCTTGGAGACTGACGATATGAAGCTATGGGGGCTGCCCCGTCTGCACTGGTTTCAGTGCGCGACCTCGCAGAATCCTCGCCCTAACCGCACGCGATCGGCGCAACCCTTTGATGTGGAAATACGTGCCGAATCCCGTTTTCGATGGCGCCGTCGCGCAAGACACTCTGGCCGCCGCCCCCTGACCACTTCTCCTTCGCGGCGCCTTGGCGGACGCCGCCAGCGTCGGCAGCTCAAACACTCTCCACGCACGCGACTGGCAGGGCCCAAGACGCCCAATTGAGTCGGCCTGCGGACGAACCCCCAGCAAGGCCGGAGGCTCATGGCGGGACTGCCGCAATCGATGGCTGGATGTGGAGCGACCGCTGGAGGCCAAACCTGTGAGCCGGATCATGGTTTACTGACGCGGTTGACCATCGCGCCCAGGAGACGAAGTTCGAGCCGACTGAGGTCGGCTGCTACCCCCATGAGGAAAGTAGCATCCGGCGCAAGCCGGATTATTCTTCTCTGAGGCGTCAGAGTCGGTGGGTATAACGTGCCAGCAGTTGCCCAGCCTATCGTGGGATGATGGGCAGCAAGATGTGCGACGGGAGGTCTTGGCTGTGGAAGATCGTTTGTTCAGCCTTCGCCAAGTCGGCATCCACGGCAAAGTCATGTCCGGTGTTCGGATTTCGGTCGAAGCGAGGGAAATTGCTGCTCGAGATCTCGACGCGAATGCGGTGGGCTGGTTTGAAGAGATTGCTCGTTACCCAGAGATCGATTTCGTAGCGATAGGCGGTTCCTGGCTTGATGAGTGTGGGCGTGGTGGAGGAGTCCCGGTAGCGGGCGCGGATGATGCCGTCGCAGAGATTGTAGGCCTTTCCATCGGGATACACGTCCAGCAGTTTTGCCGTGAAGTCAGTGTCAGGCGCGTTGGATGCGGCGTGAAGAATAACCCTCACGGGTCCGGTGACTTCGACAGCTTTGTCCAGTGGTGAGGAGGTGTAAACCAGGATATCAGCACGCTCCTCGTTGGCGCTTTGGTCGAACGGTCCCGCAGGCGGGCCAACGAGGTTGTTTCCACCCTTCGTGGGAACCGGGTTCGCCGGGTCGTAGAGGTAGGTGTCCGGCGGCTCGGCCTCAGGTGTCTGTGGGCTGAGTGAGCCGTTGCCCCCGCGGGTGTTGGCTCGGCCCGCACCGTGGAGATACCAGGGTGTGAGTTGGGTCCGGGCGAGCGGCCATTCATGCTCGTTCCGCCACACATTTTCGCCCATGACGAAGAGGCGCACAGCCGGCCAGTCCTGGACGCCTGTTTCCCTTTCTTTGAGCCAATACTCGAACCAGTCGAACTGTATTTTGCCCAAGTCGAGCTTGGCGTCGGGGCCAAAGTCGAGATCGCCCAGCTTCTGCCCCCCCGCGCCATGCCCCCAAGGACCCATCACGACGAACTGACTGCGGCGGGCGAGGCGGTTGGTCGAGGTGTGCCGGGTGCGGCGGATGTGGTCGAAAGTGGCCTGAGAGAAAATGTCATACCATCCGCCAATGTTGAGCGCAGGCACCGCGACCCGGTCGAAGCGCTCTTCGATGCCGCGGGCGCGCCAATAGGCGTCGTAGGAGGGATGAGCTACCCAGTCGCGCAGGAAGAACACGCGCTTGTCACCCTGTTCGTCCCACCGGTTTAGGGGCAGGTAGTTGAAGGCATCTCCAAGTTTAGCGGCATCGATCTTCAGGCCGCCCACGGCCATGCCCCAACCAAAAGCCAGGGAGAGCTGGAAGGCTCCGCCAGGGTAGGCGACCTCGTGATAGGCATCACTGAACGGAACCACCGGTGCCATGCATGTGAGAAAACGGCTGCCGTGCGGGGCGGCAGACCACTGGGTCCATCCCACGTAGGAACCACCGAACGTGCCGATATGTCCATTGCACCATGCCTGGCGCCCGACCCACTCCTGAGTGTCAAAGCCGTCCTCGCCGTCGTAACGGAACGGCTCCCACACGCCTTGTGAATCGCCGCGCCCGCGGCAGTCCTGCACGACCATCGCGTAGCCGGCCGCGCAATATCGCTTCGCCTCGCCGAACTTCTCGTCCATCTTGCCGTAAGGGGAGCGGATCAGGATGACGGGGAAGGGACCTTGCTCTCTGGGCAGATACACGTTCGCGGCGAGCTGGACGCCGTCGTGCATGGGGATCATGACATTGTTCTGAAACGTGTAGGGCGCTTCTTGGGGCGCCTGCTGAGCGAGGAGCGAAGCAAAGGAGACACCGAGCGTAAGAAAAGCGCTTCCGACAACGCTGAGTTTCATTATGTGGATTACTGTAGAAAGAGGTCGTTAAAGGCAAAGACGTCGTTCTTGTTGTACTTGAGATCCTGGTACTTCCATGTTTCGCAGTGCCCGTCCACCATCACCAGGCTGGCTTTGGCGTTGTGGCGGCAACCTGGCTGTTTTGCCGGCGCATAGATTTTCCAGTCGTGCGTGGCGGGGTCGGGTGGAAACGTGACGATCTCGGTCGTGTACCCGCTGGACGGGACTTTGTTCAGATCATAAGGAACTCCGGTGTCCCCCATCAGCCAGATCTGGCTCGGGCGTTTGATCTCAGTGATCTTCCGGCTATGGAGCGGCGTCGATGCGTTCCCGTTGAAGGCATAGCGGATGATGGTGCTTTCCACGGGTCCGTAGCCTTCCCAGCGAGCGCCGAACACCTCACGGATATCCTGGTTCCGCACCGCAGGGCAGCGCCAGATGTTGTTCGAGGTCCCAGTGGACACCATGTACTTGTTCGTGGACAAAGTTTGCCACCACCAGAGCCCGCCACCGGCCACGCCGCTGCCCGTCCACCATTTCGTGTAAAGGTCGGGAAACTTCTGCTCGAAGTCGTCAGCGTAAAGCAGGAAGGCCACGCCAATCTGGCGTGCGTTCGAGGAACACTTCATGGCATTCGCTTTGACTTTCGCCCTCGCAAGAGCGGGCAGCAGCATACTCGCGAGGATCGCGATGATGGCAATCACCACCAGCAATTCAATCAGAGTAAACCCCCGCTGTGAGAGGCTCCGGCAGCAAACTAGACCACGCGTACGAGCGTCGGCGCCGTTCGGAATTGCGGGTGCTGTCATGAGGAACTATTACGTCATGGAGACCTGTTTCGTCAAGCCGGGCACACTCCTTAAACAATTCTCATCTCCCGGAAAGGCTTGATTTAGCCAGGCGGTGATGGAAACTGTGCAAGCGCTTACAAAGCAGAAAACTCGTTATGCCAGCCATTTTATATCGGCCCACTGATCGGCGGTCTTTCCTCAAGATTAGCGCCCTCGCAGGAGCCGCGTGGGCGGTGAATGGGTGTGTATCCCTCAACAAAGGAGCTGCTGACGCCAAAGAGCTCCACCTCGCGCTCCTTTCAGATACCCACGTCCCCGGGGACCGCATCAACGGCAGCCGCGGGTTCAACCCTTGGGAGAATCTTCAGCGCATCGTGCCCGATGTGGTGGCGGCAAGACCGGAAGGGGTCATCCTCAACGGCGACGCCGCCCGGCTCGAGGGTAAACCCGAGGATTATAGGGAGGTAAAGGCGCTGTTGCAGCCCGTCGCGGCTGTGGCCCCGGTCTATATCAGCTTGGGTAACCATGATGACCGCCAGAACTTGTTCCAGGCCTTCGCAGACCGGCCAGGCGCGAAGCAGCCGGTCGAAGGGAAGCACGTGGTCGTGCTCGAGCATGACGTGGCGCGCATCCTGATCTTGGATTCCCTCCTCTACACCAACAAAACGGCCGGTCTTCTGGGTCCCAATCAGCGGCGCTGGCTGGAAACCTACCTCCCCACCATAACTGACAGGCCGGTCGTGCTTTTTGTGCACCACACGTTGGGAGAGGGCGAGGGGGAGTTATTGGACGTGGACCGCTTGTTCGCGCTGCTGCGCTCGCACCCCCAAGTGAAGGCCATTTTCTACGGCCACTCACATGTCTGGGAACTGGGCGCGCGAGGGCCTGTGAAACTCGTCAACCTGCCGGCGGTCGGCTATAATTTCCGTGATCAAGACCCTGTGGGGTGGGTGGATGCCCGCTTCCAGCGGTCCGGCGTTGAGCTCACATTGCGCGCCATTGGTGGCAACCGCAGCGGGGACGGGAAGACCAGCGCCATCCGCTGGGCCTAAGGACAAGATATGAGAAGCGTCATGGCCTCATTGCTTGCGTTGCTGCTCTTGGGCGTTGCCACGAAGGGATTCGCAGCCACGAACCTGGTCGTCAACTTTGGAAAAGTGAACGATTTTCTATATCGAGGCGGTCAGCCTGACCTCCGGGCGATGCAGCAGTTGAAGGCTCTCGGCGTCAAATCGGTTATCAACCTGCGGATGACGAACGACGTGTGGGAACTTGAGCCGGCACTGGCTGCGGCGGGTTCTATTGCCTACACGAACATCCCCCTCAACCCGCTGGCGGCTCCCACGGGGGCCCAGGTGACAAATGTCCTGGCCGCCATCTCCAGCATGCCCAAGCCCGTTTTCATACACTGTCAGCACGGCTGTGATCGCACCGGCACGATCATCGCCCTTTACCGCATCCAGCAAGATCACTGGCCCAGTTCCAAAGCCCTGAGAGAGGCGGAGGCTTACGGCATCTCGCCCTTCGAGGTCGAGATGCGCCAGTTGATCAAACAGTCTAAGCCCTAGAGCCTGTTTCAAAAGCCAGTCAGATCGCCGCGTGGGGGCGCGCGGCCTACAGTGGACGGTTAGAATCTCCATGGCCCGGTCCCCTGACCGGGCGAGTTTTCAACAGGCTCTTAGCGGATCAGGGCGCTGGGCTTGGCTTTGCGGGTAACGCCCTCCGGTACTTGTCTTTGTAGAGCCCAATTTTCTCGATCGGGATCCGCTGGAATCCCAGTCTGTAGGCTGGCGAGTCCTTTCTCAACTGAAAGTCGAGCGCTGCCGCGTTCACAAAATGAGGGGCTGTATCCAGCAAGTTGTCTCGGAGAATGACCATGGGACGAGCCTTGGCCTCGATTTCGTCCCAAAGACCGCCTACGCAGATGTTGTGGGTGATCACGTTCCCTTCGGGCGCCCAGGGATTTTCCGCGAGGATGTTCACCAGTCTGGGGTAACGCTCGCTGTAGGGGGGTCGGTTGTATCGGGTGCCCAACAGGGTTTCCTTCTCCTTGCCCTCCTTCACCCATACATCGGTATAGGACTTTGCCCAGCCCATCGCCCGCGCGTCCACGTGCACCGCTGGCTTGCAGTCCACGAAAACGTTGTCCCGGATGCTGCAATCCCGTCCCCCGCCGATAAAGGCCGCGCTGGTGACCCGATAGAAGACGTTGCCGACGATCTCGGTCCCGCTGAACAGGTCATCGAGGTAAACGCCGATGCATCCGCGCCCTTCGAAGCCGCTGATGTCGTGCAGGTAGTTGTTCCGGATGACCGTGCCTCGCATGGTCCAGTCGCGTCCGGCATAGATGGCGCCTGCGTCGTTTGATTCATGGCAGACATTGTGGATCTCGTTGAACGCCACCTGATGGTCGTTGCCGCCAAACGAAATCGCCTGGTGCGGCGCGTTATCGATCAAGTTATGAGTGGCGCTGTTCCCGACGCCGTAGAGGCTAATGCCGGCCGAATACATTGGATTCCAGCGTCCATAGTGGTGGATATGGTTGTTGTCCGCGTAGTGGCCCGCGCGCGTCAGGGTTTTCCGATCACCGCCATCGAGCGATACGCCCCCGGCGCCGCACTGGTAAATGTCACAGCTCATCACGCCATTGCTCGATCCTCCAAAAATGCGGATGGCTGAACCGCCCGTGTTTCGAACGGTACAGCCTTGGACCCGGTTTCCTGTTCCGCCCGACATCAGGATCGCGGTGTCGCGGACTGCTTCGAGGGTGAAACCGCGGAGCGTGACGTGGGAAACGTTTGTCATGGTCAGCAGCGTGGGCATGACCGAAACGATTGCCTTGCCGCTTTCAATTGGTCCCGGTGGCCAGAAGTAGAGCACGCCTCTGTCGCGATCCAGGTACCACTCGCCTGGCTCGTCGATCTCCGAGAGCAGATTGTATGCGTAGAACCACTGTCCCTTCCGGAAACCGTAGCGGTGATAGGGTGGCTCGACCTCGATGGACCGTTGTTTGAGGTTGATGGACTTGACCTTCTGCCGCTCGTCGGACCAATCCCAGAACCAGTAGCCGTGGACCCAGACGTCGTGCTCTTCTGTCCAGCGGCGCGGGTGGTCGCCGTCGAACGTGAATATCCCTTCAACGCATCCTTTTGTGCCGCGCACGTCCACCGGTGTTTTTCCCAAAACCTCGATCAGGTGGACGAACCCCTGGTTCGGCCATCGGGACAACCGCATGGGCACGTCCTGGAAGAACAACTCCAGACCCCCACCCGCCGCCGTGCCATAGTTCGTGAGACCCAGGGCTCGAAGGTCCGCTTGCAGGACCTTCCCGCGCGCCTTCTCATCCAATCGGTTCAAGATGGCCGGCTCGGTCACGGGGCTGAAGCCGGAAACCAGCCTTCCGCCGACCAGCCGAACTTCCTCGTCCGCACCCGCGCTATAAACGATGGGCGCGCTTGGGGTGCCCGAATCCTCATCGGCGAGCTGGAGAGGATTGGCGAGGCTATAGAGGCCCCCATGGACGCTGATCGTGACGCCGCCCTTAGGCAGCCCGCTTGTTCGCTTCAACTTCCTGATCTCCGCTTGAGCGCGTTCGATCGTAGTGAACGGTCCGTCCGTGTTTCTCGCATTCGGCGCGGGCAATCTCCCTGACCAGCCATCGTTCCCGTTTGTGGCCACGTGGAAGCGGGTTCCACTCGCCTTTCCCATGAAGGAGGCTCCCAGGATCAGCGCGCCCAGGGACAATTTCTGAGTAAGTCTGATGAACGCATTTAAGCGTCCTGTCATGCTTGATAGACGGCGTGCGCATTTCTTGATCCTGGCGTCAGTGGTCTCGTCCGATGGGCTTGTCATGGGAATTGACTCTACCATCGAGACTCCAATGAGCCAAGGCTGGAATGAGACCGCCCCTTTGGTCAGAGGCCTTTCTTCCGCAGCTTTCGCTGGAGATCCCGGACGGGCCGGTACCCGATGCGGATGATTTTTTCCGTGTCAACAACCTGGCGGACTTCCGGTTCGGTTGTGAAAGTCTCGAACTCGGCGGAGCGCGTGCGCCAACTGCCCGTTATTGCCTGCAATTCCTCCGTTGGCCGGCCCGCATGGATATAGAGTTCTGTTACGCCGGGTTTGAGGTTCTTGAGGATCTTGAGCCAAAACGCCTTTACGTCGCGGGATTCCCCCGGGAGTTCGTCATACACGAAATAGTCGGGAAACAAAATGCCGCTTGCCGCGAACTTGGCGCGCAGACCCGGCTGGTTGAATTTCTCGAGCGTGGCCTGAGATGCCATGCGGACTGGCAGGTCGAACTCGACAGCAAGCCGCAGATAAACCTCCATGTAGCGCGCATCGTATTGGAGAGTGCCCATGTGCGAGTCAAGGTGCGTCGGGTCCACGCCTGCCGACACCGCCTTCTTGATCTGCGCGCGTCCCTCCTCGAAAGCCTCTTCCGGGTTGGACTTGGCATAAACCTGCTCGACTGAGGCCCACAGGTACCCGTCATTGTCCACCAAGCCCGGTACGCGCTCTCGCCCCGCAACGGGCCCCCATCGGTAGCACTTCCACTCGGCGGTATGGCACAGATGGACGCCGAAGTCCCTTTCGGGATGCTCTCGGGCGTAGCTCGCAGCCTCGGGGAACCACGGGCACGGCACCATGAGGGTGGCCGACGTCATGAGGCCTGTCTCCAAGCACGCGATGGTGGCCTGGTTGGCGGTGTGGCACATCCCGGCGTCATCGCCGTTGATGATGAGCACCTTGTCGGTGCTCTGGTAGCCCAACCGCTCCGCCAGGGAGGGCGCCTCGGCGGCAACGATTCCACAGACCGAGATCATGGACCCGAGGAGGTCCAGGCAAAGGAGTGTTTTCACGCCGACTAATATGCCCCAGTCCCCAGCCTCGTGGCAAGCCTGCGAAATGGAGACTCCAGGTTACACGGTTAGAACCGAAGTGGTGAGTCTGCGGCTGACACATGGCCCTGTGTGGCATCCCCGCGCCGTACAGGTCCGGCGTGGAAGACATCGAGGGGCGTATGTAACGGCCATGCGGTGCGCCGTGGCTGCCGTGGCCGCCCTGGATGCCGCAGCCGCCGACTTGGCCCGGTCCACTGGCTGCCACAGAGTGCCTTGGGGAGCGTTGGGGGAGGTGGGAGAGAAAAAGCTTCCGTGGGGGGTGAAAGGCGCTGGCTTGGGGCGCTGGCGAGCACGGCGGCCCCTCGTGGCAGGCGATGGGAAGGTCCGGAGGGCAGGGAGTTGGTGTTGAAGATGGTGGTAGGAACTGGATTCGAACCAGTGAGGGCATCTGTATGGAGAAATCATCGAAAAAGCCAATAAAAGTGGGGTATTTGAACACCCTTGACAGGGGTGCACGTTGTAGGTATTGTTGTAAGTGTTATGGCCAGCTTACGACGACTACCGGATTCGCCCTTCTGGATCGGCTGCTACACACTGCCCGACGGGCGCCGCACCCAACGCAGCACAAAGACAACTGACAAGCGTCAAGCCCTACAGGTCTGCCACGCTTGGGCCAAGGCATCCGCCCTGGGGGACAGGCTCACAGCCGACAAGGCGCGCGAAGTTATTGCCGCCGGCGTGGCGGACGTGATGCTGGCCGGCGGGCAGACCCTGCCGAGCGCCTCGGTGCGGGACTGGTGCAAGCGATGGTTGGAGTCCAAGGCCGTCGAGACAGAGGACCGGACCCACGAGCGTTATGCGACGTGCTTGAGGAGGTTCGTGGAGTTCATGGGCGACAAAGCCGACCGGGACCTGGCAACGATCAGCGCCGACGACGTTCTGCGCTTCAGGGACGACACCGCCAAGCGCCTGTCGGTCACATCCACGAACATGGACCTCAAGGTCCTACGCGGTTGCCTTGGGGACGCCGTGCGGCAGGACTTGATCGAGAAAAACGTCGCCGCCAGCGTCAAAGTCTTAAAGCAGCCCGGGCAAGGCACACGGCGGCCCTTCACGTTGGAAGAGATTCGGCGCATGCTCGAGCGCTGTGGGGAATCAGGTGGCGAGTGGCGGGGTCTGGTCTTGACCGCCCTCTACACGGGGCAGCGACTCGGGGACGTGGCGCGGTTGACGTGGCAGCAGGTGGACCTCGGCAAACGCGAGATCTCTTTTGTCACGGCCAAGACGGGCAAGCGCTTGTGCATGTCGCTGGCCAAGCCGCTGGCCGATCACCTCGAAGGGTTGCCCAGTGCCGATGATCCACACACCTTCGTCTTCCCGCACAGCGCGGAGGCGGCAGAGAAACGCACCGGAACGATCTCGACGCGGTTTTACGACGAGATCCTGGCCCCTGCCGGGCTGGTGCCCGTGCGCCCACGCAAGGACAAGTCCGCTGGCATAGGACGCGACGGCAGACGCGCGCAGAGCGTGATCTCGTTCCACAGCTTCCGCCACACGCTCACGACCTGGCTGAAGTCGGCGGGTGCCAGTAACGCCCTGGCGCAAATGATCATTGGCCACGATTCACCTACGGTGTCCGGGCATTACACGCACTTGGGAGCCGGAGACTCGCGAGAGTCCATTGACCGGTTGCCGGACGTGACGAAGGCCGCCGACTCGGCCAAACCCGAGTGATTCCAAGGCCACGCCGAGCTGGATACCGAGAGCGCGCTCTTAACCCGCACTCAACCTCATGAGGCCCACCAAGCGAAAAGACAAGATCACCACGTCCGATAGGGACTGCCCTACCCTCAGCCCGGTTCAGCGCTACCGAAAGGAGGCGAGCTGGTGCGAAAAGGAACCCCAACCGCTCCGGGCGATCGAACTCGCCATCCCCGCCAGATCTGACCAGAAGGCGGCTGCCAGACATAGAATTATTCAGAGCTTCCGGGATGAGATAGACGAGCTGAGGCGCCCCTCTCCAGACAAGAGCGCAGACTGGGGCAGCTATTTCGCACTCAGCGAGGAAAAGAGGGTGAAAATCGACACTCTTGACCTCGGCTTGGAGTTCTTGGGCGAAAAGCAAGAGCGTGGTCACACTTATCCGCCGAATTGCGATCTGGGGCCGGAAACAACGCCGCAGGAAGTCAAGCTGGCGGCCATCTCCTACAGCCTCGAACGCGGAACACGGTGTCTCCTGGCCCTGGTAGCGAAAGGAGACCCAAAGGCCCTTCAGATCGCCGCTCGTCACAATTTGCGGCTGGCCAAAGTGGTCAGCGATGCGACACCCAAGCGCGCGCGCCATCTGCGGCCCGTGGCACGCGAGAGCCTAAACTGGGTGGTGCTCAAGTCCCATTGCCTTCATTACGACGACACGGGGAAGCCTCCAGCCAAAGCAGACGCACAAATCCTTGACAATTTGCAGGTCGGAAGGAACCACCCAATTAAAGGACGACGCTGGAACCCCCACCGCGACCGCCTGGCCGAGATCCTCACAGAAGTCGTCGAAGCCATTCAAGGCCGTAGGTTCGACTGGGCGATACTCTTCCAACCCATGAGCACGCCCTGGGCGAAATCGGCAGAGACTCTGCCGCCGCTTTCGCCCAATCCACAGACCGTCGAAGGATGGTGGAAGGTGGTCAAGCTCTACCTTAAGTGGCGATGGCCCTCCGACCAGGAGTTCAACACGGCCTGTGCAGGTGTCCGAGTAGCTCCGTCGAAGGAGCGGGGCAGTGCGACCCGGGCGGAACACCTGCGCGGTAAGCTGAAGGAAAAACTTAAGGGTATGGCCGGCTGTTATGCAGGAGGCAGGCAGCACGGCTCCAAGCCCCAGCAGGCGCCCGCCAAGAAACGACACCACATCAAGGGTGAGGAGCCTTCGCCCGATCCGTCCGAGGAACCCGACTTCCTGAAAGGAGTGCTTGCGAGGGCGAAAGCCCTAGGCCACGACTACTAAACCAACAGCCGAATCGACTCGTCGGACTTTTGTCTTGCAGGAGTAGGTCGTCGTTTGCTCCTGCAACACACGAGCGACTAGGTTGACAGCAGCAGACAAACCTGCACCCCGATGACCGGGAGGCAGGAGAAAGCGCTGTGAATCTATGTCGGACTCCAAATACACGGTCGAGCCGGTCCAGCCGGGCTGGCACGCACAAGTCGCCCCCGAATTCCTCCGCACCGAGGATGTGAGGCGCGTTTTCGGGATCAAACGTGGCTCATTGTACGGGCTCGCCAAGTTGGGCCGGATAAAATCCTGCCTCCTGCGAATCCGCGGGAATAAGCTCGGCGTTCGGCTTTGGTCCGCCGATTCGATTCGCGATTACATCCGGCGTCAAATGGAGGAGGCCCGATTGTCATCGGTGAAATGGAACGGGCGCAAAACCGGTGACTGAGAATGGGATCTTCTTCGGTTTGGTTTTCTTCGAGGGATTCGCCCAAAACTCTTCTTCCTTCTTCGCTGGCCTGAGTCTTCTTGCGAGTGGATTTTCTT